>Ga0169931_10015422_pt1 | contig 10227 bp, 10 predicted proteins | sample Kivu_15m_20L_FD_129675 | JGI IMG/M metagenome (GOLD analysis project Ga0169931, IMG submission 129675) | Freshwater microbial communities from Lake Kivu, Western Province, Rwanda to study Microbial Dark Matter (Phase II) - Kivu_15m_20L... | ecosystem: Environmental > Aquatic > Freshwater > Lake... | reverse complement strand
TGTCGGCGCCAAAGGCGAAACTCACCGCGTGGCGATTGCCAGTGGCATTATCAGCATGAAGCCGTCGACACTCGGCGTCGTCATGGATGGCACGGCGAAGAAAGGTGATGTGCTTGGCATTGCGCGCATTGCCGCGATCATGGCGGCCAAGCGTACTAGTGACTTGATCCCGCTTTGTCACCCACTTGCGCTGACCCGCGTCGCGGTTGAGTTCACCATTGATGAAGCGGATTCCAGCATCATGTGTAATGCACAAGTTGAGACGCACGGAAAGACTGGCGTCGAGATGGAAGCATTAACCGCAGTACAAGTTGGTTTACTAACTATCTACGACATGTGCAAAGCGATTGACCGCGGCATGGTCATGTCCGACATCCGCGTGATGGAAAAGCACGGCGGGAAATCAGGGAGTTGGAAGGTGGAGTAGTGGGTGCCCATACTAAGCCAGTAAATTCGCTCGGCCAGCGGCACTAAAACGCAAAAGGCCTAGTTCTGTCCTTTCATAGCGGACACTTAGCAACCATCAGAACTGGCAAAGACAAGTATTTGTTTAAAAGTCTTGACTTCAAACGTCCGCCTAGCTCCGGCCAAGCAATAATGGCACTATGACCCATTAGTTCTTAATCGCTTTTAGCTCCCAAACTTGGTGGGACAACCCTCCTCTCAAATATTTTCTGTGAAGTCTTCTAATCCATTTCTTAAACTGATCTTCGTCTGGATACTTAAAATTATTTGGCGTATCCATGTAAACTCTGATTTTTTGAAAACTTCCATTAAACCCATACATCGCTGCCTGCGCACCACTACCTATAAAGTATGTATATGATTTGTCTGACATAATATTTACGTGGGTCGGGTTGACGAATGCCGAAGGATGTGGATAAATAGGTGTAGATGCAAACAAAACCCCATCGGGCTTGAGTACCCGATAGATCTCGTTCATGACCAGTACGAAAGCATTTCTCAGCCCACCATTTGGTTCATTGATTTGCCGAGGGATGTGCTCCAGAAAATCCATAGCAGAAACCGAATCGAACGAATTATCCTCAAAAGGGATTGGATCGAATACGAGATTTGCTTTCTTGAATATTATTCCTTTTTTTGCGAGCTCATAACTTAGATCTCTGAGATCGCAACCATAAAGCTCATCATATTTATACGGATTCTTTGGAGATAAACCGCAACCCAAATCTAAGTGTCTCATGCAGTCCCTCCCGAGCAATTCACGCTCTAAACTCTATTTCCCAAAAAACTTTATTACAAATATTCAGATTATATAAATTTTTTTATCAATTCACCGACTCACCGCAAAATAAATAATATCTGATTTGTCAGAAGTACTTCCTGACCTGCCAACTTGAGAGCTTTTCCATCAGGATTTTTGATTTTCTGAAAATTAGCAGAGACAAAATTCTCAGTATCAACAAGGAAAAAGCTCGAAACCAACTTTTTAGTTTCGCATGCCTAAAGATACGAGCCTTATATTTTTCATAACGGAAATCACGTGACCTAGGCTCGATATCGGTATTGATGGTCGGCTCACTGATAAAGCATTTAGTACGATCGACATGAAAACAAACAATTGATTCGTAAAATGTGCATGAATAAACCAGATCTCGTATCTTGTTATTATTATTTTGCCGTAGCCAAGGCAGTAATGATGAGCGAGAGTTAATTCTATCTATAGCCTTTTTTGAGTAGCTGATGAATGAATACCTTGACGGATTACCAAAGTCGCGCATGTAGCTCGCATGCACGTCCTCTACTAAGAGGGTGCCGCCATCACGAATATGGGGTAGTACTGAGTGAGCTGTAATTATTTGTTGAGAATTCGAATGACCGCCATCATCGAGCACGACATCTACAGACCCGACCGAATCAAAAAAGCTTTGCCAAAATTTTGAGTCTTCTTGACTTCCAAAAAAAATCTCGAAACCGGCTTCTGCCCATTTCATTGCATCCGGATTTAAGTCAATGCCGATAATCCTTGCAGCGTCACCGAAAAATTTTCTCCACATGAAAAGCGATCCACCATCTAGCACTCCTATTTCAACGAAAGTAATTGATCTATTGCGGTATTTTTCTAAGACTTCTTGATAGACCTGAAAATAAGAGGAATGTTTTATAGATGGATGTTGGGCAGCCAGATAGCATTCGATAAGGTCAGCCCCTGGCTTATTTTCTTCGTACTTCGGAACAGCACTTTTCATGGTAAATAAACTCGATTACATTCGACAGGCGAACTTGGGGATCGGATATAGAAAATTCCAAAGTGATTTAAGCTAAAAGGCTGTGGGGCTTTTTGGTCATATTTCACCGAGATATTCGCTTGAGAAATAAGCAGGGTATGGATGTTGCATAGACTCTTTCATTATCAACGATTTGAGTTATTCCAAGCCAACACATTGCGCGTGTCACATTTGACACTCCGGTGAAAATTACCAGAGAAAGTTTTTATCAGTCGAAAAAGCATGCGCAACGGTACGCCATGTTGATAAGGAAATGGCTTTTCCATCAGCAAAAAAGGCCAGTCGTCATCGTCCTCAACTGCGCGAATGGTATGCAATGGATAACGCTGCGCTGATATATCTACGATTTCTTCAACATCACTCAGTGACGAATTTTCGGTCGATACCGCCTTCCCGATCAGGACGACGGATTTATCCTTGGCGCGGATCTTGACCGCAATCGGGATTTCGAGACCTGCCTCGATCAGCACCTCATTTTTTCCTGCCACCTTTGCGTCAAACTTGAAACGCTTGAACACCTACAATAAGCCTTCTGGAGTCACGTCCTCCATTTTAAGGACCATCATGATAGTGTCACTGAACTGCGCACGAGATTCCTCGACGATTTCGAGTATTTCATATGACAGTCGAGGTAAATCATCTTCTTGAATCTCATGCGATCTCAATATATTCAGCAGTGCCTTGTGTACCTCTTCGAAAACAAATGAACTAACTTGAATATTCGGCATTGAGCTTTTTTGAGCATTTATAGGCTCACGATAAAAACTCTCAGGATGAGCCATCACGAAATGACTAAAGCGTTGGACGTCCTGCGCCAAGGCATCAAGCGACACGCTGAGGAAATAGTGCGCGATCGCAGGGTTTGCTTTTACCTGCTCGAACAGCGCCTGAATAATCAGATTAAGCTTCAGTGGGGGATTTTTGTATTTTTCCAGTTGTTGAAACATCGGTCTCTCCTTTGAACGACCCTCTGTTTTAATGTTTGCCTGAGGTGCCGCAAGACTTCACGCCGCTGGCTAGACGCTACTCGCCGCGTACTGGAAAATCGGTTGGTTTTGGTATTTTATTAATTTTTACTTACCGTACACGGATACTAGCGCTGAGTGGGGTAAATGAAAAGGCAGCCGCCGGTCCGATTCTCGCCGAAAGCTTGCAGGCGACTCAAGAAGTAGCCGACTGAGCCGATAACAACAGAGTTGTTCGAACTTTGAGCATTAACCAACGCTATATTATTCACACCATGAGCCGCCTCGTACAATCCCATACAAGCTTCTCAACGGGCAGCGTACCAGAGCCACACTCACACGACTTGATCGCATCAGGAGCATGGATTTTGCCCCTGATACTGGCGACGCTGCTGGTTTATATGGAGTTTAAAAAAAGTACTTCTCGCGGCAAGTTCGCGCTGGGGCTACTGATGATCACCGGATTAATGATTATTCTGGTACCGATGTTTGGGACACTGCTGTTGGTGCTCACAATGTTTGGTTTAATTGTCAGTATTCTCGAAAGCATGCATTACTAAGAATCCAAGTATTTGGGACACTTGCCATCTTGGCAGCCCTCGCAAGATGAACGGCACAACTCATGGAGTCGGTTTCCGGAATTGACACCGACGAAACAATACAGATTTTGAACGCCGTAAGGATTAGCGCATAATCCTCCGACAAGCATAGTCAATCAAAGTATCAACAACATCGCCAGGGACTGCAGGTGACCACTGCGGGGAAGCCACGGCCTCTGAGCTTAGTGTGACTCCACCCTCGTTTGGCTCGGAATACAGCGTGAGCCACATCACACGAGATTGCTTGAAGCGGCAATCAAACTCCATTTGGCTGCGGATCGCCAAAGCGCCTGGGTCATTTCGCTGGGCAAGATTCTGTAACTGCCACACATAGACCAAATAGCCTTTACGCGTCATGCGGTCGGTGTCCAGCAAGTACTGATTTCCCTGTGCATCCGTAGTCACCAGTGACCATACTGCGGCTTGCGGATAAATCGGCGCCGATCATAAGATAAGTGTCAGGCCAATGACGCAGTGTTTGGATATTCGCATGAAAATTCCAGATAAGAGTAAAGATTATCGTTAGCGCTAGCATCAGTACCGCGCGAAACTGAAGAATATACCTTGCTGGTTAAACCAACTACCAATCAAAGCTTGATGGTCGGCTAATATACGTTCGCTGGCGCCATTTACTCGACCGGTCTAGGCGGGTACCAAACCGAAAACAACATGAGTACGTCAGTTCTGCCATATCAACCATTGCATTTTTGACATAACTAATCTCCACCCAACTCAACTTGTCTGCCGAAATCAAAGTGTCTGATCCCAGACGAACTTTTTTTACGCTGCTAATCATGAGCACAGTGATCAAGCTCTGGCTGGCGGCATTCTTTCCTTTCACCGGCGACGAAGCCTATTTTTACCAATGGGGCGCGCACCCGGATTGGGGTGGATTTTATGATCATCCCCCAATGGTGGGCTGGTGGCTTTGGGTGCTACAACAGATTTCTTCACACCCGCTGGTGCTGCGAATACCTGCCGTGCTGCTATGGATTGCCGTCGCCTTCGGCATGATGGATCTGTATGCCCGCTTGCTGCCGGAGCAGGCAGCGCGCCGATGGTATCTTGGTAGCTTGTTTTTGGCGCTGCCGTTTACTTGGGCATTTAATTTAATCACGACGGATACGCCGTTGGAATTGTTTTTATTCTTTTCTGGTTACGCATTCATACGCGCCGAAATTGAACAACGGTGGCGCTGGTATGTAGTTAGTGGCGTTTTACTTGGCCTCGCCTTGCTATCGAAATACTTTGCCGGCTTACTCGCAATCACCTATGCAATTTATCTCTTACCCAAACGGGGCGGTATCCGTCGGCTAGGCGTAGTGGCGGTCTGCGCTCTTCCTTTCATCCTGCTGAATCTGGCGTGGAATGCCACCCACTGCTGGAATAATATTTTATTTAATCTGTTTAATCGAAACCAGGACGCACATTTTTCAGTAAGTCAGAGCGCACTCTACCTGCTTATGCTGCTTTATTTGATTACACCATGGACCGCGCTCAGTTTGTGGCGCTGGTTTCGGAAAGTGCCGCCGGTGACTGATCAACCGCTACTACGAATATCGCCTGAAAACAGCGGCCAGTCTGGCTCGCATGATTCACAGCAACTACTCACTAACATTAAACAGAATAATGTATTGAACACGCCAGGCGGCCCGCTGTTAGCCCTAGCGGCACTATTTGTCATACCTTTCGGTTTGTTTGCTTTGCTTTCTATCTATAAAAAAATCGGACTACATTGGTTACTTTCATTCATTCCCTTTGTATTTTTGTTTGCTGCAGTGTATTTAAATAATGAAACCTTACATCGTCACCGTCAGTGGAATTTGTTTCTTGGAATACCGCACCTGGTACTGATCCTAGGGTTAACACATCTGCCGGTCGACTACTTTAAACCGCTTAGAATTTATACCGACATCGTACTGAATCGTGAGGGCAAAGATGTCGCGAAGGCGCTGCAATTAGATCTGCCGGCCGATAGCCTTTTGATGACAGGCTCTTATAGCCAATCATCTTTATTGGCCTACCATGCCCAAAGTTATGTACCAGTGTTTGGGTTTGGTAGTTTCCACGCAAGGTTTGATGACCCAATTACCGATTTCCGCAAGCTCGAGGGTAGAAATATTCGTATCGCGAGCACTCGGGTGATTGACGTAGAAAACATAAAAATGTTTTTCAATCAGGTGCGCGCACAAGAAAAAACTATCCACGGTGCACGCTTTTATGTAGTCGATGGTGAAGGCTTTCTTTTTGAAACTTACCGCGCACAAGTGCTGAGTGCCGTCGCCGCTCGCTATTACAAGGTACCGACATGGCTACCGCTGTACGGTTGTCCGTTTCTCGAGATGTACAAGCTCATCTAAAAGAAAACCGTTTGTGCCCGAGATAGCTGGTAAATACTGGCACGATGACCCCCGTTGCGTGCGCTATCTCTGGCACCCAGCGCGTGACACCAGCAAACGGTAGCAGGTAATACAAGCCCATACTGATCCCCCAAGTCTGGAGGACAGCCACGCCATTGACCATCACAAAAAACATGGCGCTGCGCTGCACCGATTGACTACCTTGGGTAAACACAAAGCTGCGTGCGAGAATGAAAGCGGTGACCATACCTGTGAGGTAAGCCAGCACCACGGCGCTGGAAAAATCCAGCCACTGACTATAAACAATACGCGAGCAAAAATTGACGATAGCCGCCAGTCCTCCGGTAACCACGAAGCCCAGAAACTGACGGCTCATGAAGCTGCGCATCATATCGGCTCGCCCCGCGCTGCGTCACGAGCCATTTGGCGACCAAACCCGATACTTTCAGAAATGCCACGATCTTCAGGATAGTAATAGGAGGTATCCGCTACCCACAGCCCCCGCACGGGCAAACCGGCTGGCGGTAAACGATCAAGATAGCCCGGCTCGCAAATAGGCTGAGCGTGTCGGTAACGACTGGCCCGAATATCAATAAAGTCCTCATCAGTCAATCCGGTGTTGATCGTTTGAAGGTATCGCTTCACCTTGCCAATGAAAACCTCATCGGGCTCGGCATATTTGGGATGTTCGCCGGGCATGTAAAACGGCACATAAACTATGGTGTGATCCAATGGGCGCAAGTTGGAATATTCGACCAAGCCCGGAATATCCATCTCCGGGTCATTCACATTCAACCAAAAGTTTTCGCTCAGACGCTGACGCAGTTTCACGATGATACACACCACTGCAATATTACGTAGCGCATTGAATTTCTGTGCCACCTCAATCGGCAGATCGGGAATCATGCGCGTGACGAAAGGCAATGGGACGGTGCTTATCACTATATCGAAGGCTTCTATACCCGTATGAGTCTCGACACCCGTGACCATACCTTGGCTGATATGAACTCGCTGTACAGGGGTTCGTAGACGGATTTCGCCGCCATGCTGCTCGACGTCTGCTTTCATCGCACTCAGCAAGGTATCAGAGCCGCCTTCGAGATAACCGAGCTTTTCGCGAAACAGATCGTAACGAGAGCGACCTATCCGCCGGATACGACTCCAGATCCACGCAGCAGATAGATTATTGGCGTAGTCATAGAACTTATAGTCGAACAAGCGTCGCCACAAGACTTCCCAAGCCTCGCTACCCACCCAACGTTTTATCCAAGCACTGGCCTCGACATGATCAAGTGGTCGCCAATCGCTACGTTTAGTACAAAGAAAAGCATGCAGACCATAGCGAAACTTGGCGATCAGTGACAAGCCTCGAAAAGTAAGTAGAGCAAGCGGGTTACCCCATGGTTGCAGATGATGCTGGTGCCAATAACCCATTTTTGTTTCGACCCAATGCATCTTCTGGGCGATACCCAGTTCATCGAGCAAACGTAAGAACGCATGATCAGAGGTGCAATGGAAATGATAATAGCGCTCGATTTGTAGACCATTAAAATCAAAACATGCAGTCATACCACCAACGCGATCATCGGCTTCGAATACGACTGGGCGATGCCCATCACGCGCTAATTGATAAGCGACTGCCAATCCCATCGGGCCAGCGCCGAGTACGGCGATTCGCTGTGCTGTCGGTTCGTTGCGCATCACTGTCAAAACGCCAACACTACCGCGCTGTAGCGCGGATGACAGAAAGTTTCACGCACTGCATCAGCGAATCGCGTCGAACTCACACCAAATATTGATGGCCATTCGATGACCTCGAATTCATCTTTGGCGACCAACGCCACTAATTGCTGCGTAGTGAACGGTGGATTTTTGTCAAATTGCCCCCATAGCCACAAGAGAGCATAAAACAGCGAATAGGGAATTTTCATGATCAACGCACCTGCATGGGTAATACGCTTGATCTCACGAATGATATCGATGTAATCAATTTTTTCTTGGCCGGAAATATTAAATATACCTTCGATGATACGTCCCTCGATGCAGCTGATAATTATTTGGCAAAAATCTCCAACGTACAATGGCTGTCGCATATAACGACCATCACCTGGCACCGGAAAAATCGGCACTTTTTTCATAAAGCGGGACAACCAGCCTAAATGCTTGCGATCAAACCAGCCAAACATCAGTGTCGGACGCAGAATCGGGCAGCGCGTACCGCTTTCGAGCACCATTCGTTCCTGGGCTTTTTTAGTGTTGGTATAAAAGTCGTCAGCGACAGAGGTAACAACCGAAGAACTGATATGAATTAGCTGGATACCCTGGGTACCAGCAATCAGATCCAATATGTTGCGAGTCGCAGTTAGATTATTGCGCTCAAAATCTTTATATTCATTACCGCCTATCTGCGCTTGCAACATGACGACGATGGCGCCAGACGTAAAGTGTCTTTCCCATACACCCAGATCGGCAAGATCTACACACTCTGCTGTAATGTCGGGATGAAGCGAACGAACGATCTCTAGATTAGCGTGATGCTTATCCAGCACAACGATATCGCGGTAGCCTTTTTCCTTGAGCCGGACAATCAGGTTTTGACCGACCAAACCTGCGCCACCGGGTAATATGATTTTTTGCTGATTGATTACGTTCACTTTTCAGATATTCAGCTTATGAAAAATCCAGCGCGGCAAGTGCTGGACTATACGCATGATAAGCCGCCATTTTGCCGGCACATAAACCTCCGGCTCGCCTGCAGCAATCGCCCGTACGATGGCGAGCGCCACGTTATCTACTGAAGCCATGCCCGTCGACGGCAGATGTGCTGTCATGGGTGTTGCAGTTGGCCCCGGCTTGATCAGCACTATCTTGATACCGCTTCCCGAAAAACGATGCTGCATGCCTTGTACGTAGCGATCGACCATGCCTTTCGCCGAGCCATACACATAATTTGCCTTGCGCCCGCGATCTCCGGCAACTGAACCGATCACAGCCAGGGTTCCTCGGCTTTGCTTACTGAGTTGTAGCGCAAAGGCTTCGGCAAATAGCACCGGCGATACGCCATTAATTTGTAATGTTGCGTGGGCGAGATGTAGATCCTGCTCGCAAGCGCGCTGATCTGGTAAGTCGCCATGTGCAACTAAGACAATATCGATCGGATCTTTGGCGACCTGTTGCGCAAGGCTATTGATTGCATCAACGTCCAGAAAATCAAGCTGCAAAGTTTCGATACTTGGTTGGGGACTACGCACACGAAGATCAGCGGCAACACGATCAAGCTTTGTCAGGTCTCTACCGACCAGCACAAAATCGGCACCCTGCTGCGCCCAAAGCCTTGCACAGTGCTCTGCAATTGCCGAGCTCGCGCCAATGATGACAATACGTTGATTGCTCAATTCAACTCCCGAGTAATCGGCGCGACATTGCCGAGCTGATGCCCGGATCACGCAGCGGCAAAAATTCATTTAGGCGCGGGTAACCGGCTTCAAACACTGCCCTCGGCATGCGTGCATCTTTGGCAGCGTACAAATGACCACCAGCTTCAACCACAATCGCATCCAGTTGCTCAAATAGGCGCAGCGTTTCGTCACCCGCATCCGGAAAATCCAGCGCCAAGGTCACACCGGGTTGCGCGAAACTCAGCATACCGATCGACTCACGCTGACCGAAAGTCTTCAGCACCGCTAGAAAAGAACCCATACCTGCGCGCCCGATCGTATGCAGCAATGCTCTGATGCCCGCTACACCTTCAGCTCTTGGTAGCACGCACTGGTACTGATAAAAGCCCCGCGGCCCGTATAGCTTGTTCCACTCATGAATACCGTCGAGCGGATGAAAAAACGCTTGGTAGTGTTGCAGGCTGCGCGCCTGAGATTTTTTCAGGTGATAGTAAACCGTATTCAATGGCCTCAGCGATAAACGATTCACCAGCGAGACGGGTGGCACGAATGGGCAACCAAAACCAGCACGGGGCGCAGGTTCAGGCTGTTCTGAATCGACATGGTTGGCACGCATGAAGATGCCGCGACCTGACCGATTCAGGCAATCGACCCAG
>Ga0169931_10015420_pt1 | contig 10228 bp, 10 predicted proteins | sample Kivu_15m_20L_FD_129675 | JGI IMG/M metagenome (GOLD analysis project Ga0169931, IMG submission 129675) | Freshwater microbial communities from Lake Kivu, Western Province, Rwanda to study Microbial Dark Matter (Phase II) - Kivu_15m_20L... | ecosystem: Environmental > Aquatic > Freshwater > Lake... | reverse complement strand
CGAGCGTCACGATGGTGCTCGCGGTGTCGGCCTGTAAGCAACGCAAGCACGGAAAGACGTTGCTCTTTCTCGGTCTCACGATCCTCGGCGGGTTGTTGTTCCTGGCCGGCCAGTACCAGGAGTATTTCGGCATCGTGGGGCACGGCCTCATCGCCGAGGGATTGCGCTTTGGACAATCGCATCGCGCGACGACCTTCTACCTCATCACCAGCTTCCACGGCCTGCACGTCGCGACCGGCGTCTTCATCATGCTGCTCACCTTCGTGAAGACGTCGCTCGGCAAGTATCGGGACGGAAATTACGACGCGCTCGAAAACGTCGGCCTTTTCTGGCACTTCGTCGATCTGGTCTGGATCCTGGTGTTCACCTTCATCTATCTCATCCCCCCGGAGGCGGCGTCGTCATGAGTGGACAAACTCAACACAACCACTCCGTGCGCAACTACCTCGTGGTCTTTGCGCTCCTGATTGCGCTGACCGCGGCAGAGATTGGGGTCGTTTACGTACACGGGATTTCGCGTTCGCTGCTCATCCTGGCGCTCGTGCTGATGGCCGTGGCCAAGGCCGCGCTCGTCTTGCTGTCGTACATGCATCTTTCGAGTGAAACCCGGGTGCTCAAGCTGAGCGTGATCATCCCGCTCTGTTTGCCCGCGCTCTACGCCGTCGTCTTGATGGCAGATGCGGCCTGGAGGCGCCTTTGATGCGCCGAATCTTCACCGCAGTCACGGTATTGCTCGTGCCCTCCATCGCGGCGGCCTGTCCGGTATGCGCGCAGGGACAGAACCGTGGGGTATCCACGCTCACCACCATCGCCTGCATGATCGCGATTCCCTATGTCGTCGGCCTCGTCGCCTACAAGGTGATTCGTCGGACCGATGCAATGACCCAGCTGGTTGAGCCTGCGGGCAAGGACACCGCCAAGCCATGACGCTCGACAAACTCCTCGGCCTTTTTCAGATGCCGCACGATGCCTCGGTGCACGGCTGGCGCATCGATTCGCTGATTCAGATCACCAACACCTTCATCCTGATCATGTTCGGGGTGGTGGTGCTGTGGCTCGCGATCTCGATGTTGTTCCACGGCCGCAAGCACAAGGCCGAATACGATACCGGCGACGGCAAGAAGCAGATGATCAAGGCGGCCTGTCTGTCTGTGCTCATCTTTGGTGTGGTCGACGGCAATCTGTTCGCAAGCGGCATGGCGGATCTCAACGACGCGTTTTGGGATCTCGACCGGGCCGAGGCCTCGCCCGATGCAATTCGCGTACAGGTCAACGCCCACCAGTGGGCCTGGGATTTTCGTCAAGCCGGCGCCGATGGCTCGTTCAACACGGCGGACGACATCGTGTCGCTGAATGAGCTGCGGGTACCGGTGGGTGCGCCGGTGGTGTTTCAAATTGGAGCCACCGATGTGTTGCACAGCCTTTCGTTCCCGAACATGCGGGTCAAGCAAGACGCCGTGCCGGGCACGATCACGCGCCTCTGGTTTCAGGCCAAGGAGACCGGCGCGTTCGACATCGCCTGCGCACAACACTGCGGCACCCACCACTACAAGATGCGCGGCAAGCTCGTCGTGATGGCAAAGGCCGATTACCGCGCCTGGGCCACCGAGGCGTCAAAGCTCGCCGAGCGCGGTCACGATCCGGCGGACCGTGGCGCAATGTGGGGCTGGAACTGGGAAAAGGCTCGGCCTTAGGCCACAGGAAACGGATTCATGGATCTCCAACCGATACATCCACCTCCCACGTCGTTCCTGCGACGCTACGTGTTCTCGACCGATCACAAGGTCATTGCGCGCCAGTTTCTCTGGGCAGGACTCCTGTTGCTCGCCTTTGGCGGCATCCTCGCAATGCTCATTCGCTGGCAGTGGGCGTTTCCCGGTCAGAAGGTTCCGGTGCTGGGTCAGATCGTGCTGTCGCACTCCGACGGAAAGCTGACGCCGTCGACGTACAACACCGTGTTCACGATGCACGGGCTCATCATGATCTTCTGGGCCATCACGCCCATTCTGATCGGTGCCTTCGGAAACCTGATCATTCCGCTGCAGATCGGCGCACGCGACATGGCGTTCCCGACGCTGAACATGCTGTCGTTCTGGGTGTTCATCGTTTCGACCGTGATGCTGGTGATGTCCTTCTTCGTACAGCTCGGTTCGGCCTCGGCCGGATGGACCACCTACCCGCCTCTCGCGACCCAGGTTGGCACACCGGGGCACGGCCAAACCCTGGTCGTCGCGGCGCTATTCCTGGTTGGCGTCGCCACCATCATGGGCGCCATCAACTACGTCACCACCGTCATACGCTTCCGCGCGCCTGGCATGACCTACATGCGCATGCCGCTGACGGTGTGGGGACTGTGGCTCACCTCGATCCTCAATATCTTGTTCGTGCCCGTGCTCGGCGCGGCCGGCCTCCTGCTCATCCTTGACCGCGTCTTCGGCACGCAGTTCTTCATCTCGGGAGCGGCAGCGGTCCGTGGCGGCGGCGATCCGATTCTGTTCCAGCACCTCTTCTGGATCTTCGGCCACCCGGAGGTTTACATTCTCATTCTGCCCGCCTGGGGCATCGTGGCCGATCTGGTGTCCTTTTTCGGTCGCAAACCGGCCTACTGGTACAAGGGCTCGGTGTGGGCGATGTGCGCCGTCACGGTTTTGTCGGCGATCGTCTACGGGCACCACATGTTCACCACCGGCATGAATCCCATGCTGGGCAAGGCGTTCATGATCCTCACCTTGCTCATCAGCGCGCCGGCCGAGTTGCTGTTCCTCAACTGGCTCCACACCATCTGGAAGGGCTCGCTGCGTTTGACGACGCCGATGTTGTTCACGCTGGGCGTGGTCTTCGTGTTTGCGCTCGGCGGTTTGACGGGCCTGTACCTCGCGACCATCTCCACAGATCTCTACCTGCACGACACGATGTTCGTCGTCGGTCACTTCCACCTCACGATGGCCGCCGCCTCGTTCCTCGCCAGCTTTGCCGGTATCCACTTCTGGTTTCCCAAGCTCTTCGGTCGCAAGCTGAACGAGAGCCTCGGCAAGCTGCATTTCTGGCTGTCGGTTTCGCTCATCACAATCGTGTTCTGCGGACAGCTCGCCGTGGGTTATGCCGGTGCGCCCCGCCGCATGTGGGATGCCCATCAGTATCCCTTCCTGGCGGACCTCGCCTGGTTGAATCAGTGGACGTCGTACTTCGCCTTCGCGCTGGGTGCGGTTCAGCTCATCTTTGTGGTGAACTTCGTTCGCAATGCACTTGGACGGCCGAATGCAGAGCCGAATCCCTGGCAGGTCGGCACGCTGGAATGGACTCTGTCCTCGCCGCCTCCGGTTCACAACTTTGATGTGATCCCCAACGTGGCACGCGGTCCACACGTGTTCGCGCACCCTGAGGTTCAACGCGTGCTGGGTCGAGACTGGATCACGCAGACCGAGGACATGCCGGGAGGCTCGGTATGAGCGCGATGGCGGTCCCTGTCGACCGGCGGCAACTTCATCGCAACGGCACGGCGCTCATGGGCATGCTGATGTTCATGGCGTCGTGGGCCATGCTGTTCTCGGCGTTGTTCTTCGCCTACTTCCTCGTGCGACAGAAGGCGCTGCAGTGGCCGCCCGCCGATCTGCCCACCCTGCCCGTGTTGTTGCCGGGTTTTGCGACCGTGCTGCTCGCCCTGTCGAGCGTCGGTTTGCAACGCGGCCTGAATCGCATTCGCAGCGGCAACGAGGGCGCGACCGGCAGCATCGCTGCAGCGACGATCCTGGGCACGGCTTTTCTGCTTTGCCAGCTTGTGTTGTGGCGACAGCTTGTCGGCGCAGGTCTTGTGCCCGCGAGTGGCACCTACGCCTCCATCTTCTACACCTTCACCGTGTTCCACGCGCTCCACGTGTTGGTGGGCGTTTGTGCGCTCTTGTACCTGACGATCCGTTCGACGCGCAAACAGTTCACGGCCGATTCCCACATCGCCGTGCGGCTGTGGACGCTGTACTGGCACATGGTCGGCGTCATCTGGGGACTCATGTACGTCACGCTATTCCTGGTGTAACGATGGCGCACACTTTCAACAAACAATGGATGACTGCCGCGACCTTGTTCGTGGCGCTTGTCAGCATGAGCGGATGCAAGGGCAAGCTGTTCTCGAAGCCGGCCTTCACGCAGGGACAGAAGCTGGGCGGCAAGGACGTCTCGGCACAGGTGCTGAACGAGGGTCACGACGCTTACACGCACTATTGTTATGCGTGTCACGGCAACGCCGGTGATGGCAACGGTCCATCCGCCCCCGGCATGCGCCCACCGCCGCGCGACTTCCGCACCGGCATGTTCAAGTTCGGCGGCGTCCCCGTCGGGCAGTTGCCACATGACGCCGATCTCGAGCGCATCGTCGCGCATGGACTCGGCGGCACGCCGATGTTGCCCTGGGACATGTCTGACCGAGAGCGCAACGCGATCATTCAGTACATCAAGACCTTCTCGCCGCGCTGGAAAGAAGAGACACCGGGCGAGCGCATCGAAATCACGGAAGATCCCTGGAAGGACAAGGATGCCGAGGCCATCGAGGTCGGCAAGCGCATCTACCACCTCTCCGGCGTCGAAAACGACGCCGACGGCAATCCGAAATACTTCCTGGTCGGTTGTTCAAGCTGCCATCCGAGCTACATCTCCATCGAAGAACGCGTCGCGCTCTCGCAGAAATACACCGGCGCCCCACCCGCGGCGCTCGCCGAACTGGCCGACATGTACCGCCCGTCACTGAAGGCCAGCGAGTACCAGGTGGGCGATCACACCCTGCAGATCTTGCCGATCGACTTCACCTTCCACACCGTCAAGAACGGCACAGAGCTGTCTGAGCTGTATCGCACGATCGCCTCCGGCATCGCCGGCGCCGCCATGCCCGCCTGGAAGGGCGTCCTCAACGAGGAGAGCCTCTGGGCCCTCACCCATTACGTCAAGAGCCTCGTGAGCCTCAAGGGCACAAGCCAGGCAATCGTGTTGCGAAACACGATGATGAACCAAACCGTACCGCCTCCGGCACCCGCCGAGACCGCTCCAACCGAAACAACGCCGTGACCTCTACCCTTCCGACCCAAAATCTTCGTGTCCGCTCTGAAGTGGGCCTTACCACGCCCGACGATCTGCAAAAGGAACTGTCCCTCTCGGACACCGCACAGGCGACCGTCGTGGAAGCCCGCAACGCGATTCGTGAGCTGTTGCTCGGTACGAATCCGAATCCCCGCCTGATGGTGGTGGTTGGACCGTGCAGCATTCACGATGTGAAGGCGGCGCGCGAGTACGCAACACTTGTCGAAAAATGGCGCAAGCAATTCGGACAGCAGCTGTTGATCTTGATGCGCGTCTATTTCGAGAAGCCGCGCACGACCACGGGCTGGAAGGGCTTGCTCAACGATCCTCACCTCGACGGTAGCTACGACATCGAGGCGGGCCTGCGCACGGGGCGCAGCTTGCTGGTCGAGCTGGCCGAGCGAGGAATTCCTGCAGCCTCCGAAATTCTGGATCCCATCGCACCTCAGTACCTCGGCGACGTGATCGCCTGGGCCGCGATCGGCGCGCGCACCACGGAGAGCCAGACCCATCGCGAGATGGCATCGGGCGTGTCGATGCCGGTTGGCTTCAAGAACGGCACCGATGGCACGTTTGACAGCGCCATCAACGCCATGCGCTCGGCGTCGGAGCCGCACCACTTTCTGGGGATCGATGGTGGCGGTCGCGTGTCGATGATCGGCACGGCTGGCAACGCCGACACGCATATCGTGTTGCGCGGCGGCGCCGTGGGTCCAAACTTTGACGCCGCGTCGGTGGCCGCGGCCTCCGCGATTCTTGAGAAGCAGAAGCTGTGTCCGCGCATTCTCATTGACTGCAGCCACGGTAACAGCCGCAAGGATTACCGTCGGCAGCCCGAGGTCGCGTCCGACGTTGCACAGCAGCTGCGCGCGGGCGGTCGCAACATCCTGGGTGTGATGATCGAGTCGCACCTGCAACCCGGCAACCAACCCTTCTCGGCCGAAAAGAAGACCCCGCTGCAGTACGGTTTGAGCATCACGGACGGCTGCGTCGCTCCGGACACGACCGAGGCCATGTTGGCAGAGCTCGCGGCTGCGGTCGCGGCCCGTCGGTAGTGGGATTCGTATGCACCTGGATGATAGGATGGCGTGGTGAGCGAAGCGCCGATATTCGCCGGGTTCCTGGGGACCTGGATCCTGGATCCATCCAGCTGCCAGTACGAGCAGGGTGATCCGCCGACCTCGGGCGCCTACACCATCACAGAAAAAGACGGGCGTTTGTTCTTCACGATCGCCTGGACCGATGCTGCGGGCAAGGACAACGACGTGGCGTTCAACGGTGTCCCCGATGGAAAACCGGTTCCGTTTGTGGTGCCTGGTGCCGTGGACGAGATGTCGGTGCAGGCCACGTCACGGCGCGAATTGCGCTCGACGGCGTATCTGCGCGGCAAACCCACCATGGTCGCGCAGCGACAGCTTGACGAGTCCGGCAGAGCGATGCGTGTCACTCAGGTGGTGATGTTCCCCGATGGTGAGCGCCTGGCGAATGTGGCCACGTACGTGAAGAGCCTGCCCGAGTGAGTTAAGGCGTTAGATACAGGGCTTTTACGTCTGCTTGAGTAAGAGGAGCGCTGTACAGACGAACCTCGTCGATGAGGCCGTTGATGTTCTCGTTGACGTCGCTCTCGTTTATACCTGCGCCTATCGTCACAGGTGTTTCATCCGTCGCAAGCGGCCAGCCAACGTCCTGACAAACAGCCATCTCGCCGTTGATATACCCGCACTGCGTAATACCGTCGTAGGTCATCGCGAAGTGGACCCATGTACTCAACGGGACAAGGTTTACGCCTGAACCGTAGAAAAAATTGATGCCGACAGTCGGGAGTCCGTTGTTCAGGCCCATGAAGAACTGTTCAACGCGGGTCGCAGCCATGTGACGCTGCACCACGACATTGAACAGTTTGGCGTCATTGTACCTGTCCAGTTTGATCCATGCGGAAATCGTTATGGCGTTGTTGACGCCTGTGGTGTCGATGCTATCCGAATCGGGAACGTTGACCCAATCGTCGAGCCCATCGATTCTCAGGGCGGCGCCCTTTCTTCCTGGTTCCCAAACGGGCGAGGGATGCAACGGCGAGGTCGAGGTGAACCCCTGTCGAACGGTGCCGTGATTGGAGGCGCCGGAGCTGTCAAGGACGGCCGAGCCGAACTTCTCATCGAACTTCCAGTACCCGATCAAAGCCCGACGCGGCTCTCCAAATACACCTGTGCCCGACAGCTTGATGACTGCGGACGGGGGCCCATTCGTCGACGTCATCACGGTCAACGCTGCACTGACGCCGCCGGCACCACCCGGCCCAAAGGTCAGCTGCACCTCGCACACGCCTCCCGGCGGGAGCGGAATGCGACATCGATTGTCAACGGGTACAGCATAGAAAGGCGCTCCATCCCCCTCGAACAAGAAAAACAGGTCATTGATCGTCGCGTTCCCTGTATTGCGAATGGTCAGCACGCGGAAAGCCTTCGACCCCACGCCGACGGAACCAAAATCGATGTAACTCGGATCCACGGTGATGGCAGTGTTTTGCGGCGGCCTCGGCCCTGTTCCATCCGACCCCCCACGACCGGTGCCACCCGGGACTCCACCCGTCGGCCCCGGCATCCACGTTCCGCCTGTCGCTGTGCCGCTGCTGCCACCCGTCACAACGGTCTGGTCGTTGCCCCCGCGCGGCTCGATTTCGAGCGGTACCCGATCGCTCGCACACGCATACAGCGATACAGACAACATCAACATCCCGGCGTGGTAGCGAAAGTTCATTTGCGAGGCACTCCCTTTGGCAATCAAGTATTGTCCAATTACCCTAACACAATCGCGGCAGCGGAACCGCGAATTGTCACCCCTTAGCCGAGTTCACGGCATTGCTCTGCCGGCGCCCGCGCGTCCTCACGGTGCCGACCGCCAGCGCCCTGGGCTTACGCGTCACGGCACGAATTGACCCATATCCGTCGGCCAGCGTCTGGTAGTCGAGGCGTCCCACACGCCTCCGCTCGACCACCATCGTGTTCCAGATCTCGGCCTCGTTGGCGGCGCTGTGTTCCTGGATTTTCGCCAGGTTAAAGCGGGGGCGCGCCGGCAAGACGCTCGCCTTTCTCGGCGGACGCTTGCGCGCGAGGTGCTCGCCCACGAACGCGTCCTTGCCGTAGCGTTCGTACCACAACATCGTGTGCGCCGTGGAGAGCGCGCCGGCCCAGGGATAGCGCCGCAGCCGGTACAATCCCGACAATGAAGACAGCGCCTTCTCAAGGCGGGCCTCTTCCTCGGGCTTCTTCGAGCGCCGCTTCTCCTGAAAGAAGAGACCGGTCTTGAACTCGTCGCCCTTTACGCCCCAGGTCTCCTTGATGCCAAAGTCACCCGGACGCTGCGCGATGAGCGAGCCATGGGTCAGATCGAACTGCCCCAGGATAAAGAGCGCGACATCGCCCACCAGCGTCTCGACGAAACGCACCGTCTGCATCGCCTCGCGATAGGTCTCGGTCGGAAAGTCGGAGAAGCACATCGCCTCAACCGCAACACCTGCGTGCGACAGATTGCGGATCGCATTCTGCACATCCTCGACCGGGATCCCCTTGTCGATCATCTTCAGTACGCGCGGCGCTGCCGATTCGACACCCAGGGCTGCCGACAGGGCTCCGCCGGCTACAAGCTCCTCACAACGCGCGGGCGTAAGTGATCGCTCGGGGCGCATGTCGCTGCCCCAGCGCAGGGTCATGCCGCGCGCCACGATGCCGCGCGCGATGTTGGTGGCGATGCGCGGAGAGAACACGTCCTGCGAGAAATAGAAGACGCGCGTGCCATGCTTCTTTTGCAAGGTCTGCAGGTGATCCAGCACCGTCTCGACGGGGCGCTCGCGGTAACGCGCGGTGCCCACCTCGGCAAGGCCGTAGTGACAGAAGGTGCAGACGCCCCAGTAACAACCGCGCGACGGATCGTAGGGCAACACGATGTCGGGTGCGAAGTAGCGATCAAGCGGCAAGCCATCGAAGTCAGGCGCCGGCAGGACCGACATATCCTCAACCGTACGACCGCGAATCAGACCCGTCGGTGATTCACCCCGCTCGAGCGCCTGTACGAGCTCAAGCAAGGCCAGCTCGCCTTCAAAGATGACCGCGCTTGAAAACGGGCCCAGCGCGCGCGGGATCGCGGCCTCGTCGAGCTGCATGTACATCTGAGACAGCGCCGGGCCACCCACCGTGATGTGCAGCTCGGGCATGCGCTTGCGCAGGGCATAGGCCAGCGAATAGGCCGGTTGAATTTGCCCCGGGAAGGCGACCGAGATCCCGACGAGGCCCACGCCCCGCTCCGCCAGATCGTCGGCGAGCTTCGCGAAATATTCGCCGAAGGGATTCCGCTCGGGTTGCGCATCGGCGGCGATCTCATCCGCCGTCATCAACGAAAACGGCGTTCGGTAGGCGACAAAGTCGAGCGACATCGGCGCGTGTGCGGCCGCGATCAACCGCTGGGCCGCGCCCACGGTCTCGACCGCCGCATCGTATTGCTCGGGGTCGTAAAAGTCGGTCTTGTCCCGCAGGACATCCAGCGCCGCCTCGATCCCAAGCGCCTCATCCAGATCGGCCCGCCCCTTCCACAGTGAGGCGTAGTCGAGCTGTTCCACGTGGGACAGGGCCGTTTTCTCCTCGAGGACCGCGATCCGCGCGTCGATGCGCTTTGCCAGCGCTCGCACCGATTTGCGGGTGAGCAGGGATTCCCAGCCCTCGAGATTGGCGTCAATGGGCAGGACCTTCACCCCGTGGGAACGCAGCCAGCCCGTCAGGGTTGGAATGGCCAGGTAGGGTGCGGTGGGGTCGCACGTCGGCGGGTAAACGAGGGCAACTTCCATCGGAGTGGTCAGTTCTAGCAAATGGGCGAATGGAAAGGCGTCCGGGACCCCGGAAGGGCCTCGGAACGCGTTGACTCGGGGCGCTTGGCGGCATAGCTTGCGCGCATGTTGAATTGGGGCCGACCGATCATCCGTCGAAGGACGAACCCCCTTGTGACGAGGAGTCCCATGAACCAACACAATCGCAACGTCTTCCGCGCCCTGATGCCCATCGTGGCAGCCAGCGTGATGGTCCTTTCCATCCCCGCAGCCAAGGCCGAAGTCATCGAACTTATTGATAAAACCAAGATCGCAGGCACGGTACTGCACTACTACGACGGCGTG
>Ga0169931_10015419_pt1 | contig 10228 bp, 7 predicted proteins | sample Kivu_15m_20L_FD_129675 | JGI IMG/M metagenome (GOLD analysis project Ga0169931, IMG submission 129675) | Freshwater microbial communities from Lake Kivu, Western Province, Rwanda to study Microbial Dark Matter (Phase II) - Kivu_15m_20L... | ecosystem: Environmental > Aquatic > Freshwater > Lake ... | reverse complement strand
TATTTCAGCTTTGGTATTTGGATTCTTCCAATTCTCGGAACTTTACTATATGTTGGTTCAGAATTACTTTCTGGGATGTTTTCACAGTTAGTGGGATTTGAAACACGCAGTTCCTTTCAGCAATTGTCTCAAGTATTTTTAGTGTCGATAGTTGCCTTCTTAGGGTATTTCTTCGCTTCCTATTTCGGATTGTTTTTAATAGGAATTGGATACATCGCGAGTAGTTTTTACCGAGAAGATCATACGCCCAATATTGGCTTTAGTTTGCTTACGCTGGCGCTTGTGCCTTTTATTTCAACCCTTGTTGGTATTGATTCAATTGATATTTCACTTGGTAAAAACTTATTCGGTTTATTTGCTGGATTCTCTGGAGTTTGGTTTTTATTCATTCTTTCCCAATCAAAAATAAACCCGATTGCTTTTTCCATGTTTGGGTACATACTTCACCTGATTTTCTCTGTTCTATTGTTACTACTAGGGACTCAAAAAGCAGATCTTGGAGGCGTTGAACCATTTTTATCTTACCTAATTGGATCCGCCTTAGCATTTGCTGTTTACCACGAATTTAAGCTTACACAGCTTGTTTTTCCATCCTTGATTTGCGCAGGAATTTATTTTGGACCAAAAGTTAATGGAACTTCAAAAGAAGCTCAGGAAACAACAACGGCAAACGCAACTACCACATCAACAACAAAATCAGGGAAGAAATCCAAACCTGATCCTTTTATTGTAAAAGGACTTTCTATTGATGAATTAATCGGTGAATATGAAATTGATGATGAAACATCCCTAATTAACTTCTCATTAGGACCTAAAGGCGGAAAAACGGAGGGAGAAATAAAGAACTTCACCGGAACCGTTAAAATTGATGAAAAAACGGGCTCATCCACTTTTTCAGTTACCCTTCCAGTTAAGAATCTTACGACAAATAATGATTTGCGGGATGAATCCTTGATGGAAAAAGCCTATTTTAATGTTGGTAAGTATCCCAAAATGACTTACAAATCAAAGAAATTAACCAAGGTTGACGATTATTACGAATTAGATGGTGAATTTACAATGCTCGGTGTCAGTAAACCACTTAAAGTTAAAGTGAAATATACAGGAAGCATCGATAAGGAAGGTGTTAAGGTCCCCGTGTTTTTAGGAAAAGCGGCTGTAGACAGAACACAATTTGGCATGAGCCCTGATTCAAAAGAAGGTAATTTAGTTGATTTTGACTTGCGAATTGAGTTAAAAAAATCAGAGAAAAAAGAAGAGCCGAAAAAAGAATCAAAAAAGGAAGAAAAACCAAAGAAGAAGAAAAAGAAAAAAGAAAACTCTTCAAGACCAAGGCGAGATTCTGACTAAAAACCAGAATAAGGCATGAATGAATTTTTACTTACTCCTATTGAATATCTTAAAGGTGTTGGTCCACAACGAGCAAATTTGCTCAAACAAGAATTATCAATTTACAACTTTGAAGATTTACTGAATCACTTCCCGTTTCGGTACGTTGATCGCTCTTATTTCTGTAAAATAAATGAGATCCCATTTCAGGAAAATGCTACGCAATTCAAGGGGATTGTTACTAAAATCAATGAAGGGGGAAAAGGAAGACACAAAACACTTTCTGCAATCGTTGAAGATGAAACAGGTAAAATCGAATTGATTTGGTTTCAGGGAATAAATTGGATAAAAAACTCCATTTCAATCGGCAGTACCTATCAAGTTTTTGGAAAAGCCAAAGCCTATAATTCCATATGGAAAATTGCCCATCCCGAACTATCGCTTTGGAATCCAGAAGCTACAAATAAAGGGTTTCAGCCCATTTATTCTACAACCGAAAAACTATCTTCTAATGGATTAGGCACTAAAGGCTTAGAGAAAATAATTACTGGCCTTGTTGAACAAATAACAGGTAAAATTCCTGAAATTTTATCCAATTCCATTATTTCAGATATAAAGTGTATTTCATTTGAGACAGCATTAGTTAAGGTGCATTCTCCAAAGAATGAACAAGAAATCTCTCAAGCACTTTATCGCCTTAAATTCAATGAGTTATTTTATTTGCAATTGGAAATGCTTTTACGAAAAAGTCATTCTCAAACTAAGGGAAATGGCTTCATTTTTTCAGATGTGGGAAGTGTTTTCAATACTTTCTACGCAAATCATCTTCCTTTTGAATTGACTAATGCACAAAAAAAGGTGTTAAAAGAAATTCGCAAAGACTTTTTGACTGGAAAACACATGAATCGTTTGTTGCAAGGTGATGTGGGAAGTGGAAAAACACTCGTGGCACTTTTAACGTGCTTGATAGCTATCGGCAATGGGTTTCAAGCGGCAATTATGGCTCCAACAGAAATTTTAGCAAACCAACACTTTGAATCCATTTCAAAATTAGTCTCAGAACTCCCCATGGAAGTTGCACTATTGACGGGTTCAACAAAAAAAGGTAAGCGAGCTGAAATCCACGAGAAATTGCTTTCCGGTAAGGTTAGTTTACTTATTGGAACACATGCCCTTCTGGAAAATACCGTTCAATTTCAAAATTTAGGACTTGTTGTAATTGATGAGCAACACCGTTTTGGCGTGGCGCAACGAGCAACAATGTGGAAGAAAAACACCACTCCTCCGCATATTTTGATAATGACTGCAACTCCAATTCCACGTACTTTGGCAATGACCTTTTACGGAGATTTAGAGGTATCTGTAATCGATGAACTACCGCCAGGAAGAAAGCCAATTACTACCATTCATCGCTTTGAAAATCATCGCCTTCGATTATTTGGTTTCATGAAGGAGCAAATTCAATTGGGAAGACAAATTTATGTGGTTTACCCGTTGATTCAAGAATCGGAAAAATTAGATTTTGCCAATCTAATGGATGGTTTTGAGGCAATTAGTAGGTCTTTTCCCTTGCCTGAATATCGCGTGAGTATTGTACATGGCAAAATGAAAGCAGAAGAGAAAGATTTTGAAATGCATCGATTCATGAAAGGTGAAACACATATTATGGTTGCTACAACCGTAATTGAGGTAGGTGTAAATGTTCCAAATGCAAGCGTAATGGTAATTGAAAGTGCAGAACATTTTGGATTATCACAATTGCACCAACTTCGAGGACGAGTAGGAAGAGGTGCTGAAAAATCATATTGCATTTTAATGACGGGACAAAAACTTTCAAAAGAAAGTAAAATTCGAATGGAAACGATGGAGGAAACTAACGATGGTTTTGAAATAGCAGAGGTGGATCTAAAATTACGTGGGCCTGGTGATTTATTGGGGACGCAACAAAGCGGTGTGCTTGATTTAAAAGTGGCTGATATCTCCAAAGATCAGCAATTGGTTGTGTTTGCAAGAACAATTGCTCAGAATCTAATACAAGACGATGCTGGAATTAGCAAAGAAGAAAATTTTCCGATTAGAAGAAGAATATCAAAAATACTTAAATCAAAACCCAATTGGGGACAAATCTCTTAGAAATCAGACTCGTCCATTGTGAAGTCTTCTAACGAAGTGTCGATTGTATCATCGTCTTCAGCCTCTCGATCAATTAAATCTTCTGGAGAATAATCTCCGTCACGGTTCACTGGGCGTAAAATATTTGTGCTTGAAACATTAAGTCTAATTTCTGTTCTAACCCCTCCCCCTTCAACAGAATAGGCTTTTGCAAAAGGAGCACCGATAAGTTCTACCATTGTTCCTTTTTTCAAAAAATCCATAATGCGCATATTCGAACCGTCTCGCTTCCAAATCGTACAATTGACCCAGGTAGTTTTTGTTTTTGTTTGACCAGTGCGCTTGTCTTTCCAATTTTTGTTATGTGCAACGGGGAAATTAATTGCAAGTAGGTTTCTTTCCATTGTTTTAATGACTGCATCTTTTCCGATGTTGCCAATAAGCCTAGTTTCAAAGACTGTTGCCATTTGAGAGTGTTTAGTTAGTGTGTTATTCCAAAATAGACAACTAAATTAAAAAATAAATTTCTTTAATTAATTGATAATAAAAAATTTATCGAAATATATAAGTAAAAATTAAAATTCTCTATTCAATTAAAAATGAATGGTTTCTGATTTTACTTTACTATTTAGAAAACGTGTTGCATTTTCATCAAAGATTTTAGAATCTTCAGTTGTCAAGTAATGAATTTGTTTATTTTTACTGCATTTCAAGGCTAAATCTGGGTGATTTTCGAGGTATTGCTCTAACTTATTGGCCACGATTTCCCCTTGAGAAACGACTTTTATAGTTGGAGAAATAATGGATTCCAGATATTCTTGCACCAAAGGATAATGCGTACATCCCAAAATAATTGTGTCAATTTCTGAGTCTTTTGCGAGTAAAGACAAAACATCCTCTGAAATTATCTTTTTTCCTGCTTCTGAAAAATGCTTGTTGTTTTCAATTAGCGGAACCCACAAAGGACATGCGTATTGATTCACAACAATTTCTGGAGCAAATTTTTGTAATTCCAAAATATAGGATTGTGACTGAACTGTTCCTTCTGTAGCTAATACTCCCACATGCTTAGATCTGGTAAGTTGACCGATTTCTTCAGTACTAGGTCTGATTACGCCCAACACACGTTTGTTTGGATCGAGAAAAGGTAAATCTTGTTGTTGAATTGTCCGTAGCGCTTTTGCTGATGCTGTATTACACGCAAGAATAACCAAATGACATCCTCTGCTGAAAAGTAATTTTACGGCCTCCAATGTATATTCATAAACAATATCAAAGGATCGGTTTCCGTAGGGTGCCCGCGCATTATCTCCTAGGTATAAAAAGTCGTATTCCGGTAGTTTTTTCCTGATTTCGGACAAAATAGTCAGTCCTCCATAGCCAGAATCGAAAACACCTATCGGAGAACTTTCTTTCATCTAAATTGATTTTAAATACTCAACCACATTGTTTTCAATACGTTGAGTTACTTGTGATGCATCTGCCTTGATAAATTCTTTTCCAGTAATTCTCTCGTATAATTCTATGTATCTGTCCGTCACAGTAGCAACAAACTCATCAGGCATAACAGGCATAACATCACCATCTTTTCCCTGAAAGTTATTCTGCATCAACCATTCGCGCACAAATTCTTTGGATAATTGCTTTTGCGGTTCACCACTTTTCTGGCGATCTTCGTACCCTTCTGCATAGAAATAACGTGAAGAATCGGGAGTATGAATTTCATCAATCAAAACCACTTCTCCATTGAATAATCCAAACTCATATTTCGTATCCACTAGAATTAATCCACGCTCCAATGCCATTTCACTTCCTCTGTGAAACAAAGCGCGCGTATATTTTTCCATGGTCTCGTAAATTTCTTCAGGAACCAATCCTTTCGCTAAGATTTCTTCTTTTGAAATATCTTCGTCATGACCTTCCTCAGCCTTAGCAGCCGGTGTGATTATAGGTTCTGGCAAACGATCATTTTCTTTTAATCCTTCAACTAAAGTAACTCCACATAAAGTTCTTTTGCCTGCTTTATATTCACGAGCTGCATGTCCTGCCAAATAGCCACGGATAACCATTTCAATGCGGATTGGCTCACATTTTTTACCAACTGCCACCATCGGATCGGGAGTCGCCAATAACCAATTTGGAACAATATCACTTGTTGATTCAAGGAAAAAAGTTGCGACTTGATTAAGCACTTGTCCTTTGTACGGAATTCCTTTGGGTAAGATGTGATCAAAGGCAGAAATTCGATCTGAGGCAATCATTACAACGATATCATTTGCTAGCGTATAGACATCGCGAACTTTTCCATGATAAACGGATTTTTGATCCGGGAAATTAAAATTTGTTTTTGTCAGTGCGTTCATTTTCTTTTTTAGTTTTTTCTTCAGCTTCAGCCTTGTCGAAGGCATCAATTATCTTTTTCACCAAACGATGTCTGATTACATCACTTTGTCCTAAGCGAACTATTCCTATTTCCTCAATATTTTTAACATTATCCAAGGCAAAGGCTAATCCGGAAGTTTGTTTGTTTGGTAAATCTATTTGAGACAAATCACCGGTAATTACAAATTTAGCTGTCATTCCCATTCTTGTTAGGAACATTTTCATTTGCATTTTAGTGGTGTTTTGTGCCTCATCCAAAATTACAAAAGCTTTGTCTAAGGTTCTACCGCGCATAAAGGCTAACGGTGCAATTTCAATAATGCCATATTCAAGCATATCTGCGAGTTTTTCACCTGGAATCATGTCGCGCAAAGCATCGTACAAGGGCATCAAATACGGATCCAGTTTTTCCTTTAAATCACCAGGAAGAAACCCTAAATTTTCACCAGCCTCGACAGCAGGTCGGGTAAGTACAATTCTTTTTACCTCTTTATTTTTTAGTGCTCTAACCGCCAAAGCTACCGCTGTATAGGTTTTACCAGTTCCCGCAGGGCCAACAGCAAAAACCATATCGTGTTCATTAACAGCTTGAACTAATTTTTTTTGATTAACCGTTCTTGCTTTGATTTTTGCGCCTCCATTTCCATGTACCAGTGTTTCAGATCCATCATCAACAGAAAGCAAATTGCTGCCCTCTTCGAGCATTAAATTATCAATATTATTTTCTGTTAACGCATTAAATTGATTGAAATGGCGGACTAAAAGCTGAAATTTTCGCTCAAATTCATCCATAGTTTCCTCGTCACCAAAAACAGTAAGTTCATTTCCTCTAGATGAAATTTTCAGCGCAGGAAAAAATGTTTTTAAGTGTTTTAAGTTGGCGTTATTGGGTCCAAAAAATTCCGCAGGATTAATCTTTTCTATTTGGATTGAACGTGAGTGCAAGTCTTTATTTATTCTAGGGTTTGTTGTAAATTTCTCTGAAATCAATTACTTTTGATTCAAAATTAAAAAATCTCCGTTAAAGGCAGCGCTTTTTTATGCAGATAATCACACTTACTTCGGATAGCGGAACAAAAGACCATTACGTGGCGTCCATGAAAGGTGCAATAGTCAGTCTATACGCCGCTGCTCTAATCATTGATGTTTCTCATGAAATTAGGCCTTTTGACATTGCAGAAGCAGCCCATCAATTGCGTAATTGTTTTGATGATTTCCCAATAGGAACCGTGCATATTATTGGTGTTGACGCAGAACCTCAAGTAACCCCAGGATCAGATGAAGGTTCGTATCCAAGCATTTTAAAATATAAAGGCCAATATATTGTGGCGAATGATAACGGATTTTTCGGTGCTTTTTTGGATCAAAATCATCCTGAAGAATTTTATCGAGTTGAAAAAATGGTGGAAGAAGGAAAACATTATACTTTTCCAACCAAACAATTATTGATTCCTATAGCTTGTAAACTGTTGAATGGCGAGAATTTAAAGTCTTTTGCTTCACCAAGAAACAAGTACAAAAAAGCATTTACGCCAAGTGTACTCGTTGAGAAAAACCTCATTAAAGGCTATATCGTTCACATTGATGCATTTGGGAACTTAATAACAAATATCAATAAACATTATTTTGATCGTTACGAGAAAGACGTTGCCTACACAATTTATTTCCGAAACAAAGAATATTTCATTGAGCAAGTTTCACAAGGATATAATGCCGTTCCTCCCGGAGATAAAGTAGCCATTTTTAACAGTAATAATTTATTGGAAATAGCGATTAATCGGGGAGCAAATGCCTCAACAGGTGGTGCCGAACAGCTTTTTGGAATTCGAGTTGGCGATATGATTCGAATTGAGTTCACCCCAAGAGGTTCACACGATAACTTTGATTCTTTATTTGGGTAGACAAACCCTTAAGATAATTGAATAAGTAATTTTTACTTAGCAAAAAATCAATAAAAAGATTAAAAAGTAATCATTATTTTTTATAACTTCAGTAAGAAATTTATTTAATGGAGTTAATCGTACTAAGTGATATCGAATCAAAAATTTTGTCCTTTCGGGGAGTTCAAGTAATGTTAGATAGAGACCTTGCAATATTTTATGAAATAAAAACTGTTCGCCTAAGAGAACAAGTTAAAAGAAATCCAGATCGATTTCCCAATGATTTTACATTTCAATTAAATGATTTTGAAGTTGATTTACTGGTATCGCAAAATGCGATACCTTCGAAAAAACATCTAGGAGGATCAAATCCCTATGTGTTCACAGAACAAGGTGTTGCTGCACTTTCAGGCGTACTAAGAGGTAAAAAATCTGCCAATATTAGTATTTCTATTTTCAGAGCATTTGTAAGAATGAGACATACATTTAATCAAAATCATAATTTTTTAAATAGATTATTACAAGTTGAACAGAAACAACTTCTTTTTGATAGTAAGTTAGAGGAGATTTTAACGTCTTTAGAATCGCAAAATCAAAGGTTGTCAAAAGGAATCTTCTTTGAAGGACAATTATTCGATGCGTATGTTTTTGCTAGTAATCTAATTAAAAGAGCATCACAGTCAATTATACTTATTGATAATTACGTTGACGAAACTACCCTATTAATGATTAGTAAAATGAATCCCAAATGCAAAGCTGTAATTTATACTCAAAAAGTGACTGAAAAACTACAATTAGATTTAGCAAAATACAACGAGCAATATCCAACAATTATTGATATTAAAATACTTAAAACATCACATGACCGCTTTCTTATTCTAGACAAAAAAGAATTATATCATCTCGGTGCTTCATTGAAAGATTTAGGGAATAAATGGTTCGCTTTTTCTAGGATAGATGAATTTCTTCCAGATGTTTTGGAAAAATTAAAGGGAGTTTGAAATGTTCAAAAACAAATCAATTTAAATTCATGATTTGTTGGATCGATTTCTTTAACGGAGTAAAAAAATACCGTGATTTACTTAATCAAAAATAATTTCTTGCTTATTTTTTCTTGATTTTCTCCTTCGATTTCAACTAAATAAGCTCCATTTGCATAGTCTGAAAGATTGATTTTATCTTGTTCGTGAAACTCAACATTTCTATATACAACTTTGCCATTAAAGTCTTTGATTTCAACTTTTGCAATTCCATTAAATCCATTAATTAAAAGCTCTCCTTCACTTGGATTAGGGAATATCTGTATTACATGCGCAGGATTTTCAAAAATACTTGCACATTGCTCCACAATAATCGAAAGTTGAGCACTACCCTGACATCCATTTGCATCAGTATAATTGGCAGTTATCGTGTTAACACCAACATTTACCAAAGAAGGATTAAAAGTTGAATTAGCTACTCCGGTCCCAGTTAAAATAGCGTTTGAAGGCGTTGGAGTTAGTTGAACCAACCCTTCATTACTACAGACAACATTGTCTGCATCACTTGAAGTTAGCGTTACAATAGGAACTGCATTGACCACAATATTTTGGGTTGTTGAATTTGTCCCTGCAGAATTAGAAACCGTTAAAGAAACAGTATATGAACCAGCAGCTGCGTATGTATGTGTTGGATTTTGTTGGGTCGATGTATTGCCGTCTCCGAAATTCCATGCCCATGTTGTAGGTGAATTTGTGGAAAAATCAGTGAAAGTAACTGTTGAACCTTGACAAATTGTATTTGGAGAAGTAAATGACGCCGTTGGAGGGTTGTTTGATGGAACTGAATAAAATACTTTGAAATCATCGAAATAATAACCATCCGCAGTTGTTCCACCGTCTGATCTCAATTGGAAACGTACTTTGATTTGTTGACCCAAATAATCACTTAAATTAATCTCTTCCAATACCCAACTCGATTGCGTTCCCTCGTAAACAGGTTGACCATTTGGTTGAACACTTCCATTTGCGCTGGTTCCAGGAACAGTATAGTTTCCACATTGACCAATCCATGTGGTACCTCCATCTGTTGAAACTTGAAACTGAACAAAATCATAATCCGCTTCAATTGCCCATTTTGCATAAAATGAAATCATCGCTGAGGTTGCTTGCGTCAAATCGATTGTTGGTACATAGGTATAGGTTTTATTCGTATTGTTTGAATAATTACCGGTTGAACCATCAAAAAATGATTTCGATGGCGAAACAAACGTAGAGGTAGTGGTTGACCAATTCCCTGTCCAATTAGTAACAGCGGTTGCATCTTCTAAAGCCTGCAATGTAATTGCACCAAATGTTTTAATAATCGTATCTTTCTTTACCCAAAGACCATTGTCTGTTTTCAAAATGTATTTGATTTGATCTCCAAATTGAATGGAAGGGTTTAAAGAATAAGAAATTGCACCCGTTGAGGTTTGTTGACTATTCAAATTATAAGAAACTGAATTTCCAACAGAAACTATATTTAATAATGGTTCAATGGAAACT
>Ga0169931_10015418_pt1 | contig 10228 bp, 13 predicted proteins | sample Kivu_15m_20L_FD_129675 | JGI IMG/M metagenome (GOLD analysis project Ga0169931, IMG submission 129675) | Freshwater microbial communities from Lake Kivu, Western Province, Rwanda to study Microbial Dark Matter (Phase II) - Kivu_15m_20L... | ecosystem: Environmental > Aquatic > Freshwater > Lake... | reverse complement strand
CTTTCAACGTGAAACTTTTTACTCCATTGTCCAAGGGGTAACCTACTCACTATGTCTTGCTTTTATGTTACAGAGATTGATGCTGTTTCAACTATCTATCATTACAACTTCATAGAATGAGCTACATTATAGTTCACTCCATCAACACTCAATTCAATGCACGTTTCAGTTTCATAGACACATGTACTAGTAGCCTTGCCCTGTAGGTATGTAATACATACGTTATCACAATACATAGAGCTGAGCGGAGGGTACGAAAACTACCCAAATTTCATACTTTCATACAGATGCACGATGCACACATGTACATAGAATGCAGTCATAGTAGTCGTGCGTCGTGCATTCGTTTTTCAAGTGCGCACCTTCACAATTTTCATCACTGACTCGACGAACGCCAAGAATACTTATTTCGCATAATCTGAATATATAACATCAGATTGACAGGGTCTGGTCAAACTTCGGATCATGGTTTCAGGTTTTACGACCGTATGGTCCACCATTGTGATATTTCTCCTCTCTTTTCATGTGCAATCATTTGCCTTCTCTGTGTTTCGATCAAAAAATTTACAATCGACTCTATGTAGGAGCACCCAATCGTTCAAATCAAGTTTTTCCTTGTATGAAACATCTGAACACGTCCAAAGTGAGATAAATGGTGGTGAACCTTCGAATCAACAAAATATTTCTTTAGACAATCCAGAGATTAATGGTAAACATGAGGACTCTACTATTGAGCTGGTTGAAGTTCCACCTGCCTCTTTTTCTATCGAAACAAAGGCTACTGGACCTGCTCAGAGCCATGTCACTACACTTACAATTCATTTAGGAGCCAGAGGTCATCCAGAACCCATTATTATAGAATCTGGTAAGATTGGTAGACAGGCATCAGGTGCAGTGACTTTAACTCGAGGACAGACCATACTTTACGCCACTGCGTCTAGAGATAAAGACACGAAAGACAATATTGATTTTGCTCCTTTGAGTGTTGAACATCAGGAGCGGTTCTCTTCTGCAGGTTTAACATCGGGTTCGTATAATCGTAGGGACGGGCGACCCGCGGAGCATGAGGTTTTGACATGTCGTTTGATTGATAGGCCGTTACGACCAATGATTCATCCGAGATGGCGACATGAAACTCAAATTTTAAGTTGGGTTCTTTCCTATGATGGAGAAAGGAGCTGTGATCCGTTAGCTGTAATTGCATCTGCTGCAGCTCTTTGGATCTCGGATATCCCATTAACAAAGCCCGTTGCGGCTGTAAGTGTGGGATATATTAATGGACAATTTGTTGTTAATCCAACGAATCAGCAGATGGAGAAAAGTCGTCTAGATTTGACTGTGGCTGGGACGAAAGATGCCGTTCTCATGATCGAGGGATCTGCTGACTTTCTCTCAGAAGCATTGATGATTGAAGCAGTTGCTGTAGGACATTCTACAGTGAAGGTCATTTGCGAGGCGCTGGAGGCCTTTGGACATGTTGTGGGGAAACCAAAACATCTTGAAAGTTTAGTGCCCGTTCCTCCAGGTTTACCTGAAGCTGTAGAATCTGTAATTGGATCCAAAATTGATGAATTGTACAATATCCAAGGAGGGAAAGAAGACTTTGCTGCAGCCATGTCTAAGTTATCGAATGAGGTCAATCATTCATTCCAAGAAATATATCCTAACAATAAGAGTGAAGTAAAGGAAGCATTCAAAGATTTACTCATTCGCAAAATGTTTTTAAAAGCAAAATCAACTGGAACTAGGTATGATGGACGTGCCTTTAATGAAATACGGGCGATTGATGTTGAGACTTCGATTCTACCGCGAGTTCATGGATCAGCACTGTTCACTCGGGGTCAAACACAAGCATTAGCTACGGTAACATTGGGTGACTCTGGCATGAAACAAAAAATAGATAAATTAGATGGTATTGAGCAAAAGAGATTCTATTTACAATACAACTTTCCACCAAGCTCTGTGGGCGAAACAGGTCGTGTTGGAGCACCTGGTAGGCGAGAAGTTGGGCATGGAAACTTGGCGGAAAGGTAAAGTATCATTCATATGTAGCAGCATTACTCGTATATTGCTCGTAATTTATCATAAGTTTTCCATCAAATATTTTAGAGCACTGTTGGCTGTCATACCTCCAGAGGACCAGTTTCCATACTCTATAAGGGTAGAGTCTCTAGTAACTGAAAGTCACGGGTCTTCTTCCATGGCATCAGTTTGTGGTGGTTGTATCGCACTCATGGATGCTGGTGTTCCAGTTAAGAAAGCGGTGGCTGGTATTGCAATGGGTATGCTTCTAGGTGAAAAAGGTGTAGTTTCAGATGATAATGCTGTCATATTATCAGATATTTCAGGGACTGAAGATGCGTTAGGTACAATGGATTTCAAAGTGGCAGGTGATCGTGAGGGTATTACAACATTCCAACTGGATATTAAATGTGAAGGTCTTACAATATCAACAATGAAGAAAGCATTAGAACAGGCGAAAGAGGGACGTCTCTACATATTGGACAAAATGAACCAAGTCATCGATTCACCACGTGCCGAATTGCATCCATCCGTACCTCGCTTAGCATCCTTCAAAATCCCACCAGAGTCAATTGGTATGTAACAATAATGATTTGTAATATTTATTGAAATGGTATAGATCTGTTCCAGTATGCTCACTTCGTTGACATGCACTTTGATGAACATGTAAACCATATGTTCTAGGGAAAGTGATTGGACCAGGTGGGAAACAAATAAGAGCGATAATTGAAGACTTTGAGTTGACGAATATGGATGTTGCGGAGGATGGATCCATTCAAGTTACATCCGCTTTTACTGATAAGCTTAAAGCCGCTGAGCAATTTGTTATGGAGCTAATCGGAACGAAAGCCGCGTCGGGAAAGAAAGCAATTGAAAAGGCCGCATACGTAGGTCCAGAGCCTGAAGTCGGACAAGTTTACAAGGGGAAAATTACGGGTATTCATCAATTTGGTGTTTTTCTTGAAATCATTCCTGGTGCCGAGGATGGCTCCTTCCCTGGGCTCGAAGGCTTATGTCATGTCTCTGAGCTTCATATTGAAAGAGTGCGAAATTGCGAGGCATTTGTGAATAGCCTTGGTGTGACTGAATTAGAGGTAAAATATTTGGGGAAGAATGACAAGGGTAAATATCAATTAAGTAGGAAGGCTGTTCTCGAGGAGCGTAGAGGCGCGAAAGGAAAAACGTCAGCTATCGGTGCGGATAAAGAGAGAAAACCGTCGGCTAGCGATCAACGAAATGACATGAGTCAAGATGAAATAGATGTAATAGCTAGCGCTATAGAAGGTCTTCGTGACCTATAAATGAAATCATATAAATGATTTGAAAATTAAGTTACAGTATGAGTATGAGTGGCAATTGTTTTAATGAACAATTATGTGATGAACTGTGATAGACGGTTATTGGTGGGCCGTCTGCCTCGTCTCTTCAGTAATTAATTCGTAAACGCATAAAACATCCCTTGAAGGATGCAGGATGCATAACGCTACAGTATACCTTCACACTTCTCACTTCTACACGCTGTATGTCATGTCGTCGTGTTGCTTGATGGAAGATAGAATGACGTGTACAGTTCAATACCTAGTACGTACGTGCCTCCTTCATTTCGTCCCAGTCTTGCTTCTTCCTACTTTCTATGCTGCAGCAGTACCTTGAAAACCGAGAAGATTTCAGTGAAAGTGTAGGATGCTCGTCATCGTCTTGGACGACAGTTTACAACAATTACTTGGTGGCATTACATTGTTGCAGCCTCTGACTCGGGGAAAGCAATAAGCAGATTGAGCAAATAGTTTCCTTATTTTGGAACTCAATTATCTGCTGCTACATAGGACATGGAGGCATATAATGAAGAGTCTTCGGCGACGGGTCAAGACGAACCATGGATACAATGGTTTTGTGGCTTAAAGGGGCATGAAATGTTTTGTGAGGTTGAAAAATCGTATATCGAAGATGGTTTCAATCTATATGGGTTAAGAATGTATGCCTCTAATTTTTCGGACTGCATTGATTTGATCTTGGATAGAATAGGACCCGATGATTCTGACGATTCACACCTCACACAGAATGCATGTACATTGTACGGTCTGATACATGCACGGTATATTATCACAGCTCATGGCTTAGATTCTATGTATAACAAGTACGCTGTGAAGGATTTTGGAATATGTCCACTGATTCAATGCAATGGACAACCTACCTTACCCGTTGGCTTGAGTGATGAGGTTGGAGTCGACACGGTGAAGATTTTTTGTCCCAAATGCAAGTGCGTATATCATCCCCCATCACGTTCCAAAAGCAACAATGCAGGAACTTTGAATAGCTTCGTTGACGGAGCCAGTTTTGGTACTACTTTCCCGCATCTATTTCTCATGACCTTTAGTAATCTCATTCCTGATGGAATACCACCCGAGTCAGCGTATGTTCCAAGAATATTTGGTTTCCGTGTGAGTCAAAGCGCACGACAACGAAGTGAGCATACTGCAACAGACCCGTATCATTTAAGTAATCCGAGACAAAACCAACCATCTTCTTTACCAATAGCCAACCCTTCCACTTCAGGTTCTGGTACCAAGGGCGTGGGGCCTTATCAACTGCCAAACGAAATGGGCGATCAAAAACCATCAGGAGCAGCAACAACAGAAGCGATGGACCAAGTTTTACCATCCCACCAAGAAGTAGACAATTTCGATGATGGTGATATTTTGGTTTCTTCAAAGCGATGTAATACATCAGAGGAAGATGCAACTCAAAGAGGGACAACAGGAATACATACCTCCAAAACAAATGAACATAATAATTCTACACGAGGTTTAGATATGGATACATCAACAAAGCGGCGGTCAAAGGTTGATGATGACATTACTTTTTCTAGGGATGAATATGACAAAAGCACTAAAAGCAAACGGGTCAAATATTAAGCGTAAATTGCGGTTGTCTAAAACGTTTTTTTTATCGTAGTGTATTTGAGCACCCTTATCTCTTAAAATGGGATAATCAACTTGACGAACAGAATTTGAATCAAAATGAAAAATATTGACGTGAGATTCTTTATACCTGCTTCACGCTCTTCTCGATGATTGAAAGGCATTCGTCCACTTGGGCCTCCGTAATTGTCAAAGGAGGAGCAAATCGAATAATGTTTCCATGGGTTGGTTTCGCCAATAATCCGTGGTCTTTCATAACTAGACAGAGGTCCCAAGCTTTTCCGTTATCCGAATATTTCCCTTTCGGTTGATCAATTACCATGGCGTTTAGCAGTCCACGACCACGAACTTTTTCAATACACGTTTTTCCAACAAATTGGCTCAGGCCATTTCGAAGTTGAGCTCCTCTGGCTACGGCATTTTCGGCTAATTTTTCATCTCGTAGAACCTCCAATGCAGCAGTCGCAACCTTACAAGCTAAAGGATTACCTCCATATGTCGAGCCTAGAAGTAAATGTGATCGCATTTATGCGGTGAGATGCGCTAGTGTATCCAACAGGAGACAATATACATATCCGACCTACCATGCTCTCCAGGATGCAATGTGAGAATAACTTCATCGGATGCAAGAACTGCTGATACAGGCATCACACCTCCAGATAAAGCCTATGCATATGAAGCCCAGAATGTTTTAGATCCCACTCATTCATGTCTTTAGATTAATATATTTCACAGAATTCATCATACCTTTCCTAAAATGACTATGTCAGGTTTGCAATCATCGTGATCAACAGCAAGGCGATAACCAGTGCGCCCTAAACCCGTTTGGACCTCATCAGCAATTAAAAGTACGTTGTATTTATCACATAGTTGCTTTACATTTCTCATGTAACCATCATCGGGTACAACAACTGTTCAATCCAATCAAAATTTTATGATGACTGTCATAAATTGGAGATTATTCATCATAATGATGGACTGCACTCACCTCCGGCTTCACCTTGAATAGGTTCAACCATAAACGCGGCAATATTAGCAGCATCATCAGCAAATACTGCTTCAAGTTCCTTGATATCATTGTATTTTACGCTGGAGAAACCAGGCATGTATGGCCCAAAGCCTGTATAAGCTGTTGGGTCCGATGATGACGATATGGCCGCTAGTGTTCTACCCCAAACTTGTTGACCGAAGAAAATTTTGAGTGAGTTTATTCTTTGATACGATGCATTCAAATCGTAACAGCTATGAACTTACAATTGTTCCCTGCAAAGATGATACGGGCTTTGTTTGGAGGAATACCTTTTATATCATATCCCCATCGTCTTGCTAGCTTCACAGCAGTTTCTCCCCCTTCCACACCTGTATTCATAGGCAGAACGCGATCATAGCCGAAATACGATGTTATAAACTCGCTATACTCTCCCAAGCAATCGTTATAAAAAGCTCTGGATGTTAATGTAAGTTTCGATGCTTGTTCAATAAGTGCACCAACAATTTTGGGATGACAATGTCCTTGATTCACAGCACTGTATGCACTAAGGAAGTCATAATACTCTTTCCCGTCTACATCATACAATTTCACACCTTGATGAAAAAAGAAAAGACTTTATTATGAGCATCAAAGTGGTTGGTACAGGAGTGAAAGGCTATTTGAAAATCATCATACCTTTTCCTCGTGTAAGAACAACGGGTAAGGGATGATAATTATGTGCACCATAGCGATCTTCAAGCGTAATAGAATGAATTGAACTGGCTGAGAGTCCAGCTAGTTCTGATGATAGACCTGTATTCGAGGATCCACCACTCGAAACTGCCACAGTTGCCATCCTTCTTCCAACAGCAGGAGAAATTACGGAACGAATAGAATCATTAAGTAATCTATTACACACTTTCATCGTTTACTGTATGCTTTGAAGAATAACGTTAAATATAATACTGAGCTTTCTTTCAGTGACGAACTTGGCACAACAAGGTTCGACAGATAATGAAATTTGTGATTATTCTCGTATTAGCGATACTAATTGACAAGTCTCTCCAGTCTTGAAACTGATGCACTTCAAATGACTTCTGTGAATGATGTGCGACAACGCAAGCGAACCAATGGTGGGAAGTAATTTTAGCACGAGTTAGATGATGAAAAATTAGCACGTCTGATACAAATTACAGTTTCGTAGGACTCCTACATCCTACTGTACTAGAGCTAGAGTAGCAGTGTAACCACAGCAATTTCTCAATTTAATATCCCTATTCACTTCTTCATCGCTACAATATGGTGAAGTATCTTCACTCCATTGAACTCCTATTTACATAGGTAGAATTCTAGCTGATGTTTATTGAATCATATCTAATATCTCCACATGTCTGAGGGTGGAAATCGATATAGCGCTGCAGTGATTTTGGTCACAGCTGGTTATGATCATCGTATCAGATTCTGGGAGGCACCATCCGGGATTAATTTTCGCACTTTGCGATATGAATCTTCTGCCACTTGTTTGACCATCACTCCAAATAAACAATTTTTGGGTGCTGCGGGGGGTCATCCAGCGATTCGATTGTATGATATTAATGATACAACAAATCAGAATCCTGTACTCACTTTAGATGGTCATCGAGCTGCTGTAACTTCCATAGGTTTTCAAAGGGATGTGAGATTTCTATACAGTAGCTCAGAAGATGGTTCGTTTAATCCTTGTTACTTGGAGTTTATATTCCTTTCCTTGTTAGTATATTAATGATTTTTATTGGTTTTTAGGGACTGTGAAACTGTGGGATTTACGAAGTCCAACATTTAGTCGATCATGGGATAGTAAAGCTGCAGTGAATTCTGTTTGTCTTCATCCAAATCAAGTTCAGCTGATATCCGGTGATCAAGATGGATCTATGAAAATATGGGATATAGGATCCAATCGATTTATTAATGAACTCGTACCTGAAGCTTCAAACTCATCGTATTGTCAAAGAGCCTCAATTCAGGCTGTGGATTTATCCGAGGATGGACGAACATTAATTGCTGCTACAAACCATGCAGAAGTGTTTGTTTGGGATCCGTCTAATCCTCTTAAGTATGAACCGTTGGCTAAGTTCCGTGCACATGCTTTGGGTTCTTACCTATTGAGGGCACGGATTTCACCTGATTGTCGGTCTTTAGTGACGACAAGGTGAGTACAAGCTTGTTTAAAAAACCATAGGGGTGTTGATTATAAGTATTAAATTTCTGAAACTTGCTGCTTAAACAATCATGTCATAGCTCGGATCGCACAGCTCGTATATGGGATATTTCTAGGAATTTAACGCAGGGGTTTCAACCAAGTTTATCCAAAACGCTGGCTCAACATAGCAAATGGGTGTGGGATGCTGTATTTTCGGCCGACTCAGGTATGGTTACTTTCCACGATCACAATAATGGTTTTTTCTTAATTACATCATCTAATGAAATGTTCATAACTATTGATCAGGTTACTTGGTTACAGCGAGCAGTGATATGACGTCGCGCCTCTGGAAAATGGGAACAGGAGATGTCGTGAGAATCTACAGCGGGCATCAATCTGCTGTGACGTGTGTAGCTCTGAATGATAACAGCACTTGAAACTAAGATACGGAAGAATTCATAAACTTTAATAATTCTCTCCTAGCCTAATTAGAAATAATTACAAAAGCAAATTCATCAGTGAGAGATAATATAAAAGTGAAGCATCAACAATATGAAATATCTAATGAGATGGGAAACATCTAAAGCTGGTTGATTGTAAAATCGTCCTACCTTCTCTTGAACTAAATCTTCGTTCGTCTTCTCTATGTGCATTTGTATTTTCTTTCCTGATATGGCTGATCTGCGAACATTAGAATCGGATCCCGTAGAACTGTCGTCGTCGTGAGTGCTGCCAGATGAACTTGATGAGGAGTGCTTTCTCCTCTTCTTTTTTGATGAGCCATCCGATTTATGTTTTTTGTGCTTCTTTTTGTGCTCATGACGATGCCTTGATTTTCTATGCTTTTTCCGGTGCTTATTGTCGTAGTCTGCATGTTTTTTGCGCTTTCGGATAGCTCTTGAACTTGAATCATTGCTATTATTGTCGCCAGTGCAGTCATTCCTAGTGCTGTTGTCCTCTCTTTCCCTTTTTAAAGAATAGTCTTTGTCAGATGTCAATTCTCGGCCCTTGGAAATGCACTCATCTCCTGTTTTTTTAGGCTTTTGAATACTCGAATCCTCCATGTTAGGTTTGTTGAAGATACAGACTCTGGAAGCGACTATGTATCGATTTACGCTGTACGGCTGTTGTCAATTGTTCATCAGGCCGTAGAAATATGGTTAAAAATGGATGAGGATATTGAAGTACGTCAGGATGATACCAGCAGCTTTAGATCGTCCTGTGCAGAAGAAGTGTGGAGTTTGAGAATTCTTTTTTTACGTTAATACAAATAGACAAGCATCTATTGTAACTGTATGAATCAATCTGTTCTACAAGGGCAAGGAGCCCGTAATTGTAGGTTCGAGATCGACTTTTCTTCAACGTCTATTTGTATTAAATCACCGTCAAGATGACAGGACCTCCGAAGTCTAAGGGCAAAAACAACAAATCACACTCTCGTTTCACCCACAAGCCTAAACCTTCCACCTTTCAAGAAGCAGTAACAATTCTTACCTTTGGTCCATCCAACAACTGGATAGAGTTCTCCAAGAAGATGGCTATAGCAGCAGGTCATAGCTATGGAAGATTGGGAGACATCATCGAACATGGGGCCTACTACACACCCCCTTTACCTACCCCGGACATGTCGATAGTCGATTCGATTATGAGGGATGAGGTATTGAAAGCTGACTACAGGGAAAGATCTAAACTAATCATGAAGCTAGATTCAGAGAAACCCATGTTATACTCTTTCATTATGTCAAGAATTAGTGTAGAGTCGGATGACGAGGTCAAGCGACATGCAAATTTTTTGACCTTCAAGAATAAGAAAGATCCACTCCAACTTTGGCAGGCACTGGAAACGTTACACCTGATCACAACAGTTTCGAAAAACGCCGCCTTCGTCCTCCAACAGGCTGAGACCGATTATATGTCCTGCAATCAAGGTGAATTTGAATCTATAACAAAATTCAAGGAAAGGTTCGATTACAAATTCAAGGCATACAATACAGCATTAGGTGCAGGAAATGAGATATCAGAACCACGAGCAGCCATGGCGTTTCTGAGTAAACTTAATAAATTGCAATATGGACAGTTTTACGCACACCAGATCAACATTATCAACGCAGACCCATCAAAGGTTCCAACATCTGT
>Ga0169931_10015417_pt1 | contig 10229 bp, 22 predicted proteins | sample Kivu_15m_20L_FD_129675 | JGI IMG/M metagenome (GOLD analysis project Ga0169931, IMG submission 129675) | Freshwater microbial communities from Lake Kivu, Western Province, Rwanda to study Microbial Dark Matter (Phase II) - Kivu_15m_20L... | ecosystem: Environmental > Aquatic > Freshwater > Lake... | reverse complement strand
GGCATCAGCATTTTCGCCACCATAAGAACCAGTGTCTGGATCTTGCAGTTCTTCGGGCACGGGGATCACTTCAGAGCAGAATCGGGCCTCCATGAAGGCATTGGCCAGACGCTGGACTTCTAGTTGATCGGATCCACGAAGGATTAGGGTATTCGAACACCAATTAGGCATATGACGCTCCTCTAATGTATGTGTTAATTATACAGCCGATCTTCGATCCTGTCAACCAAATCCGCCTCCATGCGATTATCGCTCCTCCAACGGTCTAGTGTCTACATGATACGATCGATTGGCCTGCATGTCAATCAAACGCCACTCCATGCGCCGCTTCAGTTGCCGCTCCAAGGTATCCAGCCAGTCACGGCCCCACGAGGACCGGACCGTGATCTTGGCTTCCTTGACTTTGTCTAGTTGCCGGCCATAGTATGAAATCACGTCTTCAATCATCACATCACCTCAAAGCCGTCAACGAGGAGGATGCGTCCATCCAGCAGATCCTCAACCAACTGCACGGCCCTGTGAGTGTGTCCGCCAATGTGCCAGTCGTAGAGTCCCTGGGGGGTGCTATACTCTTTCCAGTCGTAAATGGTAGCCACTGTGCCGTCGCTGAACTCAATGCACCACTCCTGCGTGGTCTTGTCTCCGCTGCCCAGGCCTTCCCCAAGCAGTTCTTTCAAGGTGTCCACTGTGGTGCAGACTTTGCCCTGCAGGTGAGTTCCGTTGAACTTTTCACCGAAGTAGTCATAAACTCGTGCTTCCATCGTTCACTCCTAGTTGTTTACTGTGTTTACAGTATAAGGCCTTTTAGCCAAACTGTCAACCAAAAAGTGCTCAAACATCCCCCATAAATCCAGACTGCAGGCTTCAGCTGTTGCCAGGTATCCCGCCACATCCATTCGCTGTATTCTTGAAGTTCTCGATCCGTCATACTGCCTCCAACATGGCTAAGGGAACATTCCAGCGGGTCATACCACTGACCACGATGGCCTTTTTGATCTTGATCTGCTCTAGTCGTCCCACCACGATGCCGTTCTTACCATTGAACGAGACCTGCTCACCAATCTTCAGAGTGTTGGCTGCCTTGCGGGCGTTCTGTGCTCGCTTGAACTTGACGGCCTCGATGATCAGGTTGAGATCATCGTTGTTCAAGTTTGAGTTGCGGATATTAACCAAAATGTCACGGACATCCATTGTTGCGCTCCTTCCGTTGTTTCAGTATGTATATTATACGATCGATCTATCAATCTGTCAATATCTGGAAGTAAGGGCGGGATTCGAACCCGCGGCTCTACGGTTTTGCAGACCGTTGCATTAGACCTCTCTGCCACCTTACTATTGTCAGGCTAGTATAACAGGGCCCTAGGGCCCTGTCAACCAAATTATCTTAGGCAAAACTGTAAATTACGCCCTGCGCACTTACACTTTTAATAACGCCCTGCTTAGTCCAGTCTGCTTCTAGTTGCTCTAAGTCGCCTTTGCGTCGTACCAGCGCCCCGTCAACTTTAACTGCGATCTTAGTCTTGCGATAGTTAATATGCACACCCTTAGCAGCATATACCATCTCCAGCGCCAGCTTCATGCGCTCTGCGCGAGTTTTCTGCTTATCTGTGTAAAGACTTGCATTTGCGATATTACGCATACGGGCATCGCGAGCTGCGAACCATTTTACAGTTGATTCTTGTGTGTCTAGTTTACGAGTTTGCATTTAACGCTCCTTAAGTTGCACTGCATGTCGCAGTGATAATAGTATAACAGGGCCTTAGGGCCCTGTCAACCAAAATTACACCAGCTCGATATCAGCTCGAATAGTTTGACGAGCGTAGTCGAGTGCTCGGAACACATCTTCTGTATGTAAGTCCCCACTAACATAAGCGCACTTGCTTTGTACAGGGAACTTGAGCTCTCCCTTAGAGTTTGTCTCATAGACATTAAACGCTACAATTAAGCGCAGTGTTTTGAGTTTTTTGTTTTTAATTAACTTTGCTTTTGCTTTGACAAGTGTATCGAACATTTTTACGCTCCGTTTTGTTTACTATGACTCTAGTATAGCGCAGTCTGTCCAAAATGTCAACCAAAAGGTGCTTCCCCTCTGCGGCGGTAATTATAGCACATCAAGCCCACTACGTCCTTGCGAACAATAAGCCATCACGCATGCCTTCCACCCGCTTCCCGACCAGAGGGGATTGTCGCAGTGCCAGCGCCGGTTCGGTAAGACCGGAACCACCCTCGAGTGTCAACTCGCTTCTCATCCTGCGGGTCACAGTAGGGGGTGACTAGCCCCCACGTCCTGCTACTCGATGCCCCAATGCCTCAGGGCTCGAGCCAAAATCTCGTCCTTGTTGTCAATGTTCATACCGCCAACAATAGCCTCCAGCATCTCACGGACGAACTCATCTCCTACGATGCCCACTTTGAAATCAGCGGCCAATGCGCTCAATTGCAGTAATGCCTTTTCTGCTGTCATCTCAAATCGCTCCTCTTAGTCCAGCCGCGAACCAGAGTAGATGCTGTCTAATCCCAGCTCTTCTTTCATCACTGCTGCGTAGGCTGTAGCCCCGTGCTCAGCAGCGTCTACTGACTGGCCGGGCCACCATTTGTTCCATAGTTGCAGTCCGCCCTCGTAGCTCTTGCGGAATCCCACTTCTGCCAGGGCCTTCCCGAGCTTAGAGTTGCTGCGCACACCGTAGATGTTGACCCAAGCGAAACCGCAGGGTCCGCCATCTCTGCCACCCATATGCTCGTGGGCGAACTTGTGTGAGGCATGCCGGGCTTCGTGCAGTGCCCGGGCGTGTGCCATCTGTACTTTCACTGTATCGAAATCTGCCATCGCTCGCTCCTAGGTGTTGTTTACAGTTTCAACAGTATATTGCCAATCCAATCAGCAGTCAACCAATTCTTTCACATCATTCAGATTGTTCAAGGTCATCCATGCATAGATCAAATCCACATGGCAATCTAACTCACCTGCGATCGCGATGGGATTCATGCCTTCAATCCATAGCTGTTCGATGTCGTAGCTCAGCATATCTAGTTCAGCCATCTTGCTCATTAACGTCTCCCGTAAATAGTATCATAGAGCACATCAACGCACTCGTTGATGTCATCATCGGCCAGTTGTTCTTCGCTGGGCCACGGATCATCCTGCGAGTCCAGATACTGCTCGTATTCGTACTCGAACTCGTCCTTTTCCTCGGGTGTGAACTCAACATACGGGTGGATCATAGTCTGCTCCTGTGTGTTAATGTGCTAGTAGTATATCGCCAAAACAATCAGTTGTCAACTGATATCGGATAAGAATCCCTGCAGATTCTCTTCTGGCACTGAGCGCAGCAGCTCTTCGATGGCAGTGAGGTCTCCTCCTTCGACATCAATCACGATCTGCTCTAGGGCCGCATCAATCAAACCTTGGTCTACCATGGTAGCTCCTTTCAATCAGAGTGGGGTGGAAGGTCGTATTCGTCGTCGACTGGGCTGGGGTTCCGGACAGTCATTTTACAGTCTCTTTGACCACTGACTGTACTTTGTCTACGCCCTTGTCTGCCATCTGCGCTACACCTGTGAAACCTACTGTGGCTACGATGATGCCTGCAATGAATGCGATGAAGTGTGACATAGTCTGCTCCTGTGTGTTAATGTGTAAAGCTATTGTAAGATCATTCTAGCCAATTGTCAATCACTTATGACCCATGATCATGTAGCGATTAAAGCCCCAGTCCGGGTATTGGAATCTTTTTGTTCCTGTGTATAATAGTTCCCTCAAGGGCCACGCTGCTGCGAATGCGTCTGCTGACTCGTAGCTGGCCACGTGATCGTCGTGCGGCATGTCGTTCCCTTGCAGCACCACGAATGTATTCTCAGGGATATCATCGAACCACTTGCGGCTCTCTATGTGCTCCACGCTGGTGTTTATCACGATAGTAGGCTGCTGTCCCAGGGCCCACCAATTGATCTCGTTGACGTCATGTGTCACAGCCGTGAACTCGCCCTGCCAGTGCCAGAGCCTATTAACATTAACAGCGATAGGCTCACAGCTGGGATCTAGGTCCCAACTACGGACACTCTCTACGGGAACCTTGTTCTGTGTGCGCAGGATGAAATTTGTAAGTGCATACCAGCCCGCAAAAATCTCTATCCTATGGCCGGACAGCGGGGCCTGTATGTCATTCGTGGTCAGTACCTGATGGAGTTTCTCAGCCAGCCAAATCTTGCTGCCGATCTGACCGGATGAGAAACTGTCCCAGTTCATTAGACCTTCTCGTCGTAGATAACAGTCTGTCCAAACGGTGCTTCGTTCTTAGAACCCTTGACGATGAACAGAGTATCGCAGTAGTCCTCGTCACCCCAACCACCGCAGGGATAGCCGTCTGTGAACATAATAAACTTCTTGGGTCGGATGTCATTGTCCTTCATGAACTGCCAGTTAGCCTCGAAGTCTGTGCCGCCACCGCCTTTGAGATCGTAAGTCAACAGTTCGTCGCCGTTGTCTTGCGTGATCTTCTGCGGGTTATAAACTTCTGTGTCAAAGCACCAGATATGGATATTGTAATCCGCGTATTGATCCATAATGCCTTTGACTTCTGAAAGAAATATACGAGCATCTGCATCACCAATACTACCTGACATGTCGATACCGACAGCCACATCAATAGTCTCGTCATTCTTCATACCTGGTAATACCGCGCCACTATGCTGACTCTTGCGATTAGGACGGATAAAAGAATAATCGTTGCGGACGATGCTCTGGATGTTCATACGGATCAACTCACGCCAGTTCATCTTGGGCTCAGTCAAGTCCTTGATCAGTCGTTGGATGCCTAGCGGAACACGACCTGCACCACAAGCCGCGGCACTCTGTATCATAGCCTGCTTGACTTCGTCTTTGATCTTCTGCAGATCCTCTTTAGAGATCGTAGGACGACCATTGCCGTCTTTGTCGCCGTCTTTGCCACCGCCGCTCTGCTCGTCACCTTCTTTAAGGTGCTCGTCAAGCAGATCTCCCAGTTGCTTGAGCAGTTCGGGCATAGAAATCTTTTCAGCCTTTTCCCAAAGATCGTCATAGATCTCTTCCCAGGCCATGCCACGATACTTCGGATCGTAGCAGATCTGCACTTCGGTGATCTTCTCACCAATTCGATCGTCTACCAGGATCTGGTTCACGGCATAGTCCTGTGCGATGTTCGACAGCATACGATCTCGGCTACCAACACGACCAAAGTGATCAAAGATAGCGTGGCAGATTTCATGTGCGAACAAGAACTCTAGTTTCTTCGTAGACAATTTATTTACGAAGTCCTTATTATAGAAAAATCCACGCCCGTCAGTTGCGGCTGTGGGGCACCAATCGCTGGCATCTTTGAGTTGCATTCTCGTTGCCATATTACCAAAAAAAGGACTCTTGAGAAGAAGACCTACTCGAGCAGTGGTTAATTTATCGATGATCGGATCTGACATTGTTCGCTCTCCTTACTGTATGTATCTATTATAGCACCGCTCAATGCTTCTGTCAACCAAAAAGGTGGGCGGGTCACCCTGAGCAAGTGCCCGCCCTGGCGCTGGGGAGGTCTTAATTCTCCATCGCACTCAAAACATACTTACCAAATCGCTTATGGAACTCGTCGAAGGATTTCATCTTGGATGCGTCCAAGGGCAAGTCGTAATTGGTCAGTGCCGTCTTGGCACCCATAACCACTAGCTCAGTAGGAAAGTTCCCCATCATATATTCAAAGAACTTGTCAGCCTTATCGTCAAACTTCTTATCCTTCTTTTCAGCGGCATCCTTGAGCTCGTAGCAGAGGCTCACAGTCAGCGAATACATGGCCGACACTTCTTTGACAGCCAGATCTTTGACTTTTCCCGATAAGATGTCTTCGGGCTTGGGCAACTTACCTGAGATCTTACGATGTGCCATAAACTTGACAGCCAGTCCGTCACCGATGGCACCTGCGATCAGATCAGTGAGCGTGTCCGTGTCCGTGTCATCGTCTGTGAGCAGATCTGAAACGAACATCCATGAACGGGGAGTCGCAAATGCCTTGCTAGATCCCTTAGGGTCGAAGTCGTAGAGATCCTGCTTGGCAAAGCCGACATAACCAACGACTTCAGGATGGATCTTGTTCAGCGTGGCCCAGTCCTGCCAGTCGTCGAAGTCTACCTTCATCTCAAGATGCAGGAAGCGGTTAGCCAACGGAGCAGGCATACGATAGGTAACACCCTTGTCACCATCGCGGTTACCAGCCGCTACAATGTCCACACCCCGGGGCAGGATGTATTGTCCAACGCGGCGGTTCAATACTAACTGATAGGCAGCGGCCTGTACGGCTGGAGGAGCGGAGTTCAGCTCGTCCAAGAAGATGATCGCCGTAGACTCTGGGTCTGTAGGTAACTCCGCTGGAGGAGCCCAGACCATCGTGCCTTGTTCAGCATCGTAGTAGGGGATGCCTTTGATGTCTGTGGGCTCCCACAAGGGCAGTCGGATGTCTATAACTTCACGACCAGTGCTGTCTCCGATCTGTTTGACGATATCGGATTTACCGATACCTGGAGGTCCCCACAGGAACACGGGGCGACGCTTTTGGATCGCTTTTTGAATTGCCTTCTTGGCTTTCTTAGGGCCAACGGTACGGATTGATGAATCACTCATTTAAGACCTCCGGTTAAAAAATTTACACGATGAATTGTGTTGCTCAGTTCGTGTATTATGCAATCAATCTACTGTATTGTCAACTAGGATTTTTACATAATTTAGTTGTGTGGCATTATTGTCACGGTGCTGCTTAATCTTACCTTTGATTCTTAGCTCCCCTTTAAGCTCCTTGGGAAACCAAAAGTCCACGAAGCTGTCACCCATACGAGCATCTATCTTATACCTATTATACTCGTGAGAGTAACGAGTCCGTATCACAGTGATATCACCTACCACAGTGTCTTTCTCAGCACCATTTAATTGTATGCTATCTCTGAGTTCTGCCATGAATGCTCGCTGGACTCGATCCTTGCGGGCCACATCAGGTAGACATGAGATGATAGAGAACTCTAATTGATTACGATGAGTAAACGAATCCATCTGTGCGATTTTCAGGGCCTGATGCTGGAATTCGCTGAGTCGACCCTGCAGTGCAAGGAAGGTGTAAGAGTTAAAATGAGCACGGACACGCTGACCCTCTGCGATCTCTTCTTCCGTGGGTTCAGCAGATTCGTTGATCAGTCTTTTGAGGACGACCTTGTTGGGTTCGGTCTTGACCACGTCTAGTGTTTCATGATATACGGGCCTCTTGACGTAGCCGCCATGGGCACGATCGATTTGTACGGCCAAACCCCAAACTTGATCTGCTGTTAACATAGTCGCTCCTAGTTGTTCAGTATCAGTATTATACGATCTCTCAGCCGCAGTGTCAACCAAACTTAGGGCACTCTCTGAGTGCCCTAAGTTAGTCAGTGCTTACTTAGATCTCGTCCGAGCGCCGTCCAGTTATGGCATAGATGCTGCCCACCAAGTTCTCGTAGTCGAAGTAAGCAGCCTCTAGCCCTGCTGCATCATAGTAGCAGATGACGCCCCCTACATCTTCACGCTGCAGACCCGCTAAATGCTCGGCGGCTTCACGCTCGAACTGCTCAGTGTAGAACTCACATGAGTCCGCGTCGCCGTGTTGCTGCTGCTCCCATTGAGCCAAATAGTTGTGCGTATAGCGTTTTGACATTGTGCGCTCCTCTTAGTTAAAAAACAAGTATAGCACGAGCTAGCCAATCTGTCAACCAAAAAGAAAGGGCTCATTTAGAGCCCTTTCTCAAACCCGCCCCGGGAGCGAATCGGATTGGATTTGAAAACCAGTTTAGGCGAAAATCTGTCTGCGCTCGCCGTTAACGTCACGGGCTGAAACCGTGTATTGTGCGCGACCCTCGGTGTTCTTATATTTACGAACACGAAGTCCTGCCTGGCGGAATTCCGTCATACGAGCACGGAGGTTCATGATACCGTAGGTTGCAGCAGCCTGAGCAGAGCTAAGAGTGTTGCCTGTGCCACGGAGGTGTCCCTCCAAGAATTCCTTTTGAGTTGTTTTAAGAGTAGTAAATGCCATTTTTAAGTTTCCTTATTAAGTAGCTGATAATCATCAGCGTCATTACATTATACAGTCTCGATCCCTATGATCAAGACCGTATTTTACCAAATCAATCAACTTTTACTTTCTTGGGTACCACTGTGGCACCCAAAATAACCACTGCCAACCATGTCCAAATAGTATAGTCTATGTTCAATGCTGGAAACAAAGTGTTTAACGACCAGATTACCAACAGAGGCCCTATAGCGATCAGGACCACGATCAAGATGATGCCAATGGCAATTTTCATAATTAATTCCTTTTCATTACAGTGACTTCAGCCATGCTCCGCCAGTTGTTAGGGAAGCTCTTGCGAAGATCTGCGAGCTTGAGCACGGTACGTAGACTTAGCTCCCTCATCTTAGCACGTTCTGCTATGATATAGTCGATGATCTCTTCTTTCTCGTTGCCTTCGAAGTCATAACTATCCAACATGCCATCACTAGTGATCTGCTTGATGCGCAAGACCTTCTCTCGCTCAGTGTCCATCTGGAGATCGATGTAGTGGCAACGGCTTTCTAGTGCTGCCAAATGATCCTGCAGTTTCTTCGATCTCACGTTCTCGAACTTGATGTTAGTGATAAAGATAGCGCCTGCCTTGAACTCAAAGCGATCGGGCACTCCTTCGCTCCGCAGTACACGCGAATCCGTGTTCCACGAGATCATCCGCTTCTTAGAACTATCTAGAGCAGCCTTAAGGATGTTCAGGCTGAGGTCATCAAGCAGTACAGAGTCGCAGTCGTCAAAAACGATAACGTTACCTCGCTCGGAATATTCATAAAGCTTGGCATAGAGACCCACAGCGCTCATAGCACCCTTGACCACTTCATATCTGGGTTTGCGTTCACCCAGCTGATTGAACAGATCGTCTCTGCTCAATACTTCTTCAACACCATGGCTTTTGCCCACGCCCGGAGGGCCTGTGACGATCATGGCTCGCACGGTACCTTCCTTGACCGCACGAGTCATATCTCTCAGTACATCGAAACGTCCACGGAGCCGAGCGATGATCTGCTCATCAGTTTCATGCGCAACAGCACTGTCAGCGACCTTGACCTGGGTAAAGTCCGTGACGCCCTCAGTCTCTTTAGAGGGCTTCTTCAGCGCCTGTAGCATGCTGACACCTTCGGGCATTCCTGCACCTGCAGTGATATCTCGTTGATTGCAGTATACCTTACAGGTCTCGCCGCCACCTTTGATGCTGATACCACTACGAGCTTTGATATAGCCTTCCCAACCGTCTTTGGGTTCTGCTACAAAGTCACCTACCATGTCCAGCTCGATGCCGGGATAGATCTGATTTACTTTGGCGCCGTAACGGCCATTTGATAGTGTAATACGCATATCTTCGCTCCTATTTGTTATCATCATTCAAGTACTATACTAGAACCCTGGGCCCTTGTCAACCAAAGACCCTAGGGTACTAAGGGTTATTCGTCTGCGGCCACAGCCAGAACATCCAGGGCCTTAGCCAGGGGCACCAGCCCATTCTTAGTCAATCCCTGCGTGTCGTAGACGCAGCCAGCGTACCAAACACCGTCCCGCATGACATAGTAGTATTCCGCAAAGCAGCCGTCTACCTGCTCCAGGAACTCTTCGAACGTGTGGGCAGTTTGGTAGCTGACGTCCGACTCGCCGCGATCCTTGTAGAAGTTCATTTCCTCTACGGTCTCTTTGACACCCGAATTATCGCCCAGGCCCACCAACAGATTGGCCCGGACTAGATCCCAGTGATCGTGCAGGATCCGGCCCGTGTATTCTAGATAGCCATCGTAGTGGCAGTAGACTGATTTAAAGAGAGTGCCATCCATGACGGCTACTCGTGAACGTGTTCCCATAGTTCGCTCCTTGTCGTTTCCTTAGACCATGTGTAGTGGGTTGCGGCGGCGCAGATGTGCCAGAGCCTGTTCTTTAGTGTCAAAGCGCCCGGAGATCGGAGTCTGGTGTGCGCCCGTGACTATGAACCAACCTCCCAGCAGCCTATTGAAAATCACTTTCATCGTTCGCTCCTTGTTGTTAACTAAGTCTCTATTATGCAGTCAAGCAGTCCTTTTGTCAACCAATTTTACGGACCACGTAGCGACCCTGCTCAACTATATCTTCGGGTCCGTCCCACATCTCGCTGAAGATGTC
>Ga0169931_10015416_pt1 | contig 10229 bp, 10 predicted proteins | sample Kivu_15m_20L_FD_129675 | JGI IMG/M metagenome (GOLD analysis project Ga0169931, IMG submission 129675) | Freshwater microbial communities from Lake Kivu, Western Province, Rwanda to study Microbial Dark Matter (Phase II) - Kivu_15m_20L... | ecosystem: Environmental > Aquatic > Freshwater > Lake... | reverse complement strand
TAATTTTATATCATTTTATTATATTTCTCACACTTTGTCTTATTCTCAATCGATTAAGATAATCAAATCGAATAGATTAACTTTGATATTGATTTTCAATATATTTTTGATGTTATAAAACAGCTGGTCGCAAAAATTACAAAATTAACCACTTTCAGCAACAATATGCAATCTTTCTTCGCCTACCCTCGTATATCAAACTGCTTCAGGTCAACTCGCAGCACATTCTAGTTCCTAAAGTTTTCCCTTACCCTTCCGAAAATAAGTATTAAGCATCGGATCATTACCAACAGGTGAGGTGGTACTTCTCACAAGATATCAACTTCTCTGCGTTGATTTTTTAAACAACAACGAACTCTTCAATTTATAGTTCTAAAATGCAACCTCACTACTAGTATAGTCCGGAATGATCATAGTAGTATGCGATGCTGATCTTTTTTGCTATGATTACAAAGGAGAGTAACAATTTGTCAACCACTGTTCTGCGACTATCTCTGCACTTGCTACTATATAGACTTCGGGAAATGTATAGGTTGTTGTGGGGTTGAATGATCTGACTATGCTTAGATATAGGAGTGTTAATATTGCTTTTGACTATGGTAAGGTGGTAGGCAAACCTGTTAGTTTGTGCAGTCTGGCTGATGGTGTACTAGTTGGTACAGATTAGGGCACAGTTGCTTACTACTAGTCAAAAAAATCAAAATGGAAAGCAAAATCAACCCACAAAATCCACAAAGTCATTTCCCACCGCACCTAGACCTAAACCCTAGCAATAATAATCCGTCGCTAAGGCACAATCTAACTAAAAGATTGGCGAGGCAAAGGTTAAACAATCTTCAAGATACGACTACAAGAGTAAGTAATCGCTGTTTTTGTTAATGATTTCAGGCAAGATGATAATTTGCAATTGCTTCTGGTACATAAGGGTGGTCTTTTTAGGGGGCTGAATATATATTAGGAAAAGAGGGAGGCGGTTAAAATGAAAATTGCGGATTAGGTGGATTTGGCGCAGAAATAATTTGGGGTTTTGGAGGGGTAAAAACTCACTTTAGAGTTTTAGATACAACAATTGAGATAGATTATAGATAGAAATCAAATACAAACGGTTCCTCAAGATTAAAACATAGTCAGAGCTGATTTTACGATGGCCTCATACATCCACCACTAAAAATAAGGCTTCACTTTGACCCTTCAATGCCAGAACGGTTACGTAAGTGGACTTAGTTTCGAACAACCCATCCAACCCGTATCATTCGATCGTCTTCAAAACGTCAACTACGTCTTCCGTGCGCAAAATCTAGTATACGGCTAAATAGTTTGTTACGCACTAGTCCATTCTAACTACAATTCTAAAATATATGAATGCAGACCATTCCAAATATCCCTGCCTAAATTCTGGAAATTCCATCACAACCCCTAGGCCAAATAAACCCCAACAAACGGAATATCAGTAAAATTAGTCTAACGAAACGCAAGATACATCAAATGGATCAACCAGGGTTTCTTTATGAAATGGACCTAATAATAACAAGATAAATATTAACTACACAATCCTATGAGGATGAAATTTTATAATCCTTATGATCAGCAAGTACTTTAATTGATTTTTAAAGCAAAATAAGGGAAGATTTAGATATGGTGTGATTGTCTTAAAACTCTAGGAGAGATTTTTCAGGATTTGATGGATTATGTAGGGGTTACTTAGATGAATTCTGAGCTATGGTTTCCGAAAGAAAAAGATAAACTTAAAGAAACGTTAGAGATGATTGATAGGCTGAGTCAGGCTAAGGTCTCGCTTTCTTCATAGATGGCAGATGCGATTAATAATATCAAATTTTTATTAGTCAAAGGTGAAAGTGCTCGTTGCGTAGGTAAATATCTATTAACTAAGGTTCGATGAATGATTTAAGAAGAAGTTATACATAAGTCATGGGTTTCAACAGAAATCTATTGACATAAATATAGAAAAAACAACTCAATACAAAAGAATTGAGCTAAGGCTTGAAAACTCTAGGACAGTGGATTAATAACACAGCTAATGTACGATGCGGCAAAGCCAAAGAACAAGTTATCGCAGGATGTCGTTAAGCTATAAAGAAAAAACAGTTTCCTAAGATAGTTCGTATCATGTAGGGCGGTACAGATGCCCTATGATAATCTATGATATCAAAGCTTATATCGTAAATATTTGCTAATATTTGGATATATAATAAAATGCAGAAAAAATAAAGTTTGCTCGGTCTCAAGCGCAGTCTCAGCCTCTAATAATCACAACTAAACCTTATCTTCCTTACTGATATCCATCTAAATCACACTTTTCTTGAAAAATTAGCCCTTACTATCGCACATACCGAACAACATTTCCATTATTGTTTGGTCGGAGGAGACATCGGGACTCTCAACAATGCCCCTAACGCTTCATAAACCCAACAAACGCCTTAATAAATAAAACAAATCACCGATTAAACCAAAAAAGTTCTACAAACCTTGAACGATATTTTCCAACAAAAAGTACTCTTCATACCTGGCAACCACGACCCCATAAGTTTTTTAAACCAAAAATCAGTTCTAAATCCAGAGATCATAAACATCCACAAAAAATAATTTTTGCTATAAAATGGATTGAGTATCGTTGGTCTTGGTGGATCTTTACCTGCATATAGCGATAAATAACGCAATAACAAGGTATGGGAAGGATTTCCGTATAATAGCGAAGAAGAGTACGAAAAGGATCTTGATGAACTTTTACAGGGATAGGAGGAAAGTGGAAGAAATCAGAAAATTTATCTAATACATATGGGTCCGGAAGTATCAAATACATCGGTTTAGAGAAGATAAAACAGGACGGTTTATAGTGGTAGTAGGGTTTTGAATAAAGTTTTGGAGCAAAAAGATTGTCTTTTGTTTTTGCATGGACACACTCATGGAGGCTCACGTTATTAATGGTATTTTATGTGTGATTCAGCTACAATGGCAAGGCTATTGTGAACCCTGGAGCTTTCACGAACGGATACTACGCGGTTTTGAAACTAACAAGATGTTTCAAGAGCTGGAATGTGGCATCGGTTGGTTTTTAGAGACTTTTCTGATGTACAGCTTTCTTAATTAAAAAAAATATTTATTTTATAAAAAGTATAAGCTTACACTAATATTTTTATCTTAATTTAATATCTTTATTAAAGTTAGTTCAGTCGATTATGTTCAGAAAATACTTACAAATCTTCTCGCATATCCGAAGACCAACTCTTTCCTTCATGTTCAGCTCACAACATGACAAATTACATCAAATTTTGAGTAAAATCAAAGTGCAATCTGAGGATGGCAAAAATTAGAGTCTACTTGATTCGGGTATGATCACAGGTCACAACATCGACGCTAGCAACAAAGTTAAAATCACTCTCAATCTCACAAAGGACTACAGACGAATCAAAGCGATGCTAAAGACATAACTATAAGGCTAAGGATTTAAAGACATCGATATCGTCCTTGCACCAAAAGTAAAGCAATAAACATTCAACAGAAAAGGCAATCTTCTTGGAATAAAAAAGATCATAGCTGTGAGCAGTTGTAAGGGAGGTGTAGGTAAGAGCACGATTGCTGTCAACATCGCAGCGACTCTACAAAATCAAGGACATAGGGTAGGAATATTTGATTCTGATATCTATGGACCTTCCTTGCCTACATTGATCAACATGTAGAATTAGATTCTTCAACCTATGTAAGACAACGCAAAAGAAATCAAACCTATATAGTATTAGGGTTTAAAATGCATGTCTTTTGGTTTTGCTGGTCAAAAACCAGCCATCATGCGTGGACCTATCGTATCATCCCTCATCTCGCAACTACTCTATCAAACACATTGGGGCTAACTCGACTATTTAATAGTCGACATGCCACCAGGAACAGGAGATATTCAGTTGAGTCTCTGTCAATAATTAAATTTTGATGGAGCTGTGATCGTCACAACCCCGCAAAGACTTTCTTTTATTGATGTTATCAAAGGAATGGAGATGTTTACTGATCTGAGGGTTAGGATTTTGGGTATTGTTGAGAATATGGCGTATTATTAGTGTGGTAATTGTGGACATAAGGATTTGATCTTTGGAAGAGGTTATACTCAACTCATGATGACCCAGTTCGGCATACAAGTATCATATTTTATATATAGAATACTTTTCAAATACCTTTGTTGAGTCTCATCTCGAAATATTCAGATAATGGCACTCCTTTGGCCTTCGTTTTACCTCCAGAGCACACGCTTAATAAAATATACAGAGATATCAGCACCAGTATCGTCAAATAGGTCTAGCAGGATCTTCAGAAAGTATTTGTTTACTACAATACGACAGATCGAGCCATAATAGTTGAATAGAATAACGTGAAGAAGAAAATAAGTCCTTTTGAGCTGCGATCTCAGTGCAAATGCGCTCTTTGCGTAGATTAGCTGAGCGGTGCTTTGTTGCTGAAGAAATAAGAGATCGATCCATAGGTCTATCCTACAAAGATTGAGCCGAAAGGAAATTATGCAGTTGCAGTGATCTGGTCAGACGGACATAAGAGCAGTATATACCCTTACAAGAGACTTCTTTCGGCTGATATACAGGGCATGTGATATCCATTTATCATCATTCCTTCTATCACTTTTTATTAGATTCAAAGACAGCAAAAATAGGTTTCAGTAAGATCAAGTTCTAAAAATAATAGTTTTTTATTTACAGATATCTTTTTCTATAATTTACTATCAAAGTCTATTATTCTTCGATGATGGTCTTTACGGAAAGTCTACTTACTTGGGTTTCGCGGGAAATTCTACCAGACACGCACATTAAATATATTAAATACTTAATGGATAGTACAAATTAAAAGTCTAATGGGGCCAAAGAAACTCCTGTGAAGAAGTTTTAGTAAGGAAAAAAGATTTAAAGTGAGCTCTGTATCTACTAATCTGGAGATTAGGTCAAAAAGGATCTTGATTTGCTTTATCAACTTGGTGCCAGAAACTCTTGCCTAGCTTAGAAGTGCCCTGAATAGGAGATGCACAATCATGTTGGTCTAGAGGAATACTCTTAGAGTTAGCCTCCTTCGGAGTCGTATCTATCAGTTCAAGAGGTGCCAGGAATTCTCGAAAACATATATATGACCACTAATCCACCTTAAAAACCTTAGAAAAAGCCCCCAAAGGCATCTAAATAGCGAGGCTGCACTTGTAAGAAATCTAGATGTCTTAAAAACTATTGCTAATGCTTCGCATCAGGGCGTCCATGTATCCCAAACGTATGCAAATGCCTAAACTGCGGAAACCAATCATAGAAAAAAGAAAAAATAACTGGAAATTAGGTTAAGATTTAAACTAAAACAGGTCAAAAAGGATGCAACTGCCGATAAAGCCGATGCCTCAAAAACTATTGCTAATGTTTTTTCAACAACAGAAAGTGTGGTCCGCTTTGCTAGTGTAATAAATGCGAGAATCAGTAAGAAAATTGCATGCATTTATAATCAAAACATGGCAAATAAAACTCACAAAATCACCGAAAAAATTGAACATAATTGATGAACTATAGTAAACCCAAATGCATAATATATAATTATTGATTATATGAATCATGAGTGTATAATACTTTGAATACAATTTATCATTTTTCAAAATTGATCTTCAAGATTATTAAGTTTTTACCTTTGTTTTTGATTAGTCTACGCCCTATGTATATATCCTACCCGCTCAAATTCAACGCTATTATTTATTAACTCAATTTTTCATTAAAAAATGAGTCGAAAACCATCTAAACACTATAACACTCCTGTAAAGAAATGGCAATAGCGCAGTCCACTCTAGGACGATCTCTGCATCTACTAGTCCTCAGATTCAGAACAATAGCCTTCTAGTCTATTTCTTAGATTAGTGGGTCCCACTCCTTCCTTCCAGGCTGACTCCCCTATCTCTGAAGTATCCTCAGTGATCGGCGAAGAAGACTTCTTCTCAGAGGAATCCTGCTCGCACTCGTAGCAGCATTCTCATGACCACTCGCATACCGTTAGACTAATGAACATCCCACCTGTTTTGCAACCAAATCGGGTAGTATTAGCTCCAATCGACCCCAACAGACGCGGCTGTAGATGCCTGCACTCAAAATGCTAAAAAAAGTATTGTTAATGCTTCCAGGCCGGTTTGACATGCATCCCTGGTTTGTGCTAATGCGTCTAATGTTGCAATTTATAGGTCAAGGACATCCACAGACACAACAAAATGAAGATGTAAGTGTAGCAAACAGCTGGATGTAAGTGCAAAAAAAGCAAATGCTTAAAAAAGTATTGTTAATGTTTTGCTAATGGAAGGCTGTGTGGACCCACTTGTGAGTGTGTGGAGTGCTGCAATATGGATTAGAATCGAATGGGGGGACATAGACATGGAAAAAGAGAGATAAAAACTAAAAATTAGGGTAGGACTCCTCTAGGAATAATTAATGATTTATAGTGATTTATGAATGCAGGCAATAAATACTATCTGTTGACATAAATAAAACAAAAATATTTGAATAGATCTTATTTTATTCTTCAAGATTTCTTTCTATTCTTTTTAAGAGAGAAGCACTCTATATTTTGATCCAAATAAACTCAAAGTGATTATTAATAAAATTATTATCCATATGCAAACCTTTAGACGCTATGGTTAATCCGCCTCCCTCGCGCAATTCTCATCAAAACCCAACCCAATCTCCAAATCACGCATCCTCTCATCCCCAGCACCAACACACACCCTTAGAAACCCATAACTATAACTCCTCAAACTACCACAACTCAACTCCATGCGTCGATCTGGCTCACTCGCTACTACCTAACGCAACACCAAGTTTAAATTACAAAATCTATAAGATAAAATCTAAGAACTCGCCGCAGATGTCAGAAACACTCGACTCGATGCACAAGTATCATTGTTGTTATATAGGAAACTTTCAATACAATTCATTTTATGACCAATACGCTCGCCAACAAAGAACTAGGATCGATCAGAGAAGATCTGAGGAAATCAGTACAAGGGTTGGAGAGGGTAGTTAATGCGGGGAGAAATTCGGATTAGGTTAGATCGGGGCAGTTAAGAGATGATTGTGTGGCGCTGTGGAAGGAGACGGAAAGTATGAGACAGATGCTGTTTGAGATCAGGATGAGGACAGACCAGCTTGATCTTACTATGGGATACAAGAAAGATAGGTAATGATCGATTTAAGGCTTATATCCGCTCATATGTTTAAATATGTAAAAAAATATTAAAAAGTAGCAATACATATGAAGATTGAAAGAATTTTTTTGTAAAAAAATAGCTTTTTTGATGATGTTTTTCAACCTCATAATTTTCAATATATATTTGACTTGTTCTTAATGGAATTCGGCATATATAATAGCTGTTAATTCGAAAATGCAGAACCCATTCTAATCCGGTGATGGCTGGGCTTCACCCGAAAAACACTAAGATCCCATAATGAAAGACTTCCCATCTCATCTTCGCTACCACTTCAAAGACAAAGCCCGAGAAATCCTCGATGCGTAGCACTACTCACTCTAACCTGACATGGCCATGGGCTGGAGACCTAAACTCCCCTCGTGCCCTCTACCACTCACCTACCCGAACCCCTATCTAGACTCCCTGTTGCCTTACCTCTAGACTGACGATCGATTCAAGCTGGTCTACTTGGGCCCTAGACCATCTAATTCAGTCCAAGTAAACCAACAACACGACTACATCTGGCGCTACCGTTCCCGATACAACACAACAATAACAGCAGTAAAATAAGCAATAAAACGAGTCGGCCAAGACGGCCGTAGAATAAATCTCGACCCATCCTCATAATAAATAACCTTCGATTCCTCCTTCGAAAGCGGTAACCTAGACATGGCAGTTCGAGTCAAACCCAAGGAATATGATTTGTTTATCAGAAGCGATACAAATACCCGAGGACATACTTGTTGGTTTTATTTCAAAGTTTGTAATAAAGAAACCTTAGGAGAGGTTCAATTTAATATCGTTAATTTTAGTAAGAAAAGGAATATGTATTCGAGTGGATTGAAACCGTATACTAGGGTGGAAAGGGGAGAGTGGAATCAAGATGGGTGTTATGATGTGTTATGGGCTTAGAGATTGTGTAGGTATGGATTTTAAAGGAAAAATAATCAAGTGCAGCTCAAGTATTACTTTAAACAGAAGAATCAAACTGTTTATTTTGCATATTCGATCCCTTATACTTTTTCGCAGCTACAAGGGTTTATCAAATAGATCAGAAACAACAGTTTGGTCAGCTATAGCTCGTTGTGTGAGACTTTAGGAGGATTATAAGTGCCTCTTCTGACCATAACTAACCAACCTTAAAGCCTTTCTAACAGTAAACATGATATCAGTCTTACTCATAAAAAGAAAAAGATAGTCTTACTTACAGCCCGTATCCATCCAGGTTAGCCACATTCCTCCCACGTACTCTAGGGTTTTATCCGAAAACTTCTCTCTTCCTCACCTTAATCTTAAGCCCTCATCAACTAATTCGTCTTCTACATAGTCCCCATGCTCAACCCTGATGGAGTTGTAGCTGGCAACTTCCGAACAAGTTTCAGCGGCAAAGATCTCAACCGACAATTCAACAAACTTAACAAATTTGTTTTTCCTTAAGTTACAGCTCTACATGACTTTGCACTCAGATTAAAGAGAGCGTACCATTCAACTTTTCAATTTTATTTTGATTTTCATGCTCATTCGTGTAAAAAAGGAATATTTTGTTATGGACCGTAGCATCCTATGGGCAAGCCTTAGTTTTTTAGAGCTAGAGCGCTGGCTAAGATCATCTAACAAAAAAATCCTATTTTCAGTTATAGAAAGTCTATTTTTACGATAAGTTAGCATAAAAAGACGACAGGTAGGGCACATATGTTGTGGAAGATAAAAATTCCTATGACTTTCACTTTCGAAGTCTCTAACGGACTATACTAGAACAAATAGAGTAAAAATGTGCCATTTAAAGTGAGTAATCTCCTTGATTTGGGTTAAAGTTTGCTTCTAGGAATGCATCGCTACGGCCAGCTCTAAATGCGACTACCTTCATTAAACGTCAAAGCCAAAGTCGATACAGGTATCACTAAACGAAGACTTGTTTCATCGAAATAATTCAGAAAATCACTGGTTAAAAAATAAAAAAATAATCTTCTGAAATAATACGAGAGAAGTAGTTCTCCAGCTGGATAAACTGTCCCCACTTCTTTGAAACTTATCAGTGGAACTTAACCAAAAGATGAAGATAGAAAAGATTTTTTGAGAATCATGAAATAGATACGCAAATAAGAAACTAATGAGCTTTACAAGCAAACTTAGGAGTACTAAGGTGGGTCTGATAGCGAGTCTTAGGGCGATGATCTAGAGGTCGCTTAGTTGCGTAAACTTCACAATATCATCGAGACTAGAAATGATACCAAAAAAGGATATTCTAGAGATCTGCTTCAATGGAAGACTCTTGGCAAGAAAGAAACTCTTAAACGGCAGTCTATTTCTCAAGAAGTCAAGGAAAATCGTCTTTCTCAAGACTACTATACCAAGAAAATAGTGACTTCGAAGTACCTGTAGCACACCAGATTGCCTCTTCCACCCAGAACGAAAAAACTTCCGTTTTTGTAAAATTTGGAAAAAATGGTGTTACTGCCCAAATATTTCGATCTTGATTTGTGATAATTAATGCTAATAATATTAATTCATCAAATACTATTTATACCTGCAATTTGAAGAACTTAATCTTCCCTACAACAACTTCTAACATTTGGATACCTCTAAGTGGAAGGTCTTTTCGGAGGAATCGCACTATTAGTAGATCCAAGAGCAGTTGGCACAGCTTATGGAGTTGCCGGCTCAGCCATAGCCCTTGCCTGTTGTCTTGGTCCTCTAATTAATTTTTTACTCATAGATAGTGACCCTGACCTTTCAATAGCCTACATCAACTATAGTTTCTGCTATATGATCATCGCTATAGTTCCTTTTTGCCTTGGATTGTTCATGCAATTCAGTCGGTTTTAAGCGTTTGATCGAAAATACGCTGATATTTAGAACAAAAAATGATTGTCTGCTACCGTCTTACTAAAAAATTAATTCAAATATAGTATTATTAATGAATCGCTATAACTGGGTGTTAGTGACCTTGATTTTCAGCCTCCTAATGATCGGCTACACCTATTGCTTGGATATTCTACAAGCCCTATAGATC
>Ga0169931_10015415_pt1 | contig 10229 bp, 6 predicted proteins | sample Kivu_15m_20L_FD_129675 | JGI IMG/M metagenome (GOLD analysis project Ga0169931, IMG submission 129675) | Freshwater microbial communities from Lake Kivu, Western Province, Rwanda to study Microbial Dark Matter (Phase II) - Kivu_15m_20L... | ecosystem: Environmental > Aquatic > Freshwater > Lake ... | reverse complement strand
TCCTCGATTGGTGTACTAGAAATGCTACTCTCACTTTCTAGCTCAGAACCACTTTCCGTTTGTGAAGCTATTTCACTTCCAGTCATCCGAGCACTACTTTCATTCTCGATTGGTGTACTAGAAATGCTACTCTCACTTTCAGTTTGTGACGCCATTTCACTTCCAGTGCTAAAAGCACCACTTTTACCCTCAATTGGTGTACTAGAAATGCTACTCACGCTTTCTATCTCAGATCCACTTTCCGTTTGTAAAGATATTTCACTTCGACTGCTCTCACCTTTTGCTGGTGTCTCCTGTGCAGGTTCAATTGGTGTATTTGTGGGCGTTCTAATTGGTGTCTCTTGTGTAGGTTCAATTGGTGTATTTGTGGGCGTTCTAATTGGTGTCTCCTGTGCAGGTTCAATTGGTGTATTTGTGGGCGTTCTAATTGGTGTCTCTTGTGCAGGTTCAATTGGTGTATTTGTGGGCGTTCTAATTGGTGTCTCCTGTGCAGGTTCAATTGGTGTATTTGTGGGCGTTCTAATTGGTGTCTCTTGTGCAGGTTCAATTGGTGTCTCTTGTGCAGGTTCAATTGGTGTATTTGTGGGCGTTCTAATTGGTGTATTTGTTGGTGTGTTCGCTTTTACATTTTCAATTATCTTGCCATCTGACAAGATTTGCTTACTCTGTTGTCCCATTAAGATAAAATCCGTTTTAGAATAATTTCTTTTGTTTTTCTCTATGAAAGCAAATGGAGTCTTTGTTTTTTGTGTAGGTGTACTAGGAGCACGAATAGGGACTGCTTCGCTAAGTTTACTGACTTTGTTATTGATGTCAACAATACCTACAATATCGTCATTATCTGTAATAACAGCCGCAACCTTTCCTCTTTTCACAATAGGTGGCAAAGTCTGAGGTACAATTGTTTCATTAATAGAATTAATGATTTCGATATCTTCTTTATGTGTTGTTTCTCGGTTCACTGGAACAAAGTCATTATGTGCGGGATTATATATTAGTGTCGTAGATTCGGGGTACCCCAAAAGACGATCATGCTCTAATTGATGCTCCACATCCTTTTGGATTTCATTAGAAACTGTGCCACTCGTTTCAAGAAGTCTCGGAATGGCATTTATAGGATCTTTCACAACCGGGATTTTCTTAACTTCTGCTCGAACAGGGGTTTTCAACTTCTTTATCTCGCCATTTTTCATCACAATTGCAATAACGTAGTAATTATTTACGATAAATGATCTTGCTTTACCGTTTTTGTAGGTTTTTGGAATGTTTATTAATGATGACGGTGGGTAAATTTCGTCTGGGTATAAACTGAATATTCTCTCTAAGCACCTCTTTGCGGATTTTACATTATATAAGCAACGATCTTTGTCAGCAACTATATTATCTGTCTTAAGCCTCTTGTGCACTTTTCCCGTTGACTTTATAACCCTTCCAGTAATAGGATTAACATAAAATCTGTGGTTCCTATTTGTATTAGGCATTTAAACTTAATACTATACATGAAATAAAAATTATCAAAAAGTATATGACATTAAGTTTTTTGTTAGTCTGAAGAACTGATCATACACATGCAATCTAATTCATCAACTTCCATTTCATCACTTTCTGTTCGGTAGTTTTCTTCATCATTACTCTTATGGCTTGGGAAAAAGTCTACATGACTGTCATTATCATCTTCTATTGTGCATGTTACGTTTGACCATTTGTCGATAAATTTCTTGCTTTTTATGAGATGAATTGAATCTTGATACTTTCTAAAATCCTCAGGACTCTTTTGAAGCTTTGTAATAAACTCCCATACTTCTTTAATTGTCGATTTTACAGCTGCAAACCAATCCTTTCTTCTCCTAACATGAATGACATTCCATTTGTGAATGTGATAGTATATAGGTTCAGCATTAATTTCTTGTTGTTCTAGTGTTCTTATCATTTCATCTCTCCATTCCAAGTATTGATCTACTGTAGTAAGACTATCAGGTGGATAAATATACTTGACCTCGGAATTGGTTGGATACTCTTTTTTGTTTATAAGCACTCCTTTTTGTTGACTATTATCCAAAATTTGCAAGTTTACAAACTCCTCCTCGTCTTTTAATTCTCGTATTTCACATTCTAAAAAATCACACATGTCAAGATCAGCAACTTCTAGTTGTATTTGGATTTGTGTCCAATAGTGCAATGGAACAACTCCATTGATTTTCCTAGAATATGGACATTTAATTTCAAGCATTACTCCATCGGGTGTGATCCCATCAGGTGAAGCACCAATGTACTTGAGCCTTGGATGCGGGAGCAAACCAAATTCAATTACATCCGTTCCGTATATTTGCCTGTACATTCTAGTGGCAATTTCTTCGTATTTTTTGCCCCAAAGAGTGAATACAGAGTCTCTAAACACGCTTTCACCATTATAAGCTTTGCACTTTTTTATTATATAGTCTTCCTTTGTATCAAAATGACTCAAGCACTTACCATCATACTTGAAATTTGTGATACCAAATTCTTCCACATATGGTTTACATACTGCTTCTGTGTTTGTTAAGCAACATGCAACTTCGGATGCAGTAACCTTCAAATTTCTCATATCAAACCACTCTTGACTTCTTTGCACCGGCTGTTTTTTGCGCCTCAAAGTTTGGACTCGTTTTCTACTCCTTTGCAGTTCTTCCATCTGCTATTTATATCTGAATTCTTTTAAACTCAGTTTTTCTATTCTCGTTAAAATTCAATAATTTAAAGGTAAAGGAGTAATAATACTAATCATGCAATCAATTCCCCAGTCTATTTCCACAATTGAAGAGTTTCTTGAACAATACAAGATACTCCAAACTATTTACAATTCAGCCCAAGCTATATTCTACGAATCAAAAAAGGTTGATAACGAGAAATATATTAACTGTATTCAGCGTTGCAACTGTTTAATTAAATACTTGGATAATTTGAACATGTTTGTTATAGCACGTCATCAAACCGAAATTAAGCAAACTTACTATATTAGTGCAGAGTTGCTTGTGCGAACTGTGGGTCTTAACATTAATAAGTCCACATTTTCAGATAGTGAAAAGAACACTTTGTATACGGCAATTGCGCATCTTCGTAAATCACTAAGTATTGAGCCGTTTCATAAACAATCACAAGAGCTGTTTAGAATGATATTCCTTTATCTTACTATTTATAATTCCGATGTACAAGAAAATATTACTTATTTGAATCAAGTATTGGTTATTGACCCATGTGATTATCAACTACATTACAACATGGGCTTTATGTTTCATCGAGCCAACCAATTAGATAGTAGTTTGTATCATTACAAACTTGCAATTGGTATTATAGATTTGACAATTGCAAAAGAACAATTGGCTAACAATAACGTTGACGGTCTTCGACAATTCAAGGTTAAATGTTTGAATGGTCTTGGCAGCATTTATTTCACTATCCAAAATCGTGATCTGGCTTTATATTATTTCAACCTTGCAGCAGAAATTGACCCACTTGATCCAGACATTAACAATCAGATTGGTGTTGTGTATACAGAATTGAGATCAACTGAAAAGGCCATTGAACATTATGAACGAGGTATCAGCAATTATCATCGTGCTCACATCTCCGTCGATAAGGAGATGTTGGTAGCAAGCATGTATATGAACATGGGATTGGCCAAGTGTTACGAATGTGATTTTACTAACGCAATTGATTGCTACAATAAAGCGCTCAAATACAAGCCAAGGTTGTCTCTAGCTTATCAAAATAAGCTCCTTGACGTTAATTATATTTCTCATTTGATCGAAGATCCTATGTATATTTCCAGGCTTCATAAGAGCATTAATAAAATCTATCCAAAAGTGATTGAAGATTGGCGGGAGGGAACTCCAGATTACAAAATCAAGCGAGATCTTTTCGGCAAGTCGAAAACTGACATTGTCAAACGGGGTAAAAAATTGAAAATTGGTTTTGTGTCAGGTGACTTTATTTGTCACCCTGTTTCATATTTTGTGCACAGTATTTTAAATTTTATCAACTATGACCTATTTGACGTTTACTGCTACTCTGTCAAGGTTGTCAAGCTTGATGACATGTTTAAACAGTGCAAGTGGTTTGTAGTCAAGAACAAGGATGCTCAACAATTTGCAGATTTGGTCAAAAGCCACGAAGTTGACATTCTTATCGACTTGTCTGCACATACAGGTGATAATCGACTTGATACATTTGTACTAAAACCGGCTCCTATTCAGATTAGTTATTGTGGATATCCAAATTCAAGCGGAATCAAGTCAATGGACTACCACATTACGGACACATATTGCGACAATGAATTCTCACAAAGGTATTATCAAGAAAAGCTTATTTTCATGAAGAGATGCTTTTTGGCTTATACTCCAAGTATGGGAATTGAAAATATTCCGGCACTTCCTGATACTCAACCATGTGCAGAGAATGGGTATGTCACTTTTGGATGCTTTAACAGATATAACAAAATCAATAGTATGGTCATTGGAGTTTGGGAAAAGATTCTTCAAAGAGCACCTACTGCTCGTTTTGTTATTAAAACTAAGGAATTTCTCACTCCTAAACTCAAACAGCAGTTTTTGGAAACATTCACAGACAAGTCTGTTCTCCAAAGGGTTACTGTTCTACCTTACAGTGACACTTACCAAGAACACTTGCCAGATTACAACAAGATGGACATCTCATTGGACACTTTCCCTTACTCTGGTACAACTACTAGTTGCGAAAGTTTGATGATGGGTGTTCCTATTTTAACGTGCTTTGATAATGTTCGGCATTATCACTCACAGAATGTAACAACCAGTTTAATGAAAAATAGTGGATTGCCTGAGTATGTTGCTTATAGTCAAGAAGAATACATTTCAAAGGCTGTGGAATATGCAAACAACTTTGCAGCCCTATCTAATCTGAAAAAGGAGGTTAGATCCAAATTTGTCAACGGTGCTGTTTGTGATTACTCTGGTTTTGTAGATGAGTTTGAAGATCAGCTTGTCTCTATTTATCAAAATCATAACTGGTAGTCAAAACCCCCGTCATCATATACTAGATAGATTACATTTGTTGTTACTATATTTTGTTCTTGTTGTTATTTGTTCACAACAAGAACTTAACGTCCTATATCTAATTTTCTACCCGTTGTTGTTTGAATGTACCCATTAATGATTAGTTTTCCATCATGAACATCAATGTGGCATGATTTACACAAACAAACCAAGTTAAATGCAACATTTTTGTGATAATGCCCTGTAAAATTATTATCATCAGCTGTGCATTGAAATTTTATGTGATGAGTGTCCAACGGCATATCCGTTCTTTTAACAGGTGTATATCCACATATCTCACACTCGTTTAATATCTTTGATTTATTATACCTACTTCTCTTCTGTTTAACGACCTCTTCACTCCGGTTTGTCAACTCATTCCTTATCTTGAATGCTTGTTCCATTAAGTCATCATTAATCCCTACTGCTTTTGCAACTTCAAGCCCGTACAACTCACTACAAGGCCCCTCTTCTAACTTTCTTGTAAATACTATCTGACTCTCCTCCACTCTCACACTCAAATGACATACTTGCAAGTTGTCACGTGACTTTATTGCCTCTAATTTTGCCACATCTAATAAGTGTGTTGTAAAAACGAATTTGGCCCTTTGATTCAAAAGATTTAATATAGTAGCTGCAAAAATTGATGTTGCTGAATACACCTCAGTTCCCTTTGTCAATTCGTCACAAAGAACCAAACAATTTCTTGTCGCCATTTTTACAATCTTCCTCAATCCAACCATTTCTGTGACAAATGAACTCTGTGCTTTCCACATATTATCCATCATGTCAACTTGTGTGACAATTGTGTCAAATGGAGCAAATTGAAACTCTGTGCAAGGAACGTATAGCCCACATTGAGCCATAACTATACACAATCCTATTGATCTCAATAAGCTACTTTTTCCACACGAGTTTAGTGCATATAATATCATTCCATTCTTCTCGTTATCTAATCTCACATCATTTGGAATATACTCTGTCTTGTCATTTACACGTTCTATAATTGGATGCCTTAATCCACGTGCTCGAAAAAATGATTCTCCTGATACTACCTCTGGCAAGCAATATTTGTACAACTTTTTACATTTGTTATTAGATTGTGCAATATCTATTCGTTCCACAAAATCTCTTAATTCCACAAATATACTGTTATATGTCTTACAAAACGTATTTATATATTCCATATATACAGCTTTAACTCGCTTTTTGTATAGCTCGTTCAAATTAATTAGCTGTAATGAGTACTGTTTCAATTCAGATGTCGTTATTTTACAGCTGCTTGTCACGTTCTTGATTACCAAATTTTTTGCCGCTTCTTTTCCTAACTCTCGGATTAGTAACTCTGTTCTTATTTTTGTACATGTAAGATAATACCCATCTTGCTCTGTATATGCCACTTTAATCCACTCGCTTTGCCCATCCTTTAATATTTTACTTTCAAGTCCAGCTCGAACTTCCTCTACTTGACCCTCGATTGCTCGAATTTTATTATAAATCTCATCAACCTCCACAACTTTTCCCTCCTTAAACATGTTTACTGCACTCGATTCGCTGATATTAAACCTCTTCATCTCCTCTATTATAAATATACTATTGTATTCTCTCATAAATGCCTTTAGCTTTCCGATTATCTCATCACTTAATCCATCTCTTTGTACCAATTCATTTAATTCCAAAATACCTTCATAAGCTGTATTCAAGTTGTAGAATTCATATGGCTGCAACATTCCTAAACTCATCTTCCTATGCAGCCTTTCAAAGTCGCTAATGTTTTCCAATGCTCTTTCTAAACACCCCTCCAAAACCCCCGTTTCTAATCTCTCACAAAGTTCAAATCTTGACCGAATCTCGTCACATGACTTTAAAGGCTTGCATAACACAGATTTTAATCCACGTTTTCCTATTGCAGTCTTTGTCTTGTTTATAACATTAAACAAACTTCCGTAACGGACATCCCTCACCTTGGGGTCTGGCAAAATATTAAGCTGATGCATTGTATTCATTTCTAAAACTAAATGATTATACTCATTGACTATCTTTGGACAAGCCAAATTTTTAGCATATTTCTCGTCATGCTTTGCAATAAACTTTATTATGTTTATACAGTTCAAACTGCTTAACTGTAAATGCTCCAAGTCAAAATACTCCAATGGAGTCAATATACCAAAGTTTATATGCTTGTATATTTTAATAAAGAATTCATTCTGATAATCTACCCGACTCTCATCACCTGTCTCAATTCTCGCCCAATGAAAGCTCTTATCATACAAGCTTAAATACTCACTTACATAAGATTCTTCAAAATGTTTAGGAATAATGTCCTTAGGCTTGCATTTCACGCTAAAAATTACCTCTTTGCTGTTATACCTCAACATAATTCTGTATATGTCATCAAGAATGCTCTCAAATGAATTTGATACTGTTACTTGGTTTGCTATTTCTGTTCCAGACTCATACACCTCAAACGCATTCGTACTCGTATTTATATTGCATATGCTGTAACTTAAACTTTGTACATTGTTCCCAGAAACTACATGCATTTCTACCATCACACTTGTTAAATTGTTACCATCAACTGACCCCCTCTCGTTAATTAAATCTAAAGGCTGAATCCCCGGAGAGTATATGCCAGAAATACACCTCTTTTGCTTCTTACCCGTATCCTCTTTTTGATCTACTACTACTACTGTATACCCGTTTTCAATTAACATGCTTATATACTTTGCCAAAGCATGCTTTGGAAATCCCCCAAAATTATAATTTGTTCTGTCTACATTTAGAATGCTCTTGTTCTTTTTAGTAATTTGAATATTTAATATTTCACTTACTTCTTCTAAATTTCCAATGTTCTCCGTTTCATTCTTTATCATCTGTATCTCGTAAAAAAATCCAACCAACATCAGCACGCATGTCTTTTCTCCATACTCATCTCTATATTTGGTGTAATAGTCAAAATACTCATCAGATAACCTCTGATTGTCACTCCGCTTCAACATTATTTAAATAACCATTTATTAGTTTTAAATATGTTTACTGAATAATCGGTGGCGACATCAAATGTGATTGTGCCGGTAAATGTACTGCCGTAATCTCATTGTTATTATTGTTGTTTTCTACAATCACAACTGTATACTTTTGCAACAGCATTTCTGGTACAAACTCAAACAGTTTCTCTCTTTCTACAAATTTATACGCACGTTCCATCCCATCCAATAACCTCATTTCGAATCTGTTTCTGCTTTCTAGAAGTATACAAGTCTTTGAACCATACCTCTCCTTACATTCCGTGTCATATATATTCTCACACATTCTATTACTCTTTTATATCTATTTTTTTAAACTCTTTAAAACGCTTATTTTTTTTATTTACGTATAATATAAATAAATAAATGGAAAGTTTAAAGACTATATCTCAAACCGCTTCCGGTTATGCGCAAAAAACACTTGCTAATCCATACGTAATGGCCGTTTTGAAAATCACAATTGTCCTCTATGCAGCCCAAATGGCACCCAGACTTCCCAACTCCCTCACTGTTTTGTTCTCCAACACTTTCTTTAAGCTTTTTGCTCTATTCGTCATCGCTTACTTGGCTGAACATGATGTACAACTCTCCTTAATTCTTGCTGTCACCTTTGTGTTTGGAACTAACTTGCTTGCAGGACGAGGCTTCTTTGAATCATTCTCAAACTTCTCATCCGACTTCAAACCTGCCGGAAATTTCAAACTTATTGAGCCTAAATCCGTTCTTTACCCAGGTTGCGAAAACATTACTGTAGATGACCTCTTGGCAGCTTTTGATAACGACAAACTTCATCTCCAAACTACCGTACAAACGGCATTCAAGGAACTCATGCAACAAATTACAGACAAACCTACTAAAGAAAAACTAATTTACCTCGCTCATGCCACTGGCGTCCCTTACAATGTCCCACTCAATGATGATAATGCACCACTGTATGCAACCATTCTCTTATACTCTGGATTCCAGTTCGGAGAAAAATGCTCAGCTCCTCAACAATAACTCCAATATGGCTCCTGAAATGTTGTGTGTAGGGGTTTCCATAAACAGTTTTTTATCTTTGCTTTTAATATTAATTAGTATTAATAGCAATCTCAATAATATCTAAGCTCTTTCCCTTTTATAATTATATACTTTACACCAAAAACACTCTTGTTCAAATATTCATAGTAATCTTCAAACTTACAGGATAGTCCACATATATCTTTCACAAATAGATTAAAAAACCTCTTTTGCAACGATTTCAGTTTTTCCTTCTTGTACAACACCATTTTGTTGTCTCCTAACTTCTTGTAGAATTCCACAGCTTCACTACTTCCACCCATTACAAACAACTGAATATTCGGCTGCATTAATTTTTCCAGGTCCATTTTGACATTCACATCCACTACAACTAATGTCTTCTTTGGAGATGTGCTTATTTCCTCTATCTTTTTCTTTGCAATACTTCCTTTCACTGTAAAATCTGTAAAATACATGTACGGATTGTCTAATAACATCTGTTTGAATACAGGCCTATTTTCACCTGATGTTATCACATATATACTCTGATTATAAATCTCATCTACACCTCGTATTAAGCTCAAACTGTCAATAACCTCACTCAATACAGTTACACCTTCTGCCATCTCTGTGTTTGCTATCAATATGTTCTTCTTGCTCATGTCCACACCCTTTAGAACAAGTTTCTTAACAACAAATCTCTCCCCACCATCCGAAAAGGTCTCTTCTTCGACTTGTGTAGCTGTGTTCCGTTCCTTTACTGTTGAAGAACATGCATTCGACTCTGTACTTGATGATCTACTTGAACTACTTGAAGATGCATTTTCATCTGGGATTTCTTCAACTTCTTCAGCCAAACCTGCACTTGATGCCTTTGTCTCTGTCTCTGTCTCTGTTTGAGTACACACACTGGATACCCGCCTTTCAGACACCCCTCTCTTCGCCTTACTTACAAAGAATGTACTCAATATATCAGATAAATCCATGCAATTTAAAGTATGTAAATAAAAAACAACATCTTAATAAACGTATTACCGATAGATTCGTCAATTGACATTCCCTGACACGAATGTAGATGTATTTATCTCTTTGATTTTTAGGCATTGAATTAATCTTGTATAGAAAGTGTCCTGAAGGAGTTTGTTTGTAAGCAATG
>Ga0169931_10015414_pt1 | contig 10230 bp, 7 predicted proteins | sample Kivu_15m_20L_FD_129675 | JGI IMG/M metagenome (GOLD analysis project Ga0169931, IMG submission 129675) | Freshwater microbial communities from Lake Kivu, Western Province, Rwanda to study Microbial Dark Matter (Phase II) - Kivu_15m_20L... | ecosystem: Environmental > Aquatic > Freshwater > Lake ... | reverse complement strand
TCGGTGGCCATCCTGAGGCATTCAAAAAGCCCCATAAAGTTCTGAGTCCCAGTGCAAACTCGGAGCGCCTCTGCGCGAGTGAGGCGCGCCACAGACTGCCCTTCCATATAACATTCTGCAGGAGCCAGAGACTCGGCACTCGTACAAAGGATTCGTGCCTCGTGATTGGAAACCCCGCGGATCTCCATCGCCTTGAGGTAGCACTGAGCAGGCGCTGCGCTCTTTGCGGCGCTACAAAGCTGAACGGCCTGATACCTACCCATGCCACGAAGGGACTCGGCCGACTCAAAGCACGCCACAGCGCCCCCTTGCGCTGCCATCGCACCGATCGCACTCAAAAAGGTCAAACCCGCTGCCCAGTACGCTTTGTTCATAAATCTCTCCTGCAGCCACCAGTAGTTCGTAATCACGCCAAAGTTAAGAAAAAAAAGCCCCACCTCTCTCAAGGTGGGGCCCCTTCTTTTGAGTTCAATCCACCGACTTAGGCGTGGCTCGTAGCGGCCTTAGCAGCTGCTGCGTGCGACTCCTTGACCGTCATGGTGCTGATGCGCATTCCGTAAAAAGAACGGTACACAAACCAGAGACCCACCACGAAAGCCACGATGCCAAAGTACTGCGCAGTCTGACCGGCAGCGACGGCAAGCTCAACAGCCAACAGACCAAAGAGCGTCGTGAACTTAATGATCGGATTGAGTGCAACCGAGCTCGTATCCTTGAAAGGATCGCCAACCGTGTCGCCCACGACAGTGGCAGCGTGCAGAGCCGAGCCCTTGTCCTTGAGGTCCACTTCGACCACTTTCTTGGCGTTGTCCCAGGCGCCGCCGGCGTTGGCCATGAACATGGCCTGGAACAGACCAAAGGCTGCAATCGAGATCAGGTAACTTGCGAAGAACGTCGCATCAAAGCAGGCAAAAGCGAGCGTGAATGCGAAGATCACTCCAAAGATATTGACCATCCCCTTCTGCGCGTACTGCGTGCAGATCTGGACGACTTTCTTGGAGTCCTCGACCGATGCCTTCTCAGAGCCGCCTAGCTTGATGTTGGCCTTGATAAACTCCACGGCGCGGTAAGCACCCGTGGTCACGGCCTGCATCGAAGCGCCCGAGAACCAGAAGATCACTGCGCCACCCGTGATGAGTCCGAGTAGGACCTTGGGGTCGAGCAGGTCGAGCTTGAGGTTCAGGAGGAGGATGATCGAGAAGATCATTGTTGTTGCTCCAATCACGGCCGTACCGATCAAGACGGGCTTTGCAGTCGCCTTGAAGGTGTTACCAGCCGAGTCGTTCTCTTCGAGGTAGAGCTTGCCCTGCTCGAAGTCTGGAGTGAACCCAAAGTCCCTCTTCACTTCTTCGGAGATGCCCTTGATCCCTTCGATCTGCGAGAGCTCGAACACGGACTGAGCGTTGTCAGTCACGGGGCCGTAGCTGTCGACTGCGATGGTCACAGGTCCCATTCCGAGCATACCAAAGGCCACGAGGCCGAAGGCAAACACGGCAGGATAGCCCATATACTCAGAAAGCCCCGTACTTGCTGCGATATACGCAACAAACATCAGGCCCACCATGACCATGCCCTTCCAGAATGCGGAGAAGTTCCCTGCCACGAGTCCCGAAAGAACTGCGAGCGAGGCGCCGCCCTCGCGGGAAGCAGACACGACTTCGGCCACGTGCTTGGACTTTGCCGAAGTGAACACCTTGGTGAACTCCGGGATAACGGCAGCGGCGAGCGTTCCGCAGCTGATGATTACGGAGAGCTTCCACCACATATCGCCCATGTCGGCGATCATGACATAGCTGATCGCAAACGTGACCGCGATCGACACAATCGAAGTCACCCACACGAGCACCGTGAGCGGAATCTCAAAGTCAAAGTGCTTGAGACCTGCAAACTTGGCCTTCGCCCAGGCTCCTGTGAGCCAGTACGAGAGGATCGAGGTGATGATCATCAGGACGCGCATCACAAAGATCCAGAGGATGAGCTTGGCCTGAATATCAGCGCCGTTTGCCATCATGGCGAGCTTGCCGTCAGCGCCCATCTGCATGCCAGCGGCAAGCGAGATGAAGCTGATGAGGGCAACACCCGTCACGCCGTAAGTTTCGAAACCGTCAGCGGTTGGGCCCACGGAGTCACCGGCGTTGTCGCCCACGCAGTCGGCGATCACACCCGGGTTACGAGCGTCGTCTTCTTTGATCTTGAAGACGATCTTCATGAGGTCAGAACCGATGTCAGCGATCTTGGTGAAGATGCCGCCGCAGATTCGCAGTGCAGACGCACCGAGCGACTCACCGATTGCAAATCCAATGAAACAGGCTCCAGCCTGCTCCTTTGGGATGAAAAGCAGAATGAACATCATCATGAGCAGTTCAACGCAAATGAGCAGAACGCCAATCGACATCCCTGCGCGGAGCGGAATATCCATGACGGGATAGGGCTTACCTGCAAGGGAAGCAAACGCCGTGCGGGAGTTTGCGTAAGTGTTGATGCGGATACCAAACCAGGCCACACCAAAGGAGCCCATGATTCCGAGCACCGACCAAAGGATGATGAGAGCTACGGTTCCTGCATCCTTGTGCTCAAGGACGCCGAAATAATAGACAATGCAGGCGCCGATGAAGAGCTCGAGCACAATGAGGAGCTTGCCCTGCTGCATGAGGTAGGTCTTGCAGGTCTCATAAATGAGATGCGAGATGTCGAGCATCGACTTGTGAGCCCTGAGGTTCTTGATCTTGTTGAACTCCACGAGACCAAACACCATACCGAGCGCCGAGATCACCATGCCCCAGCCGAGCAGGGAGTGACCGGAAACTTCGGTACCGAAAAGAGTGTAGACCGTATTGAGCTCAGGAAGATGCAGATCGGCTTCGCTTGCTCGAGCAACTGACGCAAAAGCCAGTCCTAGAGCCGCAAGACCCACACTTCCGAGAAACGATTTGAAGGTTGCGTTTCGCATGAGGTTTTCCTTTTTGTTTCGAGGTTTTGCGAAGGTCTTAATGGAGCATCGCAGTAGAGTAAAGCAGTAAAGAAGGGCTCGAGAAGGAAACCCCGAGAAAGAGCTAGGACTTAGCGCACCGCATTAGGTGAGAACCAAATCGCTCCATGGTCCAGCGGTGCAGAGGGGCCTGAGTGGCGAGATAAATGGGCCAAGGAAGCCTCGGCACAAACTCATGAATCGCAGCCAGAGTGTAGCGCCGCTCCTCCACCTGCCTAAACTCAAGCCAGCCTGTATCTCGGGTCGCACTGAGCCAGCCCCCCACGATGTGAAATTTAGTTCGGTCCTCGTCAAACTCTCCATGAATGTACTGCAACACCAGCATGGGCCACGGAAGACCCCGAATTCTAAACGCCACACTTCCTGTCTGCTCATTCACATCGACTGCAATGAGCCCCGCAAAGGCGCTTGGGAGCCACTTCATGTATTCCATCGAGATCCAATGACTGTCATGAGCAGCGACCGCCGGAAGCCTCTGAATAGAACGCACGGTCTTGCGAGTGCGAACCCGGGGCCTCGCCCCAACTGCTACGGGCTTTGAATCTAGAGAGCGTTTGAGAGTCTCCAAGGCCATTTGCCTAAAACTTGTAAACTTCACATGCTTCGCAATCACGGGAGAGGGAGTCGCTACCGGCAGATCACAGAGCAGACTGTCGATGAGAGGCGAAACGAGCTCATAAGGACTTCGACTAAACAGAGAAACCCAGAGCTTGGAGAATCCGGTCGAATGAATCGGCACGGGGATCATCCAGCGCTTGACGCCCAGCACTTCTGCCATCTGACGTAAAAGTCCCTCGTAAGTGAGCGACTCGCCATTGACCAAATCCAAAGTCGCCCCTTCGAAATCAGCTCCGCGGATCGCATTCGACAACACGGAGACCACGTCATCCAGAAAAACAGCCTGGGTTTTTCGTTGGGTCCAAGCAGGCAGGATCATTCCAGCAAGCCGCTTGACGAGTGAGAGAAGAATCCCAAAAGAGGAGCCTCCAGGTCCCACAATCATCCCCGCACGAAGCACAGTCACAGGGATTCCTGTGGCACGGAGCACATCTTCGACCTCACGACGACTCTCCAGATGCTTGCTGATATGCCCTTCGGGAATCAGGCCCCCCAAATAGAGGATTCGCTTCACGCCTTGAAGTTTTGCCGCTCGGGCAAAATTATCTGCAAGAAGCAGATCCGTATCATGAAAATCCCCCTGAAACAGGGTCGATGAAGGAAGCATCGAGTGAACCAGATAAATGGCGACTTGAGCCCCCTCGAGCGCTGCGATGGTACTGTGGGCTGAAAACAAATCATACTCGCGCCACTCCAACCCCTCCTGAGACTCCCGCGGACGAGAGCGCGAAAGTGCAATGACTTGATCCGATTGCGCCAAAAGGGCTTCGACTAAATGCCGCCCCACAAACCCGGTCGCCCCACTGACGGCTACTCTCATGAAAAGTTTGCCCTGAGCCATTCGTTAATGTCCGAAGACTCGTACATCCAGCCGCTCTCCATCCGGAGGCAAGGAACCTGGAGTTCGCCCCCTTCTCGGATCAAAGTCTCTCGGTGAATCGGGTCATTTTGCGCATACCGAAGCTCAATCTTGAGGCCCAGGCGACGGATTTCGCGTCTGACTTTGACGCAAAATGGGCACCCCTCAAACTGATAGAGAGCGAGCTTCGAGCACTGCTCATCGACTCGCGCCTGAGCCTCGGGTGATCGCACCATTGGGACAGGAGCCGTGAGGCGATCCAGCACCAAAACGATTTGAGATAGGATCCATCGTAGGGCTCTCAGCATCATGAGTTCGTCCTTTTTAACTTCGCTTTCAATGTCCCTTCATAGAACTGAAAGGTTGCGATCACAAAGAATACTACCCCACTGGAGAGTAAAATCCGATCCAGTCTTCCGTCTTGGACCCAGGGACCCATGGCAGCCACGACTGCCGAGCACACGGCACGATCCAAAAGCGACTCAAAAGACAACAGAGTCGCTCGAAGCCTCACGCCTTCTTTTGAGTGCGAAATTCCGTGATTGATCACTTGGCGCTGAATCGGACCTACGAAACCAAGACCCGCTGAAAAAAGAACGAGAAGCCCCAAATTGACCCACTCAAGCCCCCCTTGCCAAGGAATGGAGAGGCCCGCCACGGAGACCGCCACAAGCCCGGTGAGTAAACTCACGGATCTCTCGGGAGAAATGCGCTTCAGCACAGGAGCAAGCTTCATCGAGGCCAGGGCCTCTGAAGCCGTCATGATCGCCATCAGCCAACCCAGACTCGAGAGAGAAAACCCACGAGAGAGCATGAGCGGTTGAAAAAGATTCACCTGGACGATTCTGGCTAGAACAAAAACACCCATCCCCTGGACCATCAGGCCCAGAAGCCTGGGCTCCAAGCGAATGGCAGACAGGGCGTGCCCGAGATGAGGAGTGGAGCTCTGGGTCGACTTTTTTCGCTCAGGCAGCATGAAACCAAAGGCCACTGCGAGAAGGGCAGCATTGAGTGTCAACCAATAGCTTGAGAGCAGGCTTCGCTCGGTCAAAAACCCGACCACACTCCAGCAGGCAATTTTAGCAAAAAGCCCGTAAGCTCTCGCCCTTCCTTCGACATGAACATACTCCGATCCACGTCCCGCCTCGACATAGGCCTCATAAAGGTAGGCGTTCGAGGCGCCCGACACGAGAGAGCGCGCTACCGCGATCAGAACAAAGTGAATCAAAAAAGCATGGAACGCAGAGAACCAACCCCCGTGCCAGACAATCACCAATTGTGCGAGCACCAGAGCAATCGCTCCTGCCCTCAGCGTTCGAATGGACCCAAATCGATCCGCAAGCCAGCCGGTGGGGAGCTCCAAAAAACAAAATAGAAGGTAATAAAAGCTCTGGATCCAAAAAATCTCCGAATCCGAAACTCCCAACTTCTTTTGGATCTCGTAAAAAACTGGAAGCCAAAAAAGTAGAGCAAACGTAACCTGAAAACCCAGATAATTCCGGGTCAGCTTAGCGAGTGACACCTTTTACCTGCCTGGATCCCGAGGCATAAGGCCTGATCTGTAAGAGATAGATTTGTTGATCATCCATGGCCCATTCCATATCCACCGGCTGACTGAAAGTATAATCCGGTGAGAAATGAGCCTGGAGCAGCCTGCCTGCAAGAGCCAACTTCTGAAGTTTTTCTTTCGTTCGCTCGGGCAAGTCCGTAGATGCTGAACCCAAAGAAAGGGTTCTTCCGCCACCCTCGACCGTATTAAATAAGTATTGATACGGCTGATCCGAACCCTCCACCACCGCATTCACGGAGTTCGAAGAAGCGTTCATGAACACATTTCTAAAGTCATTCGGTCCCATCAGAGGGTTCGAAGTGACGAGCACCCCACCCATGTGACTTTTGACTTCTTCTTGCACGACTACACCCATGTAGCAGTCGTCGAGCGAGATCCCGACTTCGTTTCTGAGGCGAACACTCCTGGGAGACAGCATGGAGCCCCAGACCTGCTTGATACTCTCAAAAATATTCTCTGCCGAAGTCAGATGATTGATCGAGCTATAGATTCCCGCCGCAGAAAAGCCCTCTAAGTCTTCGGCATTCGAAGACGAACGGACCACAAAACTCGAGACACCTGCGAGGTGTGCAGCGATCTGCGAGTCAATGTAGGCTCGCACGCTCTCAGGCATGCGAGTTCTGAGAATCATGCGCTGGAGATCCAGACAAAGAGAATCCATCTCACGAGCATTGAGTTCGATGGCCATCTTGAGCTTGCCGATCCCCTGCTGAATACGCGGCGAGCTTTCTAAGAACTCCTGCTGGATCGAGAAAGGAATAGCGATGCCACGAGGGACGATGAGACTTGCCCGCAAAAACTTGGAGGCTTCGAATGCAAGGTCCGCTTTTTCTGAGACGCCGAGCAACTTGGCGAGATACGGCAAAAGATGGTCCCGAGGATGCCGTCGGATCCGGTAGAACCCCAGAAGACGCTCACTTCCCTGCTCAATCACATGCTTGAGCTCGCCCAAGTTTGCAGCTTTTGTCCCATACCGATAGCGATCACTCACTCGGAGTTCGGAGAGTTCTTTGATTTTGGTGTTTACCGCTTCGGGCTCTTCGAGCTTGATCCGATGAACACTCCATGCGGGCCGCGCAATCTCGGCAGGCTTTTCAATGCGCTTGAGCTCAACCTCGGTCGATTGAGGCGTGACGGTGTATTCCACCCACTGATTATCGAGCCCTTCTTTTGAAATCCGACCCAAAATCCCGAGCTGGATCGCATTGGGGATCCCCCACCCTGAGGCCAGCACATTGGTGTGAGAGAGGGGTGTGGTGTGATGGGCATTAATGATCCCACTGACTCGCGGAATATCATCGGGCACACGGTGCATGACGACGATATCGTACCAATCCAGAGTGCCTGCCTGAGCCCGGTAAGCTTCTTCGTTCAAGAAGGCACGGATCCGGCCCCGTGCGGTACCAGGATTGAGCGCCACGAAGCTTGCGGTCGCAAAAAGCTCATGCTGCAAAATACGCGGCAACTCTCGCTGCTCAATCTCAGCAACAATGCCCTCTTGAAGATGGTTTGCAGGCTTAAAGAGCAACGGAAGAGCGGGCTCCACCTGCGACTTCAAGAACCCAAAAAATTCTTTGACCATCGCCGCATTCATGGTGTCGACTTCGACCGTCTCGAGGACAAAAAAACGCTTATCTGCTCTTCGATGAAGAGAGAGCACTCCCAAAAAATATTTTCTTTCAGGATCAAAATAGACGCTCTGATTGAACGCGTCGATATTGCGCTCCACCTCAGCCGCCGGAATCTTTAAAATCTTTTCCGCAATATAATGAGCATGGAGTGGATAGACCGCATGATTGAGCACATGCAGAACAGGAGCCCCCTCGGGCCCTGACCGCTCCACCACCACTTTTACAAAGGGATATCCTGCCAGGTTGCCAGAGAGCCCCCCAAACAGCCCGAGCCCTAAACGCTGCCCCACGACCGCATCCGCAACGAGCGGGGCGTCCTGCGGCGCAACTTCTCCCAAGTGATTTGAATCGTGGGCGTTTTGCATAGTTGACCGTTTTTATCAGGTTTAATGCACGCCCGCTAGTTTTTCGTGATTACCTCACCATTCCATGCTAAGTGCTCAATTCTTATGGAGTTTTCAAGAGGTATTGCCCCCCATCTCTTACTGGACCAGGTTCGAAACACGATCCCCTTTTCCCTCCCCCTGGACTCGTCCCAAAGCGCAGCCGTGTATCTCGCCGAGCTCAGACATCTGGCTTTACACCCCGAACTCCATCCCGAGCTCTCCCACTTTGAGTATTTCAAGCTCTGCGTTTGCGCCCACTTCTCAACGGTCAGTAGCTTTGTACCGACTGATGTCGACAATCAGATTCGGTTCAAGCTCTGGCACCCCGAGCTTCCACTCCATGAAATCGAAGCGATGGCTACCCTCGTGAAGGAGGCTCTCCGTTGGGACATGACGGCCATCTCGAGGCGCTTTGTTCGCTCACCTCGCTCAGGCGAAGTCCTCTCTGGCATGCATGGGGAGTGGTTTAGTATTGCTGCCGGAGCCTACGGTGCACTCCGAAAAAAAAGCCCTAAGCTTGCCCTTGAAATTCAAACTCTCATCACCTCGGAGATGGAGCGAGAAGCACAGATTCTGAGAGATTTTCTGGCTGCAAAAGACGGGATAGGACTTCTGGGCGCATCCACGACCATCGCCCATAACTTGGGAGATCTGGATCGCGTCATGGATCAATGGAATCTTGCACCCGAAGATTCTCTGAGACTTCAAGCTTACAAAGCAGGACACGAAAACGACTCCCGCTTTGGCGGACCCCTGACCCTCGCAGGAGTCCTCAACAAAACACCGCTCTCCCCCACTTCAATGGCCGATGAGAACCACAGACACTTTGCTCTTAGAGCTGCCAAATGCTTGCGGCGCTCTCCCGACTTTCTGCTACCGATCTCACCCTTCTTTGATGACTGGGGAGCCACGATCGGAAAACACCCCGCCCTTTCTCCCGAGGAGGTCGCCGAGGTCACGCTCTGCCTCATGGAAGGCTGGGAGAAACTCAAACCCCAGCAAAAAACCCAAGCCTACCCTCGAGCTCTGGCAGGAATTGAATCGACCTTTAGCGGTGGACTCTCTAGGCTCTGCCAATACTTGCCTGCAAGGGCTGCAAAAAATCTTCGCTCAGGCCCATTGAGAACGGCTTGCAGTGTCGCTAGAAAACGCTTTGAAGAAAATTGGAGTGAGGCCGCCCTCAAAATCGCCCTCAAGCATCGACTGACATGAGCGCTCAAAATAAATCCCAAGTGATCGAAGAGATCGAAAACGAACTCAGGCGAGAGTTTGCCACTCTCACTCAGGCGGCGCGCTCTGCTCATGAAGCCGCCACCCATGCCGAGAGCCGCTCCGAAGACCAACACGACACCCGTGGACTGGAAGCCTCCTACCTGGCAGGCGCTCAAGCAGCACGAGCTGCGGAGATCGAGCGCCAACTCCAAATCTTTCAAAAAATCCCGCGCACTCCTGCTAATCCTGACTCGCCCATCAGCTCAGGCGCGCTGATCGAGCTTCAGGAAACACTCGAAAAGCGCCAAGTGCGCTCCCTCTGTCTCCTCTCTCCAGCTGGCGGAGGAATCGTTGTCAAACTGGGCGAACTCAAAGTCCAGGTCATCACGCCGCAATCGCCTCTAGGCGAGGCCCTCCTGGGCAGTCGTCAAGGAGATGACATCGAAATCGAGACTGACTCACGCTTGGGTACCACGAAAAGCTACAAAATCCTCACCGTCAGGTAGCCAAAAATCCTGGCGCTCTTGAGAGAAAGGCCTGAGCTGCCGACCAGTCAGGGAGATGATCCGCCGCCTGTGTCACATTACAAAAGCAGTCGCGTTAGCTTTTGTGGTTCTTTCCCTCGCTCTCATTCCAAGCGCTGAGCCAAGCGCTGAGGCGGACGAGATCCCGGCTCAAACTCCCACTCCCGCTCATCATCCAAACGAAGAGTCCTCACTTAGCCCCGTTCCTCGGAGTGGGATTTCTGTCGGAGCATTTTATCTCTCGGGCGAGCCCACCAAGCTTCTGGCCGGGACCGGAACGGGCGCGGGAGCCTCCTTTGAGGCCATGTCTCGACGCGGAGGAAGAACCTTTCAATTCGTAGGACGAGTGCGTCTCGGACTGGCTCTAGGAAGCGCTGATTTCACCGTGGATAACACGCCTACTGGCATCAACTACCAGCTCGTCACAGGCGATGCGCTCGT
>Ga0169931_10015411_pt1 | contig 10233 bp, 4 predicted proteins | sample Kivu_15m_20L_FD_129675 | JGI IMG/M metagenome (GOLD analysis project Ga0169931, IMG submission 129675) | Freshwater microbial communities from Lake Kivu, Western Province, Rwanda to study Microbial Dark Matter (Phase II) - Kivu_15m_20L... | ecosystem: Environmental > Aquatic > Freshwater > Lake ... | reverse complement strand
AATCGCCTTTGGAATAGAAATGTTTAAGAATTCTCCCCCTGAACAGAAATTGAAGGCATTATTCGATCTGTGTGATGTTGATAATTCAGGAACTATTTCAAAACAAGAGTTTTTAAATTTGATGAGGAAAAATATCATAAACAACGATGAAAAACTTTCTATGAAGCAAGTTGTAGATAAAATATTTTCATGTGTGAAGTTAAATAACAATGGAGAAATTACGTTGTAATATAAAAATTTTTAGAAGTTAATATATAGCGACAAATTAAAGGAAGGCTGTGATAAAAATAAAGAAATCCATACTATTATATACAAAAATCTACTAGCTCTAAAATCAATCGACAACGAAATCGATAAAGACATCAAATCAGATTTAATGAAATTCGACCCTGAATTGAATATTCAGCTTAGAATGAAGCTGCTTTCTATGAGGATTTCATATATGCCATTAAGGGAGCAAAAGTTTCAGAGATTCTTGGAGGAATATGTTAATAATAAGGTATTTATATTTTTAAGTTGTATAGGAAAAACGAATACAATCTAATTTAGTGAATGGAATAAAACAAGAAGACGGAATTTCTTTTCATGATTACGATGATTAAGTAAAATTTGTTAATGACTTTCTTAAGGGAAATTTTTTTTTAATTAATTGACTGATTTAGGTAAAATTATTACCTTTTAACACTGGTTTTACTAAGTTCATAACTTAACTTAGTATTATTAAAAATCACATAATTATTATTTTCTTAATTCATACAATTTAACTATTTTATTAATTTATTAAATGTCTCAAAATCAGAATATAAACATCCTTCCTGAAAGAAAAGAAATTAGAATAAATTCTAACGAAAATGCAAAGAGAGTTATGTATCTCATCAAAGAATTTCTTTTAAATAATGAATATGTTGACTTAATCTCAGGAACAGGGGGTGCACCCGTTATAGTCAGAACAAGTGAGTCTCTCGTTAGATTAGGTTATGTCACTTATGATCATGTTAAAACTGACACAACCCTATTGAATAATAGAAGGAGGACGAAATTAATCGTAAGAATTAGAAGAACAGAAGATTTTAGAAAATTATACGATGAGAATGAGGAAATTAGAAGAAGGACGCAAGAAATTAACAATATGAATTAAAAAAGATAAAATTTATCGATTTTTACTAGGACTTATCTATTTATATAATACAATTTAAAAATTTTATCATTTCAGAGTGGAAACCATATTATATTCAAATTAGATCAGTTAAATATTTTTAAATTTGATTCTTTGTATTTCTCCTTTCAAGAGGATGCAAAGGCTCAACAATTACTTTAGCTTCCTTAGGGTTATCTATAGCGGATTTATTACTTTTAATATTCTCCGAGTTTCCAGAACATCCGCAATCTCCACCCCAAAAGTCTGAGGCTTTTTCACAATCAAAAATGGGTTTATTTAACCTTTTATTAACTTGGTTATGAATATCACAAAGATAAAGGACTAGTTCTTGTCTGCTGTTATTTTTTATTGGGTTGTTTGCAATTAATTCTATGAAGTGTTCCCGACATATTTTACAAGGAAAGAGCACGGCCCTAGCAAAAACTTTAAATAAAATTAGTACAGATTATTAAGTAACCCTACAAAACTTTCTTTTTCCTTTAATGTGGGTTCAATCGAATAAGAAGCTGCGATTGAATGAAGTAAACTCCTATATATATATGATATACTTATTACCATGTATATCTTCCTATTTGCTCTTTTGAAAGTTTTAAAGGAGTCGAATGATCATCTGGAACCAACTCAGTGAATTCTGGTCTTATTAATCTCTCTGGTGTAAATTCTTTTTATCATATTAAAATCTTATTAACCTTTCTTTTTATTATCGTCTGATTTACACAATTTGTGATCCTTCTTTTTAGATATTGATTTTGTACAGGATATTTGTAATATAATAGAAATTAATGTTAAGAAAATAAAAATTGTTTTTTCAATTCTTCCTGATTTTTTGATTTTTTTTAGCATTTTAAACTGCAATTATAAATTATTTATAAAATTTTAAATAATATAATGAACATCATATTGAAAAATTAAAAATAAATTCAAGAAGTAAGATCAATCAATACCTTATTAGTGAGTTTTGTAATTTATATCCTTGAAAAAATTCCTTAAAAATAAAATTTTTTAAATTATTTTTTATCATGTCTTCTTGTGTTTATATCCTTATCGTGTCCAGGAAGATCCTTTACAATAGAAAACGTATCATCAGAAAATCCATCATAGAATTTATATACATTTGCAGTAAGTTCGCCAGAGATATATCCAGTTTCGATCTCTACATTTTTAAAACGAGCAGTTGTCTCTTTCAGAATAGTTGATTTTTCGTCGATATTATTATCAACAAACAATTTCAAAGAAAACAATTTTCCCTAAGTATAAATAATATTAATTCTTACCAGAGTGGTTGTCAACTTGGCTGATTCCATGTTGACATAGACACTAGGTTTGTAGCAGACTATATTTTTTTTAAACTTCTCTGTCCATTTTAATTTTCGTAGTTGCGTTATTTTATTATCATTTTTTGGCTGTCGTACATGAATCATAAATCTTGCAGCTTTGAAAAATTCTTCATACTGGTTGTTAATATAAAAGTATGCAAACCCATTCTCTAAATTTATTTCTACTCTAGTATGTGGGATTAGCTCAGTTTCACACAGCTCTGCTATCCTTGTGTTAAATGTACATTTTCTGTCAATAAGCTGCAAAGGGCCCTCATCAGGTTCAATCATAAGCTTAGGGATCTCGTTGGTACCTTTGAAAACAATATTTCCATCTGAGAAATTTATACAAATAAGGTTTGCTGATTTTGTGCTCTCGGGAACTATAATCCTTCCGTCTTTAAGATATAACTTAAATTTCAAATTTTCTTCTAATTTGATTGTGTTGAGTAATTCATAATCAGAATATAATGGATCTTCTTTGAGACATAAGGAATTCTGTTCAAAGAAGCAGATAACTTCTGTGATAAATCTGTTGAGCATAAAGAAGTCGAAATTATTTAAATAACCAATAAATTTTATTTCGTCATCTGACTTCTCTTTGCCTTTTGCACCTTGTGCTATGAACTCAGAAAGCACCGACTCATTCTTAAGTAGACCGAGTTTAATTTCTAGCCTTAGAACTTTCTTGTTAGGATCATTCACTGAATCTGAGCATTTTGTGAGGATGTCTGAATACCTGCTATTGTAGGGTTTAAGATTAATATTATCTGCAGTTAATTTTAATATGTTCTTATTCCTATCTTCCTTGTTTATTATCACATCGCCCATCATTTGAGTCAATCCTAAATCAAAAATTACAACTTCCTCCGAATCCTCTTTTTTCTGTCTTAATCTTAAGTTAAGATAAGGCATAAAGATGTGCAACATATTAAACAATTCTGCATTTTCTTTAGAAAGCCTTCTATCCATGTTTTCTGATTGAGCATTTATCTTAATTAACCCACTTGGATTTTTAACTTCTGACACACTCCTGCGTAGATAATTAAGATACACAAAGGACGCGCTATGAAGATTTTCATTCTTGCGTTTGCTGATGATATAGTTCAGCTCTCTGATATAGTTTTTCAAATAGAAAATATAATTGAAAATATAAGAAGGAATTTCTATGAGTGTTACATTCATATTGAGAGTCATTGAGTAATTTCCTTCTTGTGAAGTGAAGGATTTTAAAATTCTTAGGGCATAATTTAGATGTAAAAATAGCTTGTTGTTTTCGTAAACGAATACTTTGTTCTCAGTATCGTTATTAAGAGAGAAAGTTATCTTTAATGAGTGCTTAGCATTCTTATTTATATCAAGATGTGAAATTTTTTCTAAGAAATCTTGTTCTAATTCAGATTTTGTATGGGAGTTGTTATTATTTCTATTTAGAATATTGTTAAGATTGATATTTTCTGTTTTTAAAGAGTTTTTATGAGAAGACATATTCATGTTTATGTTTTCTTCTAGTTTCGAAATATTTGACATCATCAAAAATATTGGCTCGATGTCTTTTAAATTTATCTTGTGAGGATTCACACGATTTAATTCTTCTCTTTTCACGAATCCGAATTTGATCATATCCGAAATTTTGATTTTCAACTGAATGTTTTTTCTCTTTTCTAGTTTAATTGTGAGATTACTTATCATAAACACAAGTAATTTATTTTCCTCGGATTTCATTTTATTAAAGATATTTTGCATTTTTTCTTGATTTAAAATCTTCACTCTTTCATTCTCTAAATGATCTTTTCTAAAATAATTCGGAACAGAAAGTACCAATTTTACAGAAGATAAGAAAAAGTTCGAAAGTTGAATTTTATTTCGCTTGGGAGGTTTATTATCCTTTACATTTTGATTAAGAAATCCAACAAGAGTTTTTGAGATTAAACTTTCCTCATTGAAATTTTCGTTATAAGAAATATTTTTCAAAAGCAAAAAGGCCATAAGATTATCGTTGCTGTTTTTATTTTTGTAAAAGGCTTTTAATTTAATGTCTCCTATGTTGATACGAATAGCATGGTTAGAAATCATCGGAGTGATTTTAAACTCACTTCCCATATTAAAGTAATTATTCTGATTAAGAGTAATATCCTCGATACTTTCATTTTGTAAATGAGAAGGATTATCATTTTTCACCTGGGATGTTCTAATATTTTGTATTAAGTTCTCAATTTGCAATTTATTCATCTCAAAATCTTTTTCTAAAACAGAATAGGCCTTGAGACCTGAATAGAAATTATAGGTTTGTGCATTATGTTTAAATATTATTTTAGAAGAAATCTTCTTCACAGAAATTTTCAAACAAGAAAGAACATTCTTCTCAAGATAAGTAGACAAGGACTCGCTATTTCTAATATTATTAATCGGAAGCGACACAAATCTTCTGTTGATTTTCTGAAATAATTTAGGGTAAAGGATTTTCTTCAATTTTGGTTCTTCCTCGTAAAAGAAGGAAATCTGGGAGAATAGTCTGTTATATTTCAAACCTGATCCAGGAGCAGAAAATTGAAAATCGAAGGGGAATTCTTTTGAATTGAATTTTACTCCTTCTAATGAATTGACATCTTCAGTATTGGTTTTAAAATAGTTTATTGAGTTTAGGAATTGAGAGCAGAATAAGAATTCGAAACTAGAAAAATCGAATTTCGAATCGTTTTCGAATTTTATTTTTAAATTTTCGAAGTTTTTCTTGTTTTCTTCCTGAACAGAATAAGTGATTGCATCACTTATCCATAATTGATTCTCAGAATAAAAAAGAGTGTTACGTTTGTTATAAATAACGATTGGAATATGAAGCCTGAAGATATTGTCATTGTTACTATTATTATTAAATTTTTCATAGTTTTCTGAATTATCTAAAACAGATTTGTCTTTATCTTTATGAATGTTAATTAGAATGTTGTTTTTGTTATCTATATCTATAGAACTCTCTTTATTGTTTCCATTTACTCCAGTGTCAAGTCGCTTGGAAGTGTCAGAATTTTCTTTTTTCTCACTAACTTCCTCGATTTTATTACTTGGGGATATATTGTCTTTATTATTGTTAGAGAAAGTTATAAAGTCAGCCTCTAGTGGAATTAGAAAATTACTTCTGTCATGTCTTTTTGTTTTTCTAGTAAAGGGGCTTTCATGATCGTTTTTTTCTTCGTTTATAATTCCATTGATATTCTTTTCTAAGTTATAGTTATTACTATTGTTGCTTAGCCTATTTATTTCCTGAATAAATGTGCTAATATCAGAATTTCTTTGATTTGCCAAATTAAGCCTTATATTGTTCTTTATTGAAAGCCTGGATCTTCCTCTTCTATTGCTTCTTACATTCTGATTAAGCATGTAATTAATCTCCTCAGTGTTGTAGGCATCCTGTTTAAGGTCAACAAATATCCCATACTCGTCACTATCTCCTTCAATTCCCTTCCCCATTTCTTGTAATCTACCAATTGAGTAAAAAAATATTGTGTCATTTCTATTAGCTAGATAAGCTATTAACTCTTTGTTTTTCTCTTCGTTTTTGAAAAGTTTTAAAAAACTTTTTTGAAATTTTTTATGAGATTGTGCGATGATCTTGCATAGATTCAGATAGGAATTCCCTGCACTAGATGTCTTTTCATTTGTCGCATCGATTTCTGTTTTTTCGTTTTTAATCAAAAACTTTTTCTCATACAATTCCTTATAGTATTTTAAATTTTTCAAAAGATGAGAAACTTTCATAATTTTAGGAACCACATGAATTTTTATGTAGGGTGTGTACATGTCGATTAACCTTGATGGTAAAAATGGGAGGTTAGGGATGATAGACTCAATCAATTTGATTTTTAGTTCTGTTTGAAGAATAGGAATGTTATCGTCTTGTGATAGTGTAATTTTGTTCAGCATAATTTGAATTAGATAAAAATTTTTGATGACTAAATTGAGATCTAAATTTTTTGAATTTATCGCTTCGTTATTTCTTCTTTCGTTCTTAAAACTATCGACATCATATATAGGGAGAGTGTCCATCTTGAGGTTGCTTATGGTAATTTTATCAACAGTCAAATTCAATTTTGAAAAATCTTCATAAGTCACAAAAAAAAGTTTATCAATTACATTTATCTTTACTTTAGAGACATCTATATCAAACCAAAAATTCGAGTTGGATTCATTTTGAATATGGTCAAGTACTCCAATAAGATAATACATCTCTTGTGATATCTCCTTGTTTGAGATAATCCACTTCAGATGATTTTGGTCATAAGAATTTTTTTTCAATATCTCGCTAGATAAATCACGATCGGATTCAGTGAATGTTTTTATATCTTGTGATTTTTTTCTATTCTGAGCCATCTTAGTTAGATATTCCATCATCTTCCATTTTGCCTTTATCTGCTTGAAATTTTCAAAAATGTCTAAATAGGATTTCTTCAAATCTGAAAGAATATTCTTAGAAAAAGAAAATTTATCAGATTTAGTTTGTTTTAAAGAATGGAGAAGGCATTGCATCTCAGCACATAGTTCATTAGAAATTTTTATGTAGATTTCTTTTTTAACTTTTAATTTGAATTGTTTATTTTTTTTGTTCATGGACTCGCATTCATGTTGATCTAGTCTCTCATCAACATTCTTAGTTGGCTCTTCTTCTTTGACTTTTTGTTTTAGATCTTCGCTATCTTCTGAAGCGTTATCCTCAGGGTTGTCATCATTTTCATTAAAGACCTTAGAAATAAAATGAGGATATTCCCTGCCTTCTTTCTTTATACTCAAAGTTAGGAAAAAATTCTCTAATTTGTCTTCATTATCAGTCGGAATGGTGTTTGAAAATCTGGGCTTCCTGTTTGTGTTATACTCTGTATTCATTATTAGATTATTATATTCTTCAATTTTGTCCTGATGGTTATTAGCTGTATTACCGTTATATTCATTATTCACTTGATTTAAAAAAAATTCTTCGAATTTGTTTTCTGCTGAGTGGCCTTTTGCATTTTCTTTTAAAATGGAAGAATTTCGTCTCTTATTCCTTATTTTTTCACAAAAAATTTTCAAATTTTTTTTAAACATAGACTGCACTGTCTTCTCATGCATTAGATACATATAACTAGAAGAGAACACAAATTTTATTAAATGAACACAGACGTCTGTCATTAAATTATTCAAGTCAGAAATCATTTGGGTTCTTATTTCTTCTTCCTCCTTCATCCTTATCATAGTCATAGCGTTAGAAGTTTTTCTATAGGAACTTCTTGTAACATCATTGAAATATTTGTCGACAATTTCCTTATTCCGATTTGGAAAACCTTTTGTGAACTTTTTCCTGACACCCTTTTCGAAGACTCTGAATAAAACTTCATTGTTATAAATGATTTTCTTGCCGTTCAATTTTTTTTTATTTTTTGTGTTGATTTTAGATATCACGTCTTGAATCAAGACTTCCTTCTTTTCAAGAAATTTTCTTTCGTAAAAGAAACTAACGACATATTGTTGATAAAATTCTACTATGCTTTCATATTCAGACTGTTGATTGATTTCTTTCAAGCCAAAATGTGTGATGTAGTTTTCTATGAAATTCTTCTCTGGCTCTAGATCTTTTAGAACTGTTTCTCTTATAGATTGTATGTTGAAGATATTAATAAGAAATTCAGCCATGTAATAGCTCAAAATAAATTGGATAGAACCGTTTTCATCCATGTTTGAGTCGTTATAGTAGTAGGGGTTTTCTGATTTATCTTCAAACAACGCTTTGAAAGTGCAAGCTACGTAGTCTAATTCCAATTTATTTTTGTCTGTAGCGTTGGCTTGATTATTTTTGTTATGTTTGTTGATCCCTACGTAAGTTAAATTGTGATCAATTAAGTTGAACGAACCCATTTTTAATTCAGTCTCACTTTTTGTGTTTCTTAGAAAGAGATGCTCTAAATTGAAATTACCGAATACAATGGAAAATAAATTCTTTTTAAACTTTGAGTGATGATCCTGTAAATTCTTGGCAAAATTTGTCCAAAATTTGTTAACAGACAAGGCTTTATTTTTTTTAGCTGAGTGTGTCTCTGCATTGGGGATTTTGTTGATGCTGTATTGAGGTATGTTTACTTCCTTTGTATTTATAAAATTTGGAGTCGTTTTCGTTGATACTTTTAATTTTGATCCTATTTGGCTTATTGGTCTCTTCAAGTCTGTTATTTGTTTTGAGATTGAGACATGTTGAGACACATTATCCTTCTGAATGTTAGGAATAGTAATGTTATTGTTTGATTTAGCGTCATTAAAATTGTTCTTTTCATTCAGAAGATTATTCAAATCCCCATCTACGACATCAGAGTCATCTAAATAATTGACTGACCTATCTAATTTATTACTAATTGCTTTTTTATTTTGTATCGTCCGAGCTTCTTTGTTCTGTGTTCCGCTATTAGATTCGTTTTTGTCAGATGCGCTATGCAAGGACTGTACAGGATTAGGATTGAAAAACTGATCATTAGTATTTTTTGTCCTTTGACTGGTATATTTGTTGCTGTTCTGTTCCATCAGCCGGTCTCGCTCTAAATAATTTTCGTCTAGATCATCTTCATTCAAATTATCCTCAATGAATCCTTCCTTATAGTTGTTCTCTTCTGAATTTGAATCGTTTAGATCTTCTGATTCTTGCAAGATAAAATTTTCTATCTCTTCTTTTGAAATATCATTAAAATATCGAATGAAGTTCATTGTCTCGATTTTGTTGCGTATTGCTGACAGATATTTACCGTTATAGAACTTTATTTGTTCTCTAAATTCACTTAATGTGGCTCCGGAATTTACGTTGTCTGATTTCATTACTCTTGCTTTTCTATAAAAATTAAAAATGACCACCTCAAAACATAAGTTAATGCTCCTTAGAATGTCAAGCGGATGGTTTGGTTCTCCTTTAAGGTACGATAGAATAACCTTATCTCTGTCAAGGCTATTAAGCATCATCAAATCTCTCTTTTCGTTTTTGGATAATTCGATCTGATCGGGTTGATCCGATTTGTTTATCCACTTCGATCGTAAATCGTTGACATAATATTCCCATAGATGAATTAAAGGTTTGTAACCATGTCCGATCTCACCCGAAGAACAAAATGCCTTACCTTCTGTTATCAGCTCTGTGAATGCTATTTCTCTACAAAATATTATATCCTCCAAGCTTAATTTGTTTTCATATGCTTGTAAATCCTCAGCGCAGGAATTATATATTATCCAGGGAGCGATTATCAGCTTATGGCTGGTCTTATATAAATCAACGTATTTCTCCATAATATTAATTCTTTCTATTAGCGAAGAAAAATCTTCATATTTTCGCTTTCTATTACGCACTTCTTGTCGTATTACTCTAAAAGCGTAGTTAAACCAAGATTTCGCTTTGTTCTCGTCTATCTTTTCTTCACGAATGTCAGGACGATGAATCAAATACTTCTCAACACCCTTGATTTTGCTGAGGTAGTTTGCCAAGTCGATCAAAAATTTCATTTTCGAAACAGAAAGATTAAACACAATCGGAGTCTCTACATTAGCTTCTAGTTTAAGTTTAGGGTTTTCTTTAAGAGTAATAGAATTTGGTTTTAAAGGAATTTCAACTTTCAGATTTACATCGATCGGTTCTATGAAAGTTTTTGTTAACAAAAATTCTTCGTCCTCGTCCTCAGCTTGTCTGCCTTTATAGATACTCACATAAGCCTGTCTTATTTTAATTTTTCTTCTTAAAATGTCGACTTTCTCTTT
>Ga0169931_10015410_pt1 | contig 10234 bp, 3 predicted proteins | sample Kivu_15m_20L_FD_129675 | JGI IMG/M metagenome (GOLD analysis project Ga0169931, IMG submission 129675) | Freshwater microbial communities from Lake Kivu, Western Province, Rwanda to study Microbial Dark Matter (Phase II) - Kivu_15m_20L... | ecosystem: Environmental > Aquatic > Freshwater > Lake ... | reverse complement strand
CTTTAGCGTCCAGCAATACGTTCTCGATCGCAAGTCCGGTGGTTGAATCCATAAAAGGCACTCGACGCAGATCGATCACCAGCGTCTTGGCTGTTTTGACTGCGATAGATTCTCTTTGCAATGTTTTCGCTACGCCAAAAATCATTGGTCCACTGAGGCTGAGTAGCAAGGTACTATTTTTTTCATTGATTTTATCCAGCAACTGTTTTTCCGCTGGTCGAAGATCTGAAGCACCGCCGGAGTCGTTTATTACGTTGATGTTACGCTCTTGTAGCTGTGATAAACGGTCAATTGTGATTAAATTCGCGATAAACATGCCAACTCCAACCGCGACAATCAAATCAACAAAAACAGTCAGGATCATGACAACATACATAGTCATCGCGGCAGAATGTGATAGCTGATGGGCGCGTTTGACAAAAGCCCAATCTAGGATGTTTAAGCCAACCTTAAAGGCGATAGCTGCCAGCACGGCCATAGGAATGTACTGTACTATCCCTGCTGCGGCAAAAAACGCTACCAACAGCGTGAAAACGCGGGTTACACCAGATAAGGCGCTGGTAGCCCCTGCTTGTATGTTAACCACTGTTCCCATCGTTGATCCAGCGCCTGGAAGGCCACCGCACAAACCAGCCGCAATATTTCCTAGACCTTGTCCGATCAGCTCTTTGTTGGAGTCATGTTCAACCCTAGTTAACCGGTCGGCAATCACCGCGGTGATCAACGAATCAATGCAGCCCAAGGCGCCAAGCATAACTGCACTCATTAGGATGTGTGTCATCTCTCCATAGGTAAAAGTGGGTATCACCAGATTTGGTAACCCAATATTTATTTCGCCAATGCGACGTATTTCATCGGTATTAAATAACCAAACCGATGCCAAGGTGCATAAGACCAGAGCCAGTAATTGCGGTGGAATTTTGCTAGGAATCAGTTTGGGAGCTAATTGCATGATCGCCATCGCCGATAATGCCAGAGCCAATTCCTGCCAGCGTAGTTTTTCCAGAAGTAGCGGTAACGATTCGATGACTCCGGTTGCGCCACCGCTGATTCCTGAAACTCCGAGTAGATTGGGTAATTGCAGTATAATCAATAAGATACCAATGCCAGACATAAAGCCTGAAATGACGCTATAAGGCATTAATGTGATGTAGCGGCCAAATTTGAGGGCTCCGAGTACAATTTGTACTAAACCGGCCAGCATCACCACAGTAAATGCCATCGCCAGTCCTTTGTCAGGATGCGCCGCGGTAAAACTGGCGATGACAGCAGTGGTCACCACTGTCATCGGGCCGGTTGGCTCTGAGATTAACGTGCGGGTTCCGCCAAACAAAGCTGCGAACAAACCAACCAATAAAGCTCCGTAGATGCCTGCTTGCGCGCCAGCGCCTGAGGCTACCCCAAATGCCAGTGCCAGCGGTAAAGAAACTATGGCTGCAGTGACGCCACCCATCAGATCGTGACTCTTCGATTTTGAGTCAAAAGCGTTAAAAATTGACACTTTAGCAGCAGCCCTTACAGATAAATTTTTTTGTGTGCCGAGTCTATCCCTCAAAGCCACATTCGCCAACCGTCAACGCAGCTGGTCGTACTTGCCAGAGAGAACAAAGAGGTAGAACAAATGGGGAACAAATGGACAGCGAACAAATGGACAGCCATAAACTGACCAAAAACAGAGCATGGAGAGAAATGGGGAACAAAGGTAGAGAAAAGGCCACCCACCTTTTAAGTTGTTAGCAATCGCTCGTACCGAAAATATGCTTTTACGTTGTAAATTGTTTGAATTGGCATCGATTAGGCAGGGGTAACCTGCTGATATGAGTGATGGTTTTTTGTTCTTGTAGGCTAACTATAAAATTTGTTCAGCCGAATGTGCCGGACATGGCGCTCGGAATTGCAGTGGTCAGTCAATCTCACTGTTGGATGAAATGGTCAACCAAAACTTCGTTGACATGCCGTTTGGCCGTGCAGCCAGCGTAGTCCATGCTTTTGACAAAACTTTTTGAGCGAACTCATGGGGCCTATCACCTGGTGGAAAATAGTTTCAAGCTGTTGGCAATTTTGTAGCCAACAGCGCTCAGAGATCCCCAAGCTGTTAAGAATGGAAGGCTGTGTGCGATCAATAATACCGCGTTTATCCTTGCGAATTTGGCGACCGGTCCAATCGATAAGTTCGATGTAATCAATCAGACTATAAGGGATATGCTGCTGAGAATTGTCTTGCTCGATATCGCCGGAAAATGGCAGCAATTTACCATGAAAGGCTCGATGCATCGCTTTCCCAAGCCGCTGCTGGATGCTAGTGTAGTCAGAATCTTGGGGCGTTCGCGCTATTTGTGCTCGAATTGGATTTAAATCAACATATGCCATGCAGGTGAGCAGAGCTTTGATATCAAGCAACGCTTGCGATTTAAACCTACCTTCCCAGAATCGACCGGTGCAGTTGTCTTCAAGGTTTGCGAGTCTGGCAATATGTTCATTTAGGCAGCGCATAAACCAGCTTATATCACAAAGTCTGGCACGCCAGATTTCAATTAGCGTCTCCGTTATGTGGTTTTCAGTTGCGTCACATGAATCACCGTTGAGGTATCGTTCAACGAATACAGGTAAACGGAACAATAAGTGCCAACGTACGGCAATTTCTTTGGCGCTCCAACTAGCGGCTTTTTTAGCATCGACCCGCACAACTAGATGGTAATGATTAGACATCAGTGCGAACGCGGCAATATCGATGGCGAACATTTGAGTGAGCGTATTGAGGCGTTCCAAAATCCAATCACGTCGATGTTCAAAGTTGTAAGTCTCAGTGCAACCGCATAAATATGCGCGACGCACGCAGCGGCTGACTAAGTGATAGTAAGGGGTATCGGTGATGCTGATTTGTTGGTGGCGAGGTTTGGGCATGATGTCATCCTGACAATTAAATCCTGAAGCTATAAATTTGGTTGCAAAAAAGTTAATGTCAAGCTTGATTTAAGCTGGGTGGGTGTCCGCAATTTACACGCGCGGAAGATAAGTGGGTGTCCACAATTTACGCGGAAGATAAGTGGGTGTCCGCAATGAACGTCCGCAATGAACGCAGAAGATGAATGGGTGTCCGCAATTTACGTCCCGCAATTTACGTGCGGAAGATAAGTGGGTGTCCGCAATTTACGTGGCAATTTACGTTTTGATGAACACCCGAAGACCACGCCAACGTACCTACAAAAAAGCCCGGCAGGCCGGGCTTGGATAGACGGATAACAACTAGCGCCGGCGTTTAGTCAAACCGATAGCGCATGCCGAGCGTGTAACGCGGGCCGTATTGGCGGGCAAACAAAAATTGCTCGGCAAAACGACCGTAGCCGCGTTCGGTTTCGTTGTTCAGGTTAATGCCCTCGGCAAACAGTGTCAGCTCAGGCAGAATGTCGTAGTTGACGCTGACATCCCACTGGCCGAAGGTTTCGGCAAATTGCGGTGGTGCATCAGATGACCCTTGCGCCTGGCCAACGCCAAGCAGGTATTTATCGCGCCAGGCATAAGTCACTTTGACTGACCAGCCGTCTTTTTCATAAAACAATTGCAGGTTGGCGGAATCACTTAAGCCGGTCAGCGGTGCTTGTTGTGCCAGACTCAGCACATCAAATTCGACATCACCTTGCACAAAAGTGGCATTGATGCCAACCCCAAAGCCGCTATCGCCTAAAAGATGCTGCACTGCCGCTTCAAAACCATCAACTGATTTTTTATCAGTGTTGGCAGGCTGGCTGATTTTCCACACCATCAAGGGGTCATCGGCGCCAGGTTCAATTTTGCCCTGGGCGTTGCCATGTCCGTTGGCCAGCATCTGCGCAAAAATCGCCGAGCTGGTGGCTTGTTCGCCTTTGGCCTTTAAGTCGGCTACCGCTTTTAGATAACGCGGACCGTTGAGGATATCGCGCAGGCCGGCAATAGTGGTTTCTGTGATGGTAGTTTGAATAAAGTTATCAACGTCCTTTTTGAAATAACCCAGTGCGGCGTAACTGCCTTCAGCGTAATAGTATTCAAAGCTCACATCGAGGTTGGTCGATTCAAACGGCAACAAGTTGGTATTGCCCTGGCTGCCACTGCGCGCATCCGGTTTCGGGCTGCCACTTAAACTGCGGCCACCGGCCAACAAGCCGAGTGGTGCGCGGCTAATGCTCTTACCATAGGTAAAGCGGGCAACCACATCGTCAGTTACATCCGCTTTGAGGTCAAACATTGGTAGCAGCACATCGTGTTCACCTTCCTGTTGCAGGAAGTTGGCCGTACCACCTTGTTGATACTGGGTGATCCATTCGGACGGGCTTTCCCAGTTCACCTGCGTCTCCACGCGTTGGCGTACTAGGCTGAGCACATCGGTTTTTTCGTAGCGTAGCCCCAAATTAACCTGTAGTGGCAATTCAGCGACTGTCAGGTCAAAACGGCTTTGCAGGTAAATCGCATCGGTGACTTCATTCACTGAGCTTTCACTGTCGATGCCATCGTAATATGGGTCAATCGAATACTCATCTGCGCCCATCACCGCCTTGGTTAAAAACGCCAGCTGCCGGGCCACCGCTTCATCAAAATCAAATCGGTAATAGTAGTTTGGCTGCAACATAGCGCCGCCACCGACAAACTGATCGAGGAAGTTAGCTGTACTGTGTTTGCTGAACATGGCATCCGGGAAAATCTGCGGATAGGCCGGGTTAAAGCCGGGACCACCGCGTAAGCCGCTCCAGCCTTGTTGCCCGCCCATGGTTTGGTCGGTGCGGGCTATACCAAACTGCATTTTGCTGAGCGGAATGTCAGTCCAGATGTCGTTATCCCAGCTGGCGTCTAATTGCCATTGTTCAATTTCTGCTTTGCCGGGCGAATGGATAAATTGGCTGAAGTTGGCATCAATTTCGCCGGGATTTAACGTCGTGGTGCCGTTTTTCCAGAAGATCTGCGCTTGTGGGATCTCACCACTGCGATAATCGTACACTTTGCGTAGCAGTTGGTCAGAGCCGAGGATCACCTGGCCCTGGCTGCGCAGGCCCTTGTCGGCGCCATTGTCAGCTTTGTTGTCGGAGTTGTGGTAATCCAGCGTCAGCTGCAGGCTGTCTTGCACCTGCCAGTCCAGATTCACGCCGATGGACGCTGCTTTTACTTCGGTGCTGCCTTTGCTGGCGGTAAAGGAGCCGTCGTTACCACTAATATCGGCAAACAGCGCCGTGCCGTTTTTATCCAGCTCATACGCGTTGATGTTACCGCCAAATTCGTTCCAAATGCCCCAGCCAATGCTTTGGCTACCCGTGATGGCGCGGCTTGCCGTGTAATCCAAGGTCGTGGTGAAATTCTCCACCGGGCGTAACTGCAAAGTCAGCTGGCCGTTACTGCGTTCGCGCTCCACATCTTCAATGCTGTAGTTCATATCCTTGGCAAAGTAGTAATTGCCGCTGGGCTTCCCATCGGCACCCACTGGCCGCGCATCTTTGACTTTATCGGCAGATAGGGCGGGCAGGGCGACATTGGCTTGCCAGCCTTGCACATTGGCTTGTTGTTTCTGGAAATCGCGTTCCTGATGCGATAACGACAGGGCCACACCAACTTTATCATCCCAAAAAGTTGAGCTCAGCACTGTAGCCAGCTCCGGCGTCACATCACTGCCGGTTTCATTTGAACTGTCGTAAATTCCTTTGACGGTGGCCGCAGCATGCGTGCCCGGTTTTTGTAGTGGTTTGCTGGTGATGATATTCACCATGGCGCCTAAGCCACCACTGGGGTTATCAGCACGGGCGGTTTTATAAACTTCCAGCGCGCTGACGCCTTCTGCCGACAGGTTTTCCAAACTGTACGAACGGGTGTAGCCAGTGCCCGGCATTTGGCGGCCATTGAGTGTCACTAAATTAAAATCGGGGCCAAAGCCACGCACGGTGATTTGGCTGCCTTCGCCGTTAGAGCGGCTCACCGAGACGCCGGTGATGCGTTGCAGCGATTCGGCCAGGTTGGTGTCGGGAAATTTACCCATTTCTTCGGCGGAAATTGCATCGACCACGCCATTAGCTTCGCGTTTGATATCCACTGAGCGGATTAAACTGCCGCGAATACCTTTAATTTCAATAACTTCAACCGGTTGGTCTGCTGCGTTTGCACTGTTTGTTGCTGTGGTTTGCTGGGCAGCTAATGGGCTGCTGCCTAGCGCCAGCAGCAGGGCACTGTAAAGCGGTGCATGCTGAAAATAGCTATGTTTCATGGTTTATCCTTTTCCGGACGCAGTATTGCGGCGGGCGACGTCATACCCGCCAGCCGCTGCGGCCAGCAAAAATGCTGTCAAAAACCAGTAGGCCGTGCTGGCGGTACCGGTTGCTGCTTACTGAATGCGCACATTATCCAACCGGTAGACGGCGCCATTGCCCTGACCCCAGGCCGGAAACACCATCACGATATCAATAGCGCTGACATCCAAGCCTTTGGCGGCTAAATCTTTTAAACGGAAGCTATAGGTTTGCCACTGGCCAACCACTGGTGCTTTACCTTCGATGCTTTCGCTGAGATTGAGCTGCACGGCGTTACTGGCGTCTTTGGCTTCAATTTTAAATAACCAGGCGGCGCTACTGTCGTTTGCTGGGGTCAGGATCTTCAATTCAAACTGCACCAGACCGGTATCCAGCAATGCGCTGGCGTCAAAGTACACTGTATCGGCGGCAAATAGGCCCATCACTGTTGGTGCACTACCTACCTGGAACTGCGCTGTTTTGCCATGAGTGTTGTCATCATCTTCGACGGTGGGTTTACTACCGCCGCAACAGTCCCATAACGACCAGTTCGGCGCAGCCGCATCGGCAAACAGCACCAGGCCATTGTCGCTATTGCCACCATTGCTTTCCGGCTCGCCAATCCGCACATTGTCTACCCGGTAAATTGCACCATTACCGGTTCCCCATGCTGGAAACATCATTAATACATCAATGGCGCTGATATCCAGGCCTTTGGCGGCTAAATCACTGAGTTTAAAGGTGTAGGTTTGCCATTGCCCCAGCATAGGCGCTTTACCCTCCACGCTGTCGGTCAGGTTTAGCTCGACAGCACTGGCGGCGTTATTCGCTTCAACTTTGAATTTCCAGATGGCGGCGCTATCGTTAGGCTTTTGCACGACTTTCAACTCAAACTGTACCACGCCTTTAGCTAAAATAGCCGATGCATCAAAGGGTTTGTTACCACCGCCATTGGCCGGGCGGGTAATAAAACCCATCACGGTTGGGCTGGCACCAATACTAAACTCGGCGGTCATACCGTGCGCCGCATCATCCAGCTGTTCGGTCGGTTTGCTGCCAGCGCAACAATCCCACATTGGCCAATCTAAATTTTGGCTGTCCTTAAATACTGTCAGTGCAGGCGTAGTGCTGGCAGCGCCGCCAATTTTGACATCATCCACCCGGTATACCGCGCCTTCACCGCTGCCCCAGGCCGGGAAAATCATCACTACGTCAATGGCCGATAAATCGAGGCCGGCATCTGCCAGTTTTTTTAGCGGAAAAGTATAGGTTTGCCAGATTCCGGCGGCTGGTGCTTTGCCTTCGTTGCTAGCGGTTAAATCCAGCTCAACTGCGCTGGCGGCGTTGTTACTTTCAACTTTTAGCTTCCACACAGCACTGGCGTTATTGGGCAAACTAACTGCTTGCATGGCAAAACTTAAGGTGCCATTTGGTAACAGAGGCGCAGCATCAAACGGGCTTGGCGAACCAGCAGGATCTTTGATAAAGGCGGCGCGGCTGATAAAACCATTCACCGTCGGTGCGCTGCCTACTTTAAATTCCATCACGCCGCCGCGCTGGTTGTCGTTGACCACAGTCGGCTTACTGCCGCCGCAGCAATCCCAACCAGGCCAGCTTGGGTTTTCGCTACTGTCAAAAATGGCTAAGTTGCGGGCGACGCCGTCAGACGGTGGGACCGGAATAGGCGCTTTGCCTTCGACTAAGGCATCTTCCGGTTTGTCGTAGCCTGGCCGGATAGTTTCACAGCCTTTACCAGTATCCGGGTTGGCACTGCACTGGTACGCCTTGACATAATCAATGATAAAACTCTGGCCATTGGCAAAGGCTTTGGCATCAATGCCTTTATTGTTAACATTTTCCGGCCAGTTGCCACCAACGGCAAAATTGAGGATCAGGAAAAACTTTTGGTCATAAGGCGCACTGCTCCAAAAGGTGGTCAGTTTGCCGCTGGTTTGGTCGAAGTATTCGGTAAACCAGCCCCGGTGCTTTAAGCCAACCGGCTGGTTTTTGCTGTTGTAGCGTACCTCAGACTGGCGCTGGGTGGCGTACAGGTAGTCGTCGACATACCAACGGATCTCGCCTTGTTGCCACTCAACGGCATAAGTGTGGAAATCATCTGCCGGGTTCTTGCCGCCGGGTAGGGTATAGGCCTTACCCGAGCTGCTATTGTTTGGCCAGGCTTTCCCATAATGCAGCGTGCCGTGTACGTTAGCTTCGGCTTTGCCGCTGGCATCAGTCACTTTCAGGTTGACTGCTTCCATGATGTCTATTTCACCAGAGCGGGGCCACTCGCCATACACCGAGTCGGTTGGCATCATCCAAAATGCCGGCCAGGCACCTTGCCCAGCGGGTAACTTGGCGCGCATCTCAAAACGGCCATATTTAAAATCAGCTTTTTTGGCGGTAGTTAAGCGGGCAGAGGTATAGGGCTTTTCTGCCCCAGCCGGCGCTGGCCTTGCAACGATATTGAGCATACCATCAGCGACAAAAGCGTTGGCTTTATCGGCGGTATAACATTGTTTCTCGTTATTGCCGCCGCCGGCGCAGTTCACTTCAAAATTCCATTTGGCGCTGTCGATGCTGCTGCCGTTGAACTCATCGCTCCAGACCAGCTGCCAGCCGCTGGTGGGTTTAGCCGGGTCAACCTGCTGCAAATTGGTTTGGGTGGCGGAATCACCGCCACAGCCAGTTAACAGGGCGGCGGAACCTGTCAGGGCAAGGGCGGACAAGATGGCCGTTTGAGGCGTCCTGTGCGCGGCGCGCTGTAGTATTGTCATATTGTTATCCTGTGTCATTGTGTCCACTAAAAGCAGACATTGGGTGCCGTTCTTGTGTTGTTTTTATTGTATGTAAGCGCTATCTGTAAGCGCTTACAAAGGCTAATGTGGTTTTCTCAGAAGGTCAACTGCCGAAGAGACAGGCTGCAACGGCTCATCGTCTTATCGCCTGTAACGAACAGCTGTCACCAGCACGTTGCGATATTGCTGGTTGCGCTCACCAATTGCAGTGCTACTGATCGCAATTAGTCGCTAACGATCGCTAGTAGTCATGCTTGATTTGATGCCAAATTGCTGTTGGATCCGGGCGGCTACTTGCTGCATGTCGGCGGCCATCTGGCCAAAAGTGGTATGGCCGTTGTTCGCAAAACCTTTGCGGGTACGATGGATATCAAAGCGATCGGATAGCGGCTGCGCAAACAGCTGCCGGATGGCCCGCTCGCCAAGCAAAACGCCATAGAGGCCGCCCCAGGTGGCCGCCGGGTTATCGGAATCCCACCCAGCCAACACAGCTATTTTCAGTGTTTGTTGCATATCGCCGGCGCCATAAAAATAACTCAGCAGGCTGGCGGCAAAGTTAATACCAGCGGCAAAACAGCCGTCACAATCGAGGTGACGGTGACGCAGCTGATAACCATCCTGCTCCTTGACCTGATAGCGCTGATAAAGCGCATCTCGCACCTGCTCCCACGGCTTCCCTTGTTGAAATTGCTGATAAACAAAATCGTACATCCGCGCCGGGTATTGATTAGCAGGCAGCAGTTGCCGGGCTTTGGCGGCGATATCAAACATGGCCTGGCGTCTGGCAGCGGGGTTGCTGCGCATGTGAGCCGGCAAGCCGGCTACTTCGGCGTGTACATACACATAAAAGCGAGCGATATCGGCAGCCTCGCTACTCGCCACCGTGCGAATGGGTAAATCGGCCAGCAGCAGCGCGATATCAGGCCTGCCAGGCGCCAGCACACCAAACAGCTCAGTGGTCAGCTGGGCGTCAATCATGTCGTAATAGGGGTTATACGGCAGCTGGCCGGTGAGTGGCGGCAACATGCCTTGTTGCATTAAATCAAACGCCTGTTGGTTGGACACCCATAAGAAGTTTTCCGGTTGTCCCTCTTTGTTACGATGTGGCGTGTCAGCGTCACTGTAGATATGCGCCAGCCAGCCGGCGCGGATCTCAGCGGCAGTCAGCAACGGGCTTTGGCTGGTTTTCATCAG
>Ga0169931_10015409_pt1 | contig 10234 bp, 9 predicted proteins | sample Kivu_15m_20L_FD_129675 | JGI IMG/M metagenome (GOLD analysis project Ga0169931, IMG submission 129675) | Freshwater microbial communities from Lake Kivu, Western Province, Rwanda to study Microbial Dark Matter (Phase II) - Kivu_15m_20L... | ecosystem: Environmental > Aquatic > Freshwater > Lake ... | reverse complement strand
GGCGGCAGCAGCGACGGCGGCGACGGCGGCGACGACGAGGGCGCCTGTCTTCATCGTGTCGTCGAGCAGACGCGACGCGACGAACAGCAGCAGGGCAGCGCCGAGCGCCATGAGGCTCGGGCCACGGGGGAGCAGCGCTTGGGAGGCTGTCTTCATCGTCATCACGCCCTCCACCGGCGCGCGCTGAGCACCGCCGTGCATAGGAGCAAGGAGCCGTACGCCAGGGCCGCGTAGTAGGCGACGCTCGCGAGCTTGATCGTGCCGCGCGAGAAGCTGCGGTAGTGCTGGTCGAACAAGTCGAGGAAGCCGATGACTCCGCCGAGGGTGCCGTCGATCTTCTTCGCGAGCATCCAGGCGAGCAGCAGCGACACCGTGATCGTCGCGCTCATCACAGCCGCGAGGATCTGGTTCTTCGCCAACGCCGACGACAGCGCGCCAAAGGCGATGCATGCGGCGCCCAAGAACGCGAGGCCCGTGTAGCCGGCGACGATGTGGCCGACGGTGACGTGACCGTTCACGAGCACGAGGGCGGGCAAGTAGCCGGAGAGCGCCAGCAGCAGGAGCAAGAACGACCAGGCGCCCAGGAACTTGCCGATGACGACGGTGTGCTCGCCGATCGGTGCGGTCTCAAGCAGCACCATCGTGCCCTGCTGGCGCTCTTCAGCGAAGAGGCGCATCGAGATGAAAATCGACGCGACCATCGTCGTGCCGGACGAGAAGTAGAAGAACGCCTGCAAGACCTCGAAAGACTTCTTCTCGCCGCCCATGGCGAAGCCGTTGAAGAGCAGCCCGTCGGCGAGCAGCACGACGGCGAGGATGACCCAGCCCATCATCGACGACAGGTACCCAAGCAGCTCGCGCCGCGCGATTAAGAGCGCTTCGGTCACGCCACACCTCCCGGCTGCGTCGACGACGTTGATTGCCCGCCCGTGAGTTTCAAGAACAGGGCCTCGAGGTCGCTCTCAAGGTCGACGACGGCGCGGACGCCAAAGCCCTGCTCGACCATCGTCTTGACGAGCTGCTCGCGCGCGGCGTCGTCGTCAAAGCGCGCGCGCAGGCGAACGAGCCCGCCCTCGATGTCTTCGGCCTCGGCGTCGGCGACGCCGGCCGCGCGCAGAAGGTCGCCCTTCTGGACGGCGGCAAGGCTGCCGCGCGCCGTGATTTCAACGCGCTTCTTGCCGCCGCCCGCGAGGTCTTTCTCGACACCCTGGGCGACGATCTTGCCGCCGTGCAGCACGAGGATGCGGTCGGCCGTCTGGCTGATCTCGCCGAGGATGTGGCTCGAGAGAAGGACCGTGTGTTGGGCCTTGAGGCCACGGATGAGGCCGCGCATCGCGACGATCTGCGCGGGGTCGAGGCCGCTGATCGGCTCGTCGAGCACGACGAGCTTTGGCTCGTGCACGATCGCCTGGGCGATGCCGACGCGCTGGCGGTAGCCGTGCGAGAGGGTCTCGACGAGGTCGTCGGCGACGTGCGCGAGATCGGCGAGGGCGAGCACGTCGGTGACGCGGCCGTCGATGCGCGCGCTCGTGACGCCGTTCAAGCGGCCGGCATAGGTGAGCATCTGGCGGACCGTCATGTCGCCGTAGAGGGGTGGTCGGTCGGGCAGAAAGCCAATGCGACGACGAAGTGCGAGGGGGTCGCTGACGGCGTCGACGCCGTCGACGACGACGCTGCCGCCGGTGGGCAGCAGAAGCCCACACAGGATCTTCAACATCGTCGTCTTGCCGGCGCCATTGAGGCCGAGGAAGCCGACGACCTCGCCTTGGGTGATCCGAAAGCTGACGCCGTCGAGCGCGGCCTTGTCGCCGTAGTGCTTGTGCACGTTGTGGGCTTCAATCATCGCGCCTCCACGCCGCGGCTGCCGCGACGACGTCGTGGATCAGGTAGTCGTCTGGTGGTGAGAGACAAGCCCCGTGGTGCGCGAAGCGTGCGGCACCTGTGGCGACGGCCTCCAACACACCACTGAACTGACCCACTTGACAAAAAGATAGTCCCTGGCATCTCAGAGCCCTCCCAAAAGGGTGGGGGTGGAGGCGGTCTGAGTCCCACCCCCTCCCCCGCCCTTTTGGGTGGGCGGTTCGATCGGCGGTTTCGATATACTTGTCAAGTGGTTCAGTTCAGTGCCCACGAGGCCGCCTCGCTCGACGCGGCGGCCGTCGTCGCAGCAGACTGCTGAGGTGACGAGCCTGCCACCGCTGCCCATGCGCCCCGTGTTTGTCGAAAAGCTCTGGGGCGGTTCTCGTCTGTCGACGTTGCCCGCGAAGCAGCGCGATGGGCATCGGCCCGATACCACCGTCGCCGTCGGCGAGAGCTGGGAGGTCGCTGACTTGCCCGAAGGGCAGTCCACCGTCGACGCCCACGCGATCTGCAGCGCCTACGTCGACGCCACACTCGGCAGCCTCGTCGAGCGCTTCGGCCCAGCGCTGATCGGCACGGCCGCGCCGCCTGGCCGCTTCCCGATCCTCGTCAAGCTCATCGACGCCGCTGAACCTCTGTCGGTGCAAGTCCATCCGGGCGCCGACTATGCGGCACGCAACCCCGGTACGTTCTCCAAAGACGAGGCCTGGCTCATCGTCGACTCCGCCGTGGGCGGCGCCGTCCTACACGGCTTCGTCGACGGCGTGACGCGCGAGCTCTTTCTCGACGCGACGACGAAGGGGCTCCCGCACGAACTGATGCGGTCGGTGCCCGTGCGGCGCGGCGACGTTTTGCACGTCGCTCCCGGCGTCGTGCACGCCATCGGCGCTGGCGTCGTCATCCTTGAGGTGCAGGAACCGTCGGATACGACCTTTCGTGTTTGGGACTTCAACCGCACCGACGCGAACGGCAAGAAGCGCGCGCTGCACCTCGAGCAGGCCTTGGCCGTCGCGCGCTTCGCCGATCAGCCACCGCCGCTGGCCGCCCGCCGCGTCGACGACGACGGCAGCGTCATCCTCTGCGAGACGCGGTCCTTTCAGATGCGCGCCCTCGACGTCAACGGCGCCACCGCCAGAGACCTCGCTGTCGACGGCTCGCACGCGTTCGTCCTCCACGCCGAAGACGGCGACGTCACGCTCGAGCACGAAGGCCAAATGCTCGCCCTCCCCCGCGGGGCGTCGTGCGTGCTGCCGGCGTCGTGCGGCGGCGTGACGTTCCCAGCGCGAGCCGCCGCAGCACGCGTGATCGTGATGCGCTGAGCTGCTAGCTGTCACCCGTGGCTGAGCTGTTCTTTCCAGACCCAAGTGAGGCCAACGAGCACGGCGTCGTCGTCGCCGGCGCGCAGCCGCACCCAAAGCTCCTCAAGGAGGCCTATCAGCGCGGGATCTTTCCGTGGCCGCATCGCGGCTATCCGCTGCTGTGGTTCTCGCCAGACCCCCGCTTTGTTCTGCCGATTCGCGACGCACACCTGCACCGCTCGCTGCAGAAGCAGCTGAAGAAGACCGACCTCGTCATAAAGGCCGACACGGCCTTTCGTCAGGTGATGGCCGGCTGCGCGAAGGCGCGGCGCGATGGGCAAGGCACGTGGATCACGCGCGACATGATCCGCGGCTACTGCGAGCTCCACGACGAGGGCTTCTGCCACTCGATCGAGGCCTGGCGCGGCGACGAGCTCGTTGGCGGTCTCTACGGTGTGTCGTTCGGCGCGATGTTCTTTGGCGAGAGCATGTTCGCGACCGAGGCCGACGCCTCGAAGATCGCGTTCGCAACGCTGCTGGGAAACCTGCACGACTGGGGCTTCGACCTCGTCGACTGCCAGGCCTATACTGACCACCTCGCCCGCTTCGGCGCCGTCGAATGGCCCCGTGCGCGCTTCTTGGATGCCCTCAAGTCGCGCGTCGCCCAGGAGACGAAGCAAGGCCTGTGGTCGCTCTCGCTGCAGCCGAAGGACGCGCTGGAGCGGCTGCGCAACGATGGGATCGGCTGATGGCGGCTGACATCGTCACACGCGTCGTGCGCTCGCTGCAGGACATCGACGTCAGCGCCTGGGACGCACTCATCGACGGCGCCGACAACCCATTCGTCGAGCACGCGTTCTTGTCGTTGCTGGAAGAGAGCGGGTCCCTCGGCGAGGCCTGGCGTCCCCGCTTTGTCGTCGCGGAGCGCGGCGGCGCGCTCGTCGGTGCGACGCCTGCGTATCTGCGCTCCGACAGCTACGGCGAGTTCATCTTTGACTGGCAGTTCGCCAAGGCGGCCGAACGATTCGGCGTGCGCTACTACCCAAAGCTCACGGTCGCTGTGCCCTTCACGCCGGCGACGGGGCCGCGCCTCTGGCGCGCGAAAGACGACGACGAGGCTCTGCCCGCACTGCTCGCTGGCCTCGCGCGCCTTGAGCGCGATGAGCGCTGCAGCAGTACGCACGTCCTGTTCTGCGACGACGGCACGGGCGCACTCATCGCCGGCTCTACCCATGGCTACGTGCGCCGCGCGAGCCTGCAGTTTCATTGGCACAACGACGGCTACGCCACCTTCGACGACTTCCTCTCGCGCCTCGACCACAGCGCCCGCAAGCAGATCAAGCGCGAGCGACGCCGCGTCGTGGAAGCTGGCCTCACCGTCGAGGTGCGTCAGGCCCACGAAGTGCCGACGTCGTGGTGGCCGCGGCTCTACGCGCTCTACGCCGGCATCTACGACCGCAAGTGGGGCAGGCCCTACCTCACCCCGGCGTTCTTCGACGGCATCGCCCGCGCCCTGCCCGAACGGGGCCTAGTCGCCGTGGCCCGCGATCGCAGCCGCCCCGCCGACGACGACGTCGTCGCGATGACGCTGAGCTTCGAGAAGGGCAAGCACTGCTACGGCCGCCACTGGGGCACCGACGTCGACGTGCCCGGCCTGCACTTTGAGCTCTGCTACTACGCGCTCATCGAGCGGGCGATCGCGCGTGGCCAAACGCTCGTCGAGGCTGGCGCTCAAGGGGAACACAAGCTGAAGCGCGGCTACTTGCCGACCATCACCCACTCGGTGCACCGCTTCGCCAACGATGCCTTCGGTGGCGTCGTCGCGCGCTTCTTTCGCGACGAAGCCGTCGCCGTCAACGACGAACGGGCTGCGCTCATGGAGCACAGCCCGTTCAGAGCGACCTCGACGCCGACGGCCGGATGACGATCAGCCGCCGATGATGGCCGTGCCCATCACGAGGCGCGGGAAGGTGCGCCCGAGCGACTTCGACGGGAAGTTCTCCATCACGATCTGCTGATTGATCGTGACGGTGTCGCCGAGCTTGACGTCCATCGTCGACACGGCCACCCACTCTTCAGCGCCGCCACTGAGCGCGAGGCGCATATAGGTGTACGTCGGGACGTCGAGGCGCTCGACGACCTTGCCGGTGAACACAACGCCCTGGCCAGCACCTGCGCCGCTGCCTGCCGGCGGCGTCTGCATGCCCGGGAGGTTCGGCAGCGGGAGCGCGCCGGGCTTCGCGGGGATGGGTGCGCCGTCGTCACCGCCGTGGCTGGGCGGGGTGCCCTGCATCGCGTGGGCGCCGTCGATCGGCGGGTGGCCGGCGGGCATGCCTGCGGCGGGGTCGACGGGGATGGGCTGCGACGGCACGCCGGCGAGGCCCGACGGCGGCAGCGGCGCCTGCTCGGCCTTCGTACAGGCGGAGAGACAGGCAAGGGCGACAGCGATGACGAGGGGGGCGGTGCGGAGCATGGATTTCCTCTAGCGACTCTTGGTCGCGGCTGACAGGGGCTCAATCCTCCCGGAGGAGGGCGGCGGCGGTGAAGTCGCGGAAGGTCTCGGCCATCACGCGGCGCGGGATCTCCTTCGGGCACGCCGCTTCGCACTCGAAGTGGTTGCGGCAGGAGCCGAAGCCCTCTTTGTCGGCGCGCGTTATCATGTTCAGCGCCCGTTGCTTCGCCTCGGGCTTGCCCTGCGGCAGGTGCCGGAACTGCGACGCCTTGGCGCCGATGAAGAGCATCGCCGACGCGTTCGGACAGGCGGCCACGCAGGCGCCGCAGCCGATGCAGGCCGCTGCGTCCATGGCGAGGTCGGCTTCCTTCTTCGAGATTGGCACTGCGTTCGCGTCCGGCGCGCCGCCGGCGTTGACGGAGACGTAGCCGCCAGCTTGCTGGATGCGGTCGAACGAGCTGCGGTCGACGACGAGGTCGCGGATGACGGGGAACGCCTTCGCGCGCCACGGCTCGATGACGATCTCGTCGCCGTCATGGAAGTGACGCATGTGCAGCTGGCACGTCGTCGTGCCCTGCTCGGGGCCATGCGCCTCGCCGTTGATCATCAGCGAGCACATGCCGCAGATGCCTTCGCGACAGTCGTGGTCGAAGGCGATCGGGTCCTTGCCCGCGGCGATCAGGCCTTCGTTCACGACGTCGAGCATCTCGAGGAAGCTCTGGTCGGTGGAGATCTTCTTCGCCGGGTAGGTCTCGAAGTGGCCCTCTTGGCCACGCTTCTGCCGCCACACGTGCAAGGTCAGGTTCAGGAACTTCTCAGCGCTCGACATGATGGTCTCTCTCGCAGGAGATCGATGCAAAGGACGGATGACGACGGCGTCCGCTCACTTGTAGGAGCGCTGCGCGAGCTTGATGTTCTCGTACTGCAGGGGCTCCTTCGCGAGCGCCGGCGTCTTGTCGGCGCCCCGGTAGAGCCAACCGGCGACGTAGGCGAACTCGTCGTCGTTTCGGAGGGCCTCGCCCTCGGGGGTCTGATACTCCTCGCGGAAGTGGCCGCCGCAGCTCTCGTTTCTGTGGAGGGCGTCGAGGCACATGAGCTCGCCGAACTCCAGGAAGTCAGCGACGCGCTGGGCGTAGTCGAGGTTGATGTTGAACGTGTCAGCGTCGCCGCCGACGTTGACGTTCTCCCAGAACTCGGCGCGCAGCTTCTTGATGTCGGCGATGGCCCCCGTGAGCCCCTCGGCGCTTCGCGCCATACCGCACTTGTCCCACATGATTTGGCCAAGGGCCTTGTGGAACTCGCGCGGCGAGCGCTTGCCCTTGATCGACAGCAAGCGCTTGATGTCCGTCGACGCCTCCGTGCTCGCTTCGGTGAACGCGGCGTGCGCCGTCGTCACCCGCGCCGGCTTCTCGCTGGCGAGATAGCTCGCGATCGTCGACGGGATGACGAAGTAGCCGTCTGACAGGCCCTGCATCAGCGCCGAGGCGCCGAGGCGGTTGGCGCCGTGGTCGGAGAAGTTGGCTTCGCCGAGCACGAACAGGCCGGGCACATTCGACATGAGGTTGTAGTCGACCCACAGCCCGCCCATCGTGTAGTGCACGGCGGGGTAGATGCGCATCGGCGTCTTGTACGGATCCTCGGCGGTGATCTTCGCGTACATGTCGAAGAGGTTGCCGTACTTGCCTTCGATGTCGGCGCGGCCCTTCTCACGGATGGCGTCGGTGAAGTCGAGATAGACGCCGAGGCGCTGACCGTTGACCTCGGGGCCGACGCCACGCCCCTCGTCGCAGACGACCTTCGCCGCCCGGCTCGCGATGTCACGAGGACAGAGGTTGCCGAACGCCGGGTAGCGGCGCTCGAGGTAGTAGTCGCGATCCTCTTCCTTGATCGTTGCGGGATCCTTGCCGCAGTCCTCGGCCTTGAGCGGCACCCAGATGCGGCCGTCGTTGCGCAGCGACTCGCTCATCAGCGTCAGCTTCGATTGCTGGTCGCCGTGCACGGGGATGCAGGTCGGGTGAATCTGCGTGTAGCAGGGGTTGCTGAACGCGGCACCACGCTTGTACGCGCGGTATGTCGCCGTCACGTTGCAGCCCTGCGCGTTGGTGGAGAGATAGAAGACGTTGCCGTAGCCGCCCGTGCAAAGGAGCACCGCGTCGCCGGCCCACGACTCAATCTTCCCAGTGACGAGGTCGCGCGTGATGATGCCCTTGGCGTGGCCGTCGACGACGACGAGGTCGAGCATGACCGTGCGGCTATGCATCTTGACCTTGCCGGTTTCGATCTGCCGGTTCAGCGAGCTGTAGGCGCCGAGGAGGAGCTGCTGGCCCGTCTGACCGCGCGCGTAGAACGTGCGGCTGACCTGCGCGCCACCGAAGCTGCGGTTGGCGAGCTGGCCGCCGTACTCGCGCGCGAACGGCACGCCCTGCGCGACGCATTGGTCGATGATGTTGCGCGACACCTCCGCGAGGCGGTGCACGTTTGCCTCGCGGGCGCGGAAGTCGCCGCCCTTGATGGTGTCGTAGAAGAGGCGGAAGACGCTGTCGCCGTCGTTTTGGTAGTTCTTCGCGGCGTTGATGCCGCCCTGCGCGGCGATCGAGTGCGCGCGGCGCGGCGAGTCTTGGTAGCAGAAGCAGTGCACGTTGTAGCCGAGCTCGGCGAGCGTGCTGGCCGCCGACGCGCCGGCGAGGCCCGAGCCTACGACGAGGACCGTGTACTTCCTCTTGTTGGCCGGGTTGACGAGCTTGCTGTCGAACTTGTGCTTCGTCCACTTGTCGGCGATGGGGCCCGACGGCGACTTCGCCTCGAGCTTGACGTCGGAGAGGGGGTAGTCGACAGAGGACTTGCTCGCGGTCATGGGCGCACCTTCCTGTGACGTTCAACGGTGAGAGCGGCGGTCATCGCAAACAGCGGGCGCTCACTTGAAGAAGAGAAACACGGCGAGAGGCATGGCGATGTTGCCGGCGACGATGAAGATGGCGAGCGCGCGGCCGCCGATCTTGAGCGCCGGCGTCCACACACCGTGGTGAACGCCGAGCGACTGCCAGAGGCTGACGGTGCCGTGCACGAGGTGTGACAGCAGCAGGGCTTGGCCGATGACGTAGATCGCGACGATCCACGGTGTCTTGAAGCCCGCAACAACCATTCGGTAGACGTCGTGCCGCCCTTGCGCGTCGGGGTGGTAGTGCTCTGGCTGAATGACGCCGCCGGTGAAGTGCAGCAGGTGGAACACGATGAAGAAGAGGATGACGAGGCCGGAGACCGCCATCGTCAGCGACGCGAGGTTCGTGCGGCGGTTCTTCCTCGCACGGTACTCGGTGCCGCGCGCGACGAGGTTCATGCGCGCGAGGCGCAGGCCGAAGAAGATGTGCGCGCCGATGACCGTGAGCAGGACCGCGCGGACGCCCCAGAGCGCCACGCCATGCCCGAGCGTGTGCAGGAACTCGGCGTAGGCGGCGAGGGCCTCAGGCGCGTCGCTCTGAAAGAGCTGCAGGTTGCCGACCATGTGCCCGAGCACAAATCCCCACAGCACGAGGCCAGTGAGCCCCATGATGACCTTCGCGCCGACCGACGACGCGAGGAACATCATCGCGACCTCGAAAGGGCTCCGGCTTCCACGAACGACGCGCTCACCATCCGACATGGTCAACCTCTGCGGCCCGCGCGCCTTGGCGCGGACCTGTGCTCTGAGCATCACGCAGCATGGTCTGCGTCTGTGATGTTTCGTCTACCGTCGACGTTGCAGAAGCGCAGCCTCAAAGAGAGGGCGCGCTGTCCTCGACATGTCTACGTCAGCCAGCGATGAGCTTGGCTTCGATGCAGACCTTCTTCACGCTGTCGATCGACTTCGCGAACGAGGCCTTCTCGCCGTCGTTCAGCTTGACCTCGAGGATCTTCTCGATGCCGGCCGCGCCGATGACGACGGGAACGCCGATGAAGAGGTCCTTGACGCCGTACTGGCCCTCGAGGAGCGCGGCGCACGGCAGCACGCGCTTCTTGTCGAGCAGGAAGCTCTCGGCCATGTCGATCGCCGACAGGGCCGGCGCGTAGAAGGCGGAGCCGTTGCCGAGGAGGGCGACGATCTCACCACCGCCCTTGCGCGTGCGGTCGATGATCGCGTCGAGGCGCTCTTGCGTCAGCAGGCCCATCGACACGAGCTCAGGCAGCGGGATGCCGCCAACGGTCGAGAAGCGCGGCAGGGGCACCATGTCGTCGCCGTGGCCGCCGAGCACGAAGGCCGAGACATCTTCGCGGCTCACGCCGAGCTCCCAGGCGAGGAAGGTGCGGAAGCGGGCGCTGTCGAGCACGCCGGCCATGCCGATCACCTTCTGCTTCGGCAGACCCGAACGCTGCCAGAGCGCGTAGACCATGACGTCGAGCGGGTTGGTGATGACGATGACGAACGCGTTGGGCGCGTAGGTCTTGATGCCGTCGGCGACCTGGTTGATGACCTCGAGGTTCTTCGCGAGCAGGTCGTCGCGGCTCATGCCGGGCTTGCGCGGGAAGCCAGCGGTGACGATGCAGACGTCGGCGCCGGCGATGTCGGCGTAGCTGTCGGTGCCCGAGAGCTCGCTGTCCGAGCCCGACAACGACGAGAGCTGGTTGAGGTCGAGGGCCTTGCCCTTGG
>Ga0169931_10015408_pt1 | contig 10235 bp, 6 predicted proteins | sample Kivu_15m_20L_FD_129675 | JGI IMG/M metagenome (GOLD analysis project Ga0169931, IMG submission 129675) | Freshwater microbial communities from Lake Kivu, Western Province, Rwanda to study Microbial Dark Matter (Phase II) - Kivu_15m_20L... | ecosystem: Environmental > Aquatic > Freshwater > Lake ... | reverse complement strand
CTTAGTCTAAAAACATCGTTCCAACGTTCGCCTTTTCTACGTACGCTCCTGGTACTTATTTATGCTTATTCCTGCACGACTGGATTCAAAACTTGCACGACCGAAGTTTCACTTTCCTCAGCAACAAGCGGGCTAAAAAATCTGCAAAAAGCCTATTCGTGCAAATTAAATGTTTGAGTACTGTATGTATGTACAAGGCCACCGTACATACAGTACAGATGCGGTCAGAATTCAGAAGGAATCTTTTACACCGCATGTTGCAAGAGATCATTTCGGAACTTCGACATCATCTCGGAACTCCTTTACGTCGGAACAGATTGCCAATGACGTATCACATTTAGGGATTGTCAATTTTACGTACTGAACGTTGTTAAAAACGAGGAAAAAGTAAGCACATCCATCATAACATCACAATTCAATCATCAGCTTTGATACATCGAATACGAAAGCTTGTAAGAATGATTTACTTCATGGGATTACTATTGTGCTATTGGCTAAGTATTTTCTCCTTGTGCGGTGTCTGTGCCCCGACAAACAGTTCCTCTGTCTCCTTGTCATTACATACGACTTCAACGGCAAAACGAAGGATGCAAGTCTATACAGCGTTGACTGATAGTAATATACAATTAGCTGCATATCAATGGGTCACTAATAATGTTGCTGCATTAGCTACCTACGGAGATATACGAAATTGGGATACATCGCGAGTCACAAATATGACTCATGTATTTGGATATTATAATTCATATAACAACGGATGGAAGAGATATTGGTCCGATTCATTCAATGGTAACATTTCTGCATGGAATACAAGTCAAGTCACATCCTTTCAGTCCATGTTTGAGGTGGCATCATCGTTCAATGGTGACTTATCGAAATGGGACACAAGAAAGGCTACATCCATGTATTTCATGTTCAACCATGCTACTTTGTTCAATGGTAACATTTCAAAATGGAATACAAGTCAAATGACGTCCTTTAATTACATGTTTTATGGTGCATCATCGTTTAATGGTGACTTATCGAACTGGGATACAAGAAAGGTTATATCTATGTATGCCATGTTCGATGGTGCTAGGGCTTTTAATGGTGACTTATCCCAATGGGACACAAGAAAGGTTACATCAATGGGCTCCATGTTTATTGATGCATCATCGTTCAATGGTGACTTATCCCAATGGGATATAAGTAAGGTTAGATATATGTATTCCATGTTTGAGGGTGCTACGGTATTCAACGGGTATATCTCGAAATGGAATACCAGCCAAGTTACAGATATGTCCAGGATATTTTTCAACGCAATGTCATTCAGACAGGTTCTATGTTGGGACATGTCAAAAGTTACCTTAAAGCTAGAGATGTTTAATTTCAGTGGTGGATCACTTCTGCAATACCCTGAATGTCTTTCATCCCAACCATCTGCACCCTCCGTAAGGCCAATCCGCAGGTCATCATCCATACCATCTACGAAACCAAGTCGTAAGCCAACGTCGGTACGAAGCGAGAGTCCCTCCGGGCCGAGCCGTCGCCCATCATCCAAACCATCTAAAGTCTACACTGCATTGACTGATTATAATATAGATTTGGCTGCCTATTATTGGGTGACAAATAAACCATGGGCATTAAGTAGATACGGAGATATCCAAAATTGGGATACATCCCGAGTCACAAATATGAATCAAGTGTTTGGAAGATATAATCCGCATAATACGTATTTGCAATGGTCCAAGACCTTCAATGATAACATTTCAGCATGGAATACAAGTCAAGTCACATCGTTTGATTACATGTTTTTTAATGCATCAACGTTCAATGGTGACTTATCGAAATGGGACACAAGAAAGGTTACATCTATGTATGCCATGTTCTCTGGTGCATCCGCTTTTAATGGAGATCTGTCGCGTTGGGACACAGCCCAAGTTGAAGATATGAGTTTAATGTTTTCGTATGCTACTTTGTTTCATGGTAACATTTCAGCCTGGAATACAAGTCAAGTGACATCCTTTCGGTCCATGTTTTATGGTGCATCATTGTTCAATGGTGACTTATCCCAATGGGACACAAGAAAGGTTGCATACATGATGTCAATGTTCTCTGGTGCATCTGCTTTTAATGGACATCTTTCGCGTTGGGATACAGGCCAAGTTGATGGTATGGATTCGATGTTTTCTTATGCTACTTTGTTCAATGGTAACATTTCAGCATGGAATACAAGTCAAGTCATTTACTTTGATTACATGTTTTATGGTGCATCATCGTTCAATGGTGACTTATCCCAATGGGATACAAGAAAGGTTACAACTATGATTGCCATGTTTGAGGGTGCTACCGTATTCAACGGGTATATCTCGAAATGGAATACCAGCCAAGTTACAGATATGTACAGGATATTTTTCAACGCAACGTCATTCAGGCAGGTTCTTTGTTGGGACATGTCAAAAGTTACCTCAAAGCTAGACATGTTTAATTTCAGTGGTGGATCACTTCTGCAATACCCTGAATGTCCCTCATCCAACCCATCCGCAAACCCAACTCGTAAGACGACATCCGTACCAGGTAAGAAGCCCACTGCTCGTCCGACAAGAAAACCATCACTCAAATCATCAGCGAGACCAAGTCGTAAGCCAACGTCGGTACGAAGCAAGAAACCCACCACTCGTCTGACAAGGAAACCTTCCACTAGGCCGAGCCGTCGCCCATCAACCAAACCATCTGTGACGCCAGCTCGTAAGCCGACATCCGTACCAAGTAAGAAGCCCACTGCTCGTCCGACAAGAAAACCATCACTCAAATCATCAGTGAAACCAACTCGTAAGCCAACGTCGGTACGAAGCAAGAAACCCACAACTCGTCTGACAAGGAAACCTTCAACTAGGCCGAGCCGTCGCCCATCAACCAAACCATCTGTGACGCCAGCTCGTAAGCCGACATCCGTACCAAGTAAGAAGCCCAGCGCTCGTCCGACAAGAAAGCCATCACTCAAATCATCAGTGAAACCAACTCGTAAGCCAACGTCGGTAAGAAGCAAGAAACCCACAACTCGTCCGACAAGGAAACCTTCCACTAGGCCGAGCCGTCGCCCATCAACCATACCATCTGCGAAACCAGCTCGCAAGCCCACATCAGTGCCAAGTAAGAAGCCCTCTGCTCGTCCGACAAGAAAACCATCACTCAAATCATCAGCGAGACCAACTCGTAAGCCGACTTCGGTACGAAGCAAGAAACCCACCACTCGTCTGACAAGGAAACCTTCCACTAGGCCGAGCCGTCGCCCATCAACCAAACCATCTGTGACGCCACCTCGTAAGCCGACATCCGTACCAAGTAAGAAGCCCTCTGCTCGTCCGACAAGAAAACCATCACTCAAATCATCAGTGAAACCAACTCGTAAACCAACATCGGTACGAAGCAAGAAACCCACAGCTCGTCCTTAACGGACACCCTTCCTGTGTTTAGTAGACCATCTACTTCGGAAAATAAATGTGTTTTATATATGAAATGAATAGATAATTTTTGTTTCCTCGAGATCGTTTGAGGGATCGATTTTGACACATTCGATCTACGTGGAATACAAGCCGCGTGCAGCGACGTACCTGCTTCCAGACCTTAGTTAGTTAGTTAGTTTATCGTGAGGTTTTGGAGCGTTTGAATGTACATAAATAAATAAAAATAAACATGTAACTATCCAGTATAGTATAGATTTCATTCTGTACAACAATGTCCTATTCATGTATATTTTTGTTATTTCCTAATCAAAAACCAATGGAGACTTGTAGAAATGGACATTCAAAGAAGTCAAGCGATCATAATGACTTTTTAATCGTGTTCGAAAATCATCCCAATGTCTCCTTGACAGAGGTGTCCATCCCACTTCAGCCAAGGCTATACTTCTAGGAAACATCATATACTCTATATCCTCGGGGGTATAAATAAATTCCGTCCAAAGAGGTGCTTCAACACCTAGTATATCCTTTCTTTTTACTCCAGGTAATATCGTTTCTGGATTCCAATTGTATGTTTTATCTATTTCGATATACCCCACACTCGATTGTCCCAAGATTGTATCCTCATTATATTTCATATCCATATATGTCATTTTAGCTGGTGACATGATGATTTCATGTCCTCCATCTACACCTTTTCTTACTTTTTTTTCACCATCTTCCCAATTTCTCCACCATTGAATGATAAATGGGTGGTTGTTTGTTGTTGTTGTTGTTGTTGTTGTTCCATTGATCTTTGTTACTTCACATTCCCCTATATCATCCCAACCAATCATAATTTTATCATAGGAATCAATAACTTGTCCAACAAACTGAATAAAGGTACAATAATCTTGTATATTCATAGAAAATACTTCATCTGCACCGATATGGATATATGGACCCGGTGTCATATCTATGACATCTTCTAATATTGTTTCTACAAAGGTCCATGTATCATGATGACTCAAACATAAGGAACTAAATCCACCAAACGTACCCGTAAAGGGTTCAACTATCATTGTTTTTTCTTCCCCTGGACATTGTAATTGTGGATAGGAATATAATAAAGCATGTACATGTCCTGGCATATCTATTTCTGGTACAATGGTAATATATTTCTCTTGTGCATATTGTACTAATTGTATATATTCTTCTTGTGTAAAAAATAACGTATCATCCTTGGATCGTCGTTTCCTTCCCCCCACCTCACTTTGTCCTCCTATCAAGGTTAAATTAGGATAGGAGGGTATAGTCAATCTCCATCCTTGATCATCCGATAAATGTAAATGTAAATAATTGATTTTATATAAAGATAGTATATCCATCAAGGATTGTATTGTAGATATAGAGAAGAAATGTCTAGCCACATCTATCATAATACCTCGATAAACAAAATTAGGATAATCGATAATCATACCACAAGGTATAAAATAAGAATCATAGTAGGAATCTGTATGATTATGATGATGTGATTGTTGTTGTTGTTGTATGGTAGGATAGTGCGTATGGATTGTTGTTGTGGATGATGATGATGGAGGTATTAATTGCTTGAATGTTTGAAAGGATCGAAAGAATCCCTCCAACGTATATGCATATATACAAATACAGTTTGTAGTAATATGGATCGCATAACCCTCCTTTCCAAGTGTATTCCAGGATATATCTCCTTCTAGGATACCGTCATCCATGTTGTTATTATTATTATTATTATTTAGATCTTGATTCAGTAAAATGAATTCAATATGTGTTGTTGTTTTTGTTATATTCTGTTTTTCTTCTTCTTGTTGTTGTTCCTTCTGCTGTGTACTATTCATCATCGTCGTAGGAGATATATTTATTTTCTGGAATGAAATATGTAACTCTTGTGCTACAATGGTAATCCAATGAATCAACAGATCATCCTTATTCGTCGTAAAATTCATTTCATCGGTATCTTCTTTCGTACGTTTGTCCGTATACCCAATCGTTGTTATTTGTGAATGTAAGTAAAAATATGATGATGATGATGACGATGGCACAATGTGTACAGGCTTTGGAATGATGGGAATGAGATCTAATGTTTTCGCCATGATCCTTGTAGTATTTTCTACGAGTAGTACCACTGGTTGGACTTGTGGTTCAACTTTTTCTGTGATATTTACTTGTTTCACTTGTTCTATTTTCTCCTTTTCGTTTTCTTTGACAATTCCTAGATGGGATAAATCCGATGTCTCTATTGACTCCTGCTTCGTTCCATCTCGTGTGTGTTGTAAGGTTATCGTGGACGTGGACGAAATGTATGGGTCCATAATGGGAAACAAAGAGATGAATGGACGTAAAAGGGTTACATGTTGATAGAAAAGGATACATGAAAGGATGAGGATCGTACTGATTATGATAGGTGTCCAAATATGATGACGCCTTACGATTCTTCTCGGAATGTTCATCATCCTGCTGTTTGCGATTCGTCCTTGGATGATGATAATGATGATGATACGACACAGAGTATCATCCTACCTATTCGTACATTTGGAAAGATTTATAACTATGCATACCTCTGTTGAAAATTATAACCCCACGAATAAATGCAGGATCGATCTGATTTTTTTTACTGCGAATAAAAAAATACCAACGGACTCAAGCAACAAGCACCCATTATTCAGGAGACTGACAGACGTTGACTTTCCATTTGCAACCATTCATCACATCAACAAACACTCTTTTTCAGGGGGCGAACCGTGTTAAAAACAAAAAAAGGGATTTTTCCTGTTTTAAGAAGAATATGCTACTCCTTTTGATATTAAACGACTATCAGGATGAGCCGATGACAAAGATGAAATGCTGTGCTACCAAGGTATTGTTTTTTATATATTATAATTATGTATGGAATATGCACCACAACATACTCGGAATTATAGCTGGATATATTATAGATGAATCCTTATTTTTCTATGAAACAAACTTGTTTTACGAATATAATGTACCTTTTATGCTTCCTAATATTTGCTTGAGAAGATAATACACATTTTATTATGAATCCACTGGTAATTCGTGTTATTCTATACATATAAATTACAAAAATTTATCAAGATATTGAGATTATTATTTTTCATTTTCATCCCTTGAGTTCGAAATCAAAATTTAAGAATTCATGATAGAAGAATTATGAAATAAGATTCGTATTCCAGAAAAAAAAGAAAATACACAGATCAAGGATTTGCCCGTCCAGCAAACCAGGTGCCGGATCCTACCCATCCATTACCACTACAGCCCCAGCCAGTATTGATGTAGAAGCTATCATGAAAAACAAGCATATATTATGGAGAAGTCATCTCAAGTATATATTTCTTTTTCATAATCTGTCTGGCTTACGTACCTCTCATCATATACCACATCAGTACCCCATAGTCTATCCCACCAACCTGCAGGACGACTTTTCCATGCATAACCATATGCCAGGGGGTAATGAGATAACCATCCTGTACCAATGATAGCTGGACGTCCACGATGAACAATCTCTTCTGCAGCAAGTGTGGTTAAGCCATGAGCATGATAACCTACAGAATTCCAATTTACGGATGTACCAAGTCCTGTATCCATTTCAAATAAATATCCAGACGCAGCAGGCATACTCCAAGGAAAGGTTGCACCACTTCCAAACGCACAAAAGGTGCCAACACGATTACGAATATTATTGATTGCATTTCGCACGCTTGCATCCGTAGTAGCAGGTGCTATACCAGAAGGATTGGCTGTACAAGACCCAGAGCTTATGCCACCGGAACGATAGGCACAATAACGTCCATAAACATTACCTCCCAAAGGTGAACTACGTAAATCAACCCATCCAAATAACATCATCCATGCTACTGGACCACATCCAACAGCACATCCACTATAAGTGTATTGATTGTAACAACGTTGATGAGCATGTGTTCCTGCCCAATAATAATGCCACACATTATGTTGAAGTTTTCTAGAGGTATTATCGTTGGGATTGATCGGACTGTATGTAATCCATGATGGAGGGGGATTACTATCACGATTGGCTACCAAGATAAACACATATCGAAGAACAATCGTTTCTCCAATTGAAACACTTGCTGTTGCTGACAATTGTTCCTTCGTCACGTCGGTCAAATCATAAGGAAGGGAATTCGTATTCAATACCAATATAGGATATTGTTGACCGTTCGGTTTATAAAACTTCGCATCTTTATAAAAGATTTGATTTGGATCTTGAACCATAACAAGTACAGCTTCCAGATATGGAATGGATATGGGGGTTTCTTCATTTGCTGGAACTGGGATATACACAGTATCAACACATTCATAACTACCATTTTGTACAAAATATTCACCTTCACAACGTTGAAAGCTTTTTAATTCATACAACCATTTTTGTTTCACCGATGTACGCAACATGTCAATGTGGTATTGAAAGTTCGTGTAATACGAGGAGAGGTAGTCTGCAAGTATAAATTTATCGGATGTAGTGGGATCGAATACGAAATCAGGTTGGGAAGGACCTGATTCAGTATGATTCCAAAGGAGTTGCTTAAATTGACCGTCACTGGGAAGAGAACTTGAGCCAGCAGGATATAACAAGGGGTCCAAGTATGGAGTGTCTATAACTTCATTCCCCTTATCGGGGGAGGAGAATTCATTGAAGATGTCTCCTGAATCCCCCCGTTTGACAGGTGGAATGTTACCAATCTGGCTTAACAAGGTAGAGCCTTTGGAAACGATGTAGGAAAGAGTATCAAGCTTCCAAAATACAGTGCGGGCTGTGTTATCAGTGGATGTGCTACTGATTTGTTGAATATCACTTAATAATTGCTTTGTCATGGAGGGACCTTGACTATTCCAATGTGCAACGGGTTCATCATGTTGGGCAGTAGGATCGGAGCTTGTAAGGATGATAAAACCCGCTGGTTTCCTCATACCTGGATCCGAGAATACTTCGAATTCGTAGTAAGCAGGGATCTTCCTACCAATGTCCGGACGATAGTACGGTATCGTGAAGTTTCCCAAGTAGAAGTTTTGCCAATCATTACCAACCAAGTCTTGGGATCCAGTGATATGACGAAGAACTCGTATTAAAAGATTCTTGGGTAATCGTCGTGTGACATATACAGGTATCTTGTGTCCATGAATCTTCTTGATAACTAGCCCATCATGTACAGAAGGCGAGGAGATTGGAGATTGGGCCTCTGATTCAGGCGATGTTCCACAGTAACCTTGATATTGCAAAGCGGTATTGACTGTGCAATTTTCACCACTCTCAGTCGCTGTAGTTGAAGCACTGCATCGACTGATCGTGTAATCCCCCTGACAGGAGGTACTTCCTTGCGGTGAGTCCGAATTGGGATTGCATTGAGAATCTGCCTTGTACCTTGAAGCGTCAGCCGATACTTTACAGAATGTTTGAACATCGGAGGACCCGTCATAGCATTCTGGAGTCGAAAGGCGTCCCACCGTTTCATAGGTCCCTGCACACAAGGTATTGAGGACAGCACTCGTCATTGTGTCCCGAGAACATCTCCCATTAAAGTCCTTGTACACTTTGTATTGACAATAGGATAGTTGATAGTTTGCTGTCGACTCAGGGCCGTTCATATCACAAGAACTCTTAGTAACGGTACCATCACAAAAGCATCGTCGTGAACTTGAGCCAGTGGGATACGTCTTAGCAACGTCTCCTGATAAAAATGGGCTGCATGAGGATTTGGCTCTGGATTTTGCAATGAATTCACTCATGGAACATAAAAAATCAAGTGTTTTTTGTTGGCATGGACCTACTAGATTGACCGTCTGCGTGTAACCTCCATAACAGGTCGAACTACAGGATGGATAAGCAATCATCGTGGAACGCTGTTGTTCCTGTGAGGGCATGTCTACATCGGCCCAGACAAAAGCGACAAGAGAAAGCACATAAAAGAATTTCATTTCTGCCTCCGTGCTCTATAATCAGTAAATATTTAAATAATAAACAAAGTTCTTGCCGTCGATACCGACGAAGTCTACTTCTCTCAAACAGGCTTCTTGATTCTTGACCGAACACCGAACATCACATCTGCGCTGCAGCTGTCAAGAATATCCCAGGTACGAATCAATCGGAGTAACGAATCACGAATCACTTATTACTGCACCGTATGTGGAGGGGTTGACACCTTTGTCTATTTTAGCGGCAGACACAGCTGTAAATTCTACTGCATTTACACGCATGTCCTGCTGGATGGTACAAGGAGCCATATGTAGAAAAGAGAATTCTTACATGACACTAAACTATCACCAGAGGCTGTAGTATATAAATCCTGAACGAAGCATAATATAAGAGAGGACTTCTTGTAAAACCGCTGCGTTTCCGGTGAAATAATAAATAAAAGGACCTTGTTCTCAGACTTCCAGTGATCTACGGCATAGTTTTTATCCTCATCGTCGCATAAATATCGTTTATTCAGTATGACATGGGCTCTTTTATTTCCGATCTTTTTTCTGATTTTAAATACTGTCATTTTGGCCGTACCGACGCGTCGACCATCCAGAAAACCTTCAGCCCGTCCTTCGAAGATCCCCACTCGAAAACCATCTAGAAAACCATCTAGAATCCCATCCAGAAAACCTACTGTTCGGAAAACAAGGCCTCCATCTTCGAAGCCTACGAGGAGACCATCCATGAAACCTTCTATTCGAAGGACACGGAAGCCAACTTCTCGGCCGTCCAGAAAGCCAACAGCTCGGAAAACAAGGCCACCATCTTCGAAGCCT
>Ga0169931_10015406_pt1 | contig 10237 bp, 10 predicted proteins | sample Kivu_15m_20L_FD_129675 | JGI IMG/M metagenome (GOLD analysis project Ga0169931, IMG submission 129675) | Freshwater microbial communities from Lake Kivu, Western Province, Rwanda to study Microbial Dark Matter (Phase II) - Kivu_15m_20L... | ecosystem: Environmental > Aquatic > Freshwater > Lake... | reverse complement strand
TTATTTCTATTAGTTACATCCTTTTTATTATATATAATATAATAGTTTGCAATCCATAAAGCAAATAATATCAAAATAATCATATACATTTGATTTTGCGGAAAAAGATAGGTCACTATAAAACAAACCAACACAATTATAACAATGATTCTAAAAAGATCATTCTTATTATTTGCATCCTTTAAATTATTAATAAAAACAGTATCGATCAACGGTTGAATATCCATATCACTTTATCTTATTATTACAATTTAAATTTAAAAATTGAATTTTTTAAAATAATTTACATTTTTATTCTTAACTTAAAATGTCTTATCCAAAATCATTCGTCTTTGGAAATAATAATAACAACAACAATAATAATACATCAAAACCATTCTCATTTGGTTCAAACAACGCATCTTCATGGGGTTGTAAACAACCAACTAATGCATTCGGGGCTAGTACAACTCCTACAACTAATGCATTCGGGGCTAGTACAACTCCTACAACTAATGCATTCGGAGCAAGTACAACTCCAACAACATTTGGAGCAGTAGATGTTAACAGTAATATTCTATCATGTTTAAATGAATGTAAAGAAATTCAAAATACAATTTTGAATGAAATTAAACATATTAAAAAAACAAATAATTATTGTCATAAAGATATTTTTTGTGACAATTGCAAAAAAACAAATATTGTTGGAAATCGTTACAAATGTATCATTTGTCAAAATTATGATTTGTGTGAAGACTGTGAGGCTAATTATACTCAACATGATCCTTATCATATTTTCATTAAAATTAAAAACACGGAAATGTTTAATGAATTAGTTGCTAGCAATGTTTCTTTATTTAGTGCGTAAAGATGACAGTTGACATTTAATTTTTAATGAAATTTTTAAATAAAGTTTTTAAAATACAGAACAACCACGTCCCAATATTAACCATGATGATAAAACATTATCAAATATCATTTGCACAGATTGTCCAGCTCTACTGAATTGTAACTTACTCGCTTGTGTATTATTTCCAGCATTTGGTGCTATTAAATGTCCAGTTCCTACGTGTACTGTATATGTACAGTTATCACCCATATAACTACACAATATTGTTTTTATTTGACCATCTGATACACCAGTATTACCTAATGTTCCGTATGAATTAAATGAAACACCATTCACTGATACAAATGTCACGGCTGTTGATAAACTTGGATCTTTGTTTTGCAATAATGAACTCAAAGTGTATCTTTCTACACTATAATTTATATTTCCATTTACATTTAAATTTCCACCAACATTTACATTTGAACTTAAATTTATATTTGCTGAGCTTATATATATATTATCAGGACTTGTTAAATACAAAGCACCTACACTACTATAAATTTGCCCTGATGTTGTTCCAAATACAATAGGACTTGCTTCTGGAATATTTATAGTATTTGATGACAATAAAATAGATCCTGATGTATTATTTATACTAAATGTACCACTCGTATTTAATAATGTAGATACACTATTATCATCACCATAATATATAGGCACATTATTAGAAAAACGGATGTCGGTAGTTGCATTTAAAGTAAGTGAACCAGATGTATTAGAAATTATATTTGTTACACCTGTAATATTACCATCACCAGAACTTACATCTAAATTATTAAAATATCCATCACCAAATTGAACATTTCCAAAAGATCCATAAAAAACTTCATATATATTTATTCCATCAGGTATAAAAACAAATCGTTGAGTTGTATTTTGATAACCAAAAAACCCTGTTTTTGTAACAGCATTTGTTGCCCATTTAAACTCTACACCTCTATCCTTTGCATCATTCACAAGAGGTCCTGTAACACCACCAATAGATATAATAGGATCTTGTATATTAGTAATAGTACTATACACATTCATTGTTGTCCCATTAACCTGCAAATTACCATTAATAACAACAGTATTCAAAGTATTTAAATTAAGATTTCCTGTTGTGTCTGCATATATACTTCCATTAGTTGTTCCAAATGATAAAAAAGTATCATATGGTATATTTATATTTTGTGATGCAGCTAATAATATACTACTAGATGTTATAGTTATACTACCATTGCATGAACTTATCACATTTGCATTAATTAAATTATTGCAATTTAAATTTAAATCACCGTTTATATCAAGACCACTATTTGCATAAATTTTACCTACTTCCATATCACCTAAAACACCAGTCATAATATTATTAGAATTTGTAGCTGATGAATAATAAGTAAAACGATTTGTAGACGTTTTTACACCAAACCAACCAGAATAAATACTATCATAATTATATTCAATACCTTTATCTTCTATACTATTATTAATGTACGCTATATTAATAATTGGATCCTTTATATTACAACTTTGGGTTTGAATCAATGTACTAGATGATGTATTGCCTGAAATGACAAAATTACCACATGAAGTATATATATTACTAGTATTAATTAATGTTGTAAAATTATTTATATTTTGTATATTAGATAACAAATTTAAAGTTCCACTTGTATTGGATATATTAAATGAACTCACACTACTGTATACATTGTTTCCTGTGCCAAAATTCAATTTAGTATTTTCTAAAATATTTACAGAACTTGTTGCATCTAAATTAATATTAGCTGATGTCATATTAATTGTTGTTTTTCCAGATAAATTTAACACATCACCACATCCAGATATCGTATTTACATTAATAAATTGTCCACAATTGATATCTATAGTAGGTGTATTGAAAAAAGAAACATCACCTGTAATAGATAAATTTTGAATAGCAAAATCACCTGCTTGTCCTGTTATTATTTCATTGTTATTCGTTATATTTGTTAAAAATGTAAAAGCATTTAAATCATTCTTATATCCAAACCACCCCATCGTTTGTTGAGAAGAAGCAGCCGTATTAAAAAATCTAAACTCTACACCTCTATCTTTTAAATCATTATCATTCAATGTGTAATCAGCTAACGTTAAAATTGGATCATAAAAACGTGTATTTGTTGAATTTATTTGTGTTAAATCTGAATTTAATATTATATTTCTTTGACCAGTAATATTTAAATCACCAGAACTATTACCTACTAAATTTGAAGAAGTTCTTCCTATATTTAATTGTATATCTTGAGGTATATTCACATATTTACCAGCAAGTAAATTTATATTATTACTTATTTCTTTTAAAAAATTTCCTTTTGTAGTATTAATAACAGATGTATTACCGGATGTAAAAATAAGAGTATTCTTATTTACAACAGATTCAACAACATGTACACCATTTAAATTAGTTTCTGAATTACTAATAACAAATCTATCACCTGCTAATAAATTATGATTATATGGAGATACAAGAGTGTATTTACCACTACTTAAATATATACTATTTACAGATTTTAAAAATCTACCCGTTTCAGTAGTTAAATTAATATCACCATTTAATGTTTTAATATTATTTGTTAAAAAACTAGTAATGTTAACATCATCAGCTTGCGAATTAATCGACACGTCATTTGCAGCAGCATAAATATTACCATTACTCATTACTACATTAAAATTACCAGTTGTAGATGTGTTATTCACACCACCTATAATATTAACCACACCAGTATTATTTGGAATTAAATTGATTTCACCGTTTGCATTTGTAGCTGATATCGTATTTACACAAATTTCTATATTATCAAAATAACTACACCCATCAACCCTTAATTCACCATGTATATCAAACGTATTTGTGGTTGAATCCCACATCACATAATGATTCACATCTGATCCACTGAATGTAACATCATCCGATGTAGATATAGAAGTAAAATACGCATTTTTAGCACCACCAATACCAATCGTAGTATTGTATATATTAGAATTATCTATTGTAACACCACTTAAAATACTACTAATAGTATCCAACGCTACATTATTAACAATAATATTATCGAACGATGCTACATTACCAACAAACTGAGGACCTTTTAATAATTTATTTTGACCTTTTGAACTATAATTATAAGTTGGCATTACTTATACTCTCTTATATTTTATTATATTATTTATTCATAAGTTCTACGAATACAAAATTGAATTAAAATTTAATTTAAATAATAAAATAAAAACTAACTACTTTAAAAATGACCTTTCAACCATTATATGTAAACGATAAAAAAGGTTCCATCCGAGAATGGAAGATCAATGTGTATAACCATGGCGATTTTTCTGAAATTACAATATCACATGGTAATCTTAATGGAAAACATATTACAAAAACAATTAAAATAGATAAAGGAAAAAACATTGGTAAAAAAAATGAAACCACTCATTATGAACAAGCTATATCTGAAGCAACTAGTAAATGGACTAAAAAAATGGAGATTGAAAATTACACTACAGATCTTCCATCCTCAACAAACACTACAACCAAAATTGCACCTATGCTTGCTCATGATTATTTTAAATTTAAAAACAAACTTAAATTTCCATGTTATATTCAACGTAAATTTGACGGATATAGATTACTTTATGACAATGTCACACAAGACATGTATACACGTAATGGAAAAAAATATACTATTTTATACAACTCTGAATTACACAAACAACTTATTCAATTAAATTTACCATTTGACGGTGAATTATATTGCCATGATGATTTCAATTTTGAATTCTATGGTGTTTTACGTAAAAAATCCCTTTCAAAAGAAGATCAAGAATTATTAAATAAAATACAATATCATATTTATGATTTAAATATACCAAATACTTCTTATAAAGAACGTTATGATATATTGTCTAAAAAAATAACAAATGAATTTACAAAATTAAAATTAGTAGAATCAATCATATGCAGTACAGAAGATGATATTAAAAAAAATCATTTAACATTTATTAAAGACGGATATGAAGGATCTATACTTCGAAATTTAAACAGTTATTACATTGCTAAACGATCATTTGATTTATTAAAATATAAAGATTTCAATGACGATGAATTTAAAATTATTGATTTTACATCTGAAAAAAATGAAGACCAAGATTTAATTATATGGATATGCGAAACATCAGATGATAAAATATTCAATGTCAGACCAAGCGGAACTATTGAAGAAAGAGTTTACCTGTATAAAAATGGCAAAAAATTCATTGGACAAAAACTATGGGTTAAATATTTTGGAAAAACAGAAAATATGATTCCTCGTTTCCCAAATACTAAAACATCATCGTATTTAACTTATATAAGAAACGAAGTGTCCTAAGACACAGTTAATTTAAAAAATAAAAGCATTTCATTAATTTAAAGATAAAGAAATAATTAATATTACAATATGTTATGTAATATTAATGATATTATCGCCGAACCTGATTCGATTTGCAAATTCTATGTTATTGATTTTTTAAATATTTTTAGTGATTATAGAGAAATTATTTACAAACAAAAAAATATAGATTTTCACATGGTAAAACATGATAACAAAGAAAAGGATACAATTAGTTTTTTTTATGTTTTCTTTACGAAATATATTCAAAAGGTCAATATAAAAGTAAACAGTGAGTTTATTTTTATTCTTAAGAAAATAAACAACTACACGCATATTTTAAATAAGATCTTGGAATATTATTCGTCTTTTAAAATCAGATTTATTTTAATTGAAGATGAATATGATAATAAGAAAATTGATAAGAACAAGGATGACTTTTTGTGCCAATATTTATTCTTTCATTTATTTAAAAAATATAATAATTGTATCTTAATTTCAAATGATAAATACAGAGATAAATGTGATTATATTAAATTATTTAATTTTGACATTAATTTAAAAATCATATACACTGAACAAATAGATAATAAGAAATATGTGCGTTCAAAGAATGCTACCATCAATTTAAATAAAAATATTATAAATTTAATGATTACACAAAAATGTATTCGATGCACTATTCCTAAAAATAAATTAAATCAAATTCTGTAGGAATTGTAAATTAAATCAAATTCTGTAGGAATTGTAAATTAAATCAAATTCATTTTATTAATTTATTGGTATATTATATACCAGTTAATCTAATGAAAAAAGCTCTTTTGATAGGCATAAACTATCCAGGCAGAACAGGATTACAGCTTAACGGATGTGTCAACGATGTAAATAATATAGAAAAATTTTTAATAAGTAAATGTCAATATTTACCACAAAACATATCAAAAATCACTGATAATAAAGCAACAACTGCATTAATAAAATCTGAAATAAATAAACTTTTATTAGGAACTAAAGATGGTGATACATTGTTCTTTTATTACAGTGGTCATGGTGCACAAATCACCGGTACTGCAGCAACAAATAAAGAAGAACCGAATGACGATGGTGCTATTATTCCTGTAGACTATCAGCAAAACGGATACATAGATGATGATTGGTTATACGCTAATTTAGCTGTTAAAGTACCTCCTAATGTTACCTTATGGGCATTTACAGATTGTTGTCACAGTGGAACTATGTTGGACTTAAAATATACTTGGACATATACTCCAAAATTAAAACAAGGTCGTGTAGAAAAAACAATAGCAGAATATAAAGATGACAATTGGGAAAATCAATTTAAGGTTAATATGATAAATACTAAAGATACACAAGGTCGTGTATTTTTATTTTCTGGGTGCGCCGATGACCAAACATCAGCTGATTCCTTTGAAAATAATTCTAACCAAGGAGCGTTCTCATATTGTCTTCTTCAATACGTAGAAAACAATAAAGAAAATTTTAATAAAAGACCAATCGCCTACGTTCTTAAACAAATTAACTGCCACTTACTTATTAAAGGATACTCACAACGTTCTCAATTATCTGTTGGAAGACCAGCTGATTTTAATGTTAATTTTAATATTTAAATAGTTAACACTCATTTGTAATTCGTTAACACTCATTTGTAATTCGTTAACATTCATTTGTAATTCGTTAACACTCATTTGTAATTCGTTAACACTCATTTATATTCAATTTTGAAATTTTATGGATTTGTCTTTCAAATTCCATTTCTTCTTTATTATATGTTTTACAAGTTTGATATTCTATCCTTGTATGTTTTGGATATTTTATAAATAGAAAATCTGTATTTGTTTTAAAATACTTATTAGATGAACTATCATCTGTACTTTCAATTTTACGTTTTTTATTTTCAGATGTAATATCATTCATTTCAGAATTTAATGTGATTTCCTTCATTTTTGAATTTAAAGTATAAATGTCAACTTCAAAGTTCTTTAAAAATTCCATAAACTCTTCTTTTGATAAAATACGTTCATTATCATTTTCCTTTACATAACATTTAACAGGTTTAAATTTGAATAATGAAATTTTAAGATTCTTATTCTTAACCCACCCGTATTTTAATCGATGTTGAAATGTAACTGGTCCTAATATAGATGATACTGACTTAATAAAATCATCATGTTCATCAATATATTCTTTTGTTTTTAATAAAATATCTTTATATTTATTAAAACACATTGTTATCTCATTTTCGTAATATGTTTGATAATTTAAATATAAGATTTTTTTATTTATATATGTCTTTACATTATTATTATTAAATTCATGCACTTCCAAAACATTTAATTTATCATTATCAGTATAAAATAAATATTCCTTTATAGTTCTGTCATTTGTATAATACATATAATTGCAATTTATTTTAAAATCAATTGGATCCATTAAAAAAGTTCTTTTTAAAATTAAATTCATTTTTATTTAATTTGCTTTCAAATGTACTCCGCAATATCCTTCATGCTTAGCATTGTTATTACACTTGTTTCCATTCTTATAAACGCCGGTACATTTAACAACTTCAACTGCTGTTTTCTTTACTGATCTTGTCTTCTTCACCTTTTTAGGTGTATCAGTTTCACTAGCACTGTCAATACCACTATCAACTAAACTAACGTTTTCTGTATTATTGTCGCTAACACTTTCCGATGTATTTTCACTGGTTGTCTTTTTTTCAGTCTTTGTTTTTCTTACCTTTTTAGGTTCACCTGTTTCACTCTTGACTTTCTTTACCTTTTTAACTGAAGCTTCTGAATCTGATTCATTTGCTTTTTTATTTTTTCTTGATTTACCTTTCTTAATGATTGGATCATTGTTCATGTTGGCATGTTCAATGTTAACATATTCTTCTTTTACTTCAGGTTCGATAGGTTCCTCAATAGATTGTTCAAAGGTTGGTTCAATGTTAACATGTTCTTCGTTTACTTCAGGTTCCTCGATATGTTGTTCAAAGGTTGGTTCAATGTATTCTTGTTTAATACTAACATCTGTTGTGTCATCTGACACTTGTTCTTTCACTTCTAGAATAGGTTCAAAAACAGGTGATGCAGGTTCAGTTGCTGTCTCATCAATATAGTCTTCTGGTTCAGTTAATTCTTCTGGTTCCATATGTAAGTCTGATAATTCAGAATTGTCCAAATTATATTTTGCTTTGAATGCTTGAATTGATTTGAAAGTTTCATAATAAAATGTATTATTGTAATAAGAAATAATTCTGTTTACATAATAAGAAATGTTTTGTGTATTTTCTGAATCTTTTGTAACATTAAAATTGTCAGTTAAATAAAAAATAATAATATTATTTAATTCTTCATATTCATATGTTTCCATTTTTACAATAATCTTGTTTTTCATTTCATTCATAAAGCTATTGTTTTTTTGGTTAATTTCTACAACACAAGACATTTTAGAAATTTAATAAATAAGAATTGTTATTTGTTTTGTTCTTTGTTTTGTTCTTTGTTTTGTTCTTTGTTTTGTTCTGTACAATTTGATGCGAAATGGAAAAAAAATTCAATTTTTTAAATATAGACAGAATGACCATTTTTTATTAACCATTCATTCATATATGCACGTCTAGTATCAGAAGATTGTGCCATTATATGTAATATAAAATTATCACGTATGTAATTCTTATCCCATAATTTACCGAATGTACTATTAAAAGTATTAGTTGGATAAACTATGATTTTTTCTTTAATATTTATAAAATTTTGTAATATACACATATCAATTATAGTTTGTTCATGAAAGTGTTTATATAAATATTCACCATCATACTTCCATATTTGATTAAAAAAATCTCTAGACCATTCTGTGCATTTTACAAAAAATGTTCCTGTATTAACAGTATTAGGTCTTGTACTATTAGGTATATCATCACATATAATAATATTTTTATTAGAATCTGTAATAAACGCATCTAATGGAATGTTATGATTGTTAAAAAACGCATCGGCATCTATCCAAAATAAATAATCATATTTAGATTGCTGGTCATTCAATACTCTATTAATTGCGTCTATCTTACACCACTGAGGTGCTCTATCTTTCATAACCAAATTGAATATTTTAAAATCATAACCATGTTTATATGCATATAATTTATTAATATATTCTGCTATTTTTGAATAAGAATAAATATTTTCAGTGTGGCTCATTACAATGCATATTTTACGTTCGGCTGTTTTTGCGCATTTAACTGTCGAAATAATATTCTGAGACCTCTCACTTTTATACAAATGTAATAATATATAAATATATACTAAAATAATTATTATAGTAATAATAATACTTATTACAAGTGTTTTTTTATAAAAATCCAAATTCATTATAACTTTATAACTTAATTATAACCAATAATAAAATTATACCAATAAAAAAATTATAAAATTATAAAAAGTATTATGTAACTTTCTTATAAAATTGTCTATTGTAACTGTACATATATTGATCGTCTAATATAGTATTGTTTAAAACTAATATTGACAATTTCTTTTCATCCATCTTTAAATGTTGTGCAGCTATATATAAACTATCATACGTTTCTATTACTTCATTTGTTATTGTATTTATTTTATACACTTTTTTTCTTTTTGATAACACCATACCAACTACTTCGTTTTTATCACTTTTTAACTGAACACCATAGTATCCATTTGTACCACCGTTTATATGTACTTTTCTACAATTTAAAAAAGTTCTATTTAAATAAGATTCCATATGGATTTGCTCTTCTTTTGAAAAAATATAATCGGGATACTTTTTAGAAACCCATTCTTTAAACTCATTAAACAAAATTACTTTGGTTGTTCTATACGTATAATCAAATTTACATTCTGATAATACAAATTCCGATAAATCAACGTTATCCATTATTATTCAACGGATGAAAATATAATAAAATTTCTTA
>Ga0169931_10015405_pt1 | contig 10238 bp, 8 predicted proteins | sample Kivu_15m_20L_FD_129675 | JGI IMG/M metagenome (GOLD analysis project Ga0169931, IMG submission 129675) | Freshwater microbial communities from Lake Kivu, Western Province, Rwanda to study Microbial Dark Matter (Phase II) - Kivu_15m_20L... | ecosystem: Environmental > Aquatic > Freshwater > Lake ... | reverse complement strand
TTTGAACGGCGCGACCTTGGTTGAACTCGACCTCAGCGGCGTGTCGGCGACGCGCGCCAGTTTTTCAGAGGCCGCGCTGTACGGCGCGAGACTGCGCCACGCCAAACTCGGCGGCGCTTCCCTGCGCGACGCGCGCCTAGCGAATCTCGACGCGGAGGGCACGGACTTCACGGGCGCCGACTTCACCGGCGCCACGTTCCGGCTCGGCACGACACGCAGTGGCCGGGTGTTCCACGCGCCGCCCATGGAGGGCACGCGCACCGGCTTCTACTCCGACGAGTTCTTCGACAGCCCCCACCGCGCGCCCGAGGAGCTGCGCACCGCGAATCTGCGGGGTGCGACACTTCTCGGCGCGAACGTCTTGTGCACCGACTTCTACCTCGTCGACCTGCGCGGCGCGCTCTACGACGAGCGGCAGGCGCAGCATTTCCAGCGCTGCGGCGCGATCCTGCGCGATCGCGACAAGTAGGGCCGACGCCCGCCGCGAGCTTCGCAGACGCGCCTTGGGCGCGTTGCAGCGGGCTTGACCGCCCGGGCTCTGCGCGGCGGAAGTGCTTTCTGGCTAGCGCGGTTCAGAACGCCGCCGCGCGATGTCGATGCCGCCCCGTCGGTCAGCACTTCCGAGGGGCACTTCATGCATCGTTCCGATTCGGGCGCGCAGCGCGTCGCCCTGGCTTTGACCTGTTCGACCGCAGTGCTCGCACTCGGCGCCTGCAGCGGCGGTGGCGGATCCGGAGATGAACCTCCGGCCGAGTCTGGGCTTTCGAGCGTGGCGTTCGTGAGCGCGTCCGCGACGAGCTCGGAGCTCGGCGGCGCCGTGAGCGTGAGCGTGCGGCTCACGATCAACGATCCTGCCTTGACGCAGGACGTGAGCGTGACCGTGTCGGACGCCGCAACGGGAACGGCGAGTTCCGGCAGCGACTACGCCGCGTTCAGCGCGCAGACGGTGACCTTCGCCACCGGCGCGACGAGCGGCGCCACGCAGACCGTGACGCTGACGCCGATCGACGACGCCGACGCCGAAACGAGCGAGACGATCGTGCTCACGCTCAGCGCTCCGACAAATGGCGCGCAGCTTGGACTCATCACGTCGTACACGCTGACGCTCACCGACGATGACAGCGGCGGCCCCGCGAACTTCGTGGCGACCGAGGGGGCAACCGGAACACAGAACGCTGTCGCGCACGACTCGACGCTCGACGTCGGGCCGTTGCCCGTCGGTTTGGGCCCGAACTTCGGCACGCGCCTGCGGATCACCAACAGCGGCGGCCAGGACATGGACTTGGGCGCGCCGCGCATCACGGGCGTCAACTCTGCGGACTTCGTCGTGCTGATCGAGTCCGCGCCGTTCAGCGGCCTCGAGCTCGCACAGATGGGCGCGGTCGACACGGCGAGTCCACTGGTCGCGGGCGCGCCGGATGGCGGGCCCGGACTTCCGCTCGAAATCGACGCACAGCGCCTCGCCGCACTCCCGCCCGGCGGAATCTTGCTCGTCCACGACTTCCCCGCGCCCGGTCTCGGTCCGGTGACGCTGGCGCTGCGCCGCCGTCCCCTTCCGATCGCCGCCGACGCGGTGCTCGCGATCGACGGCGTCGTGCAGGCGCAGAGTCCGCGCGACTTCGTCGGCGACCTTGCGGTCTACACGGGCGCGTTGCTGGAGGTCGAGAACTCGCGCGTGTTCCTCGCGCTTTCGTCGGGCAGCGCGCGCGGCTTCATCGCTCTGCCCGAACTCGAGGAGCGCTTCCTCCACATCGTGAGTGACGCGCCGACGCCCGGCGGCGGCCCCGCGCGAGCGCGCATCGTGCGCGAACCCGAGCTCGCCGCGTTGGGCGTCGCGCCTCCGGAGCTGTGCGGAGGCGCGCTCGAAGCACCGGGCGTGGTCGCCGACATGCAAGTGGCCGCGACGCCGCCGGTGACCGCGCAACTCAGCGCCGCGGAATGCCGCTTGGCGATCGAGACCGACTTCCAGCTGTTCCAGCAGTTCGGCGACTCGAACGCCGTGGTGGATTACGTGACGCAGCTCATCGCGGCCGTCAGCGATCAGTACTTCATCGACGTGCAGACCACGCTCTCGATCGCCTACCTGGGCGTGTACACCAACGCCGGAGATCCGTGGACCGCGCAGGATTCCGGCGGAACCGCAAGCCAGGTGCTCGACCAGTTCCGCACCAGCTGGGTCGGTAGCGGCTGGCCGGCGAGCGCCAACCTCGCCCACTTCATCTCCGGCGCGAACCTGGGCGGCGGCGTCGCCTACGTGAACACGCTGTGCAACCAGAACTTCGGTTTCGGCGTGAGCGGCAACATCGACGGCAACATCAACTGGAGCAACTGGACCGGGGCGTCGGGCCACTTCACCTGGGACTTCGTGGTTGTCGCGCACGAGCTCGGGCACAACTTCGGCTCGGGCCACACGCACTCGTACTGCCCGCCGCTCGATCAGTGCTACGCCAACTGCAACGGCGCGACGCAGTGCACGCCGGGCACGATCATGAGCTACTGCCACACCTGCGGCGGCATGAACGCGATCGCGCTCGAGTTCCACCCGGTGACCGCGAACATCATGCGCAACGCGGTCAATTCCAGCTGCCTGGGCCGTTCGGCGCTCGCCGGCGGCGACTTCGTGCAGTACTTCGTGCGCTTCAACCCGCAGACCACGGCAGGCATGCGCAGCGCGACGCTGGAGTTCCTCCACGACGCCGCCAACCAGCCGCAGCCCTTCCGGGTGCAGCTGATCGGCGAAGCGGAGTGACGCGCCAGCCGCTCAGCGCTTGGACTTGCGGCGTTTGACCGCGTCGCGCAGCAGGAACTCGATGTGAGCGTTGAGCGAGCGTAGATCCTGCGCCGCCCAGGCGCGCAATTGCTCCATCAGCTCGGGTGGAAGCCGCAGCAGGAAGCCCTTGCGCTCGCGCACCGGTCCGTCGCGCGCGTCCGAGTCCTCGGTGTCGCTCACCGGCGGACCCTTGTCAGTTGTAGAGCGAGCCCGTGTTCACCACCGGCTGCGCGTTGGCCTGGCCGCACAACACCACGAGCAGATTGCCCGTCAGGGTCGCCTTGCGCTCGTCGTCGAGCACGACGGTCTGCTTCTCGGAGAGCTTCTCGAGCGCCATCTCCACCATGCCGACCGCGCCTTCGACGATCAGCTTGCGCGCGGCGATGATCGCGCCCGCCTGCTGGCGCTGCAGCATCGCGGCCGCGATTTCCGGCGCGTAGGCGAGGTGCGAGAGGCGCGCTTCGAGCACGTCGATGCCCGCGATCTCGAGGCGATGCGCGAGTTCCGTGCGCAGCTCGTTCGCCACTTGATCGGCGCTGCCGCGCAACGTCGTCGCGACGCCGTCCGCCTGGCCGTCGTCGTACGGGTGACGGCTCGCCACGAGCCGCACCGCCGACTCCGACTGAACGTCGACGAACTCTTCAAACGCTTCGACGTCGAACAAAGCCTGCGCGGTGTCGCGCACCTGCCACACCACGACCGCAGCGATCTCGATCGGATTGCCGAGCAGATCGTTCACCTTGAGCGTCTTGCCGTTGAGGTTGTGCGCGCGCATCGACACCGCCTTCTTGCTCGTGAACGGATTGGTCCACCAGAAGCCCGGTTCGCGCACCGTGCCGCGGTAGTCGCCGAACAGCACGAGCGCGCGGCCCAGGTTGGGCTCCACCACGAAGAAGCCGCACAGCTGGATCAGCAGCGCGAGCACCAGGGCGGCGGCTAGCACGCCAAGCAGCGGCTGGTCTTGGTGGGCGGCGCCGACGCCGCTTGCGATGGCGCCGGCGAGCAAGGCCAGGCTCACCAGCAGTTGCACGTAACCGGACTGCGGACGGAGCGCGAGTTCTTTGGAGGGATTGCGAGGTTGCATGGCGATGGTTGGGGGGTCCGTGACGCGCCCCACGGGGGCGCTAGCACTGTGATATCACACCCCTACCGCCAACGGAGCGGCCCCGTTACGCCCTCACGCAGGATTCTCGGCGCCGTTCCGCGGCTCTCGCCGCCGCGCCGCGCACGGGGCCCGTCCGCTGACGGCTCTGGGCCCGCCAGACCGCGGCCGCCGCGAAACCGGCGCGCCCTGCCCCCGCGTCCCTCAAGGCACGAAGGTCGCTTCGACGGCGTTGGACAGGCTGATGCCGGTGCCGTCGGGATTGCCCGGGTCGCGCGCGAACCACTGCCCGTAGATCGTGCTGCCCGCGCCGACGCCGAACTGCGCGCCGTAAGCGAAGCTGAAACCGAAGTGCAGCTCACCCACGCACGGCGACGACGGAAAGCCGCCGCCCGATTTCTGAATCGACGTGCGGAAGGCGGCGCCGACGCAGCGCGTTCCGCCGACGAAGGGCACGTTCAGCGGCGCGAAGCCCCAGAACAGAAAACCGCTGCGCTGGCCGACGAGTTGCGTGCAGTGGAGCGCGAAATCGTCGGGCCCCGAGAGGCTCGTGCTGCCGACGAAGCTCATCTGCGGCACGCAGCCGTCCGAATTGAGCTTGCCGGTGCACCAGATCGCGGGCGACGGCGCGTACTGCGACTCGAAACGAAGGGCGCCCATGTCGGCGACGCTCGCGTCGGGGTCGAGCGCCGCCGCGGGATCGCCGGCGTCGATGCACGGCGACAGCGGGCTCAGGTGCAGATCGCGAGTCACCGGCAGGATGAAGCGCGGATCACTTGCGAGGTTGCCCACGCCCGGCCAGCCGCCCGCGACGAGCGTGTAGCTCACCGAGAGCAAGCCGCTCGCGTCTTGGATCTCCGCGGGCGAGTTGCTCCACAGGATCGAATTATGGACGTTCGCCGAGCCGAAGTCATCGAACAGCGCCGCACCGGCCGACGCGGTGTTGTCCACAAGGGTGCAGTGCATCAACGAGCTGTTCCAAACCGCCGCGCCGTTCCGCGCGAGGTTGTCGAGCACGACGCAGCGCGTCAGTTGCGACAGCGCGGCGCCGCCGCCAAGACCGGAGTTGACGTCCGTGCCCGCGCACGCCTCGTTGGCCTCAAGCGTGCAGTTGGTGAGCTGCGACAAGTTCGCGCCGCCGCCGCGCCCGTTGCGCGCGACGTTCCCCACGATGCGAGTTCCGCTCGCGACGCAGTCGTGCAGGCCGGCGCCCTCTCCCGGCAGGAAATCGAACCCCGCAAGGCCGCCACCGACGCGGTTGCCTTCCACCGTGCAGTCGATCAGCGTGGACCGCGCAGCGCCGGCGCCGCGGGCGACCACGGTCGAGGTGAGGACGTTGTCCAACTCGTTGCCGCGCAGCTCGCAGGCCGTGAGCGTGCACTCCAGCGCGCCGCCGCCTTCGACGTTCGCGATGTTGTCCTCGAGAACGCAGCGCGCGAGCTTCGCCGGCCCGATCACGCCGCCGCCTTCGTGCAATTCGCCCTGGGGATTGGCCGCGGCGTTGCGGCTGAGCGAACAATCCTCAAAGCTCAACGTGCAGCCGCGCGCGTGCGCGCCGCCGCCGCGCTCGGCGGCGTTGTCGTCGATCTGGCAGAAGCGGTACGTCCCGGCGCCGGCCACACCGCCGCCTTGGACCGTGAAGCGGTTGAGCGTGATGTCGCTGTGTTCGACCAGCGGCGCGCTCGCGCAGTCGGCGTAGATGCCGGCCCCCGCGCTGGTGACCGGCGCGGCAGCGCCGTTCTGGGTGATCGAACACTCGCTGACCAGGGGCGCGCCGCCGAGCACCGCGACGCCGCTGCCGAAGTTCGCCAAGCAGTCGCGCACGATCACGCGCCGCAGCTCGGGCGAACCGCCTTCGATCAGCACGCCGCCGCCGTGGTCATCGCCCGGCGCCAGCGCGACACCGTTGCGCACCGTGAGGTCGCGCAACACTCCGTCCGAACCCGGCGAGAAGCGCACGACACGCCCGGCGCCCGATCCGTCGAGGAAGGTCTGACCCGCGCCCTCGCCCGCGAGTTCGAGGTCCTTGCCGAGCAGGTCGAGGTGCTCGAAGTACACACCCGCCGCGATCGCCAGGGTGTCCCCGCTCTGCGTGGACGGCTGCGCGATGGCGTACTGGATGCTCGTGTACGGGTCCTGCGCCGTGCCCTTGCCGGGCGCGACGCCTGCGAGGTCGACGAACCACGTCGACTGCGCGGCCGCGACGGGCGCGAGGAGCGCGAGCAGGGCGCTGGCAAGTGAAGATCGAAGCATGGACTCGAGCTGTCGGGCGTCGTCGCGGCAAGGCATCCGGCTGCCGTGCGAAGAATACCCCGCTCGCGGAGGAGTTGCGGGAAGAGCGGAGCCTCGAATCGCGCTCGGCGCGCCCCAAGTGTGGAAGAGGATTCCGTAGCGCCATCGCAGCCCGGTTCAGCGAGGGTGGAAAGAAATGACAAGGCCGTGATGCTCGGGGGGCTCGCCCGCGCGTTCCGCGCGCCGAGAACCGGTTCGGCGCCGAAGCTCGGCGTATGGCGTGGCGCTGAGCTCCCGCCTACCGTCCTTCGTCGATGGAATCGGAGTACCCGAACACGCTACTGCGCCTGCCGAGCGGCGCGACGCTCGACCTGCGCCGTCCGCTGGGCGCGCTCGAACGCGACCAACTCGCCCGCGCCGGCCTTCCTAGCGTTTTCGCGGTGCTTTCGGCCTACCCGGCGCCCGGCGAGCAGCGCAGCTCGGCGCAGAGCGAAGCGCGCACCGCACAACTCTCGCGCGTGCTCGGCGCACTCGACGCTGCGCCCGTGCCGGTGCTGGCGAGCTCGCCTGACGGCGCGCACCTCGAACCGAGCCTCGCCGCACGCGTGGATCGCCGCAGCGCGCTCGCCGTCGCGCGCCTGTTCGATCAGGCCGCGCTGTTCTGGTTCGACGGCGAGCGCATGTGGATCGATTGGACCGACGCTCGCCCGCCCACGGCGCTACCCCTGCTCGCGGGCGCCAACCCATTCCGTGTTGCAACGCTGAAGGCGAACGTCGACGAGTCGGGCGCTCACTGAGTGAATGCGTTCGGATCGCGCGCGAGCGCGACGACGTCGCGAGCGCAGCCCCACGAGAGCGTGACGCCCGCGCCGCCGTGGCCGTAGTTGTGGACGATGCGCGAGCCGCCGCGCCGTTCGCCTTCGAGCCGCACCTGCGTGCGCCCCGGCCGCAGGCCGACCGCCACCGACAGCACGCGCGCCTCGGCGAGGCCCGGCGCCAACTCGCGACAACGCTCGAGAATCGCGCGTGTCGCGCCTTCTTCCGGCGTGAGGTCCTCGCGCCCCTCTTCGGTCGTGCCGCCCAGCACACAATCGTTCGAGCGCGGGATCACGTACGTGACGCCGCGCGGGTCGTAGTCGTCGAGCAGGAAGCGTTCGACGGCGCCGCGCTCGACGCGCACCACCTGGCCGCGGATCGGCCGCATGTGCGGATCGCCGAGCAGTTCGCGCGCGGCGAGGCCGACGCAGTTCACCACCAGCGGCGCAGCGGCCAGCGCTTCGTCGAGCGAAGCGAGCGTGCGTTGCTCCAGCGAACCGCCGGCGCGTTCGAAGCGCTCGAGCAAGTACGCGAGGTACAGCGGCATCTCGCACACCGGCGCCGAGAACTCGAAGCCGCGCTCGAAGTGCTGGGGAACCAGCTGCGGCGCAAGCTCGCGCACATCCGGCGCAGCGGCGCGAAATTCGGCGCCGCGCTCGCCCAGGCCGGGCGGCAACAACTCGACGCCGTATTCAAGGCGCACTCCGCTGCGCGGCTCGCGCGCGAGTTGGGCGAGCACGACGTAGGTGCGCCGCGCCCATTCGGCCACGCGCTCGAGCGGCTCGACCTTGTACGGGTACCAGATCGCGCCGGCGACGTTGGAGGTCGTGCGCGGCGGCAGGTCGCGCGCCCAGATCGTTACCTGGAAGCCGGCTTCGGCGAGCGCGATGGCGCTCGTCAAACCCGACACGCCGCAACCGACGACGAGCGCGCGCTCAGCCATCGGACTTGCCGCTGAACAAGAAGTCGCTCTCCTGCGACCAGGCCGCGTAGCGGTAGAGCGGCGCGAGCGCGCGCAGTTCGTCGACAAGCAGCGCCGGCACGCTCGGAGCGAGCGACGCAGCGCGGGCGCCGGCCGGCGCGGGCCAACGCCGTTCGACCGCGAGCCCCATCTCGCCGGGCTTGTAGTACTTGAAGAAGTCGCGCAGCCAGTCGCTCGTGATCTGCCCGCAGATCCACTCGCCCTTCCAGTTGTCGAGCTTGAGCCGGTAGCCGGGCGTCGAGTTGAGCAGCGCGAGCCAGATCGCGAGTCCCTCGCGCTGCGTGCGCTGGATCAGGTTCTGGCCGTCGAACCACGCGTCGGGGTGGATGCGCAGGCTCACCTCCAGCGCGGCGTCTTCGATCGCGACGCAGAAGTACGCGTTGCGGTAGGCCGCGTCGAGGTCCTTGCCGAGCTCCGCGCCGAGCGTGCGCTTGAGCCGCGCCTTCTCCTTCTTGCCGCGGCACACGTAGGCCCACATGCGGCGCACCTTCATGTGGTTGAACACCGTGGGGTGGTGCAGGCTCGTGCGCACCGCGAGGTCGAGCGCGCCGCCGCTCGCGGCCGCGTCCGCGCTCAGCCGCTCGAGTGCGACATGCGCGATCGACAGCAGCTTGCGGCGCGTCGCGAGGCGCCGGTCGTTGTACTGCGGGTCGCGGCTGAGCGGGTCGGAGAGCGCGTGGAAGTCGCCCTCTTCGAAAGGCGCGAGCGCAGCGAGCGGCTTGGGCTCGACATCGGGCGGTTGGGGCGTGGCCATGGTGGGCGTCCGTCTCGGTGGAGCCGCGCTCACTTGCTCGGCGCGGCCGCGAGCACCGCCAACTCGGCCGCCAGCGCGTCGGCGAGGTTCGCCGCGAGTCGTTCGTGACCCGCCGGCGTCGGATGCAGTCCGTCCTCGAGGTTCATGCTCGCTTCGCCGCCGACTCCGGCGAGAAAGTTCGGGACCAGCCGAGCGCCCTCCTCGGAGGCGACGCGCGCGTACACCGCTTCGAAACCGCGCGCGTAGTCGGGCCCGAGGTTCGGCGGAACCTGCATGCCGAGCAGCAGCACGCGCGCGCCGGACGCGCGGCCGCGCTGCACGATGCCGCGCAGGTTGGCCTCGAGTTGCTCCAGCGGCAGCGCGCGCAGTCCGTCGTTCCCGCCGAGTTCGACCACGAGCACGGCCGGCCGGGACTGTTCGAGGACCCACTCCACGCGGCGCAGCCCGCCAGCGCTGGTGTCGCCGCTCACGCCCGCGTTCACCAGCCGAAAGGGTTGCCCCCGCGCCGCCAAAAGACGCTGTGCGGCGGCAGGAAAGGCGTCGTCGGCGGCGAGGTGCAGGCCCGCGGCGAGGCTGTCGCCGAGCACGACGACGAGCGGCGCGTCGGCGGGAATCTCGAGCGGCGCGCGCGCGGCGCCCGCTGCGCGTTCGGCGACGCTCGAAGCGCCCTCGCCGACGAGCGTGCGCCGCGGCGCGGGCGCCGGATCGCCGCACGCCGCGACGAGCAACGCCGCACAGGCGGCGGCAGCCAACGTCGCGCGCTTCATGGGCTCCTTTCGTGCATCCGCGCGACGATACCAAGCCCGCGCGACGCGCGGCGAGCGCGACGCAGGGCGTGCAACCTTCACGTGCGTGGTCTACACCTCTCGCCCATGATCGCCGTTCCGCGCCTGGAGTGTCGCCGCCTCGCCAAACGCCTTCCCTCGGGCGGGCACGAGCTCACCGTTCTGGCGGGGATCGACCTCACCATCGCCCCGGGCGAGTTCTGCGCCATCCTGGGCCCGTCGGGGAGCGGCAAATCGACGCTCCTGGGTCTGCTGGCGGGACTCGACCGCCCGAGCGACGGCGAAGTGCTGCTCGACGGCGAACGCATCGACAACAAGTCGGAGGACCAGCTCAGCCTCCTGCGCCGCGCCAAGGTCGGCTTCGTGTTCCAGTCGTTCCAGTTGCTCGGCAACCTGACCGCGCTCGAGAACGTGCTGCTGCCGCTCGAGCTCGCCGGCGTCGCCAACCCGCGCGCGCGCGCGCAGGAACTTCTCACGCAAGTCGGACTCGGCGAGCGCACGCACCACTACCCGTCGCAGCTCTCCGGCGGCGAGCAGCAACGCGTCGCGTTGGCGCGCGCCTTCGGGCCGCGACCGAGCGTGCTGTTCGCGGATGAGCCGACCGGCAACCTCGACGCCGCGACCGGCGCGCGGGTGCTCGAGCTGCTCGGCGAGCTGCACCAACGCGAGCACACGACGCTGGTGCTAGTGACGCACGATCCGCATGTCGCGCGGCACGCCGAGCGGCGCATCCACCTGCGCGCGGGCGCGATCGAGCGCATCGAATTCGGCGCGTCCGCGGGTGGGCAAGGCGCGTC
>Ga0169931_10015404_pt1 | contig 10239 bp, 6 predicted proteins | sample Kivu_15m_20L_FD_129675 | JGI IMG/M metagenome (GOLD analysis project Ga0169931, IMG submission 129675) | Freshwater microbial communities from Lake Kivu, Western Province, Rwanda to study Microbial Dark Matter (Phase II) - Kivu_15m_20L... | ecosystem: Environmental > Aquatic > Freshwater > Lake ... | reverse complement strand
TGAGCGTTCGAGTCGCCGCATTAGAAATCCTCTCACTCTACGAACTGGCGGGTAGCCGAAAGTTCGCAGGATGAGACGAGTACACCCGAGAGGGCTCGAACCTCTAACCCTCGGTTCCGAAGACCGATGCTCTATCCAATTGAGCTACGGGTGCGTTAGGACTGACGCATCCTACCAAGAGCGTATTGGGCTGAAAAGAGGCAGCCGGCTTGCCGAGATCGACTCCACTAGATGATCTCGCAAATCAGGCATTTCAGATACTCCGACTCCGGACAGGAAATTCGCATCGGATGGTCTGCCGGTGCACCCCGCTGTTCGAGGACCACAATGTCCCGCCTGGCGCGGCGGCCGACATCGACCAGCATATTCAGAAAATCTCCACGACTCACCCGCCCACTGCATGAACAGGTGACGAGAATCCCGCCGCGGGGAAGGAGATCGAGTGCCGAGCGATTCAATCGGTAATAAGCCCGCATCGCCGCATCCAGCTTGTCGCGCGCCCCAGCCAGACGCGGTGGATCGAGGATCACCATTTCGAACTGCTCCCCTGCGGTGGCCATTTCCTTGAGCGAATCAAAGCAATCGCCGCTGCGGAAGGTGGCCCCTTGGACGCCCTGGTGCGCGGCATTGCGACGTGCGGTCTCCAGCGCTGTTTGACTGCTGTCGATCCCCAAAACCGAGGCTGCACCCCGATGGGCCGCAACGAGTGAAAAACCACCGCTGTGACAGCAGACATCGAGCACTCGTCGACCTCCCGCATACCGCGCCGCAGCCGCATGATTCTCGCGCTGGTCGAGGTATGCTCCGGTCTTCTGGCCGTGAACAAAGTCCACCTCCCAAAGCAAATCGTTCTGCCGATAGTAGCTGGGCCTCGTGACATCGAGATCTCCTCGGATCGGACCGCTGCGGATCGTGAATTGCTCCGATTCCTGCAGTTTCGGATCGGTGCGAAGGACGATCCGCGCAGGGGCCAATCGCTGCTCGAGGACATCGAGCATCGGTTCGAGCCACGGTTCGATGCCCCCCGCGGTGACCTGCACGACCAATGTCTCCGCGTAGCGGTCGACAATCAGTCCGCTGATCCCATCCGCTTCGCTGTAGACCAGGCGGAGGGCGGCATCCGGATGCTGTGATTCCGGCAGCCAACGGCGGCGTTCAATCGCCTGTTCGATACGCTGCTGGAAAAAATTCGCATCCAGCGGGACGTCGCGATCCCAGCTGTAAAGCCGAACGCGAAGGTTGCTGAGCGGATTGTAGATTCCCCGACCAATCCATGTACCATCGTGGGTCATGAGGTCCACAACCGTTCCCACCGGCAGCCCCGGATCGGATTCAATCAGCGACGCCAAATGGACCCATGGATGCCGCGCGAAAAAGGGGTGATGGCGCGCTGGTTTGACTGCCAATCGAGGAAGCGAGGCCACGACGAACTCTCCCGCTGCGGAGCATGAATGACAAAGTTCCGATCAAAAATAAAAATATCCGCTCCCCAGGTCCCCCCGGCCGATCCGTCCGCCGGGTGTGCTGTGTCGGCAGAGGGAGCGTAACAGATTAGAGGGAACTCTTTGAAGGGCGGCTCATTAGAGGGCGAGAATCGTGGTGATGATCGACGCCAGTTTCTCTTTTGACTGCATCCCCGTGACTTGATAGCGAACCTTCCCATCGGCAGTCATGAAGAGCGTCGTAGGATAGACACGGAAGCCGGGAATTTGGGGAATCGTCGACCCATTGTCGACGAGCAAGGGGTAATTAATGTGCATCTGCTGGCCCAAATGGTAGGCGCGACGGGCTGACTGTGCGATCTGCTCTTCGTCGGGCTGGCGCGCATCGCAGGTGATACCGATCACTTGAATCCCTTGGTTCTCATATTCCGACTGCAGCTCGATCAGTTCCGGGATCCCTTTCTTGCAAGGTGCACACCACGTTGCCCAGATATCGATCACCATGAGTTGCCCCGCGAACGATTTGCTCGAAACGCGTTCGCCAGCGACGGTCGGAAGATCAAAAGCAAAATCGAACTTTTGAAATGCCTGAATCTCTGCCGCTGCGATCCCTCCACCCGCGACCCCAGGGACCGGGATCGTCGCGCGGACCGCATCAAAGGTTTGTTTGGCAGCGCTCGTCAGTAGAACCGAAACAGGGGAATCCTCTTCGCCGCGGATCGCCCCGCCAGCAGGATGGACCGCTTCCGTGGCGGACAGGGGCGTGGACGGAGTAACAGCCGCCCCTTGGGACTCGACCGCTGGCGGCTTCATCGCTGGGGGAAGGGAAGCCTGCTTGGATTGCGTGGGAGTCGCCGAACAGCCGAGCCAAACGGAAAAAGCGAAAAGACCCGTGGCGAAAACAACAAGCGGAGGACCGGCGGGGGAGGATCGCATGGAAAATGGGTCCGAAGGAGGGAGCGGTGTTTTTCCAAGACTGCGTCGTTCCTTGATTAGCAAAGCAGGATTTCCAAGGTCAACCGGAAAAAGAAAAAGCGAGGGGGGGCTTGGCGGTAGACTTTGAACTTCGGGGTGATACGCTAGATGACAGAGGCATGACGATCACAGGTGCGGAAACAGTGGGGTGGCGAACCATTCCCTGGAGGCAGTCGAGATCCGATGGGACGAGTGACGATCACAGTACTGCAGGGGGCAGATCGGGGGAGAGTTTTTCGCGATTTACAAACCCCGATCACGATCGGTCGCGAGGAAGGAAACACGATTCAGCTGAACGATGAACGGGTCAGCCGTTGCCATCTGAAGATTCAGCAGGATAGCGACAAAATGGTGCTGACCGACCTCGACAGCACCAATGGGACGAAGGTCAATGGCGAGGATTGTCAGCTTCGGAATCTTCGGTCTGGCGATATTGTGGCAGTGGGCCGGAGCCTGATCCGAATCGGTACCGACGCGGAAATTGCCGAGCGACTTGCCAAGCTGCAGGCCGACTCCGGGATCGACCGCGGCACGGTCCGTGACTTGGCCGGTTTGCATCCCCCGTCTGGAAATGGGACTGGAGTTCCCGGTCCTGCCCAGCTTGGGCAAACAGTTTCGGACCAGATTCTCGCCATCTTGGGGATGGTCGAGCCGCCTGAGATTCCCGACAATCTCACGGCCGGCCAAGCGGCACAAGTGTGCGAGATTCTCGACTACGTCCATACACGCCTACGTTGGCTGGTGGAAAGTGGGCAGGTCGACGAACAGGCAGGCCAGGTGCGTCTTCCGGTTGTCGCTTGGCAGCGGTTGCTCGATGCGCAGGCCAGGTTGTCGCATCTTGTGCGTCGGCTCGCAGACCCTGAATGGTCTCCTTGACGCATCTTCCGATGCGAAACTCGTTTTTTTCATGATGGAGGGAGAGGATGAGTTCCCTGCAAGAAGTGGTCGCGGGGGCGTCAGGGTCAGCGGCTCAGCGGCCTTTTGCGCATTTGCATTGCCACAGCCATTACAGTCTGCTGGATGGGGCCAGCTCGATCGAAAAGCTTGTCACCCGGTGCGTCGATCACGGGATGAATGCGCTAGCGCTGACCGATCATGGCAACCTCCATGGAGCGCTCGAGTTTTACCGGAAAGCGAAGGGAGCGGGGATCAATCCGATTCTTGGCTACGAAGCCTATATCGCACCTGGGAGCCGGTTTGAACGAGGGGGGGCGACCTCGAGCAAGGAGGCGAGTTATCACTTGACGCTCCTGGCCCAAAACCGCACCGGCTTTCGCAATTTGATGAAGCTGGCATCAGCCGCGATGCTCGAGGGCTTCTACTTTAAACCGCGGATTGACAAAGAACTATTGGCGGCCCACAGCGAAGGAATCATTTGTCTCTCGGGGTGCGTCAGCAGTGAATTCAGCCGCGCGGTGCTGAAGGGACTCGACACCAGCCAAAGCGAGCAGGAAGCACGCGAGATTGCTGGCTGGTTTCATCGCCTCTTTGGCGATCGTTACTTCATCGAGATCATGAACAATGGTGTCGAAATCCAGCGTTTGCAGCTGGAGGGCGCTGTGCAGCTGGCGCGGCGGATGGGTTTGCCGCTGGTCGCTACGAGCGATACGCATTATGTCGATCCCGATGACGCCGAAGCGCAGGATATCATGCTGTGCATCAATACCGGGCGTTTTCGTACCGACGCGTCGCGGATGCGGATGGATGGCAATCAGTACTTTCTGCGGACTCCGACGCAGATGTATGAAAAATTTCCCGGGCTCGAAGAGGCGGTCGCGCGGAGCCAATCGATTGCCGATTCCGTCGATATCGATCTGCAGTTAGGAAAATACTATTTCCCCAATTTTCAGTGCCCCGCTGCGCAGCAGCCAATCGAGTACTTGCGCGAGCTGTGCATCGGCGGACTGAAAGAGCGGTATGCAGGCAATGCGGTCCGTTGCCCGCAAGGGGAACTTGCCGAAGACGTGATCCAGCGCCTCGATCGTGAACTGGCCGTCATCGAAAAACTTGGTTACCCCACTTATTTCTTGATCGTCTGGGACTTCGTCGAACATGCGCGGCAGCGGGGTATTTGGGCGACGGCCCGCGGCAGCGGAGTCGGTGCGATCGTCTGCTATGCACTCTATCTCTCCCATGTATGCCCCTTGGAGTTCGATTTGTTGTTCGAGCGATTTCTGGATGAGAGTCGCTTGGAGCCCCCCGATATCGATATCGATTTTGACAAGGACCGCCGCGGTGAAGTGATCCAGTACGTCAAGGAAAAATATGGGCATGAAAATGTCTGTCAAATCGGGACCTTTGGGACCCTCGCTGCGCGAGCGGCAATCAAGGATGTGGGACGCGCCTTGGGAATGCCCCTCCCCCAAGTCAACCAGATCACCGAGATGGTCCCGGAGGAGCTGAAGATCACGATCCAGAAAGCGATCGAGAAGAATGAGGAACTGCGATCGTTGTACGACGGGAATGCAGAGATTCGCGAGTTGCTCGATTTGGCGATCCGAATCGAGGGACTCGCCCGCAATGTGGGGACCCATGCGGCCGCGGTGGTGATCGCCGATCAACCGCTGACCGAATATGTCCCCCTTGGACGTGTTTCTGGTAAGGACGAAGTGATCACGCAGTGGTCGATGGGGGATGTCGAAGCGGCAGGGCTGCTGAAGATGGACTTTCTCGGGCTGCGGAATTTGACGATCCTCAGCAAGGCAGTCGAGCTGATCGAGCAGACGACGGGGGAGAAAGTCGACCCCCTGCACTTTCCGCTCGAAGATCCCGCGACCTACGCACTCTTGCAACGCGGCGAGACAAAAGGGGTCTTTCAGCTCGAATCGGGAGGAATTCGCGATCTCCTCCAACGCATGAAGCCCGACCAATTCCGCGATATCATCGCCACCAACGCGCTCTACCGCCCAGGTCCTTTGGAAGGGGGAATGGTCGACGATTATGTCAATATCAAGCATGGTCGGCAGAAACCCGAGTACAAGCATCCGGTTCTCGAAGAGGTCCTCGGTGAAACCAATTCCGTGATGGTTTACCAAGAACAGGTGATGCGTATCCTCAATCGTCTCGGCGGTATCCCGCTGGCCAATGCCTACACCTGCATCAAAGCGATCAGCAAAAAGAAAGAATCGCTGATCAACAGCAATCGCGTCCAGTTCCTCAAGGGTTCTGTGGAAAATGGTTTGGCGGAGGCGGATGCCGAGGAAATTTGGAACCTGATCCAAAAGTTTGCGGGATACGGCTTCAACAAGTCGCACAGCACTGCCTATGCATTGGTCGCTTACCAAACAGCTTATCTAAAAACACATTATCCTGTGGAGTTCATGGCAGCGCTCCTGTGCAGCGATATCGATGGCCGAAATTTCAAGCGAAAGGATTCGCTCGTCGAGCATCTTGAGGATTGCGCACGGATGGGGATCACGGTCGTCAGTCCCGATGTCAACACCAGCGATGCGGAGTTCGCGGTCCGCGATGGAAAGATCCATTTCGCCCTCTCCGCGATCAAGGGTTGCGGTGGCTCGGCGGCCGCCTCGATCGTCAAGGAACGTCGAAAAGGAGGACCCTTTCAAGACCTCTTCGATTTTTGTGAGCGAGTCGATCCCCAAGCCTGCAGCCGCGCCACGATCGAGACATTGATTAAGGCTGGGGCGATGGACAGCTTTGGAGGATATCGATCGCAGTGGACTGCCGTAATCGACCGCGCGCTGCAAAGTGGTGCCGCGGCAATGGCCGACCGAAGAAGCGGCCAAGGGAACCTCTTCGGGGCGTTGCTCGACGAGGACTCCGGCGAAAAGCAAGTTGTCAAACTGCCGGAAATTCCTGAATGGCCCGAAAAAGAAAAGCTCGGCGGCGAAAAGGAAGTCCTCGGCTTCTACCTCGCCAGCCATCCGCTGGCAGAGTTCGAAACGAAACTCGCCGCGTTTCGCACCCACACGACCGACCAGCTCGCAGCAGTCCGGGATCGTGCCGAGGTCATCGTCGGTGGGATGATCAGCTCGATCAAGTTGGCCCACACCAAAAACGGAAAACCGGGCGCGCCGACCAAGTACGCGAACTTTGACCTCGAGGATCTGCAGGGAGCAGTGCGGTGCATTCTTTGGCCCAGCGGTTTTGCCGAAATTGGCGAGGCGGTCCAGCCCGATGCCGTGGTCCTCGCGCGGGCCACCGTCGATAAGCGTGGCGGTGGTGACGAGGTCAATCTCATGATCAATGACCTCATCCCCCTCGAACAACTCGACACCCGTTTCACCCGCGGCATCCGCGTCCAGCTCACCCCCGCACAGCAAGAACCCGCGATGCTCCAGCAAGTTCGGGAGATCGTTCGCGGCTACCCAGGAAACCAGGAATTCGTCGTTAGCCTCTTCCGCGACGATGGTTCCTGCGTTCACCTCCGCAGCAATCGCTATGCGGTTCAGGTCACGGCCGAGCTCCGAGAGCGACTCGTCGAACTGCTCGGGGATGATGGGTTTCGGCTGATGCTCGAGCGTCCCAAGTTATCCACTTCGGCGGAATCTGCTCGCGGTCGACGGGGACGCGGTTGAGTCCTCCGCAACATCGACCCTATGATTTTTGTGTACATAAAAACAGATACGAAGATGCGGGAATGGGGTTTCGGGGGGCAAAAAGGGAGAAAGAATTTCCCTCTCTTCTCCAGTTTGTTGTAGATCGTGGGAAGTTGAATTACTGTGAGAGGGAGCAAGCGTTCTCATGACGCTTTGCTAGGGGTCCCTTTTCGAGCAGTGCTGCGGAGTGTGCAGCCAGCGGTCCGAGCGAGAAACTCAAGAGCCATGAAATCGTTGATATTTGGTGATTCTTTGCGGCTGGGGTTGGCGGCACTTGTCATTGCCGGAGTCTCTATGGGGATTGCTCCCGAGGCGCGAGGCCAGTTTGGTCCTCCGCCCGCGGGGGTTGAGATCAATCCTGACGGAATCTTGCGAATTCGCATTGTTGACCGGGCCATTGACCAGCAAAAGCGTGAGGCGGCCAAGCGTCAGATTGATTCTGATTTGGCGTCAGTGAGCCCGCTTCGCAAAGTTTCTTTGAATCGTCTGGAAGGGGCAATTGCCCAGTGTCTGGCGCGAGGAGAATCGCCGACCGAAGCGATGCGGGCGATGGCGGGGCTGACAGCCGTTCGCTACGTCTTCTATTACCCCGAAACGCAAGACATTGTCTTCGCCGGACCGGCCGAGGGATTTTACACCGATCCCACGGGACGTGTCCGCGGGACAGAATCGGGAATGCCGACGATTCTCTTGGAAGATGTCGTCACAGCGCTTCGCGCGTATCGGCCGGGTGCGCGTGGTGTGGGAGTGATCAAGGTTTCCATCGATCCAACCGAGGAAGGGCTGCGCCGTTACAATCGAGCGCTCTCGCAAGTCGGCTCGGCCGGTCCCGGTGCGGCTCAGAGGATCGCCGAAACACTGAAGAACAACCTTGGCCTCCAAACCGTGTCGATCGATGGAATCCCGGCGACGACGCACTTTGCTCAAGTCTTGGTCGAAGCCGATTACCGCATGAAGCTCATTGGCATTGGCCTGGAGCGGTTGCCGATGAACATTGCCAGTTTCACAGACCGCTCGCTCGCGTCGAGCGGTTCGGCGACGGCGATGGAGCGGTGGTACTTTGAACCGAGCTATGATGCGTTGCTGGTCAGCGAGGATGGGCTGGGGATGGAACTCTCTGGGAATGCGGTGCGTTTGGTGGGGGCGGCGGAGATGGTTGCCGCCGATGGCCAGCGCAAAGGCCGCGGTCGGGGGAATCGTGCGAGCGAAGAGTTTTGTGCCGAATTCACGACGCGGTTCAGCGAAATTGCCGAGGCTGTACCCGTCTATGCCCAGCTGCGTCAGCTGATCGATCTCTCGATCGCCGCAGCCTTCATCCAGCAACAAGACTATGCCACGCAGGCCGGATGGGAGATGGCTGTGCTGATGGACGAATCGCAATTCCCCGTCGAAACATTCACGGCACCGCACCAGGTTGAAACGGCGGTCAATGCAGTCTGGAAAGGGAACACCTTGCTGACGCCCTTGGGAGGTGGAGTGGTGGTCCAGCCAAAACGCGCTTTGCAGCAACAGTTTGTTCGCAAGGATGATGCGGGAAAACTTGTTGCCCCGCGCGATTCTGTCGCTCCTCGCAGTGCAGACCCGCATGCGTGGTGGTGGGACTAGTCTGCGGAGTGCCAGCTTGCAGGAGGCAGGGCTGCAGGAGTGGAGGCTGCAGGAGTCAAGGCTGCAGGAGTGGAGGCAAATCGCGACGAACGCCTAGATGAGGTCCATTCTGACTGCTCGAACCGCGGCATCCGTTCGATCGGCAGCGTTCAATTTGCGGAGGATGTTCTGTACATGCTCCTTGACTGTCTCGACGCTGATCGAGAGTGACTGGGCAATTTCTTTATTGCTCAGGCCGAGCGCCAAATGCCGCAGCACCTGGACCTCGCGGGAGGTGAGCGGACTGTCGAAGTTTTGACTTGCCGGCATTTCGCTCGACATTGCTCGCTTGGTCCGCGCGAGTCGGCCGTCGGTCGACGGGGCCTGCCTCGCGATCGCCGCACGTACAGCGCCCAGAAGGACCGCGCGGGAGTCCCCTTTGAGAACAAATTCGGTGGCTCCGAGGGCGACCGCGCGAGCGACGTAAGTTGGATTGTCGTAGCTGCTGAGCATCACCACCGGGAGGTCTGGAAACGAGGACCGGATTTGATCGAGCGCTGTGAGGCCATCGACCGGTTCCATGCGGACATCCATCAGGATTGCGTCGGGACAATTCCGATCGACCTCCTCGAGCACGCTCGAGCCGTCGCAGAGGATGGAGATAAGCTCACCATCGGCCTGCGCGAAAAGTGCTCGAAGTCCTTGGCGGACAACCTCATGGTCGTCGACAATCAGCAACTTGGGGGACATAAGGTCCTCGAAGAAACAACCGTCTACTGAGAACGTGGACGAAAACCCGCCCCCTCTCCATGTACCGTCTCGTTTAATTATCTCGGGAAGGGTCCGTCTACCGCAATAGTGGGGCCCCGCTTTTGACAGCTTAGTCAAAGAAACCGGGCTGGGAAGCGGTGCGGATCGGGGGGGAATGCACCGAATTTTTGGGGCATGTACGGGCACTCCATGTTTGACGATACCGAATCTGCGACCTAGATAAAAGGGGTGCACTGGTCCTTCGTGCTACTGATTTGTTCATTATTCCCATGGAAGGTCATCATTGTTTGAGCTGGGGGGTCAGATTTATGCCTACATCCACTCGTCTATTGCTTGTCGACGACGATCGGTACTTGGCCGAATCGATGGCCCTCTGGTTGCGGGAACAGGGGTACGACATGGAGGTGGCCGAGAGCTTGGAGGGAGCGCGAAGCCGTTTGTGCGATGCAAGTTTTGATTTGGTGATTACCGATCTGCGTCTGGAGGATGGCGATGGAATCGATCTGATTCGCTGGATTCGCCGCCATCAGCCACGCTGTGAAATTCTCGCGATCACCGGTTATGGGACACCCGAAACGGCTGTTGAGGTCGTTCGTGCGGGGGCTTTTGATCTGCTCACGAAACCACTGATCGACGACGAACTGATGCTGGCGATTGGTCGCGCGCTGACCCATCGAGAGATCGAGGCCGAGAATGCCCAGCTCAAACAGCAGCTCGAGCGGAAATTCGGGATGGACAATATTCTCAGCCATGACTACCGGATGCAGAAGATTTTCGAGGTCATCGAAAGCGTTGCCGACGCCCGCGCGTCGGTGCTGATCACCGGCGAGAATGGGACGGGGAAATCGATGATCGCCCGTGCGATCCATCGCCGCAGCAATCGCGCCGCCAAACCCTTTGTCGAAGTC
>Ga0169931_10015403_pt1 | contig 10239 bp, 4 predicted proteins | sample Kivu_15m_20L_FD_129675 | JGI IMG/M metagenome (GOLD analysis project Ga0169931, IMG submission 129675) | Freshwater microbial communities from Lake Kivu, Western Province, Rwanda to study Microbial Dark Matter (Phase II) - Kivu_15m_20L... | ecosystem: Environmental > Aquatic > Freshwater > Lake ... | reverse complement strand
CTTCATTTTTAATTATAGCATGAGTAAAACTTTTATTTCATTAAAATTTTTAAGATTTATGAATTTTCTTAATATTGGGGATTGGGGATTGGGCCAATCCCCAATCCCCAATCCCCAATCCCCTAGCGTTTATTATAGTGATTAATAACTTAATTAAATAAAATACACATTCATTATTAAAAAGATAATTCTACTATTAAAATTTTTTTATGTTATTCTAATTTATTCATTCAATGTAAATCTCGGGATGCCAATTACAATATAATATTTATTGTAACCCTAAACAAAAAATACTCCAAATAAAAGATTTAGTTTATACTTATTAATTTCATGTATTTAAAATTTGTAAATTTATTATATTAATAAAATAATCTACCTATCTAATTAGTTCTATCGTCATATTATATATAGAAAATTACATCCCTTATGTTATATTATTAATATAAATATAATAATAATAAATTTAATAAAATATTATATATATCAATAAAGTAATTAACCACCTGAAAATATTTAGCCCACCCTTTCTTGATTTAAATTAATAAAATATATCGAGGAAAAATTAAGTGTTTAAATTGATAATATATTTTATACATACTAAGGTATCTTGTTATTATGTGAATCTTCAGATTTATTTAGCTAATCAGGGTCAGCCTGAAATGCACTCCAACAAACATTTAATATCATCATCTATTTCATTCACTTTTTTAATCAACTTCTGTTTTATCACAATGAATATAATAATATCCACGAAAATATTACATATAAGGTAAAAAATAATGATTAACAAATAGCTGCTTGTAACATTTTTTATCAAAGGGATCAAAATAGAATTAAGGACATAACTTTCTACCGGTCTGAAAATCAAAGTAATTATAGCCTTCATTTCTAAATAAATATCTTGATCAAAAATTCTTTTTATTTTCAAATAGTCCCCATCAGCTGATTCGAAGTCTTGAACAAGTTTCATCATCGAATAATTCACATCATAAATAATCGAATTAGAATCATTTTTTTGCATAAAGGGAAAGGTTAGACAATAAGCTTGTAGTGACTTTTGTAGCACCCCCGAGGGGTAGGCAGTTATCAGAGTTTTTATTATTTCATCATCGGTGTTAGCGTAAAGTTCATTGCAATTCATTGCTGATGTCATTTGGGTTTTGATGTTGCTGTATTTCTTAGAACTTTTCTGAATTTTCATCAGCTGCATGTTCATAAGTTTTATTACTTCAAGACTTTGTTTTATATAACCGCTGTTATTGTCAAAAAAGAAATTGAAATTTGTTACCCCAAAATTGAATGACTTGGTGTTATCATGATTATTCATGTTCAAAGTCGATTCACTATTCGCAGCATCATTATCAAATAAAAACTTTGTAATCCCCGCATCTGTCTGATTAGAAAACTGAATCGTCTGATGCAACATAGCGTTATTCATAATTTCATTGTTGATTCCTTCACTCAAATTCAAATAATCATATGCAGCAATTAAATCATTGAAAGAAAAGTAAAACCCTAAAAAGAATAAGAAAGCGTATAGGTAATAAATCAGAAATAGAAAGAATAAAAGTCTGATCAAAGGTTTCAACAATTTTTCTATTTTGATCTTAGAGTTTGATTTGTAAAAAGATTTTTCGTTTTTGTCGAACATAGGATGCATGGAATTCTTCGAATTATCTTTCTTGAAGGAGTCTAAGTGATGAGATTTTTCTTTCTTGCGGATGTTTTCAAATTTCACCATATAATCTTTTTTTAGCGCCTTTAACTTTTTAACCAACTTTGAAGGTGATTCTATATAAAACTCATTGAGATCCTTGAGAATTATTAATTTAGTCTGCATGTATTTTGAAACGTCCGGTGTGATCGTCTTAAATAAAAATTTGTTATGGTCAAATGTACTTTTTTTAAGATGGTTTATTATAACTATTGAGATCACAATCAATAAAATATGAAGGCCGATAAGTGCGAAGGTGAGATACAAATTTCTGAAAAATATTTCGTTCTTTGTTTGATCCGAAATTGAATTTGTAAAATTCTCCAAAATTTTGAAATTCTTTAAATACGTTGGATAATTCATAACGAGTTCATACACAGTTCTCTGAGAATCAGAGATTGTTCTATTATACACATTCGAGAAATTTGCGATTTTGGTGTTTGCATCGAAGTTAAATATGTAAATTAAATTTAACTCTTTTTCTAAATTTGAGGATTTACCGTTGGTCATTAAGATATTCATCATGTCACTGAATGAAGCTGTGTTAGCACTTATTTGCCAATCGTTGCCTATTTGCGAAATTGTGTAATATTTACTATCTTTCAACATGATCGCTTCTAGTTCTTCAGCGAATTTGGATTTATGTATGTAGTTCTGAAAATTTAGTAAGTCTGTTTTTAACAAGTCCACTTTGACTGAGAGTTCCTTAAGAATGTATTCCATCAAGTCTATTTGAATATCAGAATTTATATTAAGCAGATGTCGGTAATCTTCATTAGGATAATCAGAATAATCATTCGATCCAGGGTAATATAATCCCACGTTCATGTAAATACTCAACGCGGTATTTAAAAAGTCACTTTGAAATTTTTTAAAAACAATTTGCGAATCGTTTAATTCATTCAAGTGTTTGTTATCCATCAAACCAATCGTCAGAAAAATTATGCAATAAATCACTAAGAAAATGTTGATGAGAAGAGTAGCCAAAGTAAATTTGTTTAGATTAGAAGTTTTCTTTTCAACTTCTTTTTTTGTGTATAGTGTGGAAAAAGCTTCTTTAGATAATGAGGACACTGACGAAAAGGTGCACTGAGAAAGCTCGCGGTCGAAATTTCTTTCGGATTCCTCTTCTTCAAACCTGTAGATGCTGTCGTTTATTCCCTTAGTATAAGGATTATTAGAATCATTTCCTAATTGTGTGAATTCTCCTCGCTTTTGTCTATATAACTTCAATGAATAAACGTGACAAGGAAAACCATCGTTGTTATAAATCAGATACTTATAATTTATCCTGGCAGAAATGTGGTAATTCACTTTAGCAAGTCTTTCGATTTCTAATTGGAATGACTCAGACAAAGGGTCTGAGTCAAAATATTCTTTTATGTATTTTATCAATTTTGAATATATGTTATTATAATAATCATTATAATTCAATACGAAAACCTCTTTTGTAAAATTTTCTTTCTGAGCGTCGTTCGAATTAGAAGGTGTTTGTGTATTGTCTACAAACGTGTAATTTTTTTCAAAAATTTTATTGAGAGACAGCATTACATGAATATGAAATTTCTTCAGTGTCTCTAGCCATTTGGGGTGTAGAAAGAAAACCTTGCATAGAGCCGGAGAGAATGTTATCAGATAATCATTGTTCTTTGAGTTTTTCTCTCTATCGTTGTAAAGTTCCTGAAAGATCAACAAATCCTCTCTTGTTGATTCGAATTTAGAAATGATCATAAGCTCTTCTAAGTTAACTGACTTCAACAAAGAACTCGTCAACTTAATGTTACTTACGAAATAATTATCCGCCTGAACCACATATTCATAATTAAATCCTTCATAATGCTTTTTAAGACTAGCGAGGAAATTCTGAGTCCCATATTTTCTAAAATTTTTAGGAAAAATTTCTTCGAAATTTTTCTTTCTGTAATTTACAAATTGCTTGCTTGCTTTGAAGATTGTGATGTGATTATTTTTAATGTTGTAGATCATGTTGATTATTTTATCCTTAAAGAAAAACTCGTTTAGTGAGTCTTCCTGATTTTCTATGTCGTACATCTGGTCAGAGTCGCCTAACTGCATGTTGTACAATTTTTCAAAATTGTACCTCATTATAATCAAGGAGTACATATCAACATAGACGTTCTTATTTATCATAAAATACTGGATAGACTTCAAAATCTCTTTCTTGTTTTTATTTAAAGCGAGAGCAATCAGATAGAAATCCTTTTTAGAGTTTGAATCAAAGAGCAAAAATACCTCCTGGAGTTTTTCGATAGATGAGTTGATAAGATGATTAGTCTCATCTAATTTTTTTATTAGATTAAATTTTATCTCGTTTACTCTGTCATATACGTTAATGTAGTCAAAGAATAGTGTAAGGTTTGAAAGAAAATTTTTATCAGAAAATTTTTTCCTTTCAACGAGCAATTTGGTTTTGTAAATGAGAGATTTCTCTTCAATGTCCCCTAGCCATCCTCTTTCTGCACAGATGAGTTTTGCAAACTTGAAATAAAATTTTTCTTCTCTGGTCAACGTGAGGATTTTCTTTTTGACTAAAATTTTAGTCTGCGCGATAAAATTTTTAGGAAATTGCTCAATGTTCACATTCCCGCAAATAAAACAGCTAATAAACTCTTGTGAGAGAAGTGTCTTAGTCTTAGTGATGCAGTAATTTACATGGATGCCATGAATCTTGATGATTTTGTTATTGAACTGTTCTGTGCTCAAAGTAAAGTAGTCATGAATTATTTCGATCAGTTGTGGAATGTATCTTTCCTTGTAGAAAACTGGATTGGGGTTCATCCTGGTTAAAACCAAAATAGCAATAATAGAGAAAATGAAAATACTGACGATTACAATAATTAAGAAAATCGATCTTTCAATAGAGGAAACAAAAATCAGAATCGTAAAAAAAGTAAGAGAGTTAATAAAAAGGAGAAATAATCTCACTGTGTTAAATTTTTTATTAATATAAAAAATTGTTTCGTTTGAAATTAATTCGTAGACTATTTTGAAGGTAAATGTAAAAATTGAGGAGAGTATGATTATGTCGAAGAAAAGAATTTTTTCGGTTTCAGAATTTTCAGCTGCTGAAATGTCGTCGAGTTTCAAACTTCTAGAAAAGAAATTATTCTCTAAGACTATCACAATCTTTAAAAACAGTAACATGTAGTCATACTTCTTAGAGAATTTATGATCATAATGAAATGTCAACTTGGGATTGAATTGAACCATTAGGTTTAAATTTTCTACCAAGAAGATGTAACAGTACAAATACAAATATGCAAATATCACACCGATTATCAGAAAGAAAATGCTACTCCCCGATCCTGAGGCATTCGAAGTGTTGTTGATTCCGAATAAAATTCTGTCAAAGGTTATGTTCAATACATACAACCCTAAAATTTTAAATCCGATAAAATCGAGGAAGTTGATACAAAATGATTTTAGAAATTTCGCAAGGATTATTTTCCATTTTTTTGAAGTTGAAGAATCGAGTAAATGCATATGGGTATTTGAACTATTGAAATTTAGATTGTTAGCCGAAGCGTCTGAATTTTCTTTGAGTTTAAAATTTTCTGCTTCGGAAGAGTTATACTTTGTTTCGTAAACTATTAAAAAGAAAAAAATAAAAATCGGTAACAGAATAATTATGAGTGTGATGTAAAATAAAATATCTGGGTATTGACAATTATTTTGGGTATCGCAGTTAGAATTTTTTAGATTTGTGAATAATCCAACGGGGTTGTATTTCGAAATTGAGAAATTCTGGGTTATGATATTGAGCTTAAGAAGAATTCTGCTAACCGCTGAAATTGATTCAATGTAAATTAAAATGTATTCGAGAATTAAAGTTAATAAGATAATTTTGTAATTTTTGATAGAGTACTTCAAACAATTTTTGAGGATTATTGTATTGTAGTGTTTCGATTCCATTTATTTTATATTTAAAATAATAATTTGTATTAGTATTTGTATATCAATTAAAAATCATGGATGATGTCATATTTAATAAGTGCTAAAATTATAAAAATTAAACACAATATTCGTAATTTAATTATACATAGTATATAAAAATATATATATCTATATTTCACTTATATTATATTAGGGTTACCTATCAATTCACTTCATAAATGTCAATTACTTTTTTATATATTAGTAAATATTTGGTCGAGCACGCAACCTTGACGTTCCGATATTCATCATCATCTCTAAAAAATAATTTGTACTTATTAAATGTAATTATTATTTAAATTATTTGTTTTTAAAAAATTATGTCATCTTCATCCCCAAATTTGAAATCTACTCTAATGTAAGAAGGGAATAATAATATAAATTTATACAATCATAGTAATAGCAGTAGCAATAGTAATCAATATACACAAATTCAAAACAGCACAGACAATCTAAGTCAAGATTCATCTTTATCGTCGAAATCTTCGACTATAACATTCATCGATAGAAAAAAATCAAAGCCGGTTCTTTCAGAATTTTTCGACCAATTTTTAAAGTATCTCGTCTACATCAACTACAAAGAAGAAAAAATCACATTTAGAATTGTCTACGATAAAATATATCGACCGGAGTTATACAATTTCATCATAAAAGGCAGTGAAAAAAATATAAACCTCACAAGAAACATTTTTACGATGAACGAAGAAAAATATCCCTACGAACTTATAAAAAAGAATGAGAAATTTACTTTTGATGACGATGAGCTATACAACGAAAATAATTATCTTCGTACTATCCATAAATACTACATTATTCACAAACTTACGATCTATACCTCGCTGCCTATGTGCTTTATTACTCTATATTATAAATTTATACATAATCATTCGATAAAGATGCTGGTGTCTTTAGTATCTTTGTTTACTATAATGGGTGTGAATATGAATAATAAAAATAATCAGAAGAATTTTGAAAAGAGGGAGATATCTAGGATTGCAGTTGAAGCGAATAAAAAATATTTCGATACATATAAAAATTTCTTTTATGATTTATAAATGTGATATAAATATTGATGTGTTTTTAATAATCTTTATAAAGCAAATATATTATAATTATTTTTAGCTCAAAAATATATTTAATATAATTGATTATGTTTCATAAGTAAATCCCATAATCCACATACGTTTAACTTTATTAAGAAATTTTTGAAAAATATTTAGAGGGGTAATCCGGAATGGGGAGTTAGATTGTGTGTTTTTACTTCCATATACATGTCATATAATTGGGTAATTTAATATTTCTTCATTTATGAGCACCCAGTTGTTTTAAATAAATAATTACATATAATAAATATTATTCTAAAAGGCTCATAAGATATTCTTTCTGCAAATTTAATAACCATATTTGTAATCGTAATAGTACATTGATACTTATTTTTAACCCAATATTTTTATTTACTCTATACTTTACCTTTATCAGTAGAAATTCTTGAAGTTATCTACGTCTATAAAAGCTCTCTTCTTACTATTGGAGCCACTATCACACTGCTTATTAATCATGTAGTAGTTGTTAAATTCCTCAATATCTCCAAACTCATCTACAGGAGGCATTGGAAAGAGCTCCTCGTTTATAACATTCAAATTTTTAACTTCAGACTTTTCCTTTTCGGGTGTTTCTTTTAAATTTCTCTGAAGGCTTTTCTGTCTTGCACTCATCCCACCATAACTGGTCTGAGGTCTTTTAGAATTTATAAGCTTAAGTTTGACAAGATTAATACGGGGATCTGGAATCTCCTAAAAAAATAATAATTAAAATAGCAATATCTTACATCGATTTCTCCATCATTTTGAAAATTGTTATTCTGAAAGTTGTTAGGGTTAAAAATCTCCTTGTTTTCTAAAAAGAAGAAGTCATGGTTGCTAGATTCCCTTACATTCTCATTTGTTTCATCTTTGATTTTTTCTTTTAATTTGACTTTTGTGGTGCGGATATTTCTACAATTATCGTCCTGTCTAGAATTATAGCTAATAACATCATTAGCTTTATTTTCATAAGAAATAGTTTCAACACCAGGAAATAATCTCTCATTATCCGATATTTTTAATTTCTCGTTTAAATCTAGGTTTATTTTTCTATTTATTTCTTCATTCATAGAGCTTAAGACTAAATTTTGATTTTTATTAATGTCTTTTAAATAAACAAAAGGTTTCATAATTTTTGTCCCATTCATAGTTCCTTTTTTAGGGTCATGTTTATCATCCACTACGTTATTGAAAAGATCAGCTAATTCATTTATGAAACTGTCGTTGTTACCGTCTAAAATTGTCTCTATGCGCTTGTCGTCAATTTGGACAGACTTGCTGATATTAATCACATTATTCTGATTATTAGGATTTTCATCTTGCAAGTTATCCAAGCAATTGATTTTAAATTTGTTAAAATTTTTTTCATTAGAATTAATAGGACAATCCACAAGGCATTTTGCGTAATTTTTCGAAGTTTCCTCTACGAAATTATTCAAATTTTCATCCAAATCAACACGATTATCATCGCCATCTTGGTAATTAACTCTACTATTTTTAATCCCCGGTTTGTTAAGCATTTTCTCAGAATTGTCTTTGGATTTTCTAATCGTTATTTTTACCTGATTATCTAAGTTACTGTGAGAAATATGATTATCTACTGTATTTGTTTTTGTCGTATTACTCCCATTGGTGTTACTATTAAAAAAGTTCATTTTGCAATTAACACTAAATTTTTTATCATTTTCTTCCAACAAATTCGCAAGTGGGAAACTATTTTTCTTTGAGATTTTTTCGTTGCTAGTTCTCAAGGTGTTTACCAAAATTGATTGTCTATTAGTGTTTTCTTTGGCAGTTTGTGAAGTGATAATCGCTTCGTTTTCGTTATGAATATTATTAGAGTTCCCTGTCAGTATTTCAGCAATTTTTGCAGTTTTGGGGCCTTTACTGACCCTTCGCTTGGGATTGGGATCGAGATTAATATGATTAACATTGAAATTGTTTATGTTGATACTAATCTGCGGTTGATTGGAGTTGATCATAATCGGAGGATTGATCCCCTGCCCAGGGTTAATCAAGTTATTCCCACTACCAATAGGAAAGAGGACATCAGGGTTTGCGATTGTTATTTTTTTTCTCAATTCATAATCCAATTTTTTATCTTTCTCTGACTTAATTGCGTTGTATGTAATCAAGCTATTTCCTATGTAATTAACATTATTAATATGTCCCATATTCATTGTACTACTCGTGTTGATGTTAGAGGAATAAAATTCTTTGAATTCTTTCGCGTAATCTTTTCTGAAATTAGTCGAGTTCGTTCTAAAGTATTGACTGCTCTTCTCTATAGAATTTTTGCTGTTTATTTTATTCAAATGTTGATTTATATTGTAGCTTGGGTTTGAGTTAATAATTTCATTCTGATTTGAATCAAAATTATAATTTGAATTAAATCCCTTTGAATTATGAGTATTTGACATTAAATTGTAGCTTGAATTAGGTTTCAACTTTTCAGATAAATTTATGTCAGAAGAATTTTTGAAGGATTTTACGACCTTTATTTTTTTCAGATTCAGAAATTTATCAGAAATTTGGTCACCACCTACCTTTTGGTTTTTTAAATTAACAAAATTAATTCTGTTAAAATTAAGGGCGTTTGTATTTAAAGATGAATTTTGTAAATTCGAATTTGTTTGATATTTTTGATTCGTAGAATTCATAAGATTTAAAGTAGGATTATCATAATGTTCCTTATTACCAGAATTTATGCAATTTTGAGATAAATACACATGATCTTTCAAATTTTTATTCGGTTCTGTATTAGTTACGTTTGACCCCTCCTGATTCCTGATCTTACTTTGATTTTTTTCACTCGTATTCCCCCAGTAATTCAAAAATGTGTGCCCAATTTCATTTCTAGCAGTGTTGTTGTTTTCTTTCTTCTTTGGGGTGATTTTGTTACAGTTGTTGTTATCATTCGTCAACTTTGAAATTTGTGAATTGGAATTTTTCAAGAGATTTTCATCAATTGAAATGGATTTGGTAGAAACTAAAATAATAAAATAACATATATTAGTCTATAAAAACCTTACCCCTACTATTTCCGTCGTGTTTGATGATCTGATGCAATTGATTCATTTAGATTTTATAAATTTATATTAATTAAAGAGAGCTTAATAGTAAATAAATTTTAAATTTTATAATTATTTATTATTTTACTTTTAATAATATATATATTGATATATTAAACATGACTAGTGATTAAATTTTAACAAATTTGTTAATATTAGGATTTATTGCAGTATTATATATTCTTAACAAAAATTTTTATTGCTAATTTTTTATAATCATTATATTTGTTTAACATAATTTAATTTAATTTTTTGTAATTCAATGAAACTTCAAGACAAATTCAAAAAATTCTTTATACTCCCACTTATCTTTGGAATACTTCTCTCTATTTTAACTACTGTTACTATTTTACTACTTTACTCAAAAAAATTTACAAGCACGGGAGTCATGGAAAAACTTTCAAAATTAGAATACGGT
>Ga0169931_10015402_pt1 | contig 10239 bp, 6 predicted proteins | sample Kivu_15m_20L_FD_129675 | JGI IMG/M metagenome (GOLD analysis project Ga0169931, IMG submission 129675) | Freshwater microbial communities from Lake Kivu, Western Province, Rwanda to study Microbial Dark Matter (Phase II) - Kivu_15m_20L... | ecosystem: Environmental > Aquatic > Freshwater > Lake ... | reverse complement strand
CGGCACGGCACGGCTGCTAGCATCGCGGCGACGGCGGATCGCAGGTCGGCCCGTGCCGCTGCACCGGGGAGTCCCATGCACGAACGGTGGCGCGCGCTGTGGGTCCTGTCGGCCGCGCGGGTGGCGATGGGGTTCCAGTTCCAGGTGATCGGGGCCACCGCACCGCTGCTGCGCGACCAGTACGGCCTCACGCTCGCCGACATCGGCTGGCTGGTCGGCCTGTTCCTCGCGCCGGGCGTGGTGCTCGCGCTGCCCGGCGGCCTGCTGAGCGCGCGCTGGGGCGACCGCCGGATCGCGGTCGCCGGCACCGCGGCGATGGTCGCCGGCGGCGCGCTGTCGGCGTTCGCGCCGGACGTCGCGACGCTGCAGGCCGGCCGTCTGCTCGGCGGGATCGGGGGCGTGCTGTTCAACGTCACCGCGAGCAAGATGGTCGCCGACTGGTTCGCCGGACGCGAGATCGACCTCGCGATGTCGGTCTTCGTGTCGACCTGGCCGGTGGGCATCGGCCTGGGTCTGCTGACCCTCGGGCCGATCGCCGCGTGGGGCACGCCGGCGGCGGCGTTCGGCGCGACCTCGATCCTCGCGCTGGCGTCGCTGCTGCTGGTGCTGGCGCTGTACCGGCCCGCCCCCGGTGCAGCCGCGCCGGGCCCGCTGCGGCTGTCGGCGCTCGCACCGGGCGACGGCTGGCGGCTCGTGCTGGCCGCCGGCGGCTGGACCACCTACAACGTCGCCTTCGCGGTGCTGGTAGCGTTCCTGCCGGCGCTGTTCGTCGCGCGCGGGCAGGACGTCGCGCTCGCGGGCGCGCTGACCGCGACGATGACGCTGACCTTCGTCGTGTCGATCCCGCTCGGCGGCTGGCTGATCCAGCGCACCGGACGGCCGGCGACCGTCGCCGCGCTCGGCGTCGTCGGCTGGGCGGGCTGCATCGCCGCGGTGCGCGCAGGTGCCGACCCGACGCTCCCGCTGACGCTCGCCGGCCTGCTGTCGGGCTGGGCCGCGGGCGCGCTGTCGGCGGCGCCCGCGCGCTTCCTCGGGCCGGCGGCCCGCGCGATCGGCCTGGGGCTGTTCTACACGCTGTTCTACCTCGGCATGGGCGCGCTGCCGCGTGCGGTCGGCGCGTGGGCCGACCGGGCCGGCACGCCCGAGGTGGTGCTCGACGCGTCGATCGCGTTTGCGCTCGCGACCGTCGTGCTGCTGGTGGCGACCGCGCGCGCGACCCGCACCGCGGGCCGCTGACCCGGCCGCCGCGCAGAACCGGCCGCCGCGCCGTCCGGCCGGTCGCGATCGGCGAGCCCCCGTCCCTTGCAGACACGCGTCCGGCCGCCGCGTCACCCTGCGGCGAACCCGGATGGCGCACCGGACGCGGGGATGGAACGCTTGCTCGGCGCGTCGCGGGGTCGCTTTCGACTCATCCCCACGACGTGATGCCGACCGATCGGCACGGGAGACGACCCTGAGCGTGCATGGGGATGCACGGCGTATGACCCCCGGCCCCGGGCCGTGCGTCGCACGGCCGCGACCGGCGGAGGGGGATCGGGCGTACGGGGCGGGGCCGGTGAGGGGTCGCAACGGCCGACCGGCGCAGGTGATCGGTCCGGAGTTGACGGGCCGGTTCTTCGATCCGCGCGGCTGGACGGTGACCGCACGGCTGCGGTTGTTCAAGGAGGACAACTTCCTGCCGGGCGGCTACTTCGTGCTGGACCGCCACGGCGTGCGTCACGAGATCGCCGGCTGGTCGCCGGCGGCGGCCGGGCGGCACGGTCGCGAGCTAATGGGGCGGCTGCTGTCGCGCAGCGCGATCGATGCGCGCGACGTGAGCGTGTGCCAGACGCACGAGCGGGTCCACAGCCGCAGCGGTCAGCACTGGCTGCCCACGGCGCGCGCGAGCGAGCGCGACGGTCATGCGCTGTACTGGGCGCAGCAGGCGGCGGGCATCCCGAGCGAGCCGGTGCCGCGGGGCAGCCCCGCCTTCGAGCGCGGCTACCGCCAGGCGACACGCGATTTCCGGTGGCTGACCGGCCTGGCGCTGACGCAGCAGGCGCTGACCGTGGCCGGGTTGGCTGCGGCACCGATCCGGCTCGGTTCGGGCTACAGCATCGTCGATGCGAGCAGCGGGCACCGGATCCGCTACGACTGGAACGGGCCGCGCGGCGGGCGCGAGCGGCGGGCGCAGGGCGAGGTGATCACCGCCACGGGCATCCGCGGCGACGGCAGCGTGGCCGGCCAGGTGGTGCTGCGCCCCACGGCCGGGGGCGGCTGGGCGGGTGGCGGTGCCAGAGCCGGGGCCGGGCGCGGCGCCGGCCGGACCGACGGGGCGGCCGGCGGCCCGGTCGGCGGGGCGAGCCGCGGGGGTGCGCTGGCCGGTGCGGGGACGGGCCGCGCTGCGGCGGGCCCGCCGTCGGGTGCGACGCCGGCGGGCGCGGCACGGTTGCGGCCGCTCGCGTCGCGGGTGGCGGACGAGCTGGCGGGGGGCCAGCCCGGGCTGGCCGCGGCGCTGAGCACGCGGCTGAGCGGCCTGGACGAGCGCGCGCTGCGCGCGCTGCTCGGTCCGCCCGGCAGGCCGCCGCCGGCGTCGCAGATCGCAGCGCTGCGCGAGGCGAGCCTGCGGCTGCTGTCGCAGCAGGCGGGCGGCCTGTCGGCCACCGGGCGGCAGGCGCTCGAGGCGCGGCTGGGCCGGGAACTGGAGGGCCGATCCCCCGAGGCGCAGCGCCGCTGGCTGGTCGACCTGGCCAGCAGCCCGGGGCTGCGTCGGATGCTGCTCGCGACGATCCCCCCGTCCTCGACCGAGAGCCCGGCCCGCCCGGCGCCCGCCCGCCCGGGGGCTGCCCGCGGCCACGCGCCCGACGGCCCGACGCACCGCGACGCCACGCCCGCCACGCCCGCCACGCCCGCCACGCCGGCCCAGCCCGCCCAGCCGGCCTCCCCGCCCGCGCGCCGGGTCGTCCAGCAGCAGCTGCAGCAGCAGCCGCTGCAGGGGCCCGCGAACCGCTCCGGCGATTCCGCCGACCGCGGTCCGCAGGCCGTCCGGGCGGGCCGCGTCAAGGACCTGCCGTCTCTGGCGAACCGGCTCGGTCAGCTGCGCGAGCGGGGCGAGCTCCCCCGCTGGCTCGATCGGCCCGAGGCCCCGCGAGACCTGGGCAACGCGCTGCTCGGCATCGGTGGACGCCCGCAACGGTTCGGTCGCGATGACGACGCCGAGGCGATGGCAGCGCTCGCGAAGGTGATCCGCGGCCTGGACGAGGCGCAGCTGGCGACGCTCGGGCCGGACGTGCTGCAGCGCATGCTCGGTCGCGGCAGCCCCTACGATGCGGGTCTGGCCGGCTACCAGCGGCTCGTGACCGGCACCCAGGAGACCGGGCAGCTCACCCAGAGCGGCGCCCTACCGCGCACGGAGGACGACCTGCCGTGGGCGATCCAGCGGCTGCTGCGCGCGCTGGCCGCGGCTCGCGCCGCCGATGAGCGCGTGCACGACGGCGCCCGACCCACGGCGGTCACCGACGCCCAGGGGCGGCCCTTCGCGCTGCGCGGTGGCGCGCTGACCTCGCCGCTGCTGCTGCAGCCGGGCGCCGCGATTCCGGAGCAGGCCTACGAGCCGACCGGGCTGGTGACCGACGGCCGTCATCATGCGTTGATCCCGGACGTGCACGGCAACAGCGACCTGTTGGCGGCGCTGCTGAGGCAGCTGAACACCATGATGGTCCGGCAGCGGATCGATCCGGGCGAGTGGGTCCTGACGCAACTCGGCGACGAGATCAACAAGGGTGCCGATCCGGCGGGCGTCGTCGGACTGCTCCGAGGCGTGAAGGCGCTGTCGGTCGACGGCCGCGATCCGGCGGCGATCGAGGCGCTGGATCCGGACACACGCCGCGCCGTCGCGGAGCTCGGGCTGGAAGGGCTGTCCGGCGTGCGCCTGCTGCTGGGCAATCACGAGGACCCGCTCACGTATGCGATGCACATGACCCGCGACAGTCCGATCGACCGCTATGCGCGCGCCGTGGCGGACATGCTGGGCAAGGGGCTGGACAACACGGTCGTGTCGTGGATCCGGCGCCACCCCGAGGCCTTCGGCCCGCAGGATCGGGCCTGGCTCGCGCGCGCGACGCGCGTCTACCCGACGCCCCCGCGCAGCGACGCGCCCGGATCGCCGTGGGAGTGGCGTGACCCCGACTCACCGGTCGTGCGGACCGCCACGCACCGCGAGGTCGAAGACCACTACCGCCGCTTCCGCACCGCCTGGGTCGAGGCGCTGCAGGCTACCGGCGCGCTGACGCACTTCCGCGGCCTGGAGACCGCAGTCGAGGCCGGCCGGTTCCCTCTTCGTCCACGCCGCCCCGCCGGTCACCGACGTGCAGGCGAGGGAACTGCAGGACCATCTGCGCGGGGGCGCGCCGTTGTCCGCGCAGACCCAACGCCACCTGATCTGGACCCGCGGTCCGGAGAACCCGAACCTGCTGCGGGACTACGACGCCGCGGTTGCCGGGCTCGCGGATCCCTGGGCGGGGCTGGTCGGCGGGCACACGATGGGCGGCGCGCTCGGGCGCACCCCGAACACCACCGTCTGGTACCTGGACCTGGGGTTCGGTCGCCACTCGCTGCCGATGATGCACATCACGCCCGACGGCCGGGTGGCGCTGATCGTGGCCCAGCGCACCTCCCAGGGCATCCAGGTCCACGCGGTGCGGCCGGGCGACTTCCTTCCGGCCAGCCTGGGCAACCCGCAGCTGCCCAACCGATTCGCGCCCTGATCCGCCCGCCGCGGTCGATCGGCTATCCTCCCGCCCGGACTGGCCCGCCCGCGACGACCGCGGCCGGCCTGGACCGGATCCGACCGTGGACGCCGCCGACGCCGAGCTCGCCCGCCTGAACGACAACCCGCTGTACCGCGCACTCGGCATCCGCCTGGACGCAATCGGCGGCGGCGACGCGCGCGCAACCCTGGCCCCGACCCCCGCCGCGTGCTGGCCGATGCCCGAGCAGCCGCACGGCGGGGTGCTGTTCACGCTGATCGACACCACCGCCGCCTGGGGGGCGTCGTCGCTCGTCGGCCCCGGCGAGGGTTGCGTGACCGTCGACTGCAGCGTGCAGTACGTGGCGCCTGCCCGCCACGCGCCGTTCGCCTGCGTCGCGCGCACGGTCGCGCGCTCCGGGCGCAGCCTGTTCGTGCGCGCCGAGGTGCTCGATGCGCGGGGCGCGCTGGTGGCGCTCGGCCAGGGAACGTTCCGCAGCGTGCCGACCGGGGCGTGAGCCCCCGCGCCGGCCGCGGCGGCGGTCGGTCCGGCGCCATCCGCCGTGCTCGCGGGGCGCCGGCCCGACCGGGCAGGCCGCACCCGTTCCGGTCGCCACAGCCGCGCGCCACCGGTCTGGAACGCGCCGCCGGAGGTCGGTCCGGCCTCAGGTCCGCATGCGGCCGACGCGCGACCCATCGGACACTCTGGCGGCGACCGACCCTTTCGGCGACGTCGCTGCATCGCCACTTCCGCCGGAGCGTCCGGACATCGCCTTGCCGTCCTCGACCCGATGCGTCACGACCCCGCTGCCGCAGGGCCGGTGCGCCCGAGCGCGCCGTGCCTCCGGCCGCGTGCACGCGCCGGGCCGCCGGCTCGCGCTCGTGCTCGCGCTCGTGCTCGCGCTGGCGGCGTCGCTGTGGACGGCCGCCGGTGCGGTGGCGTCGGACGCCTCGGGCGAGCGCTCGGTCTCCTGGCTGAGGTACGCGCAGGCGATGGGCGCGCCCGAGTCGCCGCCCGGCGCACCGCCGCCCCAGCTCGCCGCCCCGCCACTGCCGGAATCGATCGTCGCGCTGCGTTTGTCCGACATCGCCGGACTGGAGCGGGTGGAGGTCGACCCGACGCTCGAGCCGATGCGCGACCAGACCCGGCTCGAGCAGGCCGACGTGCGAACGAGCATCGAGCGCGCGCTCGCGATCAGCGACGAGCTCGCCGGCGCGCAGGCGCGCAGCCTCGCGCAGCGCTTCCAGATCGACGTCGCGACCGGCGCGCTGCGCCCGCGCGTCGATCTGCGCATGGCCTACGGCACGGAGAACTCGCGGCCGAGCGCGCGCATCGACCCGGACGCCGGCACCCCCCTCGCCAGTTCGACGCACAGCCGCGACGACTCGTCGCTGGTGCTGCGCCAGCCGCTGTACGACGCCGGCGCGACGAGCGAGCGCGACCGGCAGCGCGCGCTGCTCGGCTCGAGCGAGTCCGGCGTGGCGGCGGCGCGCGACCAGGTCGCGGTCGACGCGGCGACCGCCCACCTGGACGTGCTGCAGTTCTCGCTCGCCTCGGTCTTCGCCCGTTCGTACCGAGTCGAGCTCGAGAAGCTGTTCGCGCAGGTCAACGCCCGGGTCGAGGCCGGCGGCGCGAGTCCCGCCGAAGCCGAGCGGGTGAAGGCGCGCGCGATCAATGCGCGCTCGTCGGTGATCGAGGCCAGCGGCTCGCTCGAATCGGCGCTGCTCAGCTACCGCCGTCTCGTCGGCGCGGTGCCCGGATCGATCCCCACCGACGACGTGCTCTCGCCGTCGTCGCTGCCCCCGCTCGAGCAGGCGCTCGCCCGGGCCCGTGCGGAGAACCCCGGGCTCGCCTCGCTGCGCGCCAACCAGCGCGCGATCGAGGCCGAGGTCGAGGCCGCGCGGGCTCGGCTGCGGCCGCGGCTGGAACTCGAGGTCGGTAACTACCGCACCCGCGGCGCGAGCGGCGCCGACGGCACGACCAACGAGGCCCGCGCGATGCTGGTGCTGTCGTGGAACCTGCTGAGCGGCGGCTCGGACGTGGCCGCCGCCAACGCCGCGGCGGCGCGCCTGGACGAGAACCGGTTCCGGATCCGCGACGCCGAGCGGCGACTGGATGACGCACTGCGGATCTCGTACAACACGCTCGACGCGGTGTCGCGGCGCGCGCTGTCGGTGCGCGAGGAGTTCATCGCCAATCAGCGCGTGATCGACGCGTTCCGGACGCAGCTGCTGTCGGGCAATCGCCAGCTGCTCGACGTGCTCGACGCCGAGCAGCGCCTGTACCAGAGCCGGGTCGAGCTGCTGCGCCTGACCGTGCTGCAGGCGAGCCTCACGCTGCAGGCCCTCCGGCAGATCGGCCTGATCGGCGGCGCCCCTGCGGCCGCCGCGCCGCAGGGGCGCACCGCGCCCATACCGACGCTGCCTGCGGCCGCGCGCGCACCGGTTGCGCCCGCATCGGTTGCGCCCGCACCGGTTGCGCCCGCACCGGTTGCGGCCGTGCCGGTTGCGGCCGTGCCGGTTGCGGCCGTGCCGGTTGCGCCCGCACCGGTTGCGCCCGCACCGGTTGCGCCCGCACCGGTTGCGCCCGCACCGGTTGCGGCCGTGCCGGTTGCGGCCGTGCCGGTTGCGGCCGTGCCGGTTGCGCCCGCGCCGGTTGCGGCCGTGCCGGCTGCGCCCGCGCCGGTTGCGGCCGTGCCGGCTGCGCCTGAGCTGGCCGTGCCCGCGCCGGCCGCGCCCGCGCCGGTCGTGCAGGCGCCCCCGGCCCCCGCGGCCGACGTGCCCGCATCGGCCCTCAGCGGGCCGGCCGCTCCCGCACGGTCCCTCGACGGGCCGATACTCATCCTGCCGGCCGCCGTCGCGCGGTTCGCCCCCGCAGCGGCCGGCTCCGTGCCCGCCGCCGCGGCCCTGGCCGTACCCGCCTCGGTTGCGCCCGCAACGGTCGCGCCCACGCCCGTCGTCGCCGTGCCGCCGGGCCGCGCCACCCCATCGCCGACCGGGCCCCGGCCCGGCGGCCGCTGAACGGAGGACCCCATGGCCGGCGGCGGCGCCAATGACAAGGAAGTCAACTTCTGGCCAGGCTTCGTCGACGCCCTGGCCAACGTCGTGGTGACGATGATCTTCGTGGTCGTGGTGTTCACGATCGCGCTGCTCTACTTCGCCCAGAACAAGGTGAAGGAGGCGCTCGCCTCGGCGCAGAAGGCCGAGACGGTGCCGGTGCCCACGCCCCCGCCGGTGGCCTCGGCGGCCACGATCATCGAGCTTCAGCGGCGGGTCACCGAGCTGCAGCGCGAGAACGAGCAGCTGCGCCGCGAGACGCAGACCGCGGCGCGCTCGAGCGCACCGCCGCAGGCCGGCTCGGTGCCTCGCGCCGAGGTCCAGGTCGCGGAGTCCGCCCCGCCCCCCGGCCCGGCGCCGGCGCTCGCGCGCATCCAGGGCCTCGAGTCCTCGCTGCAGATCCTCTTCCCCGCCGGCACCATCGAGATGGACGCGCCTTCGATCGCGCGGCTCGAGACGGCGTTCGCAGCGATCGCCGACCGGGCGCGCAGCGACGGCATCGAGCTGGTGGGCATCGCCGAGGCCGGCCCGTACAGCGAGGGCCGGCGGCTCGCCTACTACCGCAACCTGGCGCTGCGCAACTGGCTGATCGAGAAGGGCATTCCGGCCGCGCTCATCCGCATGCGCCTCGCCGACGTCGACAGCGGGCGGCCGCAGGGCATCGTGCAGCTGTCGCCTGCGGCGCAGAGCCGCTGACGCACCGCAAGGAGGACCGATGCGCGACTACGCCGAAGGCCTGCGGGAACAGGTCGCGTTCGACGAGCAGGCGCGACGTGCGCGGCTGATCGTCGTGCTGATCGCCGTGGTGCTCGGCGTGCTGCTGTGGTGGTCGTCGGTGGCGACCGTCGACAAGGTGGTCCGCGCCGAAGGGCGGATCATCCCGTCGGCGCGCACCCAGGTGATCCAGCACCTCGAGGGCGGGATCGTCGCCGAGATGCTGGTGCGCGAAGGCGACACGGTCCGGCAGGGCCAGCGGCTGCTGTCGATCGACCCGACCCGCGCCGACGCGACCCTCGCCGAACGCAAGGCCCGGCGGGTCGGCCTGCAGGCACGCGCCGCACGACTCTCCGCCGAGGCCGAGGGGCGCGCGAGCGTCCGCGCCCCCGGCCCGGCCGGACGCGAGGGTTCGGCGAGCGCCGCGGAGCTCGACGCGTTCGTGTCGCGGCGCGCGCGGCTGGACCAGGAGGTCCGGGTGCTGCGCGAGCAGCAGGCGCAGAAGCGCGCCGAGATCGCCGAGCAGGAGTCGCGCCGCAAGAGCCTGTCGGCCGAGATGGAGCTCGCGCGCCGCCAGCTCGGCGTGGTCGAGCAGATGCAGTCGCGGATGGCGGCCTCGCAGATGGAACTGCTGGACGCGCAGTCGCGGGTGCAGCGCTATGCCACGCAGATCCAGGAGGCCGAGTCCTCGCTGCCCAGGCTGCGCGCGGCGATCGCCGAACTCGACGAACGCATCCAGGACGTGACCACGCGCTTCCGGGCCGAGGCGCAGACCGAGCTCGCGCAGGTGCGCGGCGACATCGAGCGGGTCGACCAGGAGATCCGCGGCGAGTCCGACCGGGTCGCGCGCACCGAGATCCGAGCCCCGGTCGACGGCGTGGTCAACCGGATCTACGTGAACACGGTGGGCGGCGTGGTGCGCCCGGGCGACCCGATCGCCGAGCTCACCCCGCGCGACGAGAAGGTGGTGATCGAGGGCCGCGTGCGGCCCGCGGACCGGGCCGACCTGCGCGACGGCATCCGCGCCAACGTACGCTTCTCGGCGTTCGACGGCGGCGAGTTCGGCTCGCTGCAGGGCGAACTCACCGAGGTGAGCGCGGACACGGTCCCCGACGAGCGCGGCGAGCGCTTCTTCCGGGTCAAGGTCGTGGTCGAGCGGTCCAACGGCCGCATCCCGCTGCACCAGCTCAGCCCGGGCATGACCGCCACCGCCGACCTGGTGACCGGTCGGCGCACCGTGCTCGACTATCTGACCTCGCCGTTCACGCACTTCGCGGCCCGCGCGCTCACCGAGCCCCGGTGATCGGCCGCGACCTCGCGTCCAGCGGCTAACGGGTCGCCTCGAACCGGCCCGCCGGCCACTCCGGACCGCCGGCAAGGCCGCGCAGGCCGACCGTCGCCTGCACGGCGCCGGCGCCGGCGCCCCCGTCAGAGACTCCCCCCCGCGCAACGGTGCTGCAGACCGGCCACGGCCGAACGCGACACCGCAGCGCCCGGGGTCCGCGCCAGAGGAGGCGCCGGCGATCGTTCGCCGGCGCCTTCGACCGTTTCCGGGAGTACCGAACGATGATGAAAGACCTGCGCAAGTACCTGGTCTACGGAGCGGCTCCGCTCGCGGGCACGATCGGCGGCGCCTTCATGTTCTCCGACTTCGTGGTCAACGCGATCGAGACCAACATCGCGCTGAACGGGAAGATCCTGGTCACGATGGGCATCGGCGCGGCGCTGATGTACTTCCGGAT
>Ga0169931_10015401_pt1 | contig 10240 bp, 4 predicted proteins | sample Kivu_15m_20L_FD_129675 | JGI IMG/M metagenome (GOLD analysis project Ga0169931, IMG submission 129675) | Freshwater microbial communities from Lake Kivu, Western Province, Rwanda to study Microbial Dark Matter (Phase II) - Kivu_15m_20L... | ecosystem: Environmental > Aquatic > Freshwater > Lake ... | reverse complement strand
TTCTTCACGCCGATCGGATCGAGGCCATCAACGCCGAGCTCGAGCGAACGCAGCGCCTTGCCAAACGCCTCGGCGAAGGTGCGCCCGATCGCCATCGTCTCGCCGACCGACTTCATCTGGGTCGTGAGCTTGCGCTCCGCACCCCGGAACTTCTCAAAGTCGAAGCGCGGGTGCTTGACGACGACGTAGTCGAGGCTCGGCTCGAAGGCGGCCTTCGTCTTCTTCGTGATGTCGTTGTCGATCTCGTCGAGCGTGAAGCCGACGGCGCACAGCGCAGCGACCTTGGCGATCGGAAAGCCCGTCGCCTTCGACGCGAGCGCCGAGCTGCGGCTGACGCGCGGGTTCATCTCGATGACGACCATGCGCCCGTCTTTGGGGTTGATCGCGAACTGCACGTTGCTGCCGCCGGTCTCGACGCCCACCGCGCGCAAGATGGCGATGGCGGCGTCGCGCAGCGTCTGCACCTCACGGTCCGTCAGCGTTTGGATCGGCGCGACCGTGATCGAGTCGCCGGTGTGCACGCCCATCGGGTCGAAGTTCTCGATACCGCAGACGATGATGCAGTTGTCGTTCTTGTCGCGGACCACCTCGAGCTCGAACTCTTTCCAGCCGAGGAGGCACTCTTCGATCAACAGCTCGCGCGTCGGCGAGGCGTCGAGACCGAAGGTCGCGATCGCTGTGAGCTCTTCGTCGGTGCGGGCGATGCCGCCGCCGGTGCCGCCCATCGTGAACGACGGACGAATGACGATCGGTAGGCCGAGCTGGCTCGCCGCGGCGCGGACCTCGTCGAGCGAGTGGCAGACGATGCTCTTGGCGCTGCCGAGGCCGATCTCGTCCATGCACTTCTTGAAGCGCTCGCGGTTCTCGGCTTTGTCGATGACGTCGGCCTTGGCGCCAATAAGCTCGATGCCCAAGCGCGTGAGTGTGCCGTCGCGGTCGAGCGCCATCGCCAGATTGAGCGCGGTCTGCCCACCGACGGTGGGCAGCACGGCGTCAGGGCGCTCCTTTTCGAGGATCTTGCTGACGATGTCTGGCGTGAGCGGCTCGACGTACGTGGCGTCGGCGAGCTCGGGGTCGGTCATGATCGTCGCGGGGTTGCTGTTGACGAGGATGACCCGGTAGCCGCACGCCTTGAGGGCCTTCACGGCTTGGGCGCCCGAGTAGTCGAACTCGGCGGCTTGACCGATGACGATGGGGCCGCTGCCGAACACGCAGATGCTTTGAATGTCGGTCCGCTTGGGCATGGTGTCCTCGTCGTCAGCGGGCCGGCTCGCGACCCGACGCGTCTCGGCGACGCGCGGCGTCATTGGCCCCTTGCGAGGGCCGACGCAAGGCCCAAACCTGCGCCGGCGACAGCGCAGGAGGGACCATGTTTGTCGGCGAGCGGGCGCGGCTGCGCGGCATCGAGAGGCGAGACCTGCCCGCGATCGTGCGGTGGCTCAACGACCCGGCCGTGCGCGGCCGGCTCGGACGAGGCGATCCGATCTCGCTCGTCGCTGAGGAGCGCTGGCTTGAGACGACCCTGAAGAGCACGACCGAGGTCGTCTTCGCCATCGACGCCATCGCAGACAAGGATCCGTTCGTGGGGACCTGCGGGCTCCACGCCATCGACTGGCGCAACCGCAGCGCACGGCTCGGGATCATGATTGGCGAGGCCGCGTGGCAAGGGCGGGGCATTGGTACGGAGGCCGTGCAGTTGCTCGTTCGCCATGCGCTGCGCGGGCTGGGCTTGCACCGCGTCGAGCTCGAGGTGCTCACCGACAACGTGCCCGCCATCCGCTGCTACGAGCGCGTCGGGTTCGTCAGCGAAGGCGTGCGCGAGGGGGCCATCTTCCTCGACGGCGCCTTCGTAGACTTGCGCCTGATGCGTGTCCTGTCGACGGCATGGCCGCCCCCGGCCACCCCGGCTGCGACGACGAAGCGCCCGACGAAGAAGGCGACGACTACAACGCGAGACGCTTCTTCAGGGCGGTGAACTTCCCCTCGAAGCGCGTGAAGCCCGTCCGGCTCGCGCGCTCAAGGCCGAGCTCGATCGCGCGCCGGGCGTCGGTCCCGCGGCCCTCGAGGTGCTTGGCCTCGGCGTCGCAGAGGAGGCCGTAGAGCGTGATGCGGTTGGCGTTCACCTGCATCGCCGTGCGCATGCCGCGCTCGATGTCGTCTTTGCCGACGGGGTCGCCTTTGCGGATCATGCCGAGGCCGCGCACGATGGCTGCCTCAGCGACCTTGAGCGCCGAGTGCGCTTTGAGCGCGAGGTCGAGGGCCTCCTCGCCCTTCTTCAGGCCTGCGGCGTTGTCGGCGGCGCTGTTGCCGCCGGTGACTGCTCGATCAAGCAGCACCTGCGCCTCGACGATGCGCAGGTAGGCGAGGTGCTCGATCTGGTCGAGGTCGACGAGGATGCGCGCGGCTTTCCCCGTCAGCACGAGCGCGTCGTCGTAGTCGCCGAGGTCGCGCCGCACCACGGCGATGTTCATGAGCGCGTTGGCGAGGCTGCGTCGGTCGCCGGCGGGCTTCGCGAGGTCGATCATGCGCCGGTAGTTCACCTCGGCGTCGGTGTAGTTGCCCCGCTCGTGGGCGACGATGCCGATGGCGTTGACGTACTGGGTGACGCGCAGCTTTTCACCGCGCGTCGTCGCGCTCTGCAAGAGCAGCTCGAACTCGCGGCTCGCCTCGTCGAGGTTGCCCGTTGTCAGGCGGCGCGAGGCGATCGCCCACCGCGCGCGCTCCTCTTCGATCTCGTCGCCGATGGTGTGGGAGAGCTCGAGGGCGTCGTTGAAGTAGCGCTCGGCGAGGTCGAAGTTGCCGCGCTGCTCGTAGATCAGGCCGCACAGGCCCTTGGCCCGACAGCGCAACGCATGGCTCCCGCCGCGCTCCGTGCGCGACAGGACCTCGCCGGTGTGCTCGAGCGCGGCGTCGAGCTCGCCGAGCACGCGCTCGCTCGCAGCCAGGCGCAGCAGCATCTCGGCGATGAGCACGCCGTCGACGGTGCCATGCATGCGCGGCAGGCGCCGCTGCGCCAGCGTGACGCACTCGCGGTGCTCGTTGACGGCGGCGAGCACGTCGAGGCGCAAGAGCACGAGGTCGACGTCGGCGCGCACGAGGCGCGGGTTCTTCATGCCGGCGCCCGAGGCCTTCTGCTCCTGGGCGAGCAGCTCTTGCGCCTCCCGCACGCGCTGCGCGGCCGTCTGCGTCGCCGACGACGCGAGCGACGTCTTGGCCGACAACATGAGCTGCTCGATCGCCGAGACGGCGTCCTTCGCTTCGAGGTAGTGGCGCGAAAGCTCGTCAGGGTTCAGCGGCCTGCGGTGCAGGCGCGCGTAGTCGGTGACGGCGCGTGCAGCGAGGAGATGCATGTTCTGCCGCTTGTCGAGGGGCAGGGCCTCGATGAGGGCTTTGCGGTCGTCGGCGTCGGCGAAGCGGTAGACCGAACCGCCCTCGTCCTCGACGAAGATATCGCGCTTGATGAGCTCATCGAGCGCGTCGACGAGCTCATCCTGAGGTCTGAGCGCGGCGCGCTCGAGCAGGCCGGCGGGCACGCGCTCACCGATGACGGCGACGCGGTCGGCGACGTCTCGGGCGATGGCGCCGAGGCGCGCGATGCGCTTGGCGCTTGGGCTCTCCTTGAGGTCAGGGACCGGGATATCCCAGCGCGTGGCGGCGCGGACCTCGACGACACGAGGGGCGTTGTCCTTCCCGCCATCGGGCGCGGCGGCATCCTTGCGGACGAACACCCACCGCCGGCCTTTGCCGCTGCGCCGCAGCTCGCCGCTCTCGACCCACGCGCGCACGCGCTCCTCGACGGCGCCTGGCACGCCCTTGGTCTCTTGTTGGAGGTATTCGCCGAGGGCATCGGCGACGTCGCCGTCGCCGAGCATCGACGCGAGCACCTCGGTGATCTGCGCCGGCGGCAGTGGGCCCAGGTTCACCGTCGGCGTGTCTTTGGTGTTGAGGCTCGGCAGCAGCGAGCCGATCGCTTCGGCGTCGCCAGCCTGAGGGTCGAGCGTCAGCGCGAGGCCGATCGGCGCGGTCTTGGTGGGTGCGTCGACGTCGGGGCGCGCGAGGGTCTCGGCCAGGTGGCGCGTGAGGCTGAGCGACAGCTCATCGGCGAGGTGAAGATCGTCGATGACGATCACGCGGCTCGTCAGCGCCGACATGCGCCCGAGGAACGACGACACCGTCGCCAAGAAGCGCAGGCGCTCGCCCTGGGGCTCGAGGGCCTTGGCGGCTCGCGGTCGCACGCTCGCGTCGATCGTCTCGAGGCTCGGCAAGTAGCGGGCGAGCACGCGGCCGTCGTCGCCGAGCAGGCGCTTGATCTCGTCGGGCGGGCGACCCTTCACCTCGCCGATCAGCTCGTCGAGCACCTCGATGTACGGGTGATAGGGCGCGCCTTGGGCCTCGCATCGCCCCCAGACGAAGTCGATGCTGCGCTGCTTGACGTCAGCGGCGACCTCCTTGAAGAGGCGGGTCTTGCCGATGCCCTGCGGGCCGCTGACGACGATGGTGCAGCCTTTGCCCGACAACAGCTTCTCGACGACGCCGCCGATCTGCTTGCGCTCGCGATCGCGGCCGATGAGCGCTGGCGCAAAGACTTGGTCTTTGGCGAGCTCAAAGGGCAGGTTCTTCACCGGCGCGGGCGTCGCGCGCTGTCGCGTGGTCGTCTCCGGCGCCTGCGGTGCGCCGCCCTCGGCCTCACGGATCGCGGCGATGACGTCTTCGGCCGTCGGATATCGCTCCCGAGGGTCCTTCTTGATGAGCTTGTCGCAGACGGCCTTCAGCCCGAGGTGCACGCCGGGGTTGAACTTCTCGATGTCCGGCGGGGGCTTCTTCGCGTGGTGGTAGGCGTAGCCGATGCTGGACTCGCTGTAGAACGGGTGCCGTCCCGTCAGCAGCTCGTAGAGGATGATGCCGAGGCAGTAGAGGTCGGCGCGGCCGTCGATCTCGCCGCCGAGGGCTTGCTCGGGCGACAGGTACTTGAACGTGCCGACGACCATGCCGCCGGAGCTGTGCTCGCTCGAGTTCGACAGCTGCTTGGCGATGCCGAAGTCCATTAGCTTCGCGACGCCGCCCTTGCTGACGATGATGTTGTCGGGCTTGAGGTCGCGGTGAACGATGCGGTGGCTGTGAATCTCGGCGAGCGCGAAGGCGACTTGCACTGTGAGGTCGGCGACAACCTTCACGCGACTGGGTTCGTTGAGCCGGGCGATCTGGGGCGCCGTCAGCACGTTCGGCGGCCCGTCTTTGCCGTTGATGACGATGGGGTTCTCGCCGTCGACGAAGCGGCGGATCTCTGCGCCCTCGACGAGCTCCATCGTGAAGTACGGGCAGCCCTCGTGCGTGCCCGCATCGAAGACGCGGATGACGTTCGGGTGCTCGACGCGCTGCATGGCGCGGAACTCGCGCTTGAAGCGCAGCTCCGAATCCGAGCGCGACAAGGCTTCGGGCGGGATCATCTTTAGGGCCGCGAGGGCTCCGGTCTTGTTGTGTTTGACCTTGTAGACGATGCCCATGCCACCGCGGCCCAGCTCAGACAGCACCTTGAAGTGCCCAATCTGTTGCGGCAGCGACATACGCAGACGATCGGCCATTCACGTCGACATACGCAAGCAAGTGGACGAACGGACGACCTACAGCGCCTACAACGCCCTACACATCGCCGCGATCGACGCGGTCGAGGAGCGCCGACAGGAGCTCGACGGCGCGGGCGAGGTGGTCGTGGAGGGCGGGAGGCACTGAGCCGCCGTCGGCGACGCTCTGGGCGGCCAGCACAGCGGCGAGCGCGCTCTCGACCGCGCCCCCGAACGAGTCGTCGCCGCGCGTGTCGATGCTGGCGGGCACCACGCCGACGGGGTCGATGCCGGCAGCGATCGCCGCCTGCCGAACAGCATCCAACGAGAGGGCCGGCATCGTCGCCGCCAAACCTTCGTCGTCTGGGCGGGTCGCTTCCCTCACCGTGGCCAGCGCAACGGCGAGCGGGGCAGACACTTCTGGGGGCACTCGGCCGCCGGCGCGCCACTTCATGAGCGCGACAGCTTCCGCGCTCTCCTCGCCGCTCGTGACCTCCTCGAACGAGGTGTCGACGTGTGGAGCGACATCGGCGGCATCGCTGGCGATGGACATCATCGACGGCGGGAGCTGCATGATCGTCGTCGGCGCGCCTGACTCGTGCACCTCGCCGTCGAGGTCGCTGACGTCGAACTCCGAGACGTGCGCGCTCGGCATGGCGTCGAGGTCGTCGAAGTCGAAACGGCCCGTCGGCGCCTCGTGGGCACTCCCCACCGGCGGCGGCAAGGCGCGCTGGTTCGGATCCGTCGCGTCGCGATCGCTCGGCTGATCGTCCTCGTCCTCGAAGAAGGGCCGATCGATCAGCGCCGTCGATTCAGACGGCGGTGGTGGGGCGGGAGGGCGACGGGTCGTCACGGGGCGATGGATGTACCTGAAGTCTCGCACGCCGCCCACTCGCGGGCGGTCGGCGGCGCAGTCGAGACAGTCACGCTCAGGGCTGGAAGCAGAACGACACGTAGCGGACCTCAACGCGGGACCCGCGCGGGGGCACGGAACCGGCGTTGAAGACGACCGAGTTCGTGTTTGCGTCGTAGAACCAGCCGTTGGCGGCGCCCTGCGAGGTGCGCGTTGCCGGCTGGCAGTTCGCCGTCGTCGAGCCGCTGCGGACGCAGACCTGGATGGTCGACTCGGTCGCCGCGCGCGAGAGGAAGAACTCGACCTGCAAGCCCAGCGAGTCGAGGCCGAGGGACCGCATGGTGTTCGACCAGTCGTCGGCGCAGATCGACTGGAAGCGGCCGTTGAGCGCTTGCACGACCTCTTCGTAGCGGCCGTCACCGATGTTGCCCTCGCCAGCGGCGCACTCCTCGCCGTCGCGCTTGGCGACCGCGCTCACGGCGACCAGGCCTTCGTTTCTGAAGCCCTTCAGGTTGCGGAAGAAGTCGACGTAGAGGTCGGTCGGGCCGCGGCTCTGGTCGGGCTCGTCGGAGACCATGATGACGTGCAGCTTCGCTTCGTCGCGCAAGAAGCCGCCGTTGATCGCTGGGTCGTTGATCTTGGGCGGGCTCAAGAAGTTGTAGGCGCCGCGCAGGCCGCCCTCGCCGCCGTCTGACGTCGGACGGTCTGGATTGCGGTCGTTGGAGACGCGCACGTTCCGGCCGAACTGGCCCTCAGGGTTTGACGACGACGGCGTGAGGAAGCGGTCGTTGCCGCTTTGGCCGACGGTGAAGTGGCCGCTCATCTCGTGGTCGGCGCAGTTGTTGGAACCGCTGATGTCGATGCAGCTGCTGCCGACCGTCAGCGTCGTCGTCACGGCGATGTGGTAAGCGGCCGCCGACACGTTCGACGTCGTGAAGAACTGCGGGAAGTTGTTCGCGAGCTGCGTTTGCACTGCGCTCATCGAGCCGGAGTCGTCGACGACGAACAGCACGTCGACGGTCGGGTCGCGCGCCTGATCGAAGATGTCCGTTTGGCTCTGCTCGGTCGTGCCCGTACCCTGCAGGGGCACCGTGACTGGCGGGCCCGGGTCGTTGCCCTCGAACGTCGGCACGAGGAGCAGGCCCGTCTCGAGCGCCGAGGTGCGCGCGATGTAGCGCACGGACACCGACAGCGAGTTGCCCGGCTGGATCGTGAAGGGCCAGCCGCTCGTCGCGTCGTTTGGCGAGTCGCCCGGGTTGGACGTCGCGGTGACGACGAACGTCGGCGGGTTGCCCGGCGGGTCGATGGTCGGCTGACCGACGACGAGCGCCGTGCCGCCCGTGTTGTAGATGGTCGTGCGCTGCTCGGGCGAGCCGCAGCCGAGCGTGACGAGACCGAAGTCGAGCTCGGGCGGGATGACGTCGACGGAAGGCTCGACGGGCGTGCCGGAGAAGCCGATCGAGAAGCGGCCGGCGATGCCGCTGCTCTCCGACATGTCGGTCGTCGTGTCGGTCGTGACGAATGCGACGCCGTTGCAGCGGCCGTTGGGCGGGCAGATGGCGCCGCCGCCGCAGAACGTCGCCGGCGACTGGCCCTCGGGCGGCGCGCTGCCGGAGTATGAGCCGAACGAGAACGTGTTGGCGATCGCGCACAGCGGGTTTGACGGCTCAGCGATCGGGCGCGTGGGAGCGAAGCGCGCGAACCACGTGCGGGTCGTTCCAGGTTGAAGGACGATCGGCGCCGTCGACGTGCCGACACCGCCGTTTTGATCCTCGACGGAGAACTCGTTGGCAAGCGTGTTGGCTTCGCGCTCGTACTCGACGCGCGAGATGGTGCAGTCCGCGTTGCCGACGTTAGTTGCCGTGATCGGCAGCCGCTTGTCGACGAAGATCGCCGTGCGGCCGAACTCGACGACGCCGTGGCGGCCTTGGGCCGAGAGGAAGCTGAAGCCGCCGGCCGGCGAGCGGGGCGTGACGTCGAGCTGGCAGAACGGGGCGCCGCCGCCGTTGGCCTCGAGGTTGACGGTGCGCTCGGGGTCGATGGCGGCGTCGGTCGTCACGACGACGACGGCGTTATCGACGACGGGCGTCTGCCGATCGGGCGACGTGTAGGTAACGGGAACGCTCAGCGAGCTTTGGGCCTGGGCGGCGGCGGCGGGGTCGCCGGCGCAGCCGGTGGTGCCGCGCAGGACGACGGGCAGGGCTGGCGGGGTGGGGAAGGCGAAGCCGACGTTGCCAGGCGTCGGGCCGGCGATCTGCTGCACCGTGCACGCGCATTGGCCGACGGACTGGATAATGAGCTGCCGGGTCTGCGTCGTGTTGGACGCGACGCCACCGAAGTTCACGGCGGTGGGCACGACGTTGATGCGGCACGACGGCGGCTCGACGCCCGTGCCGAACAGCAAGAGCTCGGCGGCGCTCGCAAACGGCGCCGCCGTCGTCAGGCGCACGCCGCCACGGCGTGCGTCGCGATAGGGCACGGGCTGCGTCGGCGTGAACGTGACGGAGAGGTCGATGCCTTGGTCGGCCTCGAGTGGGCCGTACGGTGCGGCGGGCGCGGCACCGTTGACGGTGACGGCGAAGGCGCCGTCGGGGTTCGGCGCGAGCTCGAAGGTGTCGATGGTGATGGGCTTCACGCCGCAGTTGAAGAGGCGAACGGGCAGCGTGCTCGAGCTGCCGACGGCAACGTTGCCGAAGTCGACGACGGCGGGCTCGGCGCACAGGGCACCGTCGGTGCCGCGGCCGGTGAGCTGCGCGGCGGCGAAGGGCTCGGTCGTGGCGTTCGAGGCGACGCGCAGGAAGATCGTCGCAGGCCCCCCGCTCGTCGGACGGAACGTGACGGGGACGTCGACCGTCGCCTCGGGGGCGAGGTCGGTGCCGACGACGGTGGTGAAGAAGAAGGGCACTGCCCCCGTGAAACACGGCAGGCTTGGGTTGATCGCCGACGCGTAGTCGGGCGCGTTCACGAAGCACATCTCGTTGATGTTCAGCCGACCGGTGCCGATGTTCTTCAGGCGCAGCGTGGCGGCGGCGCTTTGGCCGCTGTCGGCGTCGCCGACGTTGACGATGAGCCACGGGTCTGCGTCGACGTGAACGTTGTCCTGCGCGTCGAGGATGCCGATCTCGGGCTCCGGCAGGCCAGTGAGCACTTCGCCGCAGTTGCAGCGCGCGAGGAGCGCGACGGGCGCGAGGACGACGAGGTGGGCGAGGCGCATGAGTCCCTCCAGAAACGAAGACGGCGGAAGTGTGCCAACGACGTGACGTCCGTCAAACGGGGGAGGGCGCCGGGCCGCCGACATCGGACGATCGACCGATGCGAGAAACAACGCAGTGCGTCGACCCCGTCGACGACGTCAGGTTTCGTCGGGATCGGCGTCGCCGGGCGGAAAGCCGTACGTCAAGCGGACTGCCGCGTAGCTCGGATGCACACGGCCATCGCGCGCGCGCAGCACCAGGTCGGGCTCTTGCCACGGTTTGCCTGCGCGTCCGTCGACGAAGCCGCGCGGGACGTCTTCGGCGCGCGCGCAGGCGTACAGGCCAATGCCGCTGGTCGCGGCGTCGCGGTCTTCGTGAAAGCGCACCATGCGGACGAAGATGGCGGCGAGGCCAGCGCCTTTGAGGGCGTCCATCACGCGCGCGTGTTGCGACGCCTGGTGCACGAGCCCGAACGTGCCGCCCGGCGCCAGCACACGCTTGGCGGCGCGCGCGTAGTCGGCCACGTCGCCGCGCACCTCGAGTCGCGCGGGCACGGCCTGCGGATGTGCAGCGGGCAAGGCTGTGCCTACCGGCCAGTAGGGTGGTGAACCCGTGACGAGATCAAACGGACC
>Ga0169931_10015400_pt1 | contig 10241 bp, 8 predicted proteins | sample Kivu_15m_20L_FD_129675 | JGI IMG/M metagenome (GOLD analysis project Ga0169931, IMG submission 129675) | Freshwater microbial communities from Lake Kivu, Western Province, Rwanda to study Microbial Dark Matter (Phase II) - Kivu_15m_20L... | ecosystem: Environmental > Aquatic > Freshwater > Lake ... | reverse complement strand
TATTGACAACCACCCGGGAACACCGTGGGCATTGCTCGCCAAGGAAGAACTGCAAGTACCGATTGGGTGGAAGTGGGAGGAAGAGTACACAAACCTCGATCCTCCTCGTCCCGCAGGTCCGGGAGACAATAACAATAACTCGGCCCCGGCCCCGGCCGACGATGCCGCGCGGATGATTGAACGCAAACCAACGCGACCCGTGCCCAAGTTGTGAGCCGACTCCAGCGGCAGCGGGCGTCAGGCTTCGCAGTCACGGTGTTCAGGGAGTCGACTTGGGACTCAAAAACTCGTTGGTAAAACACGCCTCCGCTTTCACCAGCCCATCGTCGGCCAAACCGAGTTCGACCATCTGGCTGACAAGTTCTTCCCAGCGGCCACGCTCCATCTCCCCAACTTTTTCGAGACTCCAGCCGTCGGGAATCGCGAGCGCTTTGAGTCCTTCATATCCAAAGCGGAGGACTTCGGCAGTCATCCCATGCTCGTTGGCTTGAAGAATGGCCTCATTGGCTCCCTCGGGTTGCTGGAGATAGAGTTTCCAGCCCTCTTGTGTCGCGAGGACCACGCGGCGAACCAAGTCTGGATTTTCGCGAATCAGTTTTCCAGTGGTCACGAGAACGCTGCTGTACGGATTCCAGCCCAGTTCCGAGACCATCAGGATGCGGACCTCAATTCCCTGCTGCTGAGCCAGCAGCGGTTCCGCAAACGAGTAAGCTTGAATCGCTGTTTTGGGATCCGTTGCAAGCGCCGCCACAGACCCGTTGTAAGGAACCTGCTGGACTCCTTCCAGAAATCCCCGTTTTTCGAGGAACGTGACGAAGGGTTGCCCGGCTTGTCGCTGAAGGATCATTCCGCGGAGGTCTTCGAATCGCTCGACGCCGGAATCCGCACGAAAGAGGATACAACGTGGGTGGTCTTGCATCGCAGCTAAGACCGCAACCGCATCGACACCTTCCTGGCGAAAGAGGACGACGTCATCGGCATTGGCAAAAGCGAACTGGATCCGCCCGGTTGCGAGTTCCGCACCGACGCGGGTCCCTTGACCCCCAGGGCGAATCGTGGCCGAAATCTTAGCTTGTTCGTAGAGCCCCGCTGCCTGTGCGGCATAGACTCCGCCATGCTCCGATTCAGGAAACCAGTTCAACTGGATCGTCACGGCCTCGTTGGTAACTGGACCGCCGGAGGGTTCTTTTCCACATCCGCTTAGAAAAAGTCCGACGGCTGCAAGGCACAGTCGTGGCAATCCCACGTGACCGAAGCAGGGAACGATTCGCATGATTGCAGGCTCGGCTTGAGACACGAAAATCCGGGGATCGCTAAACCCGAACGGGAGCCTATCCGAAAAGGGGTCGAATCCCTTTCAAAGGGTCAGACCCCTTTTCGGATAGACTCTCAGTGTAATCTCGGGGCAATCGCCGCGAAAACACCCCTGGCCAGTAAGAGCATCGCGGCCGATCCCCCTTTGGCCTACTGACGCGTTAGCAGGAGCGTGCCATTGTCGGCGACCTCGAACAGCGGCCGGTCATAGCGTGAGCGGGCGAGTGAACCACAGGGATACCAAACGAATGACAGTCCAAGGTTCCATGATTCTTCTTGGTTGTCGACTTCAGTCCCCGAGACATCGGGGTTCAGGTAAACAAATCCAGTCCGCAGTCCCAAGCCATCGAGCAGCGGGACTTCCGTACTGATGCCGAGTAAGCCGTCAGACTGTTCTGAGAAGCCCGCGAACAGCTCCAAAGATCCAGTCTTTCGGAAATAATACCGGTAGAAGAAGCGGTGTTGGTCGAGCGGTTCCATAGCAAGCTGGACTGCGACCGAGTCTCCGGCATTATTGATGATCGTGCCGCTTCCTTCGTCCCCGCCCACATTTGCCATCAAGCCGTAACCGAACTCGTGTCGCGGATCGAGCATCCAGCTCAGCTGTGCACGAAGCTGGACAAGGCCCAGCGACGTATACCAGTCATCGTAGAGATAATCCGCGACCACTCCACCTTGAAACCCATAGTCGACGCGGCGAAAAAGACCGCCAGTGAAAAACAGCTGGCTTCGGCTTTCATCTGTAAATTCAGCGCCAGAGGCATTTGTTTGCGAAGCACGCAGCCCCAACTGCCAGGATAGGGTACGACCAAGAATGTAGGAAGGGGCTGCGTAATTGAAACCTTCTTGGAGGCCGAAGCTGCCTGTGCCATCCCTCTCAATCGCCGTCCCCGCCCCGGCAAAATTCGCCGGTCCCGAGAACGAATGCACGCCGCCGAAGAATTCGAATTGCGACCAGTCAATGCGAAGGAATGGAAGAAAGACAGGGGCACCGTAGGAAGCATCGCAGCCGGCGAGCGAATCGCACGAGTCACAAGGAGCCGGGCCGCTGCAGTGGGCGCACTGAGGTGACCATCCATGATGGGGCTCGATGCCACATGCTGCTTCGAGGCCGCAAAGAGCTTCATTACCATGGCTCAGGCACGGTTCAAGTCCACACCCCGATTCCAGTCCACAGCCCATTTCGATTCCCGCTCGATGTTCAAAGCCGCATGCTGCATCAGCCGCACCCTCAGCAACCAACCCTGACGACTCGGAAAAAAACTCCTCAGTAGGGGCTGGCAGCATCTGGTCATGCGCGGCACGAGCAACCGCCGATTTTTCGCGTCCCCCGTTCGCACGAGCGACTTTTTTTTCGGTATGCTGAGGAGCGGGGTTGACGGTCCGGCGCTCCTTGTTGGCGGCGGAGGTCTGCGTACCATTCGAGGTGACGCGGCGGTTTGCAAATGGCTCAGATCCCGATGCGAGAGCCTCCCGTGGCGCAGAGCCCATCAGAACCAGCAGAGTCGCGAAGACCAGCGCAGAGAACTCGATGGAGCGGCCGAGCAAAATGGGCTGGCGGAGAAAATTGTGGGAAAGGCGCATGATCAGTCCCGTCATCCTATGAGGGGGAGGTAACCCGTTTCATCACTCTTTTTCTTCGAACCCCTACAATCGATCTCATGAGAAAATCTTGCTCAATCGATCCATCTTTTCATTGGAAATGTCTTTTTGTTCACCGGGTGAGTGTGGCGATGAAACTTGCTTTTGCACTTGATTGTGACTGCCGTTTTCGCACCTTGAGCCTCTTTCTGCTTGGGTTTTTGTTGGCAGGAACCTCCGCGGGGTGGGGTCAAGAGAGCCAAGAGAAGGTGGCGGTCCAGTATCCGCTGGATCTCGACCTGGCAGCCGACGGGACGGTGGTCGTGGTCGATCTAAATCTCCCAGGACTCTGGCGAGTTCCTGTGGAGGGGGGGGAGCCGCAGCTGGTTTATCGTGGTTCGAAGAGATTGCGAGAGAAAATGAATCGTCCGCGCTGCTGTACCGTTCTGGACGATGGAACCATTCTTGTCGGAGATTCCGCGACACGCGAAGTCTATCGCATCCGCGGTGATGGGCAGGGAGAACCGCAGGGCCTGACCAGCGGCGGGATTGGTATTCCCAACAGTTTGGCTGTCGGAACCGATGGGACTCTTTTTGTTGCGGACCTCGAGACCCGATTTGTGCTGCGTCTTCCGGTTGCTGGTGGCGAGCCTGAGGTTTTCAGTAAGACGAGTGTTCGTGGGCTTCATTTTGCGGAAAACGGTGGACTTTTTGCGGTGACTCCGACCTCACAACCGCTGGTCACCCTTTCCGACAAGGGAGAGCCAACCGGGGTGGTCCGCGAACGCGTTTTTGAGTTTCCCCATGACGTGGTCGCGCTTGAGGATGGTTCGGCGCTTGTTAGCGACGGGTATGCGAAGGCAATTTGGCGCGTGGATGCGGAGCGCGGGACGGTCGAGAAGTGGCTTTCCGGAACGCCGCTGATGAATCCTGTGGGGCTCGCTCTGGGGGATGGGTTCGTGTGCATCGCCGACCCGCATGCCAAGCAGGTTTTTCGAGTCGATTTGGTGACCAGAGAGATCAAGGAATTGTTGAGCCCCTGAGTCGATTGGGGTGAAAGTGAAGCGCGATGCTAGCCAAGCGAGTGATTCCCTGTTTGGATGTCGATCGAGGTCGAGTCGTCAAGGGGACCCATTTTTTGAACCTTCGCGATGCAGGGGATCCGGTCGAAGTTGCCCGTCGATACGAAAACGAAGGGGCCGACGAGCTGGTATTTCTCGATATTTGCGCATCGCATGAGAAGCGCGAGATTATGCTAGATGTGGTCAGGCGGACGGCCGAGCAGGTGTTTATGCCACTGACTGTCGGGGGGGGGATTCGTTCCGTTGATGATGTGCGGATGCTGCTTCAAGCAGGGAGTGACAAAGTGTCCATCAATTCGGCAGCCGTGTCGGACCCGAACCTGATCCGTCGGGCGGCAGACCGTTTTGGTTCGCAGTGCGTCGTGGTCAATATCGATCCCAAGCGGGTTTGGCAGGAAGGAAAGGAGATGTGGGAGGTTCATATCCATGGGGGCCGAACCCCAACGGGTCTCGAGGTGGTGGCTTGGGCCCAGGAGGTCGAAAGGCTGGGAGCTGGAGAGATTGTGCTGACCAGCATGGATGCAGATGGAACTTGTGACGGGTACGATTTGGAGGTGACTTCGGCGGTGTCCCGGGCTGTCGCGATTCCCGTTGTCGCGAGCGGTGGTGCGGGTTGTCCGGATCATTTGGTCGCCGCGATCCTTGAAGGTGGGGCCGACGCGGTGCTTGCAGCGAGTATTTTTCACTTCGGCCAATATACAATCGAAGAGGCGAAACGAACGCTTGCCTCGGCAGGCATCTGCGTCCGGTTTGAAGATCGTCCGCAATAACCAGCGGGGGTGATTTTCCCGGCTTGAGCGATCTGCATCCGAACAACCTCCCAACCTGAAAAAGAGTTTCAAAATGTCAGTCCCAAGGCCTCACGGATCGGTTCATGCTCCACCTCCGGCAGCTGAGAGTGGCGATGCGATTGCCGAGCGTTTGCGAGCGAGTCTCTTAAATGAGCGCCGTGAGCTGGAGGTTGACAAGCTTTTCCGTGCGCTCGTCAAACTCGAGGGGTCCGACCTGCATTTGAAAGTTGGTCGGCCGCCGATGGTGCGTGTCAAGGGTGACTTGCGGCCACTGAGCCGTCCACCGATTGATAACGAGGAGATGGTGCGACTGCTCGTGCCGATGATGGACGATCGCAATCGCCGCATTTTTGAAGAGACGGGTGGCGCGGACTTTGCCTATGTTTGCGATGTCGATGGGACGAGCTGGCGGTTTCGTGTGAACATGCTCAAACAGCTCGGCAAGATCGGGCTGGTCGCCCGCCGCATTAATAACTTCATCCCCGATTTCCGTGGCCTCTTTCTCCCCGATTCGATGGAGAAGCTGTGTCACTTTGATCAGGGTATGATTCTTTTGGCAGGGGTGACGGGTTCGGGTAAATCGACCACGATTGCTTCGATGCTGAACTACATCAACAGGATTTATCCCAAGCACATCCTCACCCTCGAGGACCCGATTGAGTTTGTTTTCACCGAGGAGAAATGCCTGATTAATCAGCGTGAAGTCGGGCAGGATGTGAAGGATTTCAGTATCGGAATGAAACATGCTGTGCGAGAAGACCCCGACATTATTTTGGTGGGGGAAATGCGAGATGAAGAGACATTCATGACGGCGATTCATGCGGCGGAGACTGGGCACCTTGTGTTTGGAACGATTCACGCGTCGAGTGCTGCAACGACGATCGGCCGTATTTTGGACCTCTTCCCGGAAGAAATGCACGGTGCGATCCGAAGCGCAATTGCCTTCAATATGAAAGGGATTGTCGCCCAAAAGTTGCTTCGCAGTATTAAACCTGGTGTCTCCCGCGTCCCGACCTGCGAGGTGATGACCTTCACCCCGATGATTCGCAAATTGATCCTCGAGGGACGCGATGAAAAACTTCCGGATGCGATTCGGATTGGTGCCGAGGAAGGGATGCAGGATTTCACGATGAGTCTCAAGAAACTCATTGATGACGAGTTGATTGATCGGCCGACAGCCTTTGAGGTTGCGCCCAATAAAGACGCCCTGAAAATGGCCCTTAAGGGAATCGACGTCAAAGCACCAGGAATTATCTGATCACCCTTTTTGCAAGTCTCGGACCACACACGATATCGATGGCAAAGCAGCAAGTCGAAGAAGTACAACCTTGGCAACTCTACCCTGCAGTCGAGTTACTGCCGGCAATCAAGGATAAGAATCAGCAGCAGTCGGAGCTCATTCGCGCGCGGCAAAATCCAGGATTCCCGGTCGCCGGGGGGCAGGTCGCCCATCTCCTCGTCAACCGCGCCGCGCAGGGGCTTTTTGATTACACCCAGCAAGGGGTGGCGATTCGCTATTTGGTGGATGGGAATTGGGAACCATCGCAACCGCTCCCACGCGATGCGGGTGATGCGATGCTCGTCGCCTTAAAGATACTCGCCGGCGCGAACCCGCAGGACCGCCGTTCGCCGCAGATGGGAAAAGTGCTGATTAAGAAAGGGCGAGAAAAGCTCAACTTGACTTTGCAAACTCAGGGGGTGCCGACGGGCGAGCGAGTACTGGTCAAGATTGAACCCGAAAAAATCCCTTTCGATTCTCTTGCCGCGCTGGGGATGCGGGACAAGATGGTCGATTCCTTTCGCGGCTTGCTCAACGGCGACGGGGGATTGGTCGTGGTCAGCGCTCCGAAGGGGTACGGGCTTTCGACCTCCTGGCGAGTCGCAATGGAAGCCGCTGATAAATTTGTCCGCGACTTTCAAGCGTTCGAACCGGAGGGTCAGCCGGAACCCGAGGTCATCAACATCAACCCGAATTTTTACGACAAGAAAAATGGACCCAAGCCTAAGGAGGTGCTCCGTTCGGTCCTTTTGAAAGAACCCGATGTCCTCGTGCTCCCGGAGATTCCCGATGAAGAAACTCTCAAAGAGGTTTGCCGGCAAGTCTCGAAAGGAGAGAAGCATGCTTACACGAGGATTGTCGCCGATGATGCTATCGATGCTGTCGTGAAACTAGTGCGTCAATACCCCGGTGCCGCTGCAGACCTTGTCGGTGTCCTCCAGGGAGTTCTGAACCAGCGATTGATTCGTCGGCTGTGCGAGAACTGCAAGCAGGGATTCCAGCCCCCTCCTGCGCTGCTGCAGCGTTTGGGGATCCCTGCCGGAAAGGTTGCACTGCTCTACCAGCCCTTTGTCCCTCCACCGATCGAGCAACAGGTTGATGAGAAGGGAAGGCCTGCTCCGATTCCCCCCTGTCCGAATTGTCTTGGTCGCGGTTACTTTGGCAGGATCGCAATTTTTGAACTCCTCACGCCCGGACCAAAGCTCAAGAAAGCGCTCCTAAAAACCGCCGACCACGGCGAGCTGCGTCGGATTGCGAAAGAGGAAGGGCATTTGGACTTCCAAGCAGAAGCGACCCTTTTGATTGCGCGAGGCTTGACCAGCATCGATGAGGTGCGTCGCCTGTTTGCCAGCAAGTAGCTTTGGGTGGAGGAGCAGCACGGAGATGTCCCGCATCGATTATCTGGTACGAGTCGGAGTGATGGGGGAAATATGGGCTGCTTATGCTCCCACCGAGCGGCCCTATGCTCGTCAGAGCCATGTGATTTGTCGAACACGGCGGGGAGTTGAAAAGGGGGAGATTGTTACTCCGTGTCGCACGGCGCAGCGATGGGACCCGAGCACCGCGACCGTAGAAATCATTCGCGAGATGACCGCCAATGATGCTTTGCTCTATGCCCGCATGAATCGATACAAACGCAAAGCGATTGAGGAGTGCCAGCGGCGGATCGAGGAATCGAGCTCTCCAGCGCGGCTCCTGGATGTCGACCATCTTTTCGATGGTCGGACCTTAATTTTTCACTTCGCGGGCGAGGTTACTCCACCACTGCAGGAATTGACCGAAGAGCTTGCGGATGTCTACCAAAGGCGAGTCAAAAGTAAGCGACTCGCACAGTTGCTCGAAGAAGGATGTGGGCCTGGGTGCGGGACGTCGTCGGCCACAGGGAATTCCGGACAAGGATGCGGATCGACGGGCCTGTGCGCGGGATGTGGCTTAGCCGGGGGATGTGGCTTAGCCGGGGGATGTTCAAGTCGCGCGTGATTCGAGTTCCTCCCACCGCCGGTAGGCAGTGTCGAGCTCCGCTTGGATCGCGCTCAGCCGCTCTTGGTCGGCGGAGATCTCCCCGGGACTGCGACGGTAAAAATCACCGTGACTCATTGCTGCGTGCTGCTGGGCGATCTGTGATTCGAGGGCTTCGATGAGCTTGGGCAAGGAATCGAGTTCACGCTTTTCCTTGAAGCCCAGTTTTATTCTTCCGCCACTCGCTGAAGCGCGATCCTCGACCGAATCGCTGGTGGAAACCACCCCACGAGGCTCGCCATTTTCCCGCGGAGCGCTTGCCGAGGGTGATCCGTCTCGCACTTGCGATGGCAGCGAGAGCCGCCTTCTCGAAACGGCTTGCACCCAATCGTCATAGCCTCCGACGTACTCGTGAATCTGGTTTTCCTCAAAGACGAGCGTGCTGGACACAACATGATTGAGAAATGTCCGGTCGTGGCTGACCACAAGCACGGTTCCGGAAAACTGGACGATTTGCGACTCAAGCAATTCCAAAGTCTCGCTGTCCAAATCATTCGTCGGCTCATCGAGGACCAAAACATTCGCCGGCTTGGTCATCAATTTGGCCAAGAGGACTCGATTTCGCTCACCGCCGGAAAGAAACTTGACTTCGGTCCGCGCGCGCTCGGGCGTAAAAAGAAAATCCTGCAAGTAGCCGAGAACGTGCCGTGGCTGGCCATCGATCAATAAGCGATCCGCCCCGTCCCCGACATTTTCCTGGACCGTTTTCTCCTCATCCAGCGAGTCTCGGGTTTGGTCGAAATAGGCGAGCTGAAGATTGGTCCCGAGCCGTATCTTTCCGGAATCAGGGGGAAGCGTCCCGAGCAGCAGTTGCAGGAGCGTGGTCTTGCCAGCTCCGTTGGGTCCGATGATCCCGACTTTGTCCCCTCGCATGATGGTGGTCGAGAAGCGATCGACAATTTTTCTCTCCCCGCGGGCAAAGGTCACATCCTCAAGATCTGCCACCAGCATCCCACTCCGCGCCGCAGATTGGATTTCCAGTTTCACCAGACCTGTCGCCTGCCGCCTCGCTTGCCGCTCCTCACGCATTTTTTTCAAAGCGCGAACTCGACCTTCATTCCGTGTCCGCCGTGCCTTGATGCCCTGTCGAACCCATGCCTCCTCTTGTGCAAGCCGCTTGTCAAACAAAGCTTGTTGCCGCTCCTCTGCTTGGATCGTTTCTGCTTTGCGCCGCTGAAATGTGGGATAATCGCACGGCCAATCGAGCAGCCGCCCGCGATCGATCTCCCAAATTCGATTGGCCAGCCGCTGTAAAAAAGATCGGTCGTGCGTGATGAAGACGAATGTTCCGGGATACCGGCTGAGAAAGTCCTCAAGTGCGCAAATCGCCTCGATGTCCAAATGGTTCGTCGGTTCATCGAGCAGCAGCACATCGGGTTCCGCGATCACCGAAGCCCCCAGCAACACTCGTCGCTTCATCCCACTGGACAGCGCCGAAAAGAGGGCATCGCGATCGAGCGATAACTGATTGAGCGTGCGGTCAAGCTGCCGCTCAATTTCCCAAGGGGAAAGCTCTGGTCGGATCGCGAGTCCTCGTGTGAGAACCTCGCCAACTGTCGCATCGGGTACGTCCGCGATCTCTACGGGAACATCCTGTATCAGACGCGTCACGCAGACGGCTGGGGCGAGCAGCACGCGTCCAGAGTCCGCCGCAAGCTCCCCAGCCAACATTTTCAGGAGGGTCGTCTTTCCCGCCCCATTACGCCCCAGCAGACCGATGCGATCACCCTTCTCGATAACCGCACTGACGTCTTCGAACAGGGCCGGGCCTCGATAGCGGATGCTCACTTTATCAAGCGTAATCAGAGGCACTTTTGGCTCTACTCTTCTCGCTGCGAGGGATCACTCGACGGGAACCACTTCAATCACCCAAGTCGAATGATCGATGATCAGTGATCGTGATCGTGATCGTGATCGTGATCGTGATCGTGATCATCGCTGAGGTCGGCGCTGATCTTTCCGTCGCCCGTCTCAATCTCCAGCGTCACTCGGATCGATTCCCCATCGGCCATTTGGATGCTAGTCAGAAGGTTTGGATTCTTCACCGTGTAGGCAGCGTCTCCGAGCGTCTCGTCTCGGGTCAGCTCCACGGTCATTGATTCCTGATCCTTGACTGCGGAAACAACTTGCACCTTGCGAACTTCAGCAACAGCATCAAGGATGAAGATCTGCAGG
>Ga0169931_10015399_pt1 | contig 10241 bp, 4 predicted proteins | sample Kivu_15m_20L_FD_129675 | JGI IMG/M metagenome (GOLD analysis project Ga0169931, IMG submission 129675) | Freshwater microbial communities from Lake Kivu, Western Province, Rwanda to study Microbial Dark Matter (Phase II) - Kivu_15m_20L... | ecosystem: Environmental > Aquatic > Freshwater > Lake ... | reverse complement strand
GATCGTCTATTTGAATGTAGACGGCCCCGGTGTCTGCTCCGGCCGATTTAATATTGAAAAAAGAGGCACTGCCTATTTTAATCAGCTTATTTTTTACAAAACCTTCAATTCCCTTCCCCGGAATTTCTTGGTATGATTTAATCGGATAATATTCATTTATTTTAATCCATTTGACCAGCTCTCTACTCAGGGGGTGTGCTGAATTTCTCGCCAGTGAACTGATGAGGATTTTTTCTTCATTATTTAAATTACCCTCAAAACGGATTTTTAACCCCTCGGAGGCGGTAATAGTTCCTGTCTTATCAAAGACGATGGTGTTTATTCTTGCTAGTTGTTCAACAATTGCGGTGTTTTTGAGATAAAATTTATTCCGATCGAAAATGCTTAACACTGCGGATAAGGTAAAGGGAGAGCTCAGCGCGAGGGCACAAGGACAGGCAATGATTAATACCGCTGTGAAGGATTCCCAGGCCTTTAAACTATCTCCGTTTATCCACCAAAACCCTGTTGAGCTAAAGGCGATAAGTAATAATACAACACTAAAATAGCGGCTGATGGTATCGCTAAAAGTACTTATTTTCTTTTTCTCACCCTCGAAAGCCTGATTGTTCCAAAGACTCGTCAGGTAACTTTGAGAAACAGGTTTAATTACTTCTAATTCAATTGCTTCATTCATCTGCCGGCCACCAGCATAGATCACTTCGCCCAGCACTTTCTGAATGGGTGATGATTCACCGGTTACAAAACTGAAATCAATGACAGCATCCCCTTTCATTAACAGGGTATCGGCGGGGATAACTTCATTATTCCTGATTAAAATTCGGTCGCCGATCTGCAATTCATTTATAGGAACCATTTTTTCGGCATGCTCATTAAGAAGGGTTATCGCAATAGGGAAATAAGACCTATAATCGCGTTCAAAAGAAAGATGATGATAAGTTCGTTCTTGTACCCATCGACCGATCAGAAGAAAAAATACAAGTCCGCACAAGGTATCTACAAAACCCGCACCGCTTCCACTGGAGATTTCATAAACCGATCGAATCAGCATTATGGCGATCCCTAATGCTAGCGGAAAGTCCAGATTCAAAATCTTATTCTGTAGGTTTTTCCAGGCTGAAATGAAATAATCACGACCGCTATAAATGACAACGGGGACGGCAAAAAGTAAATTTAGCCATCCAAAAAAGGACTTAAACTGATGCTCAAAGCTAGCGAGTCCAAAATACTCAGGGAAACTAAGCAGCATCACATTACCGAAGCAAAAGCCTGCTACAGCAATTTTTTTAATTAACTCCCGGTCAGAAACTTTATTTTGTTCTTTGACCACATCTTGCAAACTGATTAGCGGTTCGTATCCTATGGTACCCAGTAATATTACCAACCCTTTTAAGGAGAATTCCTGATTCCTGAATGTTATGGTGGCCTGCTTTTTTAGAAAGTCAATTCGTGAGCTAACAATGCAGCTATTTATTTTATAAAGGTGCTCAAGTAACCATAAACAAGAGCTGCAATGAATTGCAGGAATGTAAAGCGTTATGATGCTGATTTTATCATCTGTATAATCAACTAAGGCAGAACTTATCTTAGGTTCCTCCAGGTAATCATAATGGGTCAATGTAGCATCCTGCGTCTTCCCCGGAGCATGATTATAAGCATAATAATTACATAGCTGATTCTCGGAAAGAATCTGATAAACACTTTGGCAGCCTATACAACAGAATACTTTTTCATCTTCTGTATACTGATTATCCTGACAATCATTTCCACAGTGAAAGCATTGTGTGCCTGCTTCTGTATCAGTTAGCGGTAAAAAATTATTCATGCATCCAAAAATGCCGCCTAATTTTAGTCTTTGAAATGACTCGGATTATACAAATAGGTGATTGAAATCACTAATTAACCAGATTTCGGTTCAAGTAAGATAAAAAATATCCTTTTAATGAATCTTATGCTGCTCCGGACTTACATCGTTTGATTTTTGAAACCAATACCTGCGTATTATCGCTTCTTTTAGTCCTTTCCTCCGGAGTATTTCCGGCAACAAATTGAACCTTATTTCAGATGATCCATAGCCGGAAGATACCTCCTTCGGTAAGGTTTATTTTACGCGGAGCTGTTTTTCATCGGTACGGGCAGTCCGGTAATAGCACTCCAAACTCGGGTGGCAGCTCTATCTTTTTTGCCATCGTGAATCTCATAATACCGATTTAATTTCCCGCAAAAAAATAGGGCAGAACACGGGGCCGATATAAGCCGGAAGCGACAGACCCTACTTTTCAAAAACTGAGAAAAATAATTAGGTTCGAGCAAGATTTACTATCGATTTCAGGTGAATTAAGGTTTAAACTCAATCTTGTTTATTCATCTCCTTCTCTTGATAAATTTAACTATTTCGATCCACATAACACCGGCAAAAGCGGCCGACAAACAGTAGGCAAGTTCACAGGAGCTAAGCGCCACAAACTGAAAAATATTTTGTAGAGGCCTATAATAAATTGAAAGCATCAGGATTAGCAATGAAACAAATAATATGAGAGGAATCAGTATGTTTTTATATCTAAGGGTTGTCAATACTGAATAATAAAATGACCTATTGGAAAGCGTAAGAAAAATATTGCAAAAAATAAGGGTACTGTAAATAATGGTTCTAACCTCCGATAGGGTATGTTCACTGATCATGTAGTAATAGCCTAGTCCGAGGCAAACGCCAGTTATAACTATTCCTTGAATAATACTCATAGCCAGTTCATTCAATGAAAAAAAGCTTGAACTAAGTTGTCTGGGGGCTTTTTTCATAGAATTAGGTTCAATAGGCTCATTTTCAAAAATGAGTGAGCAGGTTGGCCCCATTATCAATTCCAAAAAGATTACATGGACGGGTGTAAAAATGGCCGTGTATTTCCAGAACAACAGTAATGGAACAGTGACGATTAAAATGATCGGAATATGGATAGAAATGATGTATTGGATTGCTTTTTTCAAATTTTCATATATTCTTCTGCCTATGGCTATTGCCTCAACCATGTGTGATAGGTCGTCGTCTATCAGAATGAGAGAGGAAGCCTGTCGGGCAACCTCTGAACCCTTTTTGCCCATGGCAATTCCGATGTGTGCAGATTTTAATGCTAAACTATCATTGACACCATCTCCGGTCATGGCAACGACATGTCCTTTCTGCTTTAGTGCCTCGATAATTCTGAGTTTCGCTTCCGGGAACATTCTGGTGAAAATATTGCAGTTGTCGGCTGCTTTCAAAACCTCATCATCCATCATATTGATCAGATCTTTTCCATCAAGGGTGTTTTCTGCATCTTTGAAACCACACTGTTTCGCAATTGTGGAAGTAGTTAAGGCGTTGTCACCTGTTATAATTTTAACCGAAATTCCTGCATGGTAAAACTGTTGGAATACATTTTCGATATTAGGTTTTGGAGGATCATAAAAGGCAAGCAATCCAAGGAAATTAAAAGCAAAATCTTCCTGATTTTCAGGAAAGGAATTACCTTCAAACTGCGTTTTAGCTACCCCGAGAACCCTATAGCCTTTTAATGCCAGCTCCCTGATTTTCTTGGTTATTCGCTCTATTTCAACTGCGTTCAGATCTGATACCTTCATTATGATCTCAGGTGCTCCTTTGGCTGCAATAATCCGATTCCCCAGTTCATTTTCAAATAAATGCGTCATCATGGGGGGTTGACCTCCGAGCGGATATTCATGGATCATCTTGTAGGCAAACCGATCATCAGTTTTGACATACTGTCTGTAAAATTCATGTAAGGCAATTTCCATGGGGTCGAATGGCACTGGTTCTGAAGCCCACATGCCAAATGCAGCGACTTCATGCAGTGAATACTCTTCATTGAGATCTGATTGAGTGATTAACTCATCGCTTTGATAGCTGTAAACAGCTGCCAGTTCCATCCGGTTTTCAGTAATGGTGCCTGTTTTATCAATACAAATTACTGTGGATGCTCCCAGAGTTTCTACGGTGTTCAGATCTTTGACTAAAATCCCATTTTTTGATAACTTCCATGCACCAAGAGCCATGAAGGTGGTGAATGCAACCGGAATTTCTTCCGGAAGTATCGACATGGCCAGGGTAAGCGCACTCAGAAGGCTTTCTAAAAAATGCCTGGTTTGTAAAAAATTTATCCCAAATACGAGTAAGAAGCATACCAGACCAACCAGAGTCATTTTCTTAACAAAGCTCAAGATTTGCTTGTATAAAGGCGCTTTTTCTGTCTTAATGTTTTTAGCAAGTGTCGCCAGTTGCGCTGCCCTACTTTGGGAGCCGCATGCCGTAACCTCGTAAACTGCCAGTCCGGCAACAGCTAATGTACCTTGAAAAACCTGGTTATTGTCTTTGCTCGTGTTTTTGTTGACCGGTAAGGATTCTCCTGTTAATATGGCTTCATTTACCGAAAAATCATTGGAATGAATAATTTCCCCATCTGCTGCAAGCAATGAACCTTCTTCTGAGATGAGAAAATCGCCGTTTACGATATCCTCAGAATTAATTTCTATGACTTCACCGTCACGGATAACTTTTGTTTTTGCAGCCGTTAAAACCTCAAGTAATGATAATGCTTTCCTGCTACGGTAGGTTTGAAGAAAGGAGATAGTGGACACAAGTATCACAGCGGTCATGAGGAAGATTGCTTCTGAAACTTCTCCAAGTAGCAGATAAACAACAGCCGAGGCAACCAATAAAATGAAAATAGGTTCAAAAATAGTTTCTTTGAGAATAGTCAAAAATTCGCTCTTCTCCGAACCCTGCCGGACGGTATTTTTTCTTCTTGCCTTAACTTCCTCGGTACTTAATCCCTGGAAAGGGAATGGGTTGCTTAACACAAATAGTTAATTTTATGGGTTAATCCTATCCGTCAAAATACTGATTTTTATTCTTTTACGTTGAAAATATCAGAACAAATTTAATTCCGGTATTGAAGGTCACTAAAATAGATGCTTACGAATTAAATTTTGTGATCACAGTCATATCTATAATTGAGTTGGATCATGTAGTCCCATCTCCAAATGGGTACCTTAGTAATTAATATCTGATCTTTTTGGACTAAATAGCTCGAAGGCAGTTGTTGTTCGAGAGTTTAATAGGATCCGGCCATGAAAACAGTTTGTATTATTTAATCCTACAACCTTATGAAAAAGATTCTAGTTACAACCGATTTTTCTTCAAATTCAAAAGCAGCAATTCGTTTTGCTATACAAATGGCTACACAGCAAGATTGTGAACTAACCTTTTTTCACTCTTATTATGTGATGAAACCCACTTCCTGGGGTGAAAAGACCTTTAAGAGTTATGAAAATGATGAAGCAACCAAGCTAAAAGATAAACTTCTAAAGTTTGTTGCAGCGATATACAACTCGATGGGGGTCCATCCCGGAAAAATAAATCATGTGATTTCCAGTTCTTTCGTAACAGATGCAAACATTATGAAGTTTGCAAAAGATAAAGGATTTGATTTTATATGCATTAGCCGCAGAGGTAGCGGAAAATTGAAAAAGTTGTTTGGAACCAATACTTCCAATTTAATTTTACAATCTAAAGTGCCGGTCATGGCGATACCTAATACCTATAAGCCATCAAAAATTCAATCTGTTTTGTATGCCTCAGACTTGTCAGCCATAGAAAAGGAGATGAAGCAGGTTGTGGATTTCGCAAATCCGCTCGGGGCGGAGATCGAATTATTGCACCTGAATTATCCATCAGATATTGTGTTTAATTCAAAGGTCATTGAGAATGTCATTCGTAAATTTCCAAGCTCACAAATCAAATATAGCCTCGAGAATATCAATCTCCTGTATAACCTTGTTGCCAATCTGCAATCGGCAATTAAGAAGCATAAACCATCTGTGCTGGTCATGTTTACCGACCAAAAACAGGGATTTTTTCAAAAACTTTTTCTTTCAAGTAGTACTGCAGATTATTCATTAAACTCATCAGTGCCTTTATTGGTTTATCCAAAAAAATAAATAAAATCTGAACGGCAATTGGGTATGATTTTCAGGTTTTGAACTTGGAATAATTTCACCTCTTTATCCGTAATTCTGATATATTTTTATAATTTAACGGGATAAAAATAATCCTGTTTGTTTGGTTTAATAACATTTTGATGAAGAATGTCCTGTTTAGAGTTGTAGCAGTTTCGGGCTTGTTCCTTCTGCTTTTAAGTTTTCGCATGCATTTGCTTAAGCCGATGCAAACTGACTGGCCTGAATATTTAGGAGGTGCAGACCGAAATCATTATTCTTCACTTTCGAATATCAATACGGCGAATGTCAAATCTTTGAAACCGGTTTGGGAATTTCATACCGGAGATTCAGGACAGGTACAATGCAATCCCATTATCGTTGAGAACCGTTTGTATGCAGTCACTGCTTCCAACCATCTGTTTGCTCTAAATGCGGCCACAGGGCAGGAATTGTGGCGATTTTCACCCGGCAAGAAAGGGGAATTAAATGTGAATAGGGGTGTTGCTTACTGGTCGAAAGGTAATGACAAGCGGATTATGTTCGCCTACCAAACCTGGCTTTATGCCGTAAATGCAATTACGGGTAAGCCTATTCTTTCCTTCGGCGATGGAGGCCGGGTAAGTTTAAGAAGCGGACTTGGAGAACAGTCGGCCACTAAATTTGTTTCATCCACAACTCCCGGAACGATTTTTGGTGATTTGATCATTATGCCCATGAGACTGGGTGAAGGGACCGGTTCTGCCCCTGGTTACATTCAGGCATTCAATGTGAGGAGTGGGAAGTTGGCCTGGGTTTTCAAAACTATTCCCCATCCCGGTGAAAGAGGATATGAAACCTGGCCGGCAGATGCCTACAACAACCCGGCCATAGGAGCTGCAAACAATTGGTCAGGGATGTCTGTTGACCGGAAACGAGGAATTCTGTACGTTCCAACAGGTTCAGCTTCTTTTGATTTTTACGGTGGTAATCGTGAAGGTAAAAATCTTTATGCCAATTCATTGATTGCTCTGAATGCAAAAACAGGGGAGTATATTTGGCATTTCCAGACTGTTCACCATGATATATGGGATAGAGATCTGCCTGCACCTCCAAATTTAATCAGTATAAAAAGGGATGGTAAAATCGTGGATGCGGTTGCTCAGGTAACTAAATCAGGGCATATTTTTGTGTTTGATCGTGTAAACGGGGAGCCCCTGTTTCCAATCGATGAAGTTCCGGTTCCGCAGTTGACACTTCCGGGAGAAAAAACATGGCCAACACAGCCAATTCCTCGCATGCCCAAGCCATTTGCCAGGCAAAGCATCAGCGAAAATGATATTACTTATTTTTCTGGCAAAAGAGATTCACTTTTAACGATTTTCAGGCAGGCCAAACTTGGAGCATTTGAACCACTTGATTTCAGGCAGACCTTGATTTTTCCTGGTCCTGATGGTGCAGCCGAGTGGGGAGGAGCAGCGGTTGATCAGGAAGGTATTATCTATGTTAATTCCAATGAAATGGCTTGGTTATTTAGCCTGAGTCCGAAAAATGAATTGAAGGCCAAGACGCTAAGTGCCGGAAAATCCTTGTATCTGAATCATTGTCAATCCTGCCATCGTGCTGATTTCTCGGGTAATCCCCAAAGTGGTTATCCTGCCTTGATTGGAATCAGAGAACGTCTCGGTCGCCAGGCAACTACTAAGTTGATTACTAATGGCAAAGGAATGATGCCGGGATTTAGCCAGATTAGTGATGCCGAGAAGCAGTCTATCATTTCCTATATTTTTGGTGAAGAGCAGCAAGAATCTGACGCTGCAGTTAAAGATGAGTATCCGGATGTACCCTACCGTTTTAACGGATACAATAAGTTCCTGGATGAAAAGGGTTATCCGGCCATCACCCCACCATGGGGCACTCTCAGCGCTATTGATCTGAACACCGGCCAACAGCTTTGGCAAATCCCTTTGGGTGAAATCAAAGAACTGACGAAAAAAGGTATCCCAATAACGGGAACTGAGAATTATGGCGGTCCACTCGTTACAGCCGGTGGATTGTTGTTTATTGCAGCCACTAAGGATAATACATTTAGGGCTTTTGATAAAAAGACTGGAAAATTACTCTGGGACTATCCATTGCCGGCTTCAGGTTTTGCAACACCCTCAACATATATGATTGATGGGAAGCAATTTGTGGTGATCGCTTGCGGTGGAACAAAACTCGGAACCAACAAAGGAGATAGTTATGTAGCCTTTGCTTTGGATTAATTCTAACAACCGGTTACACTGATGAAGCAATTCTTTTGATTTTTCACCGATACTGTGGTTAACTACTCTAATAACCACCCAACTAAGATTATTTAAATTAATTCATGGAGTTCACCGCCACTAAATTTTCTGATTTAAGTATAGACCATCTCACGGGCTTGGTCATCAGTATCGGGATCGGTTTTTTGATTGGTATGGAGCGACAGTTTTCAAAGGAAGTTAGTGAGCATGAAGATCAATTTGCCGGCATCAGAACCTTCACCATGGTTTCTATGTTTGGTTTTATTGCCGCCATTTTTTCTTCCATAATGGGTATTTGGATATTTGGTGCAACGCTGGTTTGTGTTTTTGCCTTTGTAATCATTTCCTATTTACAAGCGTCTAAACTGCCGAGCAATAAGGGTGCCACCTCAGAGTTTGCACTCTTGATAACTTTTATGCTTGGAGGTCTGGTATTTCTGAAAATGGTTTTGTTTGCATTGATTATCATGGTCGTTATGTTCCTCCTATTGACTTTCAAACCTGCCTTGCATTTGTTTGTTGAGAAATTGAAACGCCGTGAATTACTGGCCATCATTCTTTTTGTGGTGATGTCTGCCCTGGTAATTCCCTTCCTTCCGGATGATAAATTCGGACCTTATCAATTGTGGAATCTCAAGGAAATATGGCAAATGGTAGTACTGGTAGCCGGTACGAGCTTAGTTGGCTACATGATTGCAAAATTTATGGGAGAACGGGGAACCATGATTGCCGGACTTGTTGGTGGTTTAGTTTCGAGTACATCAGTGGCTTTGACCTATTCAAGAAAAAGTAAGGAGGCAGAAACATCCAGCGCCTCTTTCTATTATGCAATGGGCATTATCTCTGCTTGCACCATCATGTTTCCAAGAGTTCTTTTCGAGGTTTATGTTATAAACTGGGAACTCTTTCTGGAATTATGGATTCCGATACTCATCATTTCTACAGCCGGTTTCAGCTCCGCATTTTTGATCTATTCTTTTAGAAAAGGTAAACCGGGTTCAGATGGTATTGTTCTGAAAAATCCGCTTGATCTGGTAACTGCAGTTAAGTTCGCTTTACTCTATGCCGCGATTCAATGGTTGGTAAAGTATGCCGGTGAAAATTTTGGCCATAAAGGAACTTATATTGCAGGAGCAATTTCCGGGATAACTGATGTGGATGCGATTACCCTTTCTATGGCTAAAATGGCCAAATTTGGAGGTGACTCTGGTATCGCGGTCAACACCATTTTGATTGCTGTTCTTTCAAATACGTTTGTCAAATTCATGATTGTTCTGTTTGTAGGAGGTATAGAACTGCGTAAAACCGTATTTTTTGGTTTTCTTTCAATATTTCTTACCGGACTGGTCTATTTTTTTCTTTATTCAGATTTCTGAGCAAAGGATTATTCATATCCTTTATTTTACAGGCTTGAGGCGGATTAAATCAATATAATTACTATTTTGCTCAGGTTATTTAAATTAAACCGAACATGAAAAAGATATTATTAATTTCCGCATTGGTAATGAGTATTGCCTGCATTAGCAAGGCACAAACTACCCCGGCACCAATGACGCTTTCTACCAATGCCTTTGCCGACGGAACCATTATACCGGTAAAATTCAGTCAGGCGGCACCCGGAGCAGCTCCCGGTGAAGGAACATCTCCCGCCTTGAGCTGGACTAATGTGCCTGCAGGTACCAAGAGTTTATTACTGCATATGCATGATTTAGATTTCGTTAGGAACAAAACTACTGATGATCAGGTGCATTGGTTGGTGTGGAATATTCCTGCAAATTCCACCGGTTTTCCTGAGGGACTGCCAAGAGGTGAAAGATTACCGGATGGCAGTTATCAAATTAGCGTGACAGGTCCGGTTTACCGCGGTCCGGGTGCTGCAGCAAACGGTCCACTGCACCATTACATGTTCGAGATCATTGCTTTAGACATTACACTCGATTTTCCTGCTGTTAATAATGACCCCTTCGAAACCAGAGCTAAAGT
>Ga0169931_10015398_pt1 | contig 10242 bp, 7 predicted proteins | sample Kivu_15m_20L_FD_129675 | JGI IMG/M metagenome (GOLD analysis project Ga0169931, IMG submission 129675) | Freshwater microbial communities from Lake Kivu, Western Province, Rwanda to study Microbial Dark Matter (Phase II) - Kivu_15m_20L... | ecosystem: Environmental > Aquatic > Freshwater > Lake ... | reverse complement strand
GGAGAAAGTCAGCCCGCGCTCGCAGTGCTGCGGCGTTCCGGTTGGCTGAGAGCGGAAGGCGTTCCTCCCTCTCCCCGGGGGAGAGGGCCGGGGTGAGGGGGGAAGGGGCGCTACCAGTTGCCGACCGCGCATCAACTAGGCTTTCGGTAGCCTGCAAGAAAGTGAGATGCGCGCAGGCGTGTCCAGCCGAGTTTGCGCCTTGCTTGGCGGGCGCCGGTTTGCTAGCACAGCCGCGTCCTCACCGACCATGTCGCCCGCGCTGAACGACCAGAAGCTCCGGCTCACGTCCGCCCTCGAGCGCAAGGAGTTGCCCGACGGCACGCGGCTGCTCAAGCAGACCAGCCGGGGCGAATACCTCGCCCTCAACGCGCAGCAGGAGGCCATCCTCGCCGAGTTCGACGGGCAGAGCACGGTGCAGGACGTTCTCCAACGCCTGCTGCACGCGGAGGGGCATCCGAAAATCCGCGCGTTCTACGACCTCGTGCTCGCGGCGCAGGCGAAGGAATTTCTGCACGAGGGCGAGGGTGAACCGCCGGGCACTGCGGCCCGGGGGCGGCGCTGGAACGTCCGCTGTTCGCCCACCGGCGCGCTGGCGCTGGCCTTGTGCCTCATCGGGGCCGGGGCGTCGGCCGTCGCGGCGGCGGACCTCCCGCTCATCCCCGACCCGCCGGGCTGGTTCCTCACGCTCATCGCGGTGTCGGTGGGCTTGAGCCTGGCGAATCTGCTGGCCGGCGCGGTGTTGAGCGGCCTGGGCCGCGAGGTGTATCGGCCCGAGGTGCGGCTGGATCTGGTGCTGCCCTTCTTCAGCGTGGACACGCGCGACGCGCTCATGGGCGGGCGGCGGGTCGAGGCGCTGGTCGCGCTGCAAATGCTCGCGGTGCCCTTCGGCGTGACGCTGCTGGGCTGGGCGCTGCACTCGACGCCGCTGTTCCTCGCGGGCTGGGTCACGGCGCTGGTGCTGGCGTCGCCGTTCGGCGGCTCGCCGGGCCACACGCTGCTGCACGCGCTGTTCCGCAAGCAGCACGAGCTGCCCCGCTGCGCGGACACGTTCCTCAACCGGAAGTTCCTCGCCAACCTCATCAACTGGCGCGAGGAGGTCACGGAGTCCTCCTACTTCTACGGGCTGTCCACCTGGGCGGTGCTGTGGCTGGGCGCGGTGTTCCGGTTCGCCTCGGAGCTGATCGCGCAGCAGGCCAGCGCCGGGGACAACGTGCTCTTCCAGCCCGGCGCACAGACGGTCGTCTTCCTGCTCGCGCTGGTGGTGGCCGCGCCGCTGGTGTATCTGCTCTGGCTGGCCGCCCAGACCGGGCACCGCCTGCTCGCGCCGAAAATTTCCTCCGCCGAGGCGAGCCTGCAAAAGAGCTTCGACGGCCTGCAACGGCCCGGCCCCGACGCGACGGCGAAGTTCCTCTCCGGCACGCTGCTGTTCTCCCAGCTCACCGAGGCCGAGGTGCGCGCGGTGGCCGAGGCCATGGAGTTCTTCGCGGTCAAGCCCGGCGCGCTCATCATCCGCGAGCGCGACCAGGGCGACCTCATGTTCGTCATCCACAGCGGCCGCGTGGAGGTGCAGAAGGAGGACGAGGCCGGCGCGCTCCGGCGCGTCGCGCAGCTCGCGCGGGGCGACGTGTTCGGCGAGATCGCCCTGCTGCAACAGGTGCCGCGCACCAGCTCGGTGGTCGCGGTGGAGGAGACGGAACTGTTCGCGCTCAAGAAGGCGGACTTCGACCGGCTGCTGCTCTCGACGCTGGGCGCGAAGAAAATCCAGGAGACCGTGCAGGTCTGCGCGTTCCTGCGGCGCAACTCGATCTTCACCGACTGGCCGCCGCACGCGCTGATGAAGGTGGCGGGGCAGTTCGCCTTCCACGACTGCACGGCGGGCGCGGAAGTCCTCAGCGAGGGCCGGCAAAACGAGTTTTTCTACATCGTGTATGAGGGCGAGTTCGGCGTGCAAAAGGCCGGCCGGCAGGTCGCCACGCTCGGCCCCGGCGACTTCTGCGGCGAGATCAGCCTGCTGCAAGGCACCGCCGCCTCCGCGAACGTCGCCGCGCTGCGCAACAGCCGCTGCCTCAAGCTCGGCAAGGAAAGTTTCCTCCAGCTCGTCAGCCGCGACTTTCTCACCGGCCTGACCATCGAGCGGACCTCCGAGAAGCGCGTTGTCGCGCTCCGGAAGAAGGGCGTGGCGAAGTGAGCGCGCTGCTCAAAATCCTCCCGCTCGCCGCCGCCGCCGGCGTCGTGGCCGCGAACAGCGACGCGCTCAAGAAGAGCCTCAACGTCATCGGCAAGGTGCAGGTCGCCGCCACCTCGGGCGTCGAGATGCAGGGCATCGCCGAGGCGCTGGCCGGCGACTTCGTCGAGACCAAGGACCTGCCCATCGAGAACTTCGGCGCGTGGCTCAAGGACAACATGAGGGAGAAGGGCGGCAAGGAATCCCGCGACAAATCCAAGGACCCGTGGGGCACCGAATACCGCCTCAACGTGGACGTGCCGAAGAACGGCTTCACCGTCCTCTCCGCCGGGCCGGACAAGGGCTGGCAGTCGGATGACGACCTCAAGTATTTTTACTCCCTCACCGGCATCGAGGGGAAGAACGCCATCAGCCGCGAACTCGCCGCCCGCGCGCAGGCCCACGCCGCGCGAGTAGGCACTTCGACCAGCAGCAGCGCGGGCACGCCGGGCACCGGCCGCGCAACCGGGCCGCGTTCAGCCTCCACCGGCAAGTCTTCGGCCCCGCCCAAGCCCTCGCAGTCCGCCGAGGAAACCACCCGCAAGGTCATCGAGGCGCAGACCAAGCGCGCCGAGGGCGGCGACGCCCAGGCCGCGTTCGACCTCGCCATCCGTTACATCACCGAAAACGGCGTGGTGAAGGACTATCAGGAGGCGAAGAAGTTGCTGGAGCAGGCCGTGAAAAACGCCGACTCGCAGACCCTCCGCGACCGGGCGCAGACGCAGCTCGACAACCTCAACAAGGCGCTCAAGCAGTAGGCGACCATCCCGGCTCAACCGGAACAATTCAGTTGGATTGGGGAGCGCGCCCGCCCCGGGCGCAGCGAACCACGCCCTCGCGGTTCGCCCGACGCGGACAAACACCCGCACGGTTTGGTTACTCCGTTCGCACCCGAGTTCGCCGCGAGGGCGCGGCGAAAAGCAGCCGGGGCGGCTGCGGTCCCCAAGTCCCGCAACGGCATCGTTCCGGATCACAGCGCCGGGTTGCGGGGGAATTTCACCAGCGGCAGACGCGCGCCGCGATGGAGGCTGCGGTCGGCGCGCACCGGTTCCGGCGGGAGGAAGACGCCGCCGAGCGCCGCCGCCGCCGAGGCCGCCACGAGGTCGTCCTGGTCAATGCCGTCGCCGCTCACGCCCACCGCCCCGATGAGCACGCCGCCCCGATACAGCGGCATCGAGCCGGCGAAGATGGTCATGCCGTTGGGGAGGTTGGGGTTCACCGCGACGGAAGTGGTGAAGGCCGCGCCGTTGAGCGTGTTGACCGCCGCGATGGCCGGGACGGTGATGATGGAGAAGCGTTCCTGCAAGCCGAGGAAGATGCCGGGCGTCGTCCCGGCGATGCCCGGCGGAAACGTGCCTTGCGCCATGAAGCCCACGGTGCGCGCCGAGAAGCCCCGCGTGTCGCTGCTGAAGAAGATGGACGTGCGCGCCTTCTGCACGGAGACATCCCAACTGAACCGCGTCGCGTCCGGCGAGGTGCAGAACGAGCCGAGCACGACCGGCGGGCTGCCGGCGAGGTTGGGGTTGTTGACCACCGAGATGAAGCATTGCATCGGCGAGCCGCGCGGGAGGCGGATGCCGCCGCGCGTGGTGCGGGCGCGGTTTGCGCCGGCGGTGAGGATGGCCGTGACTTCCGCCGCCGTGAGCCGCGCCGTGCCGCCGGGCAGCGCGACGACACTCGGGTCGGCGGTGATGGCCTGGCGCATCTCGCCGGTCACCCCGCCCATCGTCGCGGCCACGTAGGGCAGCGGCCCGGCCGGGCTGGCCGTCGGCGCAAAGCCCGCCACCGCCGCGCCGATGCCGCCCAGCGGCGTGATGATTCCGGGCGAAGTCGTGCTCGCCACATAGGCCAGCGCGATGCCGTCCACAAAGACCTTGTTGCCCAAAATCCGGGCGGCCGGCGCGAAACCCACCTGTCCTGCGAGCGCCACATCCTCGTCCACCTTCGGGCTGGAGACGGTCGCGGGCGTGATGTTGAGCGGGTCGTCGTCGCCATCGCCGGCCACGCCCACGCCGCCGATGAGCGCGCCGGCCCGGTAGAGCGGCACGCCGCCCGCCGTGCCCGCGAGGCCGCCGGTGAGCGGGGTGGGGATCTGCGTGAGCGGCGCGGCGGGGCTGGGGCCGAGCGTGAGCAGGCCGGCCTCGGCGGGGAGCTTGTATTTGTTGATGTCGGAGAAGGCGAGCTGGCTGAAGTTGACCCCCACCAGCGGGCCGGGCGGCTTGTTCAGCGTTCCGGGCGGGAAGTTCTGCTGCACGATCATCGCGGCCGTGCGCGGGGTGAAGGCGTTCTGTGCGCTGCTGAGGAACGCCGCCGTGCCGGCCTTGGCAATCGCGTTGGCCTGGATGTCCGCTGCCGGAACCGCGCCGTTCACGCTCCACACGCCGAGCACAAAACCCTCGCGGTCCACCACGGCCACCACCGCGCCGGGCGCGACCACCGCCGCGCGCGACACCGCCTGCGCCAGCACGGTCGTCACCTCCGCGAGCGTCATCTGCGCGCGGGCGGGCGGCGCGAACAGGAGTGCTGCGAGGAGGAGGGCGGCCGGCTTCACTGGCCGCCAGTTGTGGGAAATTCACCCCGGCGGGGCAAGCAAATTGACGGTCGCCGCGCGCGGAGGTTGTGCTTGCCAAAGTGCCGCCCCTCCCTAGATTGGGCCGCTCTTGTGGCTATGACCTTGCTTGCTTTTGTCGGTTTGTTCGCCGCCGAGGCCGCCCCGACGGGCGTGCCCGGCGCGCCCCCGCCCATGTGGACGAACCTCGTCCCGCTGGTGCTGATGATCGTGGTGTTCTACTTCCTGCTCATCCGCCCGCAGCAGAAGCAGGCCCGGCAGCAGGACGAGCTGCGCAAGGGGTTGAAGAAGGGCGACAAGGTCGTCACCACCAGCGGCATCCTCGCCGTCGTCGTCGGCGTGAAGGACCGGACCGTCACCATCCGCTCGGAGGACACGAAGCTGGAGATTCTCAAGTCCGCCGTGGCGCAGGTCGTCGAGGACTTCGACAAGGCCGACCCGACGCCCGCCCCCGCCGCGAAGAGCTAGCCCATTTCCCCGCCTCCCCCGCACATGCAACGCAACAATTCCTGGCGCGCCATCCTCGTCGTGTTCGTCACGCTCTGGGCGCTTTACGAGACCTATCCCCCCGCCGACCGGAACATCATTGACGTGTTCGAGGAGAAGGCGACGCGGAAGGACGCCGCGTTCACCGCCGTCGTCGCCAAGGCGCGGGAACTCGACCAGCAATTCCCCGAGCGCAACTTCGCCAACCTGCGCGACGCGCTGGGCACGAACTCGCTGACCAATTTCATCGCCTTCAGCACGCCGGGGGAAAGCGACCCCAACCGCGCCATCCTCAACCGCCTCCAGCAGCAGGCCGCCGGCAAGCTCAAGCTGGGCCTCGACCTGCGCGGCGGCACGTCGTTCCTCGTCGGGCTGGACATGGGCAAGCTCGAAGCCACGTCGGACCGGCAGTCGCTGGTCAACCAGGCCATCGAGGTCCTCCGCAAGCGCGTGGACAAGTTCGGCGTGGCGGAACCCATCATCGTCGCCGAGGGCGACGACCGCATCCTCATCCAGATGCCCGGCCTGAGCGCGGCGGAGCGCGAGGAGGTGCGCAAGACGCTCACCAAGCCGGCCTTCCTCGAGTTCCGCATGGTGCATCCGCAGAGCGACCAGATGGTCGCGCAGGGCATCATGGCCCCCGGCCACGAGCTGCTCTCCCAGAAGCGCAAGGGCCAGAACGGGCAGGAGTTCATTGACCGCGTGCTGGTGAAGGCCAAGGCCGAGCGCGGGCTGACGGGCAAATACATCGAGCGCGCCGGCGTCATCCGCGACCCCGTGTCCAACCGCCCGCAGATCACCTTCAAGTTCAACACCGAGGGCGGGCAAATCTTCGGCCAGTTGACCACGGAGCACACGCGCGAGCGCATGGCCATCGTGCTGGACGGCGAGCTTTACTCCGCGCCGGTCATCAACGAGCCGATCCTCGGCGGGAGCGGCGTCATCAACGGCGACTTTGACCTCAAGGAAGCCTGGCAGCTCGCCAACGTGCTGGAGAACCCGCTGCAAACCCCCGTGCGCCTGCTCGACACCGAGGAAGTGGATCCCTCGCTCGGCAAGGACTCCATCCAGAGCGGCATCCGCTCCGCCGTCATCGGCACCATCGCCGTCGGCGTGTTCATGCTGGTCTATTACATGATGTCCGGCGTGGTCGCGAGCCTGGCGATGCTCCTGAACGTCGTGGTGCTGCTCGGCGTGATGTGCTCCATCGGCACCACGCTCACGCTCCCCGGCATCGCGGGCGTGGTGCTCACCATCGGCATGGCGGTGGACGCCAACGTGCTGATCTTCGAGCGCATCCGCGAGGAGCTGGCCGCCGGCAAGTCCACGCGCGGCGCGCTCAACTCCGGCTACGACCGCGCGTTCGGCACCATCTTCGACTCGAACATCACCACGCTCATCGCCTCGGTCATCCTCATTTACCTCGGCACCGGCCCGGTGAAGGGCTTCGGCGTCACGCTCACCATCGGCATCGCGGTGAGCCTGTTCACGGCGCTGGTCGTCACGCGGCTGGTCTTCGACTGGCTGCTGACGAAGAACCTGCTGAACCTCTCGATGCTGCACCTGGTCAAGGGCAGCAAACTTGACTTCATGCAGTGGTCCAAGCCCGCCTTCGCCGCCTCGTGGGTCGTCATCCTCGTCGGCGTGGGCTACGGCGCGCTGGGGCGCGGCCAGCAGACCCTGAGCGTGGACTTCGTGGGCGGCGACGCGCTGACCTTCTCCTTCGGCCAGCGCGTCGAGACGGACAAGCTCCGGCATCTCGTCGGCGCGGTGGAGTTTCAGGAGCAGGTGCAGGTCGGGGGCCGGACCGAGAGCCGCCCGCGCAAGGTCGGCGACCCGCTGGTCTCGTATCAAAAGAATCCCGCCAAGGGCACCGAGAACCTCCGCGTGACCGTGCCCGCCGGGTCGGGCGAGGCGGTGAAGGACGCGCTCCTCAAGGGCTTCCCCGAGGCGCAGTTCAAGCTGGAGCAGTCCCGGCAGGTCGGCGCGATCATCGGGGGTGAGATTCTGCGCAGCGCGCTGCTGGCCCTGGGCCTGGCGCTCTTCGGCATCCTGGTCTATGTGGCGTTCCGCTATGAGTTCAGCTTCGCGGTGGCGGCGGTGGTGGCGGTCGCGCACGACGTGCTGATGACCTCCGGGATTTACTGCCTCACGGGCCTGACCGGGGACGGCCGGCAGTTCAACGCCACCACGGTCGCCGCGCTGCTCACCATCGTCGGCTTCTCGATCAACGACACCATCGTCATCTTCGACCGCATCCGCGAGGACCTGAAGCTGGGGCTGCGCGGGTCGTTCAAGGACATCCTGAACCGCGCGCTGAACCAGACCCTGAGCCGCACCATCATCACCAGCGGCACGGTCTTCCTCGCCGCCTTGGCGCTCTACCTCTTCGGCGGCGGGCCGATCAACGACTTCGCGTTCATGTTCCTCGTGGGCGTCCTCACCGGCACCTACTCGTCCATCTACATCGCCAGCGCCATCGTGCTGTGGTGGCACAAGGGCCAGCGGCCCGACCTCGGCGGCAACACCGTGGCCGTGGGCGTGGCGGAGACGGCCGGCGAGGTGCGGGTGGGGTGAGGCCGGGAACCGAGGAGCGGGATTAAGATTACGATTACGATTAAGAGCAAGATGTCGGCGGACGGCTGCGTCCCTTTCTCCTAATCCTGATCCTAATCTTACTCCTACTCTTAATCCGTTCTCCCTGACACCGTGCTGGGCCTCATCGAAATCACCGCGTGGCACTACGCCGGCTTCATCGCCGCCGTGCTGGTGTTCCTCGCGCTGGACCTCGGCGTCTTCCACCGCGAGGCGCACGTCGTCAAGTTCCGCGAGGCGCTGGCGTGGACCGGCCTGTGGTTCACGCTGGCGATGGCCTTCGCCGGCCTCATCAAGCTCAACCGTCCCCCGGGCGAGGCCATCGAGTTCGTTACCGGCTACATCATCGAGTTGAGCCTCTCGATGGACAACGTCTTCGTCATCGCGCTCATCTTCACCTACTTCCGCGTGCCGCTGGCGCAGCAGCACCGCGTCCTCTTCTGGGGCATCATGGGCGCGCTCATCATGCGCGGCGTGATGATCGGCGCGGGCGCGGCGCTCATCCGGCAGTTCCACTGGATGCTCTACGCGATGGGGGCGTTCCTCGTCTATACCGGCGTCAAGATGCTCTTCGTGGCCGACGACGGCGTGCATCCCGAGAAGAACCCGGCCATCAAGCTGGCCAAGCGGTTCTTCCCCGTGACGCACGAGTTCGACGGGCAGAAGTTCCTGACCCAGCTCGATGGCCGGACCGCCCTCACCCCGCTGGCGCTCGTGCTGGTGATGGTGGAAACCACGGACCTCATCTTCGCCGTGGATTCCATCCCCGCCATCTTCGCCGTCACCCAGAAGCCGTTCATCATCTTCACCTCGAACGTCTTCGCCATTCTCGGCCTGCGCTCGCTCTACTTCGTGCTGGCGGGTGCCATCGGCTTCTTCCGCTACCTCAAGGTCGGCCTCTCCATCGTGCTCGTCTTCATCGGCGTGAAGATGCTGCTGGGCATCTGGGCCATCCACATCCGCTCGGGCGTCTCCCTGACCATCGTGCTGGTCATCATCCTCACCTCCATCATCGCCTCCATCGTCGCCGCCCGCCGCGAAGGCCGGCACCTGCCCGACGACGACGAGCCGGCGAACCCGCCAAAGCAGGACGGGGCTTCAAGTCCGCCCGTCTGACTTCCAAAACCCTTCGCCTCCTCCCCTCTCCGCCTCGAACGGGGAGATGCCCTTCGCCGCTCTGGGGAGAAGGTGGCTGTAGGCCGGATCAGGTGTTGAAACCCCCATCCCCCTTCCCATCCTCTCAACTTCCTCAAAACCCTTGCCTCCACCGCCACCGCCCGCAACACTCGCCCGGTTCCCACGGAGCAATCTTTAAATCATGGCACGAACCACAAAAGAAACCTCCACCGCCAACCTCGGCTTCGAGGCCAAGCTCTGGCTAGCCGCCGACACCGCGACGCGCGTGAGCGCGAATCGTGATTGCGCAGCCACTTGGCGGGACTTGCGCGCAGCGCAAGACTACCGGAGCAACAACATGGACGCCGCGGAATACAAACACGTCGCCCTCGGCCTGATCTTCCCGGGAGCCGGTCTGAAAATTGCGCGGGGTCCTGCGGCGAGGGATTTGGGCCGTGGCCAAGGCGGCGAAGCCGGAGCATCCCCGCAGCGGGCTGGGACGGCTGAGCCAACGCCGGCCACGGCCAAAAGCGCCGCCGCCCGCAGGGGTTTCGGGGAAAAGGCCGGCTGGCTTCGTTGCTCCTCCGTTGGAGACCGCTGGGGGTATCCGCCCTCGTCACGCCTCGCCATCCAGCCTTTTCCCCGAAAACAGGACTCCCACGGAATTTTCAGACCGGCTCCTGAATACATCTCCGACACCGCTGGGAAATGCCGAATGGCGAATGCCGAAATCCGAACTCGGAATGCCCGTCCCCTTCGACATTCGAAATTCATCACTCGCAATTATCCTTGGTCCCACCTCCAAGCCAGCGCCAAGCAGCCCACCATCGGCAAGACCGTGGACGACGCCATGGTCGCCATCGAGCGCGACAACCCGCGCCTCAAAGGCGTCCTGCCCAAGGACTACGCCCGCCCCGGCCTCGAAAAACATCGCTTCCCGAAGAGGCTGAACCCATGAGCAAAAAGAAGCCCACGCCCGGCGGTCGTCCAAAGAAGAAGGCCGAAGTCTCGCTCGTCCGCTCTTCGGCGGCGGAATACCTCACCTTTGTGGCGGCCAGCGGTGCGGGCGGCGTGGAGGCCGTCTATGCCGATGAGAATGTCTGGCTCACCCAGAAGATGATGGGGCTGCTCTACGCGGTGGACGTGCGAACCATCAGCTACCACCTCAAGAACGTCTTCGCCGACCACGAACTGGAGGAAAAGTCAGTTATCCAAGTTTTTCGGATAACTGCCGCTGACGGCAAAACCTACG
>Ga0169931_10015397_pt1 | contig 10242 bp, 7 predicted proteins | sample Kivu_15m_20L_FD_129675 | JGI IMG/M metagenome (GOLD analysis project Ga0169931, IMG submission 129675) | Freshwater microbial communities from Lake Kivu, Western Province, Rwanda to study Microbial Dark Matter (Phase II) - Kivu_15m_20L... | ecosystem: Environmental > Aquatic > Freshwater > Lake ... | reverse complement strand
GCCCAAAACTTCCGGCAAACTCAGTCTATGAGCGATTATCGCACCAATTTTAGAAAACAAAATTATGGTGATTAATCCTAGTAATACTGGTAAAACTGGATCTACGTGCATATTTCTTCCAACCCCATATTAGCACCGAAAATCTTTTTATTTTATTAATATGATTTTTACCACACTATCTGATAATATAAAATTGATTATTGCCCAAGTGGCAAAGGTTTTTCGTTTGAAACAATCAAAAGGATAAAGTAATGGCAAGAGAAAAATTCGAAAGAAAAAAACCCAATGTAAACGTAGGTACTATTGGTCACGTTGACCACGGTAAAACTACACTTACTGCGGCTATTTGTATGACTTTGGCAGCAGCTGGTCAAGCGACTGCTAAAAAATATGATGAGATCGACGCGGCTCCAGAAGAGAAAGCGCGTGGTATCACCATCAACACAGCACACGTTGAATACGAATCAGCGACTAGACACTACGCGCACGTAGACTGTCCAGGTCACGCTGACTACGTAAAAAACATGATTACTGGTGCGGCGCAAATGGACGGCGCGATACTTGTAGTATCAGCAGCTGACGGTCCAATGCCTCAAACCCGCGAGCATATTCTTCTTGCTCGTCAGGTCGGCGTTCCGCATATCGTAGTATTCATGAACAAATGCGACATGGTAGATGATGCTGAGCTTCTTGAACTTGTAGAAATGGAAACTCGTGAGTTACTTTCTAAGTATGAGTTTGATGGCGATAACATCACCTTCATAAAAGGTTCTGCTCTTAAAGCTGTTGAGCAAATGACTTCTAACCCTAAAACTCAAAGAGGCGAGAACGAGTGGACTGATAAGATCTATGATTTGATCGATGCAGTTGATGCTAGCGTCCCAACTCCACAAAGAGATAAAGACAAGCCGTTCTTGATGGCAGTTGAAGATGTGTTCACGATCACTGGTCGTGGTACCGTTGCTACTGGCCGTGTTGAGAGAGGTACTATCAAGACAGGTGAAGAAGTCGAGATCATTGGTCTTACTGAAGCACCTCGCAAGACTGTTATCACTGGTTGTGAGATGTTCCGTAAAACCCTCGATACAGTTGAAGCTGGCGATAACGCTGGTGTTCTTCTTCGTGGTGTTGATAGAGAAGATATTCAAAGAGGCCAAGTTATTGCTAAGCCTGGTAGTATCAAGCCGCACACTAAATTTGTAGGATCTGTTTACGTTCTTACAAAAGAAGAGGGCGGTCGTCACACTCCATTCTTCAAAGGTTACAGACCTCAATTCTATATGAGAACTACTGACGTTACTGGTAACGTGGTACTTCCAGAAGGAGTCGAGATGGTAATGCCTGGTGATAATATCGAGATGACTGTAGAGCTTATCTCTCCTATCGCTATTGAAGAAGGTATGAGATTTGCGATCCGTGAAGGCGGTAAAACCGTAGGCGCGGGTGTTGTAGCTTCTATTATTGAATAAGCCACAATTCGTATTATCAAACCCTATAGTGCCACTATAGGGTTTCAAAAGCCCCGATTTTCGGGGCTTTTTTTTTGGATTTAAGGGCTGAGACTCCGGACTAAGCTAATCCTTTATATTATTTTTCTCTTTATCCTGGCGAGAATTAGCTATAATTATTAATCCGTATGGCAGTAAAATCTAGAAAAAAACAACAAAACCGCATCCGCATCAAGCTTAAGAGCTATGATTCAGCTAATTTGGATGCATCAGCGAAGCAGATCGTCGAAGCGGCCGAGAGAACTGGCGCAAGAATTTGCGGACCTATTCCTCTTCCTAACAATGTTCGCCGTTACTGCGTTCTAAGATCACCGCACGTAGATAAAAAATCTCGCGAACACTTCCAGATCAAGACCCACTCTAGATTAATAGATCTTCTTGATCCTACTCACGAAACAACAGTGGCGCTAAAAGATTTAGATCTTCCAGCTGGTGTTGATATTTCTGTAAAAGTTTAATCCCTATTCAACCAATTTATCTCTTTATTAGCCCTAAACCAGGTTATTTGTCTTTTGGCGTAGTTCCGGGTGTTTTTTTGGATAAGGCTAATTGCCTGCTCTAGGCTCAAAGTGCCGCGAAGATAATCAGAAATTTCTTTATAGCCAATAGTAGAGTTGAGAGTTTGGGTAGGTCCGTATTTTTGGATAAGAGCCTCTACCTCGAGCACTAGTCCCTGTTCTATCATAGCTAAAACCCTCTTATCAATTAGGTCGTAAAGCTGGGTGCGATTAGAATAATTTAGTCCGATATAGCAAGCTGGATAGCGCGGGCTGGAAGCGGTTAAGCGACTGAGTTTGAGGGGCTTGCCGGTCTGAGTGATGATCTCAAGGGCTCTAATAATTCTGATTTTGTTTTTGGTGTCGATAAGATCTTGCGCATCTGGATCGAGCTGATGGAGCTGATCTTGGAGCTCAGCGAGATCAAGCCCAGAAAGTTTTTCTCTTAAGCCAGCAGAGGGACTGATGGGGGGCATTAATAAATTATCCAAGGCAGATTTTATATATAGCCCTGTACCGCCCACTACCAGTGCTTTTAATCTAGAGGCGGCGGGCTCAAGCCCCATGACCACTTTATCAAAATCTTGCTGAAACTCGCCTGCTGAATAGGTTTCACTCGGGTTTTTCAGGTCGACTAAATAATGCTTGGCTCTACTTAGCTCCTCAAGACTCGGTTTGGCGGTGCCAATATTCATCTCACAAAAAATCAATCGGCTATCAGCGTTTATAATTGGGACTTGGAAAATTTCAGCCAATTCCAGAGCAAGAGCGGTTTTGCCCGTGCAAGTAGGACCCAAGATAACCGCAAACTCAGCTGGGTTGGCTTGGATGATATTTTTTGCTAATTGAGCTAAGTTTTCGGGCATAAAAGCTATATAAGGCTTAAGTTACAATAAAGTTAGGCACGATGAAAAAAGTTAACAAAACCAATAATAACTCTTTAATCCTGATAATTCTAGTTGCCTGCCTCGGGATTTGTTCGCTGACGGCTTTAGTAAGTATTAGATCTTGGTATAAGCCCAGTATCGAAGTCAATGATATCAGTCCCGTGAATATAATTCTGGATTTGGATGTCGAAGTCGAGGATAGCGCCAGCACCGCCCTAAAAAAAGAACAGGCTCGCGTCGATGCTATCAAAAACGTCAGCAGGGATATTCTAACTGTCGATGATAAAGCAGTCAGCGCCAGCCTGGAACAGCTCAAAATCATTATTCAATCTGCTCGCGAAGAGATTAATTCTCGCAAGCAAAAACTCGCCCCGCTAAACCCTAGGATCAGTATCGAATCTCAAGAATACTTCCTAAATTTATCCGACGATAGCTTTAAGCAATTAATTTTAGCTTCTGATTTTAGTAAGGTGATTAGTAATTCTTCTGTCTGGGAGCCAGTCGGTGACAGGGATTTAGCTAGAAGTGAGATTTTCAAACTAACTAATCTAGAGCGTAAATATTTCCTTGAAAAAATAGAAATTTTCCGCACCCAAAGAAAAAAATCAGCCGAAATCAAAAAAGCTCTGGGACGGGATTTTATCGATAATATGAGGCAAGTAGATTATGAATCTATCTTCACAAAAAGCTTCGCTGTCCAAAAAAAACTTCTTGACTTCGGAATAGTTAGAGGCATGCCCAGAACCAAAATCCATGAGCGCATCAAGATGCTTTTCCCCGAGCTTACTTATATAGACCGGGTTTTAGTAGAAAAACTCATCGACTTATCCACTCTGCCGAATTTTCAGATCGACTGGGAAAAAGTTAGTGCTCTTGAAAAAGAAGCAGTGAATAATGTTCAGCCCGTAAAAGTCAAGCTCAAAAAAGGCGCGCAACTCGCTTATAAAGGCAAGGTCGTGGACGAGCAAAATTTTCACTACCTAAAACAGCTTAATTTATTACAAGCCAAAACCGATTGGAATGAGATACTAAATAATTTTTATTTGATAACGCTAATTGTTTTGTGTGTGGGATTCTTTGTATCCTTCCGACCTAGCCGCACTTATTCTGTTCAAGAAGTGATATTGGTTTTTTTGGTTTCGATAGTGATTACGGCTATCAGCTCCGGTCTGGCTGTGTGGGATGTCGATAAACTTGCTCTCGCTCCGCTTGCTACTGTATCGATCTTACTGACTGTGTTTTATTTGCCGGGCATGTCAGCTCTTGCTCTCTCGGCGATCGCTTTTTTTATGATCAAAAGTATGGATGGAAATTTTTGGCAAATTTTACCTCAATACATAGGGTCTTTGTATGCAATATTTTTGGTACGCAAAGCTCATCAAAGACAGGATCTAGCTAATGCCGGCACTCAAGTAGCTTTGACTCAGGTCATTGCTTTTTTGATAACTATCATGATTGCTGTCGAGGATTTTAAAGTATCTTCTGTAATAATTATCGCTTGCTTATATGCATTGGGAGCGATCGCATCAGGTTTTATTGCGCTTGCTACATTACCGTATCTGGAATCTTGGCTGGGCTTACTTACTACTTTTAAGCTAGCAGAGCTTTCTAATCCTAACCAAACTTTACTAAAACGCTTACGGGAAGAGGCTCCTGGCACATACCAACACTCACTCAATGTTTCTAGATTATCAGAAGAAGCTTCTAATTTACTGGGTCTTAATACCGAACTTATTAGAGTGGGATTGCTTTATCACGATATCGGTAAAATGCACGCACCAGAGTATTTTGTAGAAAACAATCTCGGCAAACCCAATCCCCATACGACTTTAGACGATCCCAAAAAATCAGCAGAAATTATTATCGCTCACGTAGCAGAAGGAATTAAGCTTGCCAAAAAATATAATCTGCCAAAAGCCGTAGCTGATTTTATTCCTATGCATCAGGGCACCACAATTACAAATTATTTTTTCCACAAAGCCTCAGAAAAATATGGCGATCGCAATATTAATGCTAATGATTATCGTTACCCGGGCCCGCGCCCTAACTCAAAAGAAACTGGGGTAGCTATGTTAGCAGACAGTACGGAAGCGGCCTTAAGAAGTATCAATGACCTGGCTAGTGAGGAAAAAGCTCGAGAATTAATTAACCGAATAGTAAAAGCCCGAATTGACGAGGGCGAACTAGCCGAAACTGGGCTGAGTAATAATGAACTTAATAAGATCATAAATGCTTTTATAGAAGCCTGGAAAAGCATTAATCACGCCAGAATTAAGTATCCTGAAGCAAAAACTGAAAATTAAAAAAAACTCATATATTGCCAATCAACCACTTGTCTCGTAAAGCGTTAATATGTTATAGTACTGATAAGCTTAGTATTTAATTAAAGAGGTGAAAAAATGAAAAATAAATTTATAAAGCTAATAATTTTGGTTTTGGCCATTATTACAAACATTAACTTAAAAGCTATTGCAGGACCTGATGTGGATCCTACAACTGGAGCTACGGTGGGCGGTGGTATATTAGCACTTTGCCAGCCTACAGAAAATAAAGCGTGCGTTTTTCTCGATGTAGATACTATTACAGTTCGTATAAAAACAGCTGGAGTAACAAATGAGTACTTATACAATGTTTCTACTTGCCAAGAAGACTGGAGAGGAAATAAACTTTGTACTTCAAACAATCTCTCAATAACAGCTGATAATATTCAAGTTGTTAATCGCAATAGAGATGAATATACCTTTGGTAAGGATCAAGTCTATGTAAACTTACTTGGACGCGATGAAAAAGTAGTAGTAAACGGGCAAATGGTACCTCAAGCATTCCATCTAAACATTGGACAGGGAAGAGTCGGCTCTACCGATACTATGTTTAGTTTAAGTTTCCCAGACAATACTCTAGGTTTTACTAGTACCACCTCAAGAAGAACTGGTGTAGAATATTTCATCTCTAGCAACACGCCTTATAGAAGATATACAACAAGTCCTGTTCCTAGAGCTAATCTTATTCAGAAGCTATCTGTTGGAATTGATTCAAGAAACCTACCTAATGTTCAAAGTTTTACTTTTGACATTGGCACAATTATCCTAAAGGTTAATCACCAAAATCCTCTTGATCTAGATCTTGGTAACGTTAATAATGGTAGAGGTCCTGCTGGTTCAACGCCTGCAAATAATCCTAATCCCAATCCAAATAGTGGGACATTTGAAATGGACGCTGATGGTGATAAATTCGTATTCCGCTCAACAGTACCAGCTACAATTGCTCAGATTCGTGCGATCCTTGCTGGCACTAGTGCTACGAATATAAATAACGCTCATATTGAAGGAGAAATAGTCGCTGGTACTCAGCCATACAATCCTAATTGGGCTTTCCATCTAAAAGAAACTACTATAGCTGTGTTTACTGGTACAGAATATAGTTGTGATGGCTCTGCTAAAGTTATCAATAGAAATCTTCCTAACATTGGTAGTGCAAATTTCTTTTTTGATAGAACATGGTGTCCTAATACATCTAAACTGATTAGAGAAATATTCTAACAAACTCTAATATTAAAATCCCTAAAAGCGCTCTGGAATTGGTCTAGAGCGCTTTTTTTATTGGTATAAACAGTAATGCTATAATGGTTTTTATGTGCGGGATAGTGGGCTATACCGGCTTTAAGCCAGCAAAAGATATTTTGATAGAGGGTCTAAAATCTCTAGAATATAGAGGTTATGATTCATCTGGACTGGCTCTGATGGGATCCAATGGCAAAATTTCGGTAGTGAAATCCGTAGGTAAAATTTCTCAGCTTGAAGCAAGAATAAATGAATTTATCAAAACCCCTCTTCATGCCGGATCTGCATCGACACCAGCTGAAAATATTTTTGGCGAAAATTTAGAGTATGGGACCTGCGGAATAGGACACACTCGCTGGGCGACTCACGGTAAACCCTCTGATATAAATTCTCACCCCCACCAAGATAGTAGCGGTGATGTGGCACTGGTGCATAATGGCATCATCAAAAACTATTACCAGCTCAAGCAAGAACTTATTTCGCAAGGTGAAAATTTTATTAGCGAAACTGATACCGAAGTGATAGTCAGATTATTTTCCAGAATCAAAAAAACTCAACCTGATGATATTCAAGCCCTCATTGAGACTATAAAAAGACTAGAGGGAAGTTACGCCATCGCTCTAGTACTCAAAAATAAAAATACTATTCTTGCCGCCAAAAACCAGTCCCCATTAGTGATTGGCATCGGTGAAAATGAAAACTACCTAGCTAGTGATAGCTCGACCGTCTTACAGTTCACCGATAAAATCCTCAGATTAAAAGATCTTCAGATCGCGAGGATTAGCCCTAACGATGTGAGTATTTTTGATCTTGATTATAATAAACAAAAAAACGAAATTAATCAGTGCCAGCAAGTTTCTTCCATACTAAATAAAGGTCCTTATAAGCACTTCTTGCTTAAGGAGATCCACGAACAAGCAGGCACCATATCTCGCATGCTGAGCGGGTTTGAGACAGCGTTTAAGAATATAAATATAGACTTCAAAGCTCTCACCAGAATCACTTTTACTGCTTGCGGCTCGGCTTACCACTCTGCTCTAATTGGCAAGTACCTTATCGAAACCTGGGCACGCATACCGGTGGAAGTCGCCTTAGCTAGTGAGTTTTGTAGTTCGGTTCCAGTATTAGATGCTAAGCATTTGGTGATCGGCGTGAGTCAATCTGGAGAAACCGCTGACACACTTTCGGCCGTCAAACTCGCTCAGGATAATGGTTCTATGACTATGGCGATCACTAACAAACAGGATTCTGCATTATACGAAATGTGTTATCCCAATACTTATGTAACGCCCGCAGGGATCGAAGTCTCGGTAGCTTCTACTAAAGCTTTTACTTCACAGGTCATGGCACTTTATATGCTTGCCTGCCATATCAGAGAAACCCGTCTAGGACTGGATTCCAGTGACATCAAAAAAGAACTTCACGAACTACCCTTAATAATTGATCAAGTAGTCGAGCGCGAAGATATCTACAGGAATCAGTTTTTGAAATACGCTAATTATAGAGACTTTTTGTTTTTGAGCAGAGGCATTAATTACCCTATCGCTCTTGAAGGCGCACTTAAGCTAAAAGAACTTAGTTATATCCACGCGACTGGCTACCCAAGCGGCGAGATGAAACACGGTCCTATCGCGATTTTAGATAGCAAAGTTCCCGTCTTAAATATCGCAATAAACGGACCCAGTGAGATCGAACAAACTATCTATAAAAAAACTCTTAGCAACGCTGAAGAAGCTAAGGCACGACTCTCGCCATCTCTTGTCGTAGCCTGCGACTCAAACGCTGATGTGCAGGGGCTTTTTGATGAGATAATTTATATACCGGACATAAAACAAATCTATAGCCCAATCATAGCCTGTATCCCGCTTCAATACTTAGCATATTTTATAGCTGAAGAGCTGGGCAAGGACGTCGATCAACCGCGCAACCTCGCTAAATCAGTAACGGTAGAATAAATACAGAGTTATTTTTTATCGGGTACGGTATTAGTTTTATCGGATTTATAAACATCAGAAAGAGTTTTAAAAGAGCCTAAAGTGTTTTTTAGAGCTTTTACTTTTAATTCGAGATTTTTTTTATTTTTTTGCTCTTTATTAGGATCGCGCTCTTGAGACTTAATTTCACGGTTGAGATCAGAAATTTTATTCTCGACATCTTTTTTTAAAGTGCCATGCTCAAGGCTTGTAATAGTGTTCTCGACATTGTTTGCGACATCTTCTCTAAATTCTTGGCTATCTCTTGAGTTAAAAAGCTTAATTGAGTCATTAGCCCAATCTTTGCTTAACTGCATAAAATCACGCATCAACCTTAGAGTATTTTTTATAATGTAAGGATTATTACCTCTTTTTAGATTTGGTTCAGAATCTCCGGTCAGGGAAGTATCTCCAATAGTGGATTTGCGGACAGTCGTTATCTCCACGACCTTTGCGCCGCCTCTTTCGATATCAGTAATAATTTTTGCACTAATATCTGTACCCTTGAGAGTAAAATCTTTTTTGGTAATTAAACCTTTTACACCGACATCATTAGAATTACCCAGCGGAAAAATATTAATTACTTTGCCGACTTCAACGCCCTTAGAAAATATTGGCGCGCCCTTAGACAAACCATCTACATTATTAAAACTAATAGTAAAAGTTCGCGCTTCGCGCTTCGCTTTAAAGCTATTCCAAAAATAAAGAAGTATAACAAGAATAATACCCCAAAACAAAAGTTTGGAAATTATGTTTTTGATGATGCCAAATATTAAGCCAAACATCCTAGTTTCATAATAACACGATACCGAAACTTGTCCTGGTATCGCCCTTAGCTGTGTTTCGCTTATAATTTGCTCTGAGCAATCCGCTCAAGAACCAAGGCAATTAAGCTTGCTCTTTGGCTGAGACTTTCAAGATGCACAAACTCCTCTGGCGAATGGATCTTACCGCCCCTAACGCCAAGGCTATCTATATTAGCAAGCCCCAACTCAAACAAATTATTTCCATCACAGCACCCGCCGGTGTCTTTAGTCTTAATGGTTTGTCCCAAATCCTCTGCGCAAGCCTGAATCAAGGCAAGCAAATTATCTATTTTTAGATCAGGGATTTTGGGCTTGCGATTAAACTTACCATGAATCTCGATACTTGATCCATGAAACTCAGTCTCCAAGCTGGCTTTAAGCTCTTGCAAATACCCTAAAAACTCCTCGGCTTTTTGAGCGTTATCAATTCTTGCGTTAATTCCTAATATCGCCAATTCAGGTACTACGTTTAAAGGTCCTCCAGAATTGAGTTTGCCAGGGTTAATGATAAGCGATTCATCAGCGCTATTAAATTTATAAAGCCTCACTACAAACTCACTAGCTATGACTAGTGCATTAATTCCAGCTTTAAAATCTCTCCCGACATGAGCGGATCTACCGCGAAAAACCACTGTAAAATTACCAGTGCCTTTACGCTTATAAGCCATAGAACCATCTGATAGACTTGGTTCGAAGATGAGTGCATAATTATTTTTACTAGCAAGCTCCGGGAAAAAAACACTTGAAGACGGAGAGCCAATCTCCTCATCTGGATTTAAAAAAATCTGCCAGTTTAGTTTACCTCTATGCTCGCTAAATTTTTCAAAATACTCAAGGGCCTTTAGCATAATGATTAACCCACCCTTCAAATCAGCTACCCCAGGACCATTCAGGATATCTCCCTCTAACAGCGTGCAAGAATTAAACCCTAGCTCGGGCGGGTAAACCGTGTCCAAATGCCCCATCAATAATAAATTACACGCTGATGGATTATGTGTTTTTTTGGAGATC
>Ga0169931_10015396_pt1 | contig 10242 bp, 8 predicted proteins | sample Kivu_15m_20L_FD_129675 | JGI IMG/M metagenome (GOLD analysis project Ga0169931, IMG submission 129675) | Freshwater microbial communities from Lake Kivu, Western Province, Rwanda to study Microbial Dark Matter (Phase II) - Kivu_15m_20L... | ecosystem: Environmental > Aquatic > Freshwater > Lake ... | reverse complement strand
TCGAGCGCACCCGCAACGGGCGCGACGGGCGCGCCCGCGACATCGCCCGGCAGCTCGCCGCCGCCGGCATTCCCGATGCCTACGAGGGCGCGCTGCGCTACGCCGGCAACCCCGCCCTGATCTCGCGCAGCCACTTCGCGCGGTACATCGTCGAGACCGGCACCTGCGAGGACGTCGCCGAGGTATTCGGGCGGTTCCTGGTCGAGGGACGACCGGGCTACGTGCCCCACCGCTGGGCCCGGCTGGCCGATGCGGTCGGCTGGATCCGCGGGGCCGGCGGGGTGGCGGTGATGGCCCATCCGGGCCGCTACCGGCTGTCCGACCTCGCGCGCGACCAGCTGATCGCCGCGTTCCGCGACGCCGGCGGCACCGCGATCGAGGTGGTCAGCGGCAGCCACACTCCCGACCAGTACGCCGAATACGCGCGAACGGCGCGCCGCTTCGGGCTCGACGCCTCCCGCGGCTCCGACTTCCACGGTCCGGGCGAGAGCCGCCACGACCTGGGTTCCCTGCCGCCGCTGCCGGCCGAGCTGCGGCCGGTCTGGCACGACTGGCCCGAGTCCGTGGCGCTCGCGCGGTGACCCAGCGCTTCGAGATCCACCCCACGCATCCGCAGCCGCGGCTGATCCAGCAGGCCGCTGCCTTCCTGGAGCGCGGCGGGCTGGTGGTGCTGCCCACCGACGCCTGCTACGTGCTGGCCTGCCGGCTCGACGACAAGACCGCGGTCGAGCGCCTGCGGACGCTGCGCGCCATGGACGAGCGACACCTGTTGACACTGATGTGCCGCGACCTCTCCGAGCTGGCCAGCTACGCCCAGGTCGACAACCACCAGTACCGTTTCCTGCGCGACTGGACCCCGGGGGCCTACACCTTCGTGCTGCCGGCCACGAAGGAGGTTCCCCGGCGGCTCTGGCATCCGTCGCGCAAGACGGTGGGCCTGAGGGTGCCGGACCATCCGGTGGTGGCCCGGCTGCTCGAGCGTCACGGTGCACCGGTGCTCAGCACGAGCCTGATCCTGCCGGGCGAGGCGCAGCCGCTGACCGACGCCGACGAGGTCATGGCGCGGCTGTCACGGCGAATCGACCTGCTGATCGACGCGGGCAGCCAGGGCTTCGAGCCCACCACCGTCATCGACATGACCGGCGACGAACCGCAGGTGGTGCGTGCGGGGCGGGGGCCGATCGACCGCATGGTCCGCTGAAGACGGTGAACCAATCAGTCACCGGTTCGGAGCGGCGCGCCGGGCCCCGTGGGGCGGCTGTTACCATTGCTCCCATCATGCCCGCCGACCGCGTCCTCTCCGGCATGCGTCCTACCGGGGCGCTGCACCTCGGCCACTATCACGGTGCGCTGAAGAACTGGGTCCGCCTGCAGGCGGAGCACGACTGTTTCTTCTTCGTGGCCGACTGGCATGCGCTGACGACTCACTACGACTCGCCCGAGGTGATCGGCGCGAACGTCTGGGAGATGGTGATCGACTGGCTGGCCGCCGGCATCGATCCGCAGCGGGCGGTGCTGTTCATCCAGTCGCGCCTGCCCGAGCACGCCGAACTGCACCTGGCGCTGTCGATGTGCACGCCGCTCGGCTGGCTCGAGCGCGTCCCCACCTACAAGGACCAGCAGGAGAAGCTGTCCGAGAAGGACCTGACCACCTACGGGTTCCTCGGCTACCCGCTGCTGCAGTCGGCCGACATCCTGATGTACCGCGCCGCCTGGGTGCCGGTCGGCGAAGACCAGGTGCCCCACGTCGAGCTCACCCGGGAGGTCGCGCGCCGCTTCAACCACCTGTTCGGCCGCGATCCCGGCTTCGAGGCGAAGGCGGCGGCCGCGCTGAAGAAGCTTGGCGGCAAGCGGGGTCAGGCCTACGAGGACTACCGGGTGCGTTACCAGCAGAACGGTGAAACGACTGCGCTCGAGGGCGCCCGCTCGCTGGTGGCGGGCACCCAGAGCCTGTCGGACGAAGACCGAGAACGGCTGCTCGGCTGGCTCGAGGGCGGGCGTCGGCGCATCCTGGTCGAACCCCAGGCGCTGCTGACCGAGACCTCCAAGGTGCCCGGCCTGGACGGCGCGAAGATGTCGAAGAGCTACGGCAATGCGGTGGCGATGCGCGAGGATCCTGCCTCGGTCACGAAGAAGCTGCGTCAGATGCCGACCGACCCCGCCCGCGTGCGCCGCACCGATCCGGGCAACCCCGACCACTGCCCGGTCTGGCAACTGCACCAGGTGTACTCCGATACCGAGGTCCGCGACTGGGCTCGTCAGGGCTGCACCACCGCGGGCATCGGCTGCCTTGACTGCAAGCAGCCGGTGATCGATGCCATCGTGGCCGAGCAGCGGGTGTTCATCGAGCGAGCCCAGCCCTATGTCGACGATCCGGCCCGGGTACGGGAAATCATGGACGCCGGCTGCGAGCGCGCCCGGGCGGTGGCCCGCCAGACGATGCGCGACGTCAAGGACGCGATGGGGCTGGGCTACCGCTAGACCGGGTGATGGGCGGCAGCCTGCCGCGCGCGCTCAGACCGACGGATCGGCCGCGCCCTTGATCAGGTGCATCTGGCGCAGCTGCGGCAGGGATTCGAGGAAGTCCTTGAGCTGCGGCAGCGGCAGCGGGTCGCTGATGAAAGCGCCCTGCATCTGGTCGCATTCGAAGACTCGCAGTGCCCGCATCTCGGCCGCGGTTTCCACCCCCTCGGCCATTGCCTGCAGCCCGAGCTTGCCGGCCAGGGTGGTGATCGCCTGAATGATCGCCGCGTTGCCGCGGTCCTCGGGCAGCCCCCGGATGAAGGTGCGGTCGATCTTCAGGCCATCGACCGGCAGGTTCTTCAGGTACGACAACGAGGCGTAACCGGTGCCGAAGTTGTCGATGATGACCTTCACCCCGATCCGCCGCAACTCGGCCAGCAGCGCCACCGTCTTCTCGCCGTTATCGATCAGCGCGTTCTCGGTGAGCTCCAGGCGCAGCAGGCTGGGGGGCACGTTGCGCTCGGCCAGGAGCGCGTTGAGCTGGGCAAGGAATCCATCCTCGGCGAGCTGGCGCGGGGAGATGTTGACGGAGATTGCCACGTCCTGGTGGCGATCCAGGCCGATCTCCACGCGATCGTCGAGTGCGCGCCGGATCGCCCACAAGCCGATCTCGCGCACCAGGTTGCTCTGCTCGGCGACCGGGAGGAACTTCTCGGGCAGCAGAAGCCCACGAGTCGGATGGCGCCAGCGCATCAGCCCCTCGATACCCACGATCCGGCGCTCGCCGAGCGCCAGCACCGGCTGGTAGTAGAGGTCGACCTCGCCACGCTGCAGCGCGAGGGGGAATTCGGCGCCGAGCTGGAGCTGGTCGCTGCGCTGGTCCGACAGCTCGCCTGCGAAGAAGCGGACGTCGTTGCGGCCCTCGGACTTGACCCGGTACATCGCGCTGTCGGCGCATTTGATCAGCAGTTGCCCGTCGCGACCGTCGTCGGGCGCGACCGCGATACCGATCGAGGCCGACAGGAAGTAGGCCCGATTCATCAGCACGAAGGGTTTCTCGATCGCGGCAAGCACTTTGCGGCCGATCCGCTCGATCTCCCCGCGATCCTGCAGATCGAGCAGCAGCAAAATGAATTCATCGCCGCCGATCCGGCCTGCGACATCGGTCGGCCGGATCGACTCGCGGAAGCGGCGCGCCACTTCGATCAGCACCTGGTCGCCGACCGAGTGGCCGAGCGTGTCGTTGATCAGCTTGTAGCGATCGAGGTCCACGTACAGCACGGCGGCAGCCCGCTCGGCCTTCATCGCGTCCTGCAGTTGGTGCGTCAGGTAGACCCGGTTGGGCAGGCCGGTGAGCGCGTCGTGCAGCGAGGCGTGCATCAGCCGCTTTTCGGCGTTCTTGCGCTGAAGGTACAGCGACATCGTCCGGGACATGATGTCGGCAAGCGGCTGAAGCAGTTGCTCGGCCCGGAAGCCGACCGGGCTCAGGAACAGCAGGGCCGACAGGACGTTGTGATTTTCGTCCAGGATCGGGGCGAGGAAGGCCGCGTTTTGATGCAGCGTCGCGGTCTGGTAGCGCGCGGCGAATTCGGGTTCGGCGGCCAGGTCGGGCAGCCAGATCGCCTGGCCGGTACTCCAGGCGCGGCCCTCGACGCCGCCCCGGCTCATCGGCAGCTGCGCCGGGAGCTCCGACAGCATGCGGGTGATTGCCGGCCACCCCCAGCGCTCGCGTACCGTGACCGCGCGGGTTCCAGGGATCTGCACCAGATGGGCGCCACCGGCCCAGCCCATGAGGCCGCACAGGGTGATGATCAGGGCAGTGATCACCTTCTCGGGTTCGGTCTGCTCGCGCATGATCGAGGCCATCTCGCTCTCGACCTGCAGCAGCAGTTGCTGCTGACGCTCGCGAGTGACTGCACGACCCACACCGCGGTAGCCCCGGAAGCGGCCGGCCTCGTCGAAGATCGGCCGCCCGCTGATCGACACGTGGTGGACGCGGTCCTCCGGGTCGAGCAGCCCGAACTCGAAGCCCTCGAACGGGCGGGTGGCCGCGAGGTCTGCCCGGTGCCGCTCCCAGTCGGCTTTCGGAAAATCGATGGTTCGAAGCTCCCAGCGACGCTTGCCGAGGTTGCTCTTCTCCCACTCGCCGAGTGCGGCGACCACGCTGTCGGAGACGAAGCTCAACCGATGCTCGGTGTCGGTCTCCCAGACCCAGTCTGCCGATAACTGAGTGAGGTCGCGGAACTTGGCTTCGCTGCTCGCCAGCTGCTGGGCCATGGCGCGCATTGCGCTGATGTCCTGGACGATCCCGGCAAGTCGCTGCACCCGGCCGGCCCGGTCGGCCTCGGCCCGGGCCACGCTGCGAACCCAGATCTGCTCGCGGCCTTTCTTCGTGTAGCGGTACTCGATCCGGACCTCATGGCCGTGCTTGATGGCGCGCCGGTGTGCCGACTGCCATCGGGCCTGATCCTCGGGATGGACGCAGATGAAGAACGCCTTCGGCGACGGCGGATCCTGCGTCGGTTCGATGCCGAACACCCGGAACGCACCGTCGCTCCAGTGGAAGCGGTCCTCGCCGATGTCGTAGACCCAGGAGCCCAGCACCGCGAGGCTTTCGGCGATGCCGTACTGCGACTGCAGGTCCGAGAGCCGATGGACGATGCGCCGCTCCTCGGACAGTTGCTCGACCACGTTCAGCAGCAGGAAGGCCAGCACGCCCAGCGACAGCATCGCCACCGGCGGGGCGAGCACCGCCCCGCCGCCCAGAGTGTCCGGGAACGCTTGCGCGCCCGCGTACAGCGCCGCGGCGAGCGCCAGCGTGACCGCGACCACGGCCCATCCCCGCCACTGGGTGCGAGCCTGTCCGTAGAATGTCCTCAAGGCGTCCGGGTTCAACGTCGGCCCGCTCGTTCGATCCGCTCCATCCAGTCCGTCGACTCGTTCAAAGAGATGTCCGAGACCCCGATTCCCTGCGCTTCCGATGGTGCTGGGGCGGCACCGTCGCCCTGGATCGCCCGCTGGCTGCCGAGCACGCGCTCCGGCGGGCGCGTGCTCGACTTTGCCTGCGGCGCCGGTCGGCACGCGCGCCTGGCGCGGGCGGCCGGATTCAGCGTGCTGGCGGTCGATCGCGACCCCGCAGGCCTGCACTCGCTCGAGGGTACGGGCATCGAAACCCGCCATGAAGACCTGGAGGGCGGACGGTGGTCGTTCGCGGCCGAACGGTTCGACTGCGTGATCTGCACAAATTATCTGTTCCGGCCCCGGCTCGACCTGATAGCAGCACTGCTGGCACCCGGCGGGCTCTGGCTGTACGAGACCTTCGCGGTGGGCCAGGCCCGCTTCGGGCGACCCACGCGCGCGTCGTTCCTGCTGCGCCCGGGCGAATTGCTGCGGGTGATGCAGCGCGACCGGCTGCACCTGCTCGCCTATGAGGACGGCTGCGTGTTCATGCCGCGGGCAGCGCGGCTGCAGCGGGCGGTGGCGGTTCGGCCGCCATTCGACCCGGCCTCGACGCCGCTGTGCTGAGGCGGGCGCGACCGCTGAAGTAGAATCGCGCTTTCTCCCGTACGGCAGTCCACCATGATCCAAGGCAGCATGGTCGCCATCGTGACCCCGATGCACGAGGACGGCAGCCTCGACCTGGCACGCTATCGGGCCCTGATCGACTGGCACGTCGACAGCGGTACCGCCGCGATCGTTGCGGTGGGAACCACCGGCGAGTCACCCACGGTGGATGTCGAGGAGCACGGAACCCTCATCCGTGTCGCGGTGGAGCAGGCCGCCGGGCGCGTGCCGGTGATCGCCGGTGCCGGCGGCAATTCCACCCGCGAGGCCATCGAGCTCACCACCTATGCGGCCAGCGTCGGCGCAGCCGCCTCGCTGCAGGTCGTCCCCTATTACAACAAGCCTGGCCAGGAGGGGCTCTACCGTCACTTCCGGGCGGTGGCCGAGGCGGTCGACCTGCCGGTGATCCTCTACAACGTGCCGGGGCGCACCGCCTGCGACCTGAGCAACGACACCGTGCTGCGGCTGTCCCAGGTGCCTGGGGTGGTGGGCATCAAGGACGCCACCGGCGACATTCCGCGGGCCACCGAGTTGCTCGCGCGCGCGCCCGGCGCGTTCGGCGTCTACAGCGGCAACGACGATTCGGCCCTGGCCCTGATGCTGCTGGGCGGGCATGGCGTGATCTCGGTGACCGCTAACGTGGCGCCGCGCGAGATGGCGCGGCTGTGCGCGGCCGCCCTGGCGGGCGACCTCGCAACGGCGCGCGCCCTCAACCAGCGGCTGCTGCCGCTCCACTTGCGGCTGTTCGTCGAGGCCAATCCCATCCCGGTCAAGTGGGCGCTGCAGCGGCTGGGCCGGATCGGGGGTGGCATCCGGCTGCCCATGACCCCGCTCGAAGCGCGTCACCACGAGACGGTCGCGCGGGCCCTTCACGACGCGGGAGTGGCGGGGTGAGGGCACTGCAGCGCCTGCGCGCCCTCCAGACCGCGTCGGTCGCGCTTGCCGCCGTGCTGGCGGCCGGCTGCTCGGTCACCGAGACGTTCAACGAGGCCACTCGGATCGACTACCGGTCGGCAGGCACGAAGCCGCCGCTCGACATCCCGCCCGACCTGGTCACCCCGCGCGGCGACAACCGCTTCAGCGTGCCCCAGACGGGCCGTTCGGCCACCACCCTGTCCGACTTCAGCCGCGACCGCGCGACCCAAGCGCCGGTGGCCGGCGTAGCCCCGGGCGTGCTGCCACAGCCGGCGGGCGTCCGCATCGAGCGCCAGGGCAACCAGCGCTGGCTGGTGGTCGAGCAGACGCCCGAGCGCGTCTGGCCGGTGGTTCGGGAGTTCTGGAGCGACTCGGGCTTCGTGCTGCGGATCGAGTCGCCCGAGACCGGAATCATGGAAACCGACTGGGCCGAGAACCGCGCCCGGGTGCCCGACTCCTGGCTGCGTAACCAGCTGACCCGGTTGCTCGGCAGCATTTACGTCACTGCCGAGCGCGACAAGTTCCGCACCCGGCTCGAGAGCAACGGGAAGTTCACCGAGGTGTTCGTCTCGCACCGGGGCTTGGTCGAGGAGTTCAGTGGCCCGCAGAAGGAGTCCACTATCTGGGTCCAGCGACCATCAGACCCCGAGCTCGAGGCCGAGTTCCTGCGCCGGCTGCTGCTGCGCTTCGCCCCGCGTGATGCCACCGCGGCTGCCGTCGCCTCGGCGGCTGCGGGCGCGGCCGAGGCGCCCGCCGTCGTGGCGGCACCGCTCCAGCCGGCACGCGCGACCCTGGTCGAGGAAAACGGTCGTTCCTTCGTGAGGCTCGAAGACGGCTTCGATCGCGCCTGGCGCCAGGTGGGGCTGGCACTCGACCGCAGCGGCTTCACCGTCGAGGATCGCGACCGCTCTCGCGGCACCTACTTCGTCCGCTACGTGGATCCCGAGCAGGAGGCCCGTGCCTCAGGGCTGCTCAGCCGAGTGTTCGGCACCGGCGCCGCCAAAGACCTGAGCGGCCGGCGCTACCGGATCGAGGTTACCGCCCAGACGCCAGGGTCGCGCGTGGGTGTGCTTGCCGAGGACGGCAGCCCGCCGGCCACCGAGGCCGACCGGCGCATCGCCAACCGGATCGCCGCGATCCTTCGCGACCAGCTGCGCTGACGCCGGCTGCCGAGCGGTGCGCTTCGCGAGCCTGGGCAGCGGGAGCGAGGGCAACGCGCTGCTCGCCGAAGTGCCGGCTGCGGTCCCCGGAGGGATCCTGACCCGGGTGCTTGTCGACTGCGGCTTCGGGCTGCGCGAGCTCGAGCGACGCCTGGCGCGCCTGGGGCTGGCGGCTGCTGATCAGATCGATGCGATCCTGGTCACCCACGAGCACGGCGATCACGTGGGCGGGGTGTTTCGCCTGGCGCGGGCCCGCCGGATCCCGGTCTACCTGACCGACGGGACGCGTCGGGGCTGCCTGCAGGCGGCCGACGGCTGCGACGGGATGCTACGGGTGATCGACTCGCATCGGCCCTTCGAGGTGGGTGGCCTGCGGGTCGAGCCATTTCCGGTACCGCACGACGCTCGCGAGCCGGTGCAATACGTGCTGGACGACGGACGCTCGAGGCTGGGGGTACTGACCGACATCGGACATCCCACCGCGCACCTGCCGGCCGCGCTGTCGGGCCTGACCGCGCTGGTCCTCGAGACCAATCATGATCCCGGGCTGCTGGCCGACAGCGACTACCCCCCGGCGCTCAAGCGCCGCATCGCCGGCCGCTACGGACACCTCGACAACGCCGACTCGGCGCGCATCCTGGCCGGTCTCGATCGCACCCGGCTGCGGCGGGTGGTCGCGGCGCACCTGAGCCGGCAGAACAATCGTCCAAAACTGGCCCGAGAGGCGCTGGCGGAAGTCCTGGGATGGCCGGCCGACGCCGTGGACGTGGCCGACCAGGACGATGGACTGGGCTGGACCGACGCGTGACGCTGCTGGTGCGCACGCAGCTGGAACCGGTCCGGCATCCATGGCGGCGGGCGGCGACCGGCCGGAGATGAACACGACGGCGATCGGCAGCGACTGCTTCATTCCGCGCAACGGCGGGCCCGGGGGTGCATCGGGAGGCCGGCATGCCAGCGGGGGCTCAGCGGGCTTGCACCGCCACGTGGCCTCGGCACGGCGGTCGTTGAAGATCTCGGTTGTTCAGAGGCCGAGCGTGGTAGCTGCCAGACAGTGGGTGCTTTCGTCCCACAGGGCGTCGTAGCGCGCTGCCACCGGTTCGACGCCACCCGGGTCGGCCAGGGACAGGCGGGCGCGGAACTGCCCGTGGTGCGCTCGACGCAGCAAGTGCCGTCGATCGCCGATGATCGCGCCTGCGCCGTCGAACAGCGAGGCCGGCATCCGCCGGCACTCGATCGCGCCGCGGTAGCGCTGGCGCAGGACGGCGAATCGGGCGCCGTGCCGCTCCAGCCAGTCGGGGTCGGCCACCAGCAGGCGCAGGCGGGCGTCGGTGTCGGCAACGAGGAAAGCGCTCAGCGCCTCCGCTCCGGCCGCCGTCTCGAGGGGCCAGTCGTGGAAGTCGCGGTCGGCCAGGACGAGCTCGTGGCGGGTGGCCTGGAGCACCGACAGCACCGCTTCGGTGAACTCGCCGCGACTGCGGACCATCAGGGAGGCGGCGGGTTGCATCGCAGGTGTGGGTCGGATCAGGAACTGCCCGGGGCGGCCCGTTCGGTCGGGGACCGGGGCCCCGAGGTCGTCGCAGCCGCCGGAATTCCATCGAGGATCCAGCCGGCCGCATGCCATTGCCGCAGGATAGCGGCGAGCTCAGGGTCGGCGAGGGCACTGCGACACTCGGCGGCGGTCAGGGCCCGCCGATCGGCGAGCGCTCGCAGCCAGCGCCGGGTGGCCGAGCCGCCGGCGAACGCCTCGCCGTTGATCCAGGCGAGCGCCCCGCGCCAGGCCATGCGGGTGCGCCGGTCAAGCCGCAGGCCACCGCGAGTGGCCCGTGCGTGGAAGCGGGCTGCCGACGGCAGGCGGGCGGGCGGATCGAACCAGACGGTCGGTTTCGGCTCGGTCAGCCAGCAGCCGATGAACCGGTCGAGCGCGGCCGTCGAAGGCCGCCAGGAGCAGGCCCAGCGGCGCAACTGCGCATGCAGGTCGGCCGGCAGCGCGCCCGGGTTTCGGCTGGGTGTCCGCCCCGCATCGGTGAAGCGCGGGTCGGTCCCGCCGGGCGCATCGGCGGCTGCTGCGAGGAAGGCGGCCAGGAACTCGAGACGCGACGGCGCGCGAAAACCGATGGAGAAGGTCAGGCACTCGCCC
>Ga0169931_10015395_pt1 | contig 10242 bp, 8 predicted proteins | sample Kivu_15m_20L_FD_129675 | JGI IMG/M metagenome (GOLD analysis project Ga0169931, IMG submission 129675) | Freshwater microbial communities from Lake Kivu, Western Province, Rwanda to study Microbial Dark Matter (Phase II) - Kivu_15m_20L... | ecosystem: Environmental > Aquatic > Freshwater > Lake ... | reverse complement strand
TGCTAGGCACGTTACGCGGAGTGAATCGGATCTCTGGTATCATCAATTCGACCTCTTCACGGAAGCTCTTGGCAAGTTGACTGGCATGAAAATGATCACCCTTAACCGTCACAGGACAACTCTTGATCGTATGCCAGTGCTCAGTGCGCCGCCGCCGTTCCTGAATCAAGTGATCTGCGTTCAAGCCACAGACGCGGATATGCCACTTTGCAGCCGGAGTCAGCCCTACTAACTCGTGCGTCTGTGGGTTTTCGACGATCTGCTCCCCGTAGTCCATTTCCTCACACGGGTTTAGGAAACGACAGCCAGCGGCTAATTCCAGTTTACTGGGCCATGTGTCGGACTTCTTCCCGTTACAGTGGCGCGAAGCAGGGAAAAGGTTGTCGTAATCCTGAATCAGGGACTTTTTCTTTCGGGGGTCGAAGTGGTCCACTTCCAAGGAGCCACTGCGTGAGTGGTGCTGCATCGAGTAAGCGCACCGGCCGTCAAAGTCCCGCATCAATTCCAGGAGGGCGTCCCGATACCGGTGACGTTTGATCGGTTTGTCAGGTGGCAAGCCTCTTTTGATTCGTGGTTTCTTGGAACTCGACATACTCCCGCAACAAACTTTCCATCCGCTCCAACAAGCGGTCCCGCTTCAACTGCAAAGAAATCTCCTCCGCCGTTTGCCCGTGGAGAAGGCGATTGCGCAAGTGGTTGAGTTCATCAAGACGCTGCTGTTCGGAGCGCGTCAAATTCCCCGCCACTTCCGAGAGCGCCAGTCGCCTGAATTCACGCTCCAGCTTTTTATCCCACACAGCCGGAGTCCGAGTGATCTTCAGCACCACCGCTTGCTTGGTGGCAGCCTCGGTGCCGTCCTGGGGGGCAGCGGTGCGGTTTGCCCATACCGCCTCAACTGGAAGGTTGACGGGCGCAGGTGCTTCCGTGTGCTTCTGAGGTAGCATCCATGTGCCGGCAACGCCCGCAGCAATGGCACCACGAGTGAGCTTGGCCATGAAGACATCACTCTGCATAAAGGGCCTCAATCAATTGTTTTTGAAGTTCAGCCGAGGAGCGCAGCAAAACCAACGGCTGTGCAATGAGCGAATCGCTGCTCGCCCCAGACTTTCGTGGCCGGCTCGCAGTGGTCAGTGAAAAAACAAACAAACAAGTCTCTGCGATCTCACCTCGATGGGCCATGGTGATCACGTCTGCGACATCGGCACGCACTTCACCTGACAGACCCTCCCATGAAGAATCAGCTTTTTGCTGCGCTCGGCCCAGTCGATTCAAGTAATCCAAGAGGGATTGCTTGTTCTGAAGCAGAGTTTCATTCGGTAAAAGGCATGCATATCCATCCTTCATGCCTGATGCCACGAGCCCAAATTGAACAACTACGAACCCCGTGTTTCGCTCTACTTTGAAACGCGTAAAGAACATGGTTCGAGGGAACCCGTTCTGTGGCAGCCCGATTTCGAGCTGGATTTCCTTTTGTTCCTGTTTGCTCACGCTCAAGTCAGTCTAAAGCGGTTGGACGGGCGACATTGCTGATTGTGTGAATCATTAAGAAGTGGCTGCAAAGTAAGGCAAACGCTCGTTCCTGCAAGCCAAATTCAAGGTTTTACGCGGTCTCCTTGCGGCACCTTCGGCTGCAATATCTCGGCCTGTCAAAGGGCCGCGATGGAGGAACGCGCGGCGGCGCGTCCCCGCCTCAGTAGCGGTAGTGCTCCGGCTTGTAGGGGCCGTCCACGGGGACGCCGAGGTAGTCGGCCTGGGCCTTGGTGAGCTTGGTGAGCTTCACGCCGATCTTCCCGAGGTGCAGGCGGGCGACTTCCTCGTCGAGCTTCTTGCTCAGGCGATAGACGCCGACCTTGTAGACGTCCTTGTTCTTCCAGAGGTCGAGCTGGGCGAGCGTCTGGTTCGAGAAGGAGTTGCTCATGACGAAGCTCGGGTGGCCGGTGGCGCAGCCGAGATTCACGAGGCGGCCTTCAGCGAGCATGAAGATGCTGTGGCCGTCAGCGAAGGTGTATTGGTCCACCTGCGGCTTGATGTTCTTGCGCTTGACGCCCTTGGCGTTGTTGAGGCGGTCCACCTGAATCTCGTTGTCGAAGTGGCCGATGTTCGCGACGACGGCCTGGTCTTTCATCTTCGCCATGTGCTCCAACGTGAGGATGTCCTTGTTGCCGGTGGTAGTGATGTAGATGTCGGCGCGGCCGAGGGTGTCCTCGATGGTGGTGACTTCGTAGCCTTCCATCGCAGCCTGGAGGGCGCAGATGGGGTCAATCTCGGTGACGATGACGCGCGCGCCCTGGCCGCGGAGGGACTGGGCGCTGCCCTTGCCGACGTCGCCGTAGCCGCAGACGACGGCGACCTTGCCGGAGATCATCACGTCCATGGCGCGGTTGAGGCCGTCCACGAGCGAGTGCCGGCAGCCGTAGAGGTTGTCGAACTTCGACTTGGTGGTGGAGTCGTTGACGTTGATGGCGGGGACGAGGAGCTTGCCCTGCTCAAGCATCTGGTAGAGGCGGTGGACGCCGGTGGTGGTCTCCTCGGAGACGCCCTTCCAGTCCTTCACGATGCCGTGCCAGTAGCCCTTGCCGCGCTTCTTGGCGATGGCCTTGAGGAGGTCTTTGATGACCTTGACCTCGTGGTTGTCGCTCGGCGTGTTGACCCAGCCGTCGCCGTTTTCCAGCTCGTAGCCCTTGTGGATGAGGAGCGTCGCGTCGCCGCCGTCGTCCACGATGAGTTCGGGGCCGAGGCCGTCGCCGTGGTCGAGCGCACGCTCGGTGCACCACCAGTATTCCTCCAATGATTCACCCTTCCAGGCGAAGACGGGAATGCCGGCGGCGGCAATCGCGGCGGCGGCGTGGTCCTGCGTGGAGAAGATGTTGCAGCTCGCCCAGCGCACGGACGCGCCCAGCGCCGCGAGCGTCTCGATGAGCACGCCGGTTTGGATGGTCATGTGGAGCGAGCCGGTGATGCGGACGCCCTTGAGGGGCTTGTCCTTGGCGTGCTTTTCACGGATGGCCATCAGGCCTGGCATCTCGTGCTCGGCGATGTCGAGTTCCTTGCGGCCCCAGTCGGCGAGGGTGATGTCTTTGACTTTGTAGTCGGCTTTGGCGGCGGTTTTCTTGGCCATAATTTCGGAGGGTAAACAGTGTTCAGTGTTCAGTAATCAGTGTTCAGGCCAAGCATCGGTCACTTCGTGACTGAATACTGATTACTGAACACTGAAAACTTCGGGAATTACTTCACGGCCTTCTGCAACGCGCTGACCTTGTCCGTGGCTTCCCAAGTGAGGTCCTTGTCGCTCTTGCCGAAGTGGCCGTAGTTCGTGGTCTTGCCGTAAATCGGGCGCAGCAGCTTGAGCTGGGCGACGATGTCGGCCGGCTTGAAGCTGAAGACCTTGCAGACCGCGTTGGTGATCTGCTCGTCGTTGAGGCCCTCCTTCGCGGTGCCGAAGGTGTTGACATAAACGCTGACCGGCTCGGGATAGCCGATGGCGTAGGCGAACTGAATCTCGGCGCGGCGCGCGAGGCCGGCGGCGACAATGTTCTTCGCCACGTAGCGGCCCATGTAGGCGGCGCTGCGGTCCACCTTGGACGGGTCCTTGCCGGAGAACGCGCCGCCGCCGTGGCGACCGAAGCCGCCGTAGCTGTCCACGATGATCTTGCGGCCGGTGAGGCCGGTGTCGCCCTGCGGTCCGCCGACGACGAAGCGGCCGGTCGGGTTGATGAGGAACAGAGTGTCCGGCGTGAGCAGGCTGCGGGGCAGCACCTTCTTCACGACTTCCTCGATGCAGAACTCCTCGATCTGCTTGTGCTCCACGTCGGCGGTGTGCTGCGTGGAGATGACGACGTTCGAGATGGCGACCGGCTCGTCGTTCTCATACACGACGGACACCTGTGACTTCGCGTCGGGGCGGAGCCAGTGGACCTTGCCGCTCTTGCGGATCTGCGTGAGCTTCCGGCCGAGGCGATGCGCGAACATGATCGGCGCGGGCATCAGCTCCGGCGTCTCGTCGCTCGCGTAGCCGAACATGAGGCCCTGGTCGCCCGCGCCCTGCTCGGCCTTCTTCTTGCCCTTGGCGGCCTTGGCGTCCACGCCCTGCGAAATGTCCGGCGACTGCTGGGTGATGATCGTGTTCACGAACACCTTGTCCGCGTGGAACACGTCGTCGTCGTTCACGTAGCCGATGCCGCGGATGGCCTCGCGGGCGAGCTTCACGAAGTCCAGCTTCGCGCGCGTGGTGATCTCACCGCCGACGATGGCGATGTTCGACTTCACGTAAGTCTCGCAGGCGACGCGGCTGTGCTTGTCCTGCGCGAGGCAGGCGTCGAGGACGGCGTCGGAGATCGTGTCGGCGACTTTGTCCGGGTGGCCCTCGCCAACGGATTCGGAGGAGAAGATGAAGCGTTTGCTCATGCGTGAAACTGCTGGTTGTCGTTTGTCGCCGCCGTTTTGGCAGCGGGCGAGGAAACTAGCCGTCCGCCGTTCCAAAGCAACTTTTTATTCGGGCGCACTGGCCGTTGGCGCGCATCTCGATACCGCCCCGGAGCGCGGCCCGCTGGGCCGCTTAGAACGTCCCTGCCACCGGTGCAGTTCGCCCGGGCCGCGAGAGCCGGACGCGCAAAGCGGGCGGGGACCCCGCGCTCCGCGCGTTGGCACGTTCGGGGGCGGTGTCAAGATTCGCACTGGCCGTTGCATTGCGCCGCCGCGCCTTCTGCTTGCCGCCTCGCCGCCGCTTCCCTACAACCTCCCGCGTGATTGACATCAAATGGATTCGCGAGCAGCCCGAGCTGGTGAAGCAGCGGCTCGCGGCGCGCAACGGCGGGGACGACGCGAGGATTGACGAGGTGCTGAAACTCGACGAGCAGCGGCGGCACGCGCTCAAGCAGGTCGAGGATCTCAAAGCCCTCCGCAACAAGGTCTCCAAGGAAATCGGCGCGCTCATGGGGCAGAAGAAGCTCGCCGAGGCCGAAGCGAAGAAGGCCGAGACTCGCACGCTCGGCGACCAAATCACCGCACTCGACAAGTCCGCCGCCGAGGCCGAGGCCGCTCGCGACGCCATTCTCATCCGCCTGCCAAACCCTCCGCACGCCTCCGTCCCGCTCGGCACCTCGTCCGCCGACAATCCCGAGGTGAAGCACTGGGGCGCGAAGCCGGAGTTCGCCTTTCAGCCCAAGTCGCACGTTGACCTCTGCGCGTTGCTCAAGCTCGTGGACTTCGAGCGCGGCGCGAAGCTCTCGGGCAGCGGCTTCCTGCTTTACACCAACTGGGGTGCGCGCCTCGAACGCGCGCTCATTCAGTTCCTCCTCGACCTCCACACCACGCAGCACGGCTACACGGAAGTCGCCCCGCCGCACATCGTCAGCCGCGACTGCATGGTGGGCGTCGGCCAGTTCCCGAAGTTCGAGGACCAGGCCTACGCGGTGCGCGAGGGCTTGGATGAAAGCACGCTTGGCAAGCTCTACTTGCTTCCCACCGCCGAAGCCCCGGTCGCCAACATCCATCGCGAGGAAATCCTGCCGCACACGCAGCTCCCGATTTACTACTGCGCCTACAGCCCGTGCTTCCGCGCGGAGGCGGGCGCGGCGGGCGTGGGCACACGCGGGATGATTCGCGTGCATCAGTTCGACAAGGTGGAGCTGGTGAAGGTCGTGCGGCAGGAGGACGGCTACGCGGAGCTGGAGAAGATGCTCGCGAATGCGGAGAAGGTGCTGCAACTCCTCGGCCTGCACTATCGCATCGTGCTGCTCTGCACCGGCGACATGGGCTTCGCCAGCGCCAAGACCTACGACATCGAAGTCTGGGCACCGGGCCAGAACGCATACCTTGAAGTGTCGAGCTGCTCGAACACCGACGAGTTCCAAGCGCGCCGCATGAATCTCCGCTACAAGGACGCCGACGGGCACAACAAGTTCCCGCATCTGCTCAACGGCTCCGGCACCGCGCTCGCCCGCCTCTTCGTCGCGCTCATCGAGACCTACCAGCAAGCGGATGGCAGCGTGTTGCTACCCGAGCCGCTACGCCCGTATCTGCGCGGCGCGGACGCAATCCAATAACTGGTATGCGAGAATTGCTCACTCAACTGGTCAACGATCCGTGGTTTGGTTTTTCCGGACTCGTGCTTTCCGTCGTGTCCTTGGTTTTGGCCTTCTTTTTCTACAAACGCGGCACGAAAAGGAAGCAACTGGCGTTCGGTTCGAGGACATTCGTTGTCGTGGACGAGCAGGCTCGATCACTACCAAGCTTGCGAATCGCCTACAACGGAACTGAGGTTAGGTGCCTAACTGTCACAACTTTGCTCCTTTGGAACTCAGGTAATGATGCAGTTCGTGACACGGATTTCCCCTCGTCTAACGAGCTAAGAATTGTTCCGACGGCCGATGGCGAGATTCTTGATTGCGGCATCCTTGATGCGACTGCGGATAGCAATCGAGCCACCGCAGAACTTTCGCAAAAGACTGGCGAAATTCGGATTGGCTTCGAATATCTCGATCCCAACGACGGACTTGTCCTGAAGGTCCTGCACTCTGCTAACAAAGTTGGCGGCCTACAAATCTTCGGGAAAATCATTGGAGGGTCACTGGTTTCCAAGCGGCTGCACCATGTAGAGCCTGAAGACTTTTTGCCTGGCTGGATACATTTGCGGAAAGAGATCACGAAACCGGTGGCTGTAGCTTTTGCTACCACGGTTTCGGTTGCTTTGGTGTTCTTAGCTGGTGTCGCCGGGTATCTCAGTGTCACGAAGCTTGGTTCAGTTGAAAGCACAGTCACCGGTTGCTCCTGCGGATTCTTGATAGCGGTGGCTGCTGAGTATGTTCGCAAAACGAGTTGCTTGATTAGGCCAGCTTGCCCCAGACGGCTTCTTCGCCATCTTGGCACGAGTTCAGTCGCCATGAGTTCCAACTCTTAGTTCGTTATCGTGCGTATTCTCCTCGCCAGCAGCGAAGTTCACCCGTTCTCCAAGACGGGCGGCCTCGCCGACATGGTCGGCGCGCTCGGCAAGGCGCTCGCGGCGGCGGGACACGAGGTCGCCATCGTCACGCCGCTCTATCGCGGCATCCGCAGCCGGTTCACGGACCTCAAGCCCACTGACCTGCGGCTGGACGTGCCGCTGGGAGACGCGCGAGTCGCGGCGGGCGTGTTCGAGCTGCGCTTGAACACGCGGCTCACGGTGTATTTCGTGGACCAGCCGGACTACTTCGACCGCCTCGCGCTCTACGGCGAGAACAACACCGACTACCCCGACAACCCGCAGCGCTTCATCTTCTTCTCGAAGGCCGTCGTGCAGCTCGCGCACCTCCAGCCGTTCGGCCCGTTCGACATCGTCCACCTCCACGATTGGCAGGTCGGCCTCGTGCCCGTGCTGCTCCGCCATGAGGCGCACCGCACCGGCTGGCGCGCGCCGCGCAGCGTGCTGACCATCCACAACCTCGCGTATCAGGGCGGCTTCATGGCCGGCGCGTTTGCGTTCACCAACCTGCCGCCCGACTACTTCACCCCGGCCGGCGTGGAGTTTTACGGCAACCTGAACTGCCTCAAGGCCGCCATCATTTACTCCGACTTCCTCACCACCGTCAGCCCGCGCTACGCCCGCGAGATTTGCACCGAAGCCTACGGCTGCGGCCTCGACCCCGTGCTGCGCGCGCGGCAGGGCAAGCTCGTCGGCATCCTCAACGGCGTGGACTACGACGAGTGGAACACGCACCGGAACCTGCACCTGCGCCATCCGTATTCCTTCCGCAAAATGGCCGGCAAGGCCGCGAGCAAGGCCGACCTCCAGCGCGAACTCGGCCTGCCCGTGCGCGCCGACGTGCCGATCTTCGCCACCGTCACGCGCCTCGCGGACCAGAAGGGCATGGACATCCTGCTCGCCGCGCTGGAGGAGATGCTCGCGACGGACATGCAGTTCGTCATCCTCGGCAGCGGCGACCCGAACCTGCAACGCGGCTACCAGAACCTCTCGCGCCGTTACCCGGCCAAGGCCATCGCGCGCATCGGCTACGATCACGCGCTCTCGCACCGCATCGAGGCCGGGTGCGACTTCTTCCTCATGCCCTCGCGCTTCGAGCCGTGCGGGTTGAACCAGATGTATTCGCTGCGCTACGGCGCGATCCCCATCGTGCGCCGCACCGGCGGACTGGACGACTCCGTGGTGGACCTGACGGAAAACGAGGACTTGGCGGACGGCATCAAGTTCACCGAGTTCACCTCCCGTGCGCTGGCCGGAGCCATCCGCAAGGCGCACGTCCTCTACCGCACGCCGGACTTGCTGACGCAGATGCGCAGGCACGCCATGACCGCCGACTTCTCGTGGGACCGCACGACGGACGAATACGAGAAGGTCTATCGCCGCGCGCTGGCGTGAGCGCCCCGTGCCGGCGACTTCCAGTCGCCGCCTTCGGCTCTCACTGCCCGAAGGCAAACCCAAAGATTCAAGGAGGACAAAGATGAAAGCCCCAATCTTTGCCTTGCCTGAATCTTTGGGTATTTGTCGGACGCTTCATGCAGCGAATCCGCAGTCTGATGCTCGTAACATCATCGCTTGAATCGCTGCCGTGTCCGAGTTCGCGCTCCGTGCTTTCGTGAAACGGAATCTCGCGAGTTAGCGATGAAAGTTTGCACCCAGCGGAGCTTCTGCTCTAATCACCGGCACACTTTATGAAACCATTGTTCCGTCTGTCCGCCGTCGCTGTCGTCCTTGCCTTGAACTTGTTCCCCGCCCGCGCGGAAATCCTCGTGAAGGACGGCCAGAAGGTCGCGTTCATGGGCGACTCCATCACGGCGGGCGGCTGGGGCAGTCCCGGCGGCTACGTGCGGTTGGTGGTGGCGGGCCTGGAGGCCAACGGCGTGAAGGTCACGCCCATCCCCGCCGGCATCGGCGGCCACAAGTCCGACCAGATGCTGGCGCGCTTGAAGAAGGACGCGCTCGACAAGAAGCCGAACTGGATGACGTTGAGCTGCGGCGTCAATGACGTGTGGCACGGCGCGCGCGGCATCCCGCTGGACCAATACAAGCAGAACATCACCGCCATCCTCGACCAGTGCGCCGCCGCCGGCACCAAGGTCGTCGTGCTCACCGCCACGGTCATCAGCGAGGAACTGGATGCCGAGAACAACAAGAAGCTCGCGCCTTACAACGACTTCCTCCGCAGCCTCGCCAAGGAGCGCAAGGCCCCGCTCGCGGATCTCTATGGGATGTTCGCGTCCGCCATCAAGGCCACGCCCAACACCACCGGCAAGCCGGGTCGCCTGCTGACTTCGGACGGCGTCCACATGGCTCCGCCCGGCGACCAGCTCATGGCGCGCGGTGTGTTGCAGGCGTTCGGGCTGGATGCGGCGCAGCTCAAGAAGGCCGAGGCCGCGTGGCAGGAGATTCCCGGCGCGGGCGGCGTCCGCGTGCGTTTCGATGCGGGGCAGGGGAAGTCCTTCCAAGCCACGGCCAAGTTGACCTTGCGTCAGCGGGAGCAGCTTGCCGCGAAGCTGAAGCAGGAAGGCAAGTCGCTTGATGCCGTGCTGTCTGCCGCCTACGCGGAGGAAGTGAAGGCGTTCTTCAAGCCCGGCGGCGAGTTCGAGTCCGCCGAGGCGGTCTTCGCGGCGAAGAAGAACAACGACGTGCAGGGGAAGCTACAGGCGAAGTTCGACCAGCGCGTCGAGGCCCTGCTCAAGCGCTGACGCCGCCCGCGCGTTGCCGCTTGGCGGACTTGCCGGCCTTGGCCTTGGCCTTGGCGAGCACGGCCTTGTGCTTGACGAGGTATTCCTGCAACGCCGCCTTGCCGGTGAGGGAGACGGAGGCGCGCGGGCAGTTGCCCCGGTAGTGCTTGTAGTGGATCAGCGTCTTGCCAATGAGGCCGATGCGCAGGTTTGAGTCGGCCATTTCCCACACCTGGCCGGTTTCCAGGGTGAGCGTCGCGGGAGAATCAGTTTTTCGAGTCGGCATCTGGCGGGCAGAGTAACCTGCTTCGGGGCGGCACCAAAAGCACATTTAGCAGAATTCGCATCGGGCGTCCCGGCGCTGGGCCGCGGCTTTCCAACTTGCGCCGGCCGGAAGGCTCGTTCAGCGTGCGACGCATGAAGCTCGTTTCGCTCCGCGCGGTGCTCCTGGCCGGTGGATTCGCGTGGTTCGCCGGCTGCGCGTCGGCCAGCAAGGCCCCGGTGTCCGGTGCGAAGGCCGCACCCGCGCGCGGCTTTCAGAACCGCGTCTTCACCGACGCCGAGGGGAAGCGGCATCCCTTCGTCATCTTCGTGCCGGCCAAG
>Ga0169931_10015394_pt1 | contig 10242 bp, 9 predicted proteins | sample Kivu_15m_20L_FD_129675 | JGI IMG/M metagenome (GOLD analysis project Ga0169931, IMG submission 129675) | Freshwater microbial communities from Lake Kivu, Western Province, Rwanda to study Microbial Dark Matter (Phase II) - Kivu_15m_20L... | ecosystem: Environmental > Aquatic > Freshwater > Lake ... | reverse complement strand
TTGAAGATCGGCATCGTCCGTGACAAACTGCAAGTTCTTCCAGCTAATTTTAATTTTCCATCCATGAACTGTTTCCAATTGGTTCAAAATTGGTTTTTTGGCTGTGTCACTGACAACATTCCCCCGTATTATTATCAAGACCAAGATAGGAAGTACTTGAAGCTTATTAAATATGGAGATGCCAATATTCGTATGATGGCAGCAGTCATGGGCGTGATCGAAGGTATCGCTAGAAGCCAAAACTGCTGGAAGGAGAAATTAAAGGATTGGGATGTAGCATCAGTAACCAGCAAGTGGAGCGTCGTAAGCCCGATACTATATCTCCGCTATCTTGGATCGAATCCATCAAGACCGGTTGAGTTGGCATGGAAGACTTTATACAATCGCATGAGCAAAAACAAAGCATTCATTGAAAGTGTCACAGACGTGACAGGTGGAGTAAGCGGAGCAGATGAGGATTGAAGTTCTCTATAATTTTCCTGCTATAGTGTACTATAAAACTATACATAATCTTTACAAACGAAGCTTTTTCACTGGAATTGCTTGATGAATGATGTTGGAAATACTGAAAACAATAAGTGTTGTTATTTTATAAGGCAGTCACGCTGTATTTTCCTGTAATGCATTATGGCTATGTAATAGTACATCACACGAGGTGCAAAATCCGCACCCAAAATTCATATGTACACAAATATAAATATGTACTTAAAATCAGTCATCTCCTGCACGACTGAGCTAAAAACTCTGTTTTCTGTTTTCTGTTAAAAACTGCTTTTCATGATTATCAAAATGTATCTCAGGATCGAGAGCACCAGAAGGTATTATCGATGTGCATTAGACGTAGTCCTTTATGATCATACATCAGACAGCCTAAATAGTGTTTTGATCTATTCATCGTGAAAATCGGCGAAATTTTTGAAGTATGAATGAAGATCCCTTTGAAGTGGATGCGTCTACAGACGACGAGTTGTTAAAGTCAAGCCCAGTCTTTCCGAAATCCAAAACGAAGAATGGAAAAAATGAAGCGGCTGAGTTTACCCTACGAAAGAAATTTCAAGATATTTTAGACTCGGCTCGTTTTGAATTGAAGGTCGATGCATATCGCGGAATATTTACTTCCTGGGATAAGGATTCAGAAAATTTACAGCACTATGCTGTTTGTTTCCGAAGATTAGACATGGCATCTCCTTCTTCAGCTCGTTATTTAGGCTTCCACTGTCCATCAATACAAGCTTGGATGGATAACGAGGAGCTACAAGCTACCAAAAAGGCATCCAGTGGAAAGAAAAATAAAAATAAACAATCCAACCACGTTACTGCATCATGCACGGGTGTGTCTGATTGTGATTGTAACCCACTTTGCTTCATGTCTCTTGGGGGTACGATAAATGATTGTTTGATGGAGCACATAAAGTCCAAGAATAAACCATCTTCGGATGTAGAAATGACTGAGAATACGACCATCGATCTAGTATCCCATGATTCTGGAATGGAAAATCCTTCTTTCGAACTACCATGTCTTCTGCAGACTCCTACGTCCCATGCTCGGGACAAGGAAGATCCTTCATCTACACTACGGTCTTTATTCAATCAGCCTTCTTCTTTTTCCATGGAGGTCCCTGAATCTAGCATGCAAGAACCCCATGCCAAGAAGCAGAAAATTGATTCCATAGAGACCGCAGTCGAAACGAAGGATCTTCCTTTTCCCAAACATGGAGAGGAGGTAGCAACTGAAGACATGGTTGTTCAAAACACAGATTCGCCCCTTCAGAATATAGACAATTTTGATGTTGAATCATCTAAACATGTCATCAAAAATAACCATATCATGGAGGGAAAATATGTTTATACCCCACAGTTTTCTATCACATCTGATAGTAATATGCAGATATCGTCGGGTACACAGAGCAGGGTGACTCCTTATTGCTCGTTAGATCAGGATGATGTTGTACCGTTTCAGGTTACGGTTCATGCTCAGAAAATTGTGAGTCCAAGTATGTATCCGAGGAAGACCCTCACCTCAATGAAGAAAGATTTGCAAGAACGACCTCAGCTTCGTACTAGCACTTGTTTGAAACGACATGATATTGAGAAATATTATCAGTCTATATCCATTGATAAGAGCAGTTGTCAGTTGGATATCCCTCAAATTATTGATGAGATTCATAAATGGAATACTGCGCTTCTTGGATACTATCCTCCATCGAATACCTTGAATGATATATCCTACTGTATGCCTCCCGGTTTGACGAATTTGGGTGCAACATGCTATCTCAATAGTCTTTTTCAGTGTCTAGCTTTTAATTTGCCCATCATGGATGGGATTTTGTCTTGGACACCGCACGTATCTGATACTTTCGTCAATGATGATAATGAGGGATGTAAAGCCCGTAGAGAAACGATTCACTTCTTATCACAACTTCAATTACTTTTAGCTCAGATGACCTTGGGTCCTCAGAGCAATCTGGATACGGTGAATTTGATATCTGCATTGGGTCTGTCTACGGATGAAATGCAAGATCCACATGAATTTTCTAAGTTGCTTTTTGATCTTATTCATCGTTCGTTTAAAGAAACCACGTTGGAGGCATCACGATTGTCTGAAAGCCTGACCAAGCTTCTTCCGAGTATTTTCAGTGGGGTCTCAGTTTTTAAGACCACGTGTATGAAATGTCGAAAGTCTTCTCATCGGAATCAAGATTTCCAAGACTTGTCTTTACCCATCATAACTCAAGAATCACCAACTGCACGTTCGTGTAAAAAGCGTGGCGTCACAAACTCGAAGAAAAAAGTAGATGCTACCGGTTCATCGGTAGCAAATCCAACTGTTCAAGATTGTCTTGATCGATACCTTCAATCCGAAACGGTTTCTGAATATTTTTGTGAAACTTGCAACGCCCAACGAGATATAGAGCGTTGCATGCTGTTTGAGGCTTTGCCCCCTGTTCTTAACATTCACCTGCTACGATACGGCTATGATTTAAAGACCTTTACAAGGAAGAAGCTTATGGATAAAATTCTTCTCTCCAAGATCATCGACGTTCCGATCCATAAACCGGTAAAAGGAGAATGGGTAAAATGTGGGGAAAAATCGTATACACTTTGTGCAGTGCAGCAACATAAAGGAACCAGTGCTCATGGAGGACACTACATTGCAGAAGTTATGGACTGGCCTACCGGTACTTGGATGCAATTCAACGATAATGAAGTTGAAATACTCCAATTAGGGTCTTCTTATACATACGATTCACATAGTGATCGAAATGATAAGGAAGGAAGTAGTGATGCATACAGTCTTTTCTACGTTGATCAAAGTTTCCTTGCTGGTCAAGTAAGCGAATGGATCAAAAGAATCATGGACGGATACTACAAGGAAAACTCTTGTGGGATTGTACGGCAAATGATGGATGCGAGGATTGAATTTCAACGATTAGGGTCAGAAATGCTGATGCAGGCTCAAATGTTGGATGATCGACTAGCTCAAAGAAAACAATGGATAAGGCAATATTTTTTACCGCAACTGGATGAGGATACGATGAATCACAAAAAGGATGATATTTTATTTTGGGTTCATGGAGATATTCTCCGACGTTTGATTTCATGCGATGATGGGCTAGAAGATGTTTTGAGCTCGCCATGTCTACTGAACAATAAACCGTTTCTGTGCGACCACGACATTGGATTGCATCCTCGCACTGTACGCGATGGAAAGATGATCGCCAAGCGTTCCTATGATAATCTAATTCAACGCCTCAAACATGAACGACAATCCTGTTTACCTTGTCAAACCAATGATAGTTCCATGGATTTTAAGGATACGGATTTGGAAATAACGAACAAATCAAATCTATTTTGTGAACAATGTGTCGACTCGTTCCGCTCTGATTTGCACACCCGTGTTGAATTTTTTGATGCTGCATATCAGCTATATCAAACCTTTGACGATGATTACGATTCCTATATTGACAGGCCTGATATTTCAGATGACGGTTGTAGATATGTCGTGTCAAAGCAATTTGTATCGTCCTTCCAACGAATTATGAAACAAAGGATGAAGGACGTAGTTAATAATGACCATAGGGGGATCGATAGACTTGATATGGACTTTTCTACTTTTGAGGCATCCTTCCGTAAGGAAGCCATTGATCTACGAGTGAATACATCGATTACATGTAAGTATTTGTATTTTTCTTTCACTCCCAACGAATGGAATCCATAGAAAGTTGTGGGCTTAACTTCTACTCCTTATGCAAAAAGGTCCCTTTGGAAATTGCCATTCTTCTACAAATAAGAAACAAGTACGACACATTTCTTGCGAAGCCTGGGCGAATCTAGTTACATTATTCCCATCAGCCATTGGGCACATGGTTAATGTGAGAGATTTGACAGAAAACCAAGTATCAGAACTTTGTGAGCGTTGTTTAAAAGACCAAGAAATGAAAACGGACCTATCAGCGAATATTTTGACGTGGGCTAATCGCGTCGCTTGCGATGAAAATTTGTCCAAAATCTTGTCACAATCAGCAAATCCTCTCGCTAAAATTCAATCATGGGAAGTCCAATCAATCGAAAAATTGCGATATTTTATTGTCCACAAGGTCGATGTGGATGAATGGCGGGCTGTAGTCAATCATATTTGTGGTACATTTTCTTCTATGAAAGGGAAAGATGTGGCGAAAGGGAGGAAAATGAAAGCTCACATAGAGGACAGACTTTTCAAAGTTTATGACAATCAAATGTCTAACAACAAAACGAACGAGCTTCTGCAAAATGATTTCAAATTCCATTCTCTTTTGTGTAGAAATCATGGGTCATTAATAGGTCACTTATCTCCGATAAATGAGATCATCTCGTACATGCCTGAACGATCAACATTTCCTATAAGTGAGGATAGCTCGCTTGATTCCATAAGTAAAGTAGAACTACTGGACTCAGAGCAGTATCTAGCATATTTGACGTCGCTCAAGGAACTTGCTGAGGTGCTTGTCCTATCTATTCCGGTGAAGACGCAATTAGATAGATATTCTCTGGAGGGGTTATTACGATACGGCTACCATCCTAATATTACCATTTTCAACGATCCCACAACAGAGGATACGAAAATGTTCCAAGATGGTGATGAAAGCGATATTTTGTCTATGATCGCAAGCGGCTGCAAATTTTGTTTCGAACCGTCCGTGTGTACGGACTGCTGCTGTTGGGATGAATGGGCTAAGGACATGGTTGTGGAAGCTTCAGAAAACAATACTGAATCCAAGGAATCTGCAATCGTTGATGAGGTAATGAAGGAATCATCGTCTTCATCTAGTTGCATAAGCTTCGAGGTTTATGAAATCTTCGATGATATAGATTTGGCAACTTATGGTGCAAGTATAATTCAAGAAAGGAATCCACCTGAAATGGATTTATTAGCTGCTCGAAATACTCGGCGGTCTAATCGTAATCGCAAGAAATGCACATATACTGTGTCAGCTGAAAAGGAAGCCAACGTAGCGAAGCTCAAGCTGTTGGTATCCGAAAGAACGAAAATTGACCATATTTCAGATATATCCTTCTATCTCTATATTGATAGCTTGTTAAACCTTGATGATAAAGAAAATGAGAAGATCCTGTCACATATTGTTGGTGATGATGGCTCAACGTATGATCCCATTCTGCTATTACAGATCCAATCAAACAACGGACAGCTCAAAAAGATTGATCGACAAGAGCAAGATGAGGCTATTATGGCACAGCTAATGAGTCTTGTCGGTGAATCCAAGAGTGACCCAGTTACAAGTAAAGAGCGAGGGTTTCAAGGTACTATGCTTCACTCTACTCTGCCAAAAGTGAAGCAGAAATCAATCGTCCATGAGAATCCTGTTGAGGTGATTGATTAGCTCGTCATCGTGCTGAGTAGATAACGTGAGCTAAATGAAGACTATTTTAGATACTGCAAGTAAATGTATTTATTTTATTGACAGGATCGAGCTCCACTTTTAAAAAGATTCGATCACCTTGATCATGTACCGTTATACTTTGTTGCGATTGGACGATTTGCTGGTTGTATTGGTGTGCATGATTCAACGTTGACTGAACTTCATCTTGATCCGTCAAAATATAAGTAGAACCATCATCTGTTGATATAGTTAGGGTAAAATTCATAAGCTCCAAAACCACATTACAGACTCTATTAGGAATCGACTTATCTGCACTAAAGACAAAGGAAGTTCCGATGGAAACCATTTAATGAGTAGATCGTTTAGTGTTGTGTAGATAAATAATGTACAAACGATAGGCGAATGAGATGCGTAGAAACGCATCAGATCGCGCTGATGATGACGATGGTCAAAAAGATTAATTTTTCCACGTTTTCTATTTTTGTTCCCACAATTATTGTCAGTCGTTCAGAAAATGTCCAAGAGTTATGAAAGACTATAAATTAGACCTCAGGTATAATAGAGTGATGATAATCACACCCTTGGGTATTGGGTGTGGATGTGGATACGTGGATTAACGTCCTACAGATATGTTACGGCACTTATTCACGCTTCATGTTGTTCATCAACGTAGCGACGAGCTTACTTTTCATCATCGCCATGAACACTTCTTATAAATGCAGAGATTTTCAGAATTCTTGTGTCAATATCAGCGAAGAAAGTTGACTATGGGACCTGACTATTCTTTCAATATACTCTTCAGGAATAGGGTACTTAAAAATAGGCAACCTTCGACTGATTCAGTCAAGCATGTATTGAAAGGTTTCTTAAAACATTTCCTTTTGGTATAATGTTTATGGAAGAATCAAGCCCACAGGATTATCAGAGACTAATGAACACGTGTGTTAAATTGAGAATGTTGTCTGATGATTTTATCTCAACGGAATCATAAAGAATGAAATCAAGTTTGAGATAATTCAGATTCATGGTTCTCTTGACACCTTTTATTCCTGTGATTTGCGACGTGTATATCATCTTGCAACTCACAAGGAATAAGTTTCACGAGAACCACTACTCGGAATTATGGTCATGTTCATTTCATTTATTTGAATCCGCTTGAGCGAATCATCGAAAGAAAATATTTCTCGAGACTGTATTAAAATCATCACTCATCACTTTTTTCTTCAAGACCATGGGCTCGACTTCTTCCTTAATTGCAGCTGATATGAATGCTGAGACTTTAGAAACCTTGAAAAGTATGCTTGTTTCCAAGTGCCTTGATATTCTGAAAGATCATCCCGGAAATAGATGCTGCAAATATTGTATTGAATACATTCAATCAGAAGAAGGGAAATCTTTATCGAATGAAGGTTTGTTGTGTTTTTATTTCTCTCACTTATACTTCATTGAATCAAAGTATCCACGTTATGTAATTTCATTTTTCTCGCATTTACTTGTACTTGTATTTTATAGATTGGATAACCTTCTTTCAATGCATCAAAACAGGTATTGATAATCCTGATTCTGGCCTGGGTTGTTATGCCATGACGCCTACCGATTATTCCAAATTTCATGGCTTCTTTGATAAAGTAATTCGAGATTATCATGGTGACATGGGAGGATGTAAGAAGCATGTGTCTGATTGGGATGTTAGTGTTTTAAATAAAGACTTTGACGTTACAAAACTTGGATTGAATGAACTTTCAATGCGAGTGCGAGTTGGACGCAATTTGCTTGGCTTTAATTTACCAGGGAAAATGTCCAAGGAAGAAAGAATCCAATTTGAATTAAAACTTTTACCTGCCTTGGATGAGCTAATTAATAAATATGGAGGTCAAGTATATAGTCTTACTCCTGACTTTGGAGAAAATGGTGGACCGAATCCAAACTTGATTAGCGATGAAAAGTATCACTCCTTGGTTGAAAATCATGTCATGTTTAAGGATATGGCGGCTGATCCATACTTGCAGAGTGCAGGAATCTCCAAAGACTGGCCGTATGGTCGAGGATGCTGGCAATCAGGTGATGGGATGCGTATTATTTGGTTTGGAGAGGAGGATCAACTTCGTATCATGTGTATGAAAACGGGTACGAATCTCTTGGAAGTCTTTACCAACTTGCATGAAATGCTTGAGACGGTAGAAAGCATTCCTGGCATTGAATTCGCGAAGGACGATAACTACGGTTATGTCACATCTTGTCCAAGTAATCTTGGCACGGGAATGAGAGCCTCTGTACATGTGCGAATCCCCAAACTAACAGCAGATGGAACTGATGTCCAAGCCAAGCAAGTGTGCAAGCCTTTAGGTTTATCACTTCGTGGTACGGGTGGTGAGCACACACCGATAGGGGCCGATGGGACTGTAGATATTTCTCCATCAGCCCGTTTGTTTATTCAAGAAAGAGAAATTGTAGACAAGCTATATGCGGGTATTGAAAATCTCATGACCATTGAAAATGCGATTGCATGAAGATGAAGGTTATATGCATTTCATGGAGTATCGTGGTATCGTGTTGATGATAATTATTTTTTGTAGTGTTCCTTTCCTCTGAAGGAAAAAGTTCTGAAAAGTTTAGTACAGTAGTAAGGTTTGATAAAGAATAATAATAGTAATGAAAAAAAGATTAGTTATCTGTTGTTTAGTTTCGAGGTTTAATATTTATCATTTGAGTACAAGACACATGTAAAGCTGCAGCGGACGGTGGACATTTGGACGCTTCACAATATTTGCACGAACATAGCTATCCCTGGGACGAGGAGACATGTAGAGCTGCCGTTTACATTGTGTACTAGTAGTTCATCCTACGAAAAAACTAGAGCATTCTCTGTTGATTTTCTCTCGTCTGATTCGATGTGAACTCTAAAATACTGACAAATATCGTTCCCTCTCAACTTTTCGTCTACAAGAACAAGGCGACCTTTGACCAGCGAACAACTACAGAGTATGGATACTTAGACCTCACTGAATTAATCAATTATTTAGGAGGTCCAGCTGATAAAATTGTCGTAGTAGTCCCTCCGTTATCTATGAATGAAGAGGATGAACCCAGGCCCAATAAGACTAGACGGATTACACCCTCACTCATTCAGTCACCCCAAGTTAACGTTCAGCTGTTTTCATTACCTTGAACGGGAGCTTTGAGGAAATTTAAGAATATTTGTCGTCATAGCGACAAGAACGAGAGTTGAATGATTTGTATTCTCCGTATTTCATTTTGTGTCTTGTGGTTTATCGTTTTGTTGTTGCGTCATCATCAATTTCTTTATTCGTAATCGCTCCTTATCTCTTTCGACACCTGCGCGCATAACACGCTTGTCTTTTTCTTGTGAGTAATGAGAGTAATAAATTGCTCCGAATGTAACCATCGAAGTGATGGATATTGCGATGATTGGGCCTCGAATTCCAATACTACCACCTCGACCGATAGCAACCCGACCATTACTATTCGTACTGCTAGCACTGTTAGTGGAAGCAACACCCCTAGGTACAGTCAAGAATCGTTTCATTTCAACTATGCATCCGTCAGCACTTTGATCTGCAAATTTCAGTTAGAAGTAGAATACCTATGCTGAAAGGAGATTCTTGACGAACTGATGAAAGCTCTGATAGTAATTGTATATTAACAACAGTATATACAACACAAAATCATGCTCCTGCTCGGAGCTCCCTTTGTAGGGTCCTGGTACATACGTATTTGCGCAATCCGATTCAGAAACGGCGTGCCGCGTCCGGATATCTGTTTTTAGCTAGTCATGAAAAAGAAAAAAGATCATTGTAATTCGCACATCTCATGTCGATCAGGATGATTATTTCGATTTAGATTTATACAGATTTTCATACTATGCTTGACAGCAAAAATCATTTAGAACTATGAGATTCTTTTTATGTTAAATCGTTTCTTTTTATATTGTCAAACCATGATGCGCACATTATGGATTACAGATGCGTGATCCTCCAACTGGATTTGGTAAGAGCGTTAAAAACGTACTTTGGACTAATTTGATAGTAATGATGGTGGTTTCTTTGATGGTCTTCTCGAGGGACGAGGCGAACGATTCCTCGTTGGCATTCATGATGGACGTACTGTAGGTGTTCTTGTCGGTTTCGTTGAGGGTTTCTTTGAGGGACGAGCCGAGGGATTCTTCGTGGGCTTTCTCGATGGACGTACAGTAGGTGTTCTTGTCGGTTTGCTCGTGGGTTTCGTTGAGGGTCTCTTTGAGGGTCGCGCCGAAGGATTCTTCGTGGGCTTTCTCGATGGACGTACAGTAGGTGTTCTTGTCGGTTTGCTCGTGGGTTTCGTTGAAGGTCTCTTTGAGGGTCGC
>Ga0169931_10015393_pt1 | contig 10243 bp, 9 predicted proteins | sample Kivu_15m_20L_FD_129675 | JGI IMG/M metagenome (GOLD analysis project Ga0169931, IMG submission 129675) | Freshwater microbial communities from Lake Kivu, Western Province, Rwanda to study Microbial Dark Matter (Phase II) - Kivu_15m_20L... | ecosystem: Environmental > Aquatic > Freshwater > Lake ... | reverse complement strand
TGGGTCTCGGTCTCGGTGGCTGCCTTGGGCTTTCTCGTGGCGGCCTGGGTTGTGCGCCGAGACGGGCGGGCCTCACCGACCCGAGCCGATGGGCACGAGCCCAGAGTCGAACGCCCGCTCGGGTGATAATAGGGGTTTTGCGTGCGCGAGACCCCACGGAGTCTGCGCCCTAGTCTGTTTGGGTTTGCAGTTTGATCAGGAAAGAAGAGAATGAAGGGGAAGGGGTCGCCATGCCTACCTTGTACGACAAGCTTTGGGAAGAACATGTGGTGGACCGTCAAGACGACGGCACCTGTCTGATTTATATCGACCGGCATCTGGTGCATGAGGTGACCAGCCCGCAGGCCTTTGAGGGCCTGGAAATGGCCGGCCGGCCCCTCTGGCGCAACTCGGCCAACCTGGCGGTGGTCGATCACAACGTGCCGACGACGGATCGGTCGCAGGGCATTGCCGACCCCACCTCTCGTCTTCAGGTAGAGACCCTCGATGCGAATGCCAAGGCCTTTGCGCTGAAGTACTTCAATATTTCCGACAAGCGGCAAGGCATCGTGCATGTCATTGGTCCTGAGCAGGGCGCGACACTGCCTGGCATGACCGTTGTCTGTGGCGATTCCCACACCAGTACCCATGGTGCGTTTGCCTGCCTCGCCTTTGGCATCGGCACCTCTGAGGTGGAGCATGTCTTGGCCACTCAGTGTCTGCTCATGAAAAAGGCAAAGAATCTGCTGGTACGGGTGGAAGGCACGCTTGGCCCGGGTGTGACGGCCAAAGATGTTGTGTTGGCCGTGATCGGCACCATCGGTACTGCAGGCGGCACGGGCTACGCCATAGAGTTTGGCGGTAGTGCGATTCGTGGCCTCTCGATGGAAGGCCGCATGACCCTCTGCAATATGGCTATTGAGGCAGGTGCCCGCGCCGGTATGGTGGCCTTCGATGCCACCACTGAGGCCTATGTGCGCGGTAAGCCCCTGGCACCGTCCGGTGCCGCCTGGGATCAGGCACTGGCCTACTGGAAGACGCTGCACTCCGATGCCGACGCGGTCTTCCATCGGGTGGTGGACATTAAGGCGGAATCGATTGAACCGCAGGTGACCTGGGGGACCTCGCCTGAGATGGTGGTGCCCGTGGGTGCTCGTGTGCCCGACCCTGCTGCAGAGGCGGACGCGGCCCGTCGTGAAGGCATGGAACGTGCGCTGCAATACATGGATTTGCGGCCAAACATGCCTATGGCCGACATTCGAATCGACAAGGTCTTTATTGGCTCCTGCACCAACTCGCGTATTGAAGACCTCCGAGCCGCCGCAGCCGTGGTCCGGGGTCGTAAGAAGGCCGACTCGGTGAAGCTCGCGCTGGTGGTGCCGGGTTCGGGCCTGGTCAAGGCACAGGCAGAGGCTGAAGGGCTCGACAAGGTCTTTCGCGATGCGGGTTTTGAATGGCGTGAGCCAGGCTGCTCGATGTGTCTGGCGATGAATGCCGACCGTCTCGAATCCGGCGAGCGCTGCGCCTCCACGAGCAATCGCAATTTTGAGGGCCGCCAGGGCGCGGGGGGGCGCACGCATCTGGTATCGCCCGCCATGGCAGCGGCGGCGGGTATTGCGGGGCACTTTGTCGATGTTCGGCAGTTGTAATCCCAATCGCGCAAGGAATTTTTGACTATGAATCCACTCACCGTTCACGAGGGCCTGGTTGCACCGCTGGATCGGGCCAATGTCGACACCGACGCCATTATTCCGAAGCAGTTTCTGAAGTCGATTAAGCGGGCGGGCTTTGGCCCGAACCTCTTTGATGCCTGGCGGTATGCCGATGAAGGCGAGCCGGGCATGGACTGCAGCCGGCGGCCGCTGCGCGACGATTTTGTGCTGAATCAGCCGCGCTACCAGGGTGCCAGTATTCTCTTGGCCCGTCGCAACTTTGGCTGTGGCTCCTCGCGAGAGCATGCACCCTGGGCCCTGGAAGACTTTGGCTTTCGGGTACTTGTGGCGCCGTCGTATGCCGATATCTTTTTCAATAACTGCTTTAAGAACGGCATCCTGCCGGTGGTCTTATCGGAAGACGATGTCGAGCAGCTTTTTCAGATGACCGCGGCAAGCCCCGGTTTTCGTCTGACCCTGGATCTTCCTGCACAGACGCTCCGTGGCCAGGCGGCCGACGGTACCGCTTTCGCTCGGTCCTTTGAGGTGGATGCCTTTCGTAAACACTGCCTCCTACACGGGCTCGACGATATTGGACTCACCCTGCAGAAGGCCGACAAAATCAAGGCCTTCGAGGCCAAGCGCCTGGCCGACAAGCCATGGCTCGGAACCGATCTTCATAAGGCACTCGCATGACCCAGACATTGCACATTGCGGTTCTCGCCGGCGACGGCATTGGCCCAGAAATCACCCGCGAGGCCGTGGCGGTGCTTGAGCGTCTCTCGGCCCAGGGCCACTTTGGTCTGAGCCTTGAGGCCGCTGAGGTGGGGGGCGCGGGCTATCGCGCGAGCGGCCATCCGTTGCCTGAGGCCACCCTGAAACTTGCCCAGCAATCGCAGGCGGTGCTCTTCGGTGCCGTGGGCGACTTTTCGCTCGATACCTTGCCGCGCGAACTCCGTCCGGAGCAGGCCATTCTCGGGCTGCGAAAGTCCCTGGGCCTCTTTGCCAACCTGCGGCCAGCCATGATCTTTCCCGAGTTGGCGAGCGCCTCCACCCTCAAGCCTGAGGTGGTCTCGGGCATGGATATTCTGATACTGCGTGAGCTCACGGGGGACATCTACTTCGGCCAGCCACGCGGTGTACGGGTCCGCGAAGACGGAGAGCGTGAAGGCTTTGACACGATGGTCTATCGCGAGAGCGAGATTGTTCGCATTGGTCGCGTGGCCTTTGAGGCGGCCCGTAAGCGCAGTCGCAGGCTGGTCTCGGTGGATAAGGCCAATGTATTGGAGACCACCCAGTTCTGGCGCGACATCATGACGGCTCTCGGAAAAGATTACCCCGATGTGGCCCTAAGCCACATGTATGTGGACAACGCCGCCATGCAACTGCTGAAGAACCCCAAGCAGTTTGACGTCATGGTCACCGGCAACATGTTTGGCGACATCCTCTCTGATGAGGCCTCGATGCTCACAGGCTCGATTGGCATGCTGCCTTCGGCCTCGCTGGATGCCAACAACAAGGGGCTCTATGAGCCCATTCATGGATCGGCGCCGGATATCGCTGGCCAAAACAAGGCAAACCCGTTGGCCATGATTCTGTCGGTGGCCATGATGCTGCGGTATACCTTTGGCCTTGAGGCGCCTGCGCTTGCAGTAGAGACCGCTGTACGCAAGGTATTGGCCGACGGGCTGGCCACGGGAGACATTGAGCGTCCGGGATGTCGTCGGGTCGGTACCCGGGAGATGGGTGCGGCCGTAGTGGCCGCCTTAGGCTAGCAGACCCCAATCACGGGGTTCGCGGGCAAACCAAACATTTACTTTTGTAGAAAGAGGAAGCGATGAAGGTCGGTTTTGTGGGATGGCGGGGAATGGTGGGGTCGGTGCTCATGCACCGTATGCGGCAAGAGAGCGACTTTGGGCTCTTTGAGTCGCGGTTTTTTTCGACCTCGAATGCGGGCGGTAGCCTGCCTAAAGAGCTCGCCGGGCTGCCCAAGACAGAGGCAAAACTCTACGACGCCCACGATCTCGCGGCCTTGTCTGACTGCGACGTGGTGGTGACCTGTCAGGGCAGTGACTACACCAAAGAAATCTACGCGCCCTTACGGGCGAAGGGCTGGTCGGGCTTTTGGATTGACGCGGCAAAGACCCTGCGCATGAACGACAACGCGGTCATCATTCTCGACCCGGTGAATCGCAATGTGATTGATGCCGCGCTCAATCGGGGCGTGAAAGACTACATTGGCGGCAACTGCACCGTGAGCTGCATGCTGATGGGCTTAGGCGCCCTTTTCAAGGCCGATCTGGTGGAGTTTATGTCGGCCACCACCTACCAGGCGGCCTCTGGCAGCGGTGCGCAGCACATGCGGGAGTTACTCACCCAGATGGGCAGACTCAATGGCTCGGTGCGTACCCTGCTCGATGACCCCGCCAGTGCCATTCTCGATATCGACCGCACGGTACTGGCCACCCAGCAGGGGCTCACCCCCGAAGAGACCAAGAACTTTCTGGTGCCCTTAGCAGGGAGCCTGATTCCTTGGATCGACGCCGATCGCGGAGACGGTACGAGCCTCGAAGAGTGGAAGGGCGGCGCGGAGACCAACAAGATTCTGGGCCGTGGTCCGGGGTTCTCGGTGGCGCCCGTGCCCATCGATTCCACCTGTATTCGTATTGGCGCAATGCGGTGTCACAGTCAGTCGTTGTTGATCAAACTGAAGAAGGATGTGCCGCTTGCCGATATTGAGCAGATGATCGCCCATGACAACGACTGGGTGAAGGTCATTCCGAACACCAAAGAGGCGAGCATTCATGGGCTGACCCCGGTGCAGGTCACTGGGACCCTGTCGATTCCGGTGGGGCGCCTGCGTAAGCTGGCTATGGGTCCAGAGTATCTCGGTGCCTTCACGATTGGCGACCAACTCCTCTGGGGCGCGGCTGAGCCGCTGCGCCGGATGCTTCGTATTCTGCTGTGAATGAAACTCGCCCTGGGCCTGGAGTACGACGGTACAGATTTTCATGGCTGGCAGACCCAGCCCAGTGGCAACACCATTCAAGACCATCTCGAGGCAGCACTGGCTGACTTTGTCGGCAGCCCCGTGGAGACGGTGAGCGCCGGACGCACCGATGCAGGGGTGCATGCCAGCGGACAGGTGGTGCATTTCGAGACCGCTATCGATCGTCCGCTCTGGAACTGGGTGCGCGGGGTAAATGCCTTTCTGCCCGCCGCCATTCGGGTGCGGTGGGCCCATCCGGTGCCCGACGATTTTCATGCGCGATTCTCTGCCCGGTCGCGTGCCTACACTTACAGCATCTATAACCACCCGATCGATTCGCCCCTGCGTGCGCGGTTTGCTACCTGGGTCTTTCAGCCGCTGGATGTCGCGGCCATGCAGGCCGGTGCAGACTGTCTCTTAGGAGAGCACGACTTCACCGCCTTTCGTGCGTCGGAGTGCCAGGCAGCCTCGCCGGTGCGCGATCTCCAGCAGGCCCAGTGGACCCAGGACGGCAGCTTGATCGTTCTGCAGATTCGCGCCAATGCGTTTCTGCACCATATGGTGCGCAATATCGTGGGAAGTCTCTTTGAGGTGGGCCGGGGCGCACGCCCGGCAGCCTGGATGGCAGAACTGCTTGCGGCACGAGACCGAACGGCTGCGGGTCGCACCTTTCCCGCCCAGGGCCTCTGCCTGCGCCATGTCGAGTACGATCAGAGCTTCTCAGACCTCTGACTGGCGCCTGGCCATGACCCTGGAATTGCAGAGAACCCGCGTCAAGATCTGTGGGCTTACCCGGGTCGAGGACCTTGAGGCGGCGGTGGATGCCGGCGCCGATGCCGTGGGCCTCGTGTTTTATCCCCCGAGTCCACGTGCGGTTACGCCAGCGCAGGCGGCCGTCCTTGCGCGGTCGGTCCCTGCCTGGGTCTCTCTGGTGGGCCTTTTCGTCAACACGCCGGCCTCTGAGATTTGCGCGGTGGCCGATACGGTGGGCCTGAGCCATATTCAGCTCCATGGTGACGAGAAGCCGGAGCACTACACGAATCTTGGCCGCCCGGTGGTCAAGGCCATTCGGCTGCCCGCCTTGACGCGGGTGCCTGCCGACGCGGCGGCCGGCGGTGCTGCGGTGCAGGGCCACCTGATAGAATCCTTCGGATGGCGGAATGTGGCGCAGGCCGTGCTCTTTGACGCCGATTCGGCCGGATTTGGGGGAAGCGGGCAGTCGTTTGACTGGGGGCTCTTGGCCCAGGGTGTAGAGACCTTAGGGCGCCATTGGGTGCTTAGTGGTGGTCTTGGCCTGCACAATATCGAAGAGGCACTGCGTCGTCTGAATCCTCCCGCTGTGGATGTCTCTAGTGGTGTCGAGCAGTTGTTGGATGGCCGTCTGCAAAAAGGAATGAAAGACCCAGTTCGTATTGATGCATTTATGAAGGCCGTTCGGGCCGTGGATCTTGTGAGACACCGAACGGCAGACCCCTTGCCCTCTTCTTAGTTCTTAGCCCTGAGACTGCGCCTATGAAGCCCAATGATCTGCCCTACAACTACCCCGATGCCGCGGGCCATTTCGGGCCCTATGGTGGGAGTTTTGTCTCTGAGACGCTGGTCTTTGCTCTCGAGGCGCTCAAAGAGGCCTATGAGAAGAGCAAGACGGATCCCGACTTTCAGCGGGAATTTCATTCTGAACTGAAACATTTTGTTGGCCGCCCAAGCCCGATTTATCACGCGAAGCGTTGGTCAGAGCAACTCGGTGGCGCTCAGATTTATTTCAAGCGGGAAGACCTCAACCACACCGGGGCCCACAAGGTAAACAACACCATTGGCCAGGCCCTGCTTGCCAAGCGTATGGGCAAGCCCCGCGTTATTGCGGAGACGGGCGCGGGTCAGCATGGGGTCGCCACCGCCACCGTCGCTGCACGCTTTGGCATGAAGTGTGTGGTCTATATGGGGGCTACCGATGTGGCCCGCCAGGCCGCCAATGTGTATCGTATGAAGCTCTTGGGTGCTGAGGTGGTGCCGGTCGAAAGTGGCTCCAAGACCCTGAAAGATGCCTTGAATGAGGCCATGCGTGACTGGGTAACCAACGTCGAAGACACCTTCTACATTATCGGCACGGTGGCCGGCCCACATCCGTACCCTGCCATGGTGCGTGACTTTAATTCGGTGGTTGGGAAGGAGTGCCTCTGGCAGATGCCCGAGATTGCAGGGCGTCAACCCGATTTCGTGCTCGCCTGTGTGGGGGGAGGCAGTAATGCCATGGGCATTTTCTACGACTACATTGATAAGCCGGGGGTGAGCCTGGTGGGCGTTGAGGCGGGTGGCGAGGGGCTTGCCTCGGGCCACCATGCAGCCTCTCTCTCCGCGGGTACGCCCGGTGTCTTGCATGGCAACCGTACCTACCTGCTGCAAGATGCCCACGGCCAGATTATTGAGACCCATTCGATTTCGGCAGGCCTTGATTACCCGGGCGTGGGACCCGAGCATGCCTGGCTAAAAGATTCCGGCCGCGCCTGCTACGTACCGGTGAATGACGATGAGGCACTTGCCGCGTTTCATACCTGCTGCCGTATTGAGGGCATCATTCCTGCGCTGGAGACGAGTCATGCTCTGGCCTACGCCGCAAAGCTGGCGCCGCAACTTGAGAAGGATCAGATCATTCTGGTGAATCTCTCGGGCCGCGGAGACAAAGACATGCATACCGTCGCCCAGGCAGGCGGGCTCTCGCTCTAGCGCGGTGACGGTCGTCGCAATGTCCTCGGATACTGATCTGCCCCAAGCCGCCTCCGCGCGGCTGCAGGCGCGGTTTGCGATGCTTCGGTCTGAGGGGCGTCGTGCGCTTATTCCCTATGTCACCGCAGGCGATCCAAGCCGCGACACAGTCGTGGATCTCATGCACCAGCTCGCCCAGGCCGGAGCCGATGTCATCGAGCTGGGCGTTCCTTTTTCGGATCCCATGGCCGATGGGCCGGTGATTCAGCGTTCGAGTGAGCGGGCCTTAGCGCGTGGGGTAAGCCTGCAAGACTGTCTGCAGTGGGTCTCTGCCTTTCGTGCCAAGGACACGAAGACCCCCGTGGTCTTGATGGGCTATGCCAACCCCATTGAGCGCTTTGGTAGTCAGGCCTTTGTGGCGGCGGCCCAGGCGGCTGGGGTAGATGGCGTGCTGGTCGTTGACTATCCACCCGAAGAGTCTGCAGGGTTTAGCCGCCAGTTACGCGAGGCGGGTATCGACCCGATTTTTCTCTTGGCACCCACGTCCTCCGACGCCCGTATGGCCCAGGTGGCTCGGCTCGGTTCGGGGTATTTGTATTACGTGTCCTTAAAGGGCGTCACGGGGGCGGGCCATCTTGATACCGCCGATGTCCGTAGCCGGGTGGCCCAGATTCGGTCGCATACCCGCATGCCCGTCGGAGTGGGCTTTGGCATCTCCGATGCCAAGACCGCAGTCGCTGTGGGTGCGCATGCTGATGCGGTGGTGATCGGCAGCGCACTGATTCGTCTGATGGAAACCGCTGTGCAGAACCAACAAGACCCGGGGCATGCAGCGGGACAATTTATTCATGAGATTCGCCAGGCCCTTGATACCCACTGCATAGGACCCGAAGGAGCCGCCCCATGAGCTGGATCGAGAAGCTCCTGCCCCCGCGTATTCAACATAATGAGGCACGCCGACGGGCAGTTCCCGAGGGGCTCTGGCTCAAGTGTCCCGCCTGCGATTCCGTCCTCTACAAGACAGACCTTGAGAAGAACCTGCAGGTCTGCCCCACCTGTAGTCACCATCTACGATTTCGGGCTCGCCATCGGCTCGATCATCTGCTTGACAGCGAGGGCCGGCACGAGATTGGGCAGGAGGTTACCCCCGTTGATAGCCTAAAGTTCAAAGACAGTCGGCGCTATCCAGAGCGGCTATCCGAAGCCCAGACCGATACCAATGAGACCGATGCGCTCGTGGTCATTCAGGGCGCCATTCGCGGTCTGCCAGTGGTGGTGGCCTGTTTCGAATTCGAGTTTATGGGCGGCTCCATGGGGGCAGTGGTCGGCGAACGCTTTGCCCGAGGCGTGGAGGCAGCGATTGAGGCCAAGGTGCCGTTTATCTCGTTTGCGGCCAGTGGCGGCGCGCGGATGCAAGAGGGCCTCTTCTCCCTGATGCAGATGGCCAAGACCACCGCCGCCATCGAGCAACTCGCCCGGGCCCGGCTTCCCTATATTTCGGTGCTGACCGACCCCACAATGGGGGGTGTATCGGCAAGCTTTGCCTTTGTCGCTGATCTCGTGATTGCTGAGCCGAAGGCCTTGATTGGTTTTGCGGGGCCACGGGTGATTGAGCAGACCGTGCGTGAGAAACTTCCCGAAGGATTTCAGAGGGCAGAGTTTCTGCTTCAGAAGGGCGCCGTGGACCGGATTGTCGATCGTCGTCAGATGCGTCAAGAGCTGGCCGCCCTCTTGGCGATCTTGCAGCGCCAGCCGGAAGGGGCCTTAACGGGCTAAGGCCTTCTTGGTCGTCGGTTGCTGTTTTTACTGGGGCGATACGGTTGTCAGAGAGTCCGTCTTCTTTAGCACTGGCAGATTGGCTTGACGGGTTTTTGTCTCGTCGGGGGTCGGCTATTGCGCTGGGCCTAGACCGCGTCTATGCGGTGGCTGCCCGTCTGGGCTTTGTGGCGCGTCCTGAGGGTATCGCACTGCCGTGCCCCGTGGTGGTCGTGGGCGGCACCAATGGCAAAGGCTCCACCTGCGCTTTTCTTGAGAGCATTCTGATTCAGGCGGGCTACCGTGTGGCCTGCTACACATCGCCGCACTTGTTGCGGTTTGAGGAGCGTCTGCGACTGCAGGGTGAGCCCGCCGATGCCGATGCCTGGCGGCAGGCCCTGGAAGCGGTCGACCTCGTCGCCCAGCAGCCTCCTGCCCAGCCACTCACCTATTTTGAGCTCACCACCTTGGCAGCGATTCTGCAGGTCTCACGACAGCCCTGTGATGTGGCGATCTTTGAAATCGGGCTCGGGGGGCGACTCGACGCAGTGAATATCCTCGCGAGCGATGCGGCTGTGCTTACCTCGATTGATCTCGATCACCAGGAGTTTCTCGGCGACAGTCGGGAGAAGATTGGCTGGGAGAAGGCCCATATCGCCCGACCGGGTAAGCCTCTGGTGGTCGGTGACCCCGTGCCACCGACGACTGTTGCCGAGGTGGCGGTGCAGCAGGGCGCCGATCTTTGGCAGATGGGGCGCGATTTCAACTACCAGGGCGATCGTCAGCAGTGGAGCTGGACCGGGCGGTGTAGCCGGCGCAATGCCTTAGCCTACCCAGCCCTGCGTGGGGCGAATCAGTTGCTCAATGCGTCAGCGGCTTTGGCGGCATTACAGGCTTTGCAAGACCGGCTTCCGGTGTCCCAGGGTGCGGTTCGCCAAGGACTTGCCATGGTGAACCTGCCGGGTCGGTTTCAGGTCTTGCCGGGGGAGCCTGCCGTGATTCTCGATGTGGCGCACAACCCCCATGCCGCCGGTGTACTAGCGACAAATCTCGACCAGATGGGTTTTTTCCCGAGAACCTATGCCGTGGTGGGCATCCTTGCCGATAAGGACGCGGAGGCCATCGTGCAGCGGCTCGCGGGGCGGGTGGATGTCTGGTGTCTTGC
>Ga0169931_10015392_pt1 | contig 10243 bp, 2 predicted proteins | sample Kivu_15m_20L_FD_129675 | JGI IMG/M metagenome (GOLD analysis project Ga0169931, IMG submission 129675) | Freshwater microbial communities from Lake Kivu, Western Province, Rwanda to study Microbial Dark Matter (Phase II) - Kivu_15m_20L... | ecosystem: Environmental > Aquatic > Freshwater > Lake ... | reverse complement strand
TCAAAAGGAGGCAAAACACAAATGGCATCTCTCAAATCTGGTGTCTTTTATCCGTATAAATCTTTTCGTGAAAATAGATCTGAAAAAATGGCTTGATAAACCCTTTTTAGACGACGATGAAATTGATAAACTGGAATTACAGCTCTCTCTATTCTGAAAAAAGAGGGATCGTTTTATAAAATCGCTTAATTTGGCAGTGAAATACCCGTCAAATCAGGGATCTATTTTCTGTATTCAAACGTTTTGGACGGGTGTGAGATAATTTACGTGTTTTTACGGATTGATTTACACTCTTCAATTGTTGAATATTTGTTTTGTGCATTTACGTATTACGGTTGATTTTAATAATTATCCCTGGTTAAGTAATTGAACTGCCTAGAATTCTTAAAACAACCAATACGGTTTTGCCAAAATGCTATTGCTCAGTATTCAACCTTAAACGCTATGAAAGTATCTAACAAAGCTTTAAAATGCTTGTTTATCATTCTGGGGGGCTCCCTCTGCTCTGAACTTAATAAGTAGGACGATGTCGGCTGGATTTCTTTTTTTTATTGAATCACTGAATATCCAACAGTTCCCTCAATCTACATCCATAAATTCAGCAAGCGTTCCATTTGGTTTTTATTTAGTAATCAACATTCTAAGTTTAATCAAAAGTCCCTTTTGCATTTTTGATAAATTGAAATGTTTACAGGATACGTTCAGCGGCGGCATTCCAATATTTAGGTAAATCTGTGTAAGGGACAAAATCACTAGAATTAGTGATTTTAAAACAGCCCAAAATCAAAGTAGTTTGTAACTAATCATGAAGGGCTTGCAAAAACGTATACAAATCTCCTTTTTTTCTTTAATTCGCTTGCGATTCCTGCTCGCGTGCCTATTCATTGCAAGCCTTGTACCCCAAGGATTAGCTCAGGACATTGAGCGTATTGGAAAAGAAAAGCCAATCAAAGTGAGCGGTAGTTTATCTGCTTTTGCAGATATGTACGCTGTCAACGGAATTGCTCCACGCAGCTTACCTTTTGTCTGGCGATTGACGGGAAATCCCAACCTTCACTTATTTGGAATGGTTTTCCCATTCTATTTTAACATTGGAACCCAAAATCGGTCCTTTGCCCAACCCTTTAATCAGTTTGGGGTCAGCCCCAGGTATAAGTGGTTTACCGCTCACGCGGGATGGAGAAGCCTTTCATACTCTCAGTACACCCTTAGCGGATTGATGTTTTTGGGCGGAGGTGTTGACATGATGCCCGGAAAATTCAGATTCTCGGCCATGTATGGACGTTTTACACGTGTAGTTAGAGAAGATGTAGCCCAACAATTTGTAAATCCGGTGCCTACCTACACCCGTCGGGGATTTGCTGCCAAAATAGGGGTAGGCAGTAGTACGAATTATCTCGATTTTATCTTTTTCAAAGCTAAGGACGATTCCACGTCCTACTTGGATGCTCCCTATCGACTTAGACCGCAAGAAAATGCCATTTTCGGTCTAAATGGTCGTTTTCTCATAGCCAAACACTTACAAATAACCCTCGACGGGGCTGCAAGTGCTTACACACGTAATGCCGGACTGGCTCAGCTCGAAGGCTCCGAATACGACAGAGTAAGGCCCATATTGATGGTTAACGCGTCAACCCAGCTATTAAAAGCCTTGAATACAAGTATTGGGTATGTATCAAAAATAGTCAACCTAAGGGCTCGCTACCGCAGGGTTGATCAGGATTACAAGTCTATGGGCGCCTATTTATTCGAAACCGATGCAGAAGCATTTACCATAGAACCTTCGGTTTCGATGTTTAAACGCAAATTACGATTGAGTGGCAGTATTGGCCAGCAACGCGATAACCTGTTAAAAACCAAAATGATTACAACCAGCAGAACAATTGGATCTGCTGCTATTTCCTGGAATCCGGGAAAATCCTATGGATTGGATTTACAATACGGAAATTATGGAATTGCACAACGTGCAGGTGTGACTCCAATCAATGATACTACCCGACTTGCTTTAGCCAATCAAAATGTGAATGTGATTAATCGACTCTCTTTCATTAATAGTCGAAGAGCAGTCACCTTTGTACTAATGAATATTTATCAGGAAATGAAAAACCTGAATCCTGTTTCTCCGGCTTTTATTCAAAGCACGGTTTTTATCAGCAATCTCAATTTTAATTACACTTTTATAAAGCGGCAAGCCAGTATTACCGGGGGCATCAATTATTCAAGAAATCAATTTTCGCAAGGTGAAGTAATTATGGTTGGGCCTATGATCGGAGGAGGTAAATCTTTCTTCAAGAATAAAATAAACACATCGCTTTCAGCGGGATTTATGCAGAACAAATTCACACAAACAAACGATGTGGGGCTAACAGCCAATGCTTCACTCAATGTAAGCTTCAACGTGCATAAAAATCAAAACTTCGTTTTAAATATTCGCGGTATTCGAAATACCGCTTCAAATCCATTGGCAGTTCCCTTCAGCGAAGGATTTTTTACAGCCGGTTATCAACTTCAAATACCCTAAAAAAGATGAAGAAAATCATCTATCTCATATTTTTGATTCTAAGTTTTTCGACTGATGTAAAATCTCAAGCCGATAATCCGCTCTTGGTTGAAATTGTTGTTCTTCCTCCATATTCAACCAGCGCAATCGACTATTTCACTTCACCGGTTCAAACGGCCATCACCATTATTAATCCTACACTTAATTCCTACAATGTTTACTTTGCCGGATCCATTACCAACCTCACGACTCAACAAGGAGCTACCATTCGAAATGACATTGTGCCTCCGGTACCTCCACTGGTAATCGAGCCTGGGGTTAGAATCATGACAGGAAGCGACCTGGCCCCTTACGTGAGTGCTGCTTCTTTACAATACAATGGATTAAGTGAACAGGATGCTATAAACGGTAATTTACCTGAGGGAGAATATCAAATCTGTCTTCAATTATATGGTTATTCAGACCTTCAGCTGCGTTCCCAACCCGAACCGGCAGGATGTTCCAATGTGTTTACGATCCAGTTTATTCAGCCTCCTTTTCTAATTGCACCGGCCTGTTCATCAGAGGTAAATTACTTACCGGTACAAAATATTGTTTTCTCATGGGTTCCGCCGCCTCTTGCACTCATACAGAATTCATTGCTTTCCTATGAGTTCAGATTGGTAGAAGTACCACAGGGCATGACTCCCATTCATGCCATGCAATCTGTAACAGTGCCTATTGCTCAAACAAATACACTTTTCAATACATTCGTTTATACTTCGGTTAACCCTCCACTCATCCCCGGAAGGCTTTATGCCTGGAGGGTAAAAATTTCGGATTTAAATAATAACGTACTTTTCTCCAACAACGGTGAAAGTGAAATTTGTGAATTCCGTTATGGACTGCCGGATCCCTTGTTGATTCCAATGACAGCCAGTATTGCTTATCCGGCACCCGGATCAAAAACTCCGTTCCAAAGGGTACCCATTATAGCCAAATACGAGCCCGTTGACTCTGCATACAGATCTTTGAGAGTCACCACTCGATTGAATGATCCTGAAGGAAATTCCGATTTAATTGAATTGCAATCAACCTGGCCCAATGGGCCGGATGCTTTTATACAGCAGCAGTTAGGCGCTCCTCCTTCACTCGCGCAGCTTCAACACGTTCAGGCCGGAAGAAATATTTTCACCTTTCCCGGCACGGCCGAAATAAAGCATGGTAAAGAATATCAGATTAATTCGACGCTTGATTTTGAACTGGCCGATGGTGGGGAAAAAACAGCTCAGGCAAATGGGACCTTTTCAAGAGGCTTAAACAAACCGGTTCTCAAAGAACCTCGGCTCGACACTGTTTATTTGAATCAGAATAGAATTCGTTTTCGGTTTAAAACTTCCGATACAACTGCAACACCTCCTGGGCAATATGGCATTCTTCCTCCATCAGAAATTATTAAATCTACTAAAGGTAATTTACCGGCATTATTTAAAGCCGAAGTTCGGGAAAGATATCGGCTTGAAGTATCGAAAAGTTTGACCTTCGATAGTATTCTGGTGTTTCAAAGCGGTGTTCTCGAGGTAGATGAGCAAATCACGCCAAGCACCAATGTAAACTTCCTGAAAAGCAGAATTTATCGTGAATTAACAACAGAGATTTACCTTGCCGACACCGGGACGTATTTCTGGCGTGTTCACTGGTTAGGTAATCCGCTTGATACGGCTTCAGCTCCCTACGAAACAAGTCTCACCGAACGTTTCAAAATCATGGGCACCCCTTTGGCAGATTCTGTTCGTTCGGCCTGTGTGGCCGATTGCGATGCTCCTCCAATCACCGACAGAACGCCAGTGAATACGCTTCAACCAGGACAGAAAGTGAAGGTCGGAAAGTTCACCATGGACGTGCAAACCGTGACCTACAATGGTCCGGAAGCCAGCGGTTTAGGCTTGATTCCTGTGTCTTTTATGAACACCATTATTAAGGTACAATTCACCAATATCAAAGTGAATGCAGCCAATGAAATGTTTAGTGGCAACGTGGCTGCGCGCGAAGATACCATTGGATTTATGCCCAATATTCCGGGACTTGGAAAGCTGACCGTGAATAACCGGGAAGAACTCGTTGAATACATCAAACGTGGCAGACAAACTTCTATTCTGGACCCTTCAATTCCAATGGGGCTCCCTTTAGGACTGGATAAAGTTGTAGACAGTGAGCGTTTTGTTGTGGCCATCGTAGGCATGAGCTTCCAGCCTGAGCGGGCCACCCTCTCGGCTGCAGTATCCTTTCCAATGCCATTTTTACCACCACGAAGCTCCGATGGTAAAACCCAGCAATTGGGCTTGGGCGCGTCAAATTTATGTTTCCATCCTCAGGGCTTGGCCGGTTTAGGTATTGGAGGTTTGTTCCTTTTTGAGCCCATTGAATTCGACTACGCTCCCGGTCAATACATTAAGTTTCATGAATCCAATATGGACCCCATTACAGGAATGGTGGCCGACTCGGGCACATATGTGAGTTGGGATTGCGAAGGATTCAGAGCATTGCATGTGAAGGGGGAAATTTCGTTCTCTGATGAACTGCTCACAAAACCGGTGGTGACTTATTCCAGCGAAGCTGAACGACTTAGAAATATAAGGATAGGAGAAAATAATGATGTTAAAGCAAGATTTAAATTTAATGTAAAAAGAAGCGGAAACTGGCTGGCCATGCTTGATATGGATCCTTTCTGCGTGAAAGGAATCGATGACTGGAATTTTGTAGTCAAAGAAGCCACATTAGATTTTAGTGATTTAGAAAATCCACCCAATTTAATTTTCCCGGAAAATTATTCCGGCGATAGGTCCATTTTATGGAATGGCTTTCATTTGAAACAGGTGAAACTTGGACTACCTCAGGAATTAAGGCCAAGGTTTCCAAGCAACGAAGGCCTCGATTTAGCGGGAGAGGACAGTGTGCTTGCCAATCGGATAATTGTTGATTTAACAGATTTACTCATCGACAGAACCGGGGTTTCCGGAAAAATAGCCAGCTACAATTTACTGGATCTAAAAGATGGGGACTTAAATGGCTGGTCTTTCTCGCTGGATACCTTGAGCGTTGAATTTGTTTCCAACAGCTTCACCCGTGGAGGGTTTAATGGCAAAGTACTTACACCTTTAACACCAACTCAATTTAAATACAACACGGTGCTTTCGCAATCAAGCGACAGTTCCGGGCTTCGATTTGGATTCAACATTCAGCCATTGGATACACTCACCGTACCCGTTTGGGCTGCCACAATGAATGTATTACCGACTTCAAGAATTACCATTGAAGCCGACACCGGAGGCTTTAAACCCAACTTGGTCTTGAATGGCTCTATTGATATCATGCAAAAAATAGGGGAAGTGGATGTCCGATTTGCCGGTGTCCGCTTTGAGCAACTAAAGCTGCAAACCATCGAGCCCATGCTGAGTTGTTCCAGCTTTACGTTCTCCAGCCCACAAAAGCTGATGGCAGGGTTCCCTGTCTCAGTGAGCGACATTAAATTGGTAAGCCAGGACTACCATGGTTTATTCAGTTGGGACGATACACCTGGTTCGCGTCAGGCATTGACCTTTACTGTAAGCGTGAATTTCATGGGTGAAGACAACTCATTTGGAGGTTCTACAACATTGGCCATTTTAGGCAGATTTGATATGGGTGACCTTTTAACCGGTGGAGAAGAATACCCAAGCCTAAAACTTACAGGGATAGATCTGAAAACGATCAATATTAGAGGTGATCTTGGCTTTGTGACGCTTGAGGGATTTATTAATTTTTATGCAGAAGATGAAGTGTATGGAACCGGCTTTGTTGGAGGGATTGATGCAACATTCATCAAATGCATCAACGTTTCAGTCATCGGTTGCTTCGGCGAAGTTAACGACATGCGTTACTGGTATGTAGATGCCATGGCTAAGTTTATGCCGGGTATAAACTTAAGTATTCCTGCAGTACCTCCGGTTCCAATACCTATTGATTTATATGGATTTGGTGGGGGAGCATTTTACAAGATGTCCTTGACCAGCGCCCCTCCATCCAAGGATGCTTCTTTGAGTAATCGCACGCCCGACGGCACTCCAACTCCCGGAACCACCTTATCGGCCTTGCGCCTAGTTCCGAACGAGGATGCATTTTTTGGGCTAATGGCAACGGTGGTTTTGGGTAGCACCGGAGGCGGACAGGCATTCAATTGCGACCTGACCATTGCTGCGGAAATCAATAATCATGGTGGAATAAATAGAATTGGATTAGCAGGTTCAGGTTATTTCATGTCGAATGTGTTCGATCGGGACTTTTCCTCAGTTAGTGCTGATGTGGCTTTGGTTATGAATTTCCCTGAGGTCCAATTTGATGCGAGCTATAACCTGAAAATTAATGTGCCCTATTTAATTGAAGGTAACAAGGATTTTGATACAAAACTTGCGGGCAATGGTCATATGCATTTTGATCGGAACACCTGGAGCATTATTTCGGGCACACCAAGTAATCGCAACAAAATAAAATTAGCCAGGGTGCTTGAGCTTGATAATTATTTAATGGTAGGGATGAATTTGCCTCCTCCACCGTCACCAGACCAAAAATTTACCAGCAAGGGCTTGTCGTATGAAGCAAATCGTGGGAATTCGATTTCGAGTGGGAATGGTTTTGCTTTCGGAGCAAGTTTAAGTACAAGATACAACGAATCATTTGGTCCCTTTAAAGCAAGGCTTGACGCCGGTGTTGGATTTGATGTATCATTACTAAATATGGGTTCTGCAAGGTGTGATGGAATGTCTCCCGGGGAACAAATTGGAATCAATGGTTGGTACGCCCAAGGCTCACTTTGGGCCCATTTTGATGGTGCAATTTATCTGGAAACAGATGTATTTGGCGATGTGAATATCCTGGAAACAAGGTTCGCAGCCAATGTTTCAGGAGGTTTTCCAAATCCTGATTGGGCAAAAGGCAATGTGAATTTGGATTATGATATTTTAAATGGAGCATACAGTGGCACTTGTCGTTTTAAATTTGAATTGGGAGAAACTTGCGAACCTGTGCCGGAATCCCCCATTGCAGGTTTACGACTCATTTCAGAACTAACACCGGCAGCCAATTTAACCAATGTAGATTGCAGAACCTTGCCCAATGCTGTGTTTAATGTAGATATTGATAAAGAAATTGTTTTTCAGGGAGCAAATTCAAACGGCGACTTGGTGAATCGACGATTCAAGTTTGTAATTGATGAGTATTCATTGAAAAAAGGCAGTTTGAATATTGCTACAACTCAATCAATAAAAGATGATGGGTCTCAGGCCATGCTCCTGCCAAACGCAATGCTGTCTGCTCATTCAGATTTTACACTTACCATCAGAGTTAAAGCATTGGAAAGAATTGGCTCTGAATGGCGGACCGCAAAACGATCTGACAACACTAACATTACAGAAACCGTTACACAAGTATTTCGGACAGGTGCTTTGCCAAATTCGATTACAGACAACGATGTCAGATACAGTTATCCATTGAATCGTCAAAGGTATTTCTGTAAAAATCAATGTAGTAATGGTGTCATCAACATGAAGCAGGACGGATGGGGATATTTGTTTTCCGGTAACCCACCTGCAGGGTATACAAGAGATTACATTGCGCAGTTTGAACCCAACGGAGGAGGGCAAAAACTTGAAACTGAAGTTGTGTACAATGCCGGTAAAATAGTTTTTGATTTACCTCAGGAATTACAAATATCTACGCTATACAGAATCAGGATTCTGTATAGAGACAAGGCAAACCAGTTAGCAAATGCCAATCCCAATATTGGCAACCAGCTTCAGAGTAGTATTCAGGATCAGTTTCAAAATTCAAACGTTGTATTTAGACAACTTTATGGTGATCAGGTAATTCAAAGAGAGAGAACGGGAGGAGACTTTAACGCCATCGGCCAAAACGAGCACCTGATTTATCAATATTTCTTTAAAACAGGAAAACACAATACTCTGGCAGATAAGATAAATGCCATGCAGGCAACAGATGCTTACAGAGAGGATTATGATCCATACGAAAACCTGATTTTAAGATTACAAGGAGCAGAAAATCTCGAAGAATATGAAGTTTCAGGATACCGCTACTCAATCGGCCATACGCAATACAATTTGAGAATCATGGATATCACCGATAGTTATAACACAACCTGGCATACAAGTTTTGTTGTGCCGGTTATTTACAACTTGTATAATAGAATTGTATCTAATAATTACTCTGGGCAAAGATTAATTAGGCCAAATCCTGATTATGTTGGAACACCACCCAACAGGATTGTCGCATCAGTTTCCACGGATTTACCAATTCGCGAATCAGAAATTGATCCCTCGCTTAGAACAGCTTCAGTTCCATGGATAGGTTCTTTATTACAAATTCAAACAAATGCAGGATTGCAGGTTCAAAGCCCTATTTCCGGGACCAATTTAAGTCCATTAGTGGTTTCAGGCGTTTCTCTGCAGAATCCTAACCCTGCTCCCAATCCAAACATCATGCTGATACATGAAACATCAGAGTGGGCAAAAAAAGATTACATCAGGTTAAAAACAATTGTAGCAAACATTAAGGTAAGTAAGCCAAACCTTACCGGTATAGATCAAACCACCAGAAACATGATAGCGACCCTGGATAATGGTACCTATCGAAATATGACTAATGGAAATTACAGGGTTAATTTTGCGACCTACAATCCTTCAGGATGCAATGGAGGTGGTGGAAATAACATATTCACTTCTCGCTCGTTCAACGTCATCACAGGCAGCACGATACAGCCAATTATACTCCAGCCAATCATTAATCAGCCTGTTACAAATCAACTGAATACGATTCAGCTCAATCAGTTCATCACTTTTTAATCTTTGCAGCTACGATGATGTCTAAGAGGACTCTCCCGATTTTAATATTTCTGTTTTTTTTTAAAGCGGTCTTGATGGGCCAAACTGATGAAGTGAAAATAGACACATGTAGAATTATTGCTTTGAAAAATTGCAAAACAGACAGTGTGCTTTTACGTTGGGCCCCTTCCATGCCTTTGGCATGGAACCATGCCAAAAATGCCGGATTCTGGATTGAAAGAGCCGAAGTTCCCGATAGCACAGAATCAAACACAAAGGGATTCGAAAAACTCAACCAAAATCCAATCAAGGTTCTTTCTTCTGAGCAATGGGATAATCGTTTTAAAAACCCGACCCGAAACTCATCTGTGGCCAAAGCTCTATTGTTTAATACGTATTTGGAAAAGTCAAAGATGGCAACTGATTTGGAAAGTATAATCGACCATGCAAATAGTGAAGAAATGGTTTTTGGATTCACGATGCTTTATGCCGATCAGGACATGGAGGTTGCCAAGGCTTTGGGTCTGGGTTTTACTGATAAAACCATTAAGAAAGATAAAATATATCTGTATCGGATTTACTTTGCTGATACCAGTAGTCTTTTTAAAGCAGATACAGCTCTGCTGTATGTCGACACGAAAGAGATTGATCAAGTGCCACCCATGAGAGCGCCTGTGGTTGAATATGGAGATCAACAAATTACACTCAAGTGGCTTAAAAGCAAAACCCAACAGTTTAATTCATTTTATATCCAAAGAGCTGAAAATGAATCTGATGATTTTAAAACGCTTAATTCAGCGCCTTTTGTTAAGATTAGCACAGGTGGAGAAAAAGGTGATATGATATCTTATACCGATTCGGTTGAAAATTATACGCAATACACCTATCGGCT
>Ga0169931_10015391_pt1 | contig 10243 bp, 9 predicted proteins | sample Kivu_15m_20L_FD_129675 | JGI IMG/M metagenome (GOLD analysis project Ga0169931, IMG submission 129675) | Freshwater microbial communities from Lake Kivu, Western Province, Rwanda to study Microbial Dark Matter (Phase II) - Kivu_15m_20L... | ecosystem: Environmental > Aquatic > Freshwater > Lake ... | reverse complement strand
TAAACTGATGCCGGCAGATAACTGCTACATCGCGTTGTTGGATGAAAGCGGCAAGAGCCTTAGTTTCCCATTTTATGTTGACCAGGTGTATTCCCCGTCACCAAAGCGGCCATTACGGCGTGGTTTTACCGAATATGTGCTGCGGGTAGGCGAAGCCAGGCTAATCAACCGTGAACTGGCCGATTTATTGGTCAGCCAAGGCGAAGTGATCCGGGCGGTGCCCGCTGAGCAGCAAGGGTTGTTACCCAACGCCACCAGCTGGCTGGGCGCGCCATTATTGATTGAACAGCAAGCATTAGGGGTGATTGCGGTACAGTCCTATCAGCAGGAATATCTTTATAGTGACAACGAGTTACATATCCTGAAGTTTGTCTCGGAGCATATCGCCGTGGCGATCCAGCGCAAGCTGAATCAGGAGCAGCAAAAACTGCATCAGGAAGAGCTTGAACGTAAAATCTTTGAGCGTACCCGTGAGCTGCGCCAGACCAACCTGTTTCTGAGGCTGCAGGTCGAAGAGCGCAAAAAAGCCGAAGAAAAGCTGTTTTATGAAGCCAATCATGATGCGTTAACGGGGTTGGCCAACCGTCAGATGTTTATGCTGCAACTCCGCCAGAAGTTTGCCCTGCGTAACCGCGACCCTAATCTGCGTTTTGCCGTGCTGTTTATCGATTTAGACCGTTTTAAATTGATCAATGATACTATGGGGCATCACGCCGGCGATGCTTTTTTGATTGAAATTAGTAAACGCTTGTTAGCCACAGTGCGGGAGCATGATCTGGTCGCCCGTCAGGGCGGCGACGAATTTGTAGTGTTGCTAACGCAGCTGCAGTGTGACAGCGATGCGGAAGATGTTGCTGATCGGATCATCGACACCGTGCGTCAGCCGCTGACGTTGGATGGTCAGCAGTTGTACTCCGGGGCGTCGGTGGGCATTGTGCATTACACGGCGGATTATCAGCAGGCCGATGCAATGTTACGTGACGCTGACGCGGCGATGTATCAGGCTAAAGCGCTCGGGCGCAACCGTTTTGTTATTTTCACTGAGTCGATGCGTCAGCAATTGTTACAGGAACTATCGCTGGAGCAAGCATTGCATCAGGCAGTGACTGAGCGGCAGTTTGATGTAGTGTACGAGCCGATAGTCTGCAGTGATAAGCACCACGTGCTGGGCTACGCCGCGCGCATGCAGTGTCAGCGGTTGGAGTTTACTGACGAACATCAGATCTGCCGCCAGGCCGAACAAGCCGGTGTGTTGCCTCAAATCGAATTGCAGTTGCTGGAGAAAGTGTTGCAGCTGCTGGCGCGTGAAAACGAGCCGGCAGTTGTCTGTTTACCGCTTAGTGCACTTCATCTGAGCTCGGCGCAAGCCTTTGAAAAACTGCAGCGGTTGCTGACCCAAAAACCACATTTATTACATCGCTTGAGTATCGGTTTTAGTGAAGCCTCGCTATTGCGGCAAAGCAGCCAGGCATTGAGTTATTTGCATCAGCTGAAGCGGCTTGGCGTACGGCTGACGTTAGAGAATTTTGGCTCGGATCTGCTACCTATAGGTTTATTGAGCCAATATCCGTTTGATTTAGTGCGGCTTGATAAACAGTTTTGTAGAGCCGTCAGCCGGCAAAGTCAAAAAAGACCACTGCTGGATTTGCTTATCCAGCTGTCGGTGCAATACAAATTCCGTCTGATCGCCGATGGCGTTGATGATGAGCAGATCCGTGCGCAGTTAACCGAAGCTGGTTGCTGTTATTTGCAGGGCAAACTGGTACAGCAGCGCCAGCGTGCGCTGGCGAATGAATCAGTTTTTCTTCAGCATTTGGCGTAGTCGTTCAATATGGGCCAGCCCACTGGCCTGGCGCTGTTCTTCGGTTTTCACCGGTTGCGCTTTCTGCCAGTCCAAATCATCAGTAGGTAGTTCATCTAAAAAGCGGCTGGGCTCGGGTTTGACCACTTCACCATACTGGCGGCGTTCACGGGCATAAGTAAAAATCAGCTCACGCTGTGCCCGGGTTATCCCGACATAAGCTAACCGGCGCTCTTCCTCGACGTTATCTTCGTCTATTGAGCTCTGATGTGGCAGCAAGCCTTCTTCCATGCCAACCATAAACACAATCGGGAACTCCAGGCCTTTTGACGCGTGTAGCGTTAACAGTTGCACCTGATCGGCGTCATCGTCCTGCTGCTGGCGCTCCAGCATGTCGCGCAGCGTCAATTTGGTGACGACTTCCGGCAAGGTCAGTGCTTCATGTTCTTCGTCGCCTTTGAGCATTTCGGTGATCCAGCGATACAACTCATTGACGTTTTTCAGTGCCATTTCAGCAGCTTTGGTACTGGCGCTGGTTTCAAACAAATAGGCTTCGTACTGGCTCTGGCGAATTAAATCGCGTACCGCTTCGGCGGGTTCTGCCCGGATGGCGTTATCGGCCAAGGCAACAATCCAGTTGGCGAAATGACGGACCGCAGCCAGGCTTTTTGCCGATAACTCGTCGGATAATTCCGGCGCACAGCAGGCATCAAATAAGCTGATTTTCAACTGGTTTGCCAGCGAGCCGATGCGCTCTAGCGTGGCGGCGCCAATCTCACGACGCGGCGTATTAATGATACGCAATAAGGCGTTATCATCATCCTGATTCACCAGCAAACGCAGGTAGGCCATCATGTCTTTGATTTCAGGTCGGGAGAAAAACGAGGTGCCTCCGGAGATTTTGTACGGGATACGGTTGGTCATCAGCGCTTTTTCAAATACCCGCGCCTGATGGTTGCCGCGATACAAAATGGCGTAGTCTTTGTAGTTGGTTTTGTTTAAAAAGCGGTGGGAGATGATCTCGGCCACCACTTTTTCGGCTTCGTCTTCTTCATTGCGGGTTGGTAACACCCGCAGTGGCACGCCGTAGGGCATCTCGCTGAACAGCGCTTTTTCGTATTCATGCGGGTTGTTGGCGATCAGGATATTGGCGGCTTTCAGAATGCGGCCACAAGAGCGATAGTTTTGCTCTAATTTAATCACGTTCAGATTAGGGAAATCTTTGCCCAGTAACACCAGATTTTGTGGCTTGGCGCCACGCCAGGAATAAATTGACTGATCATCATCGCCCACCACTGTAAAGCGTTGACGCTCGCCAACCAGCCATTTCACCAGTTCATACTGACTGGTGTTGGTATCCTGATATTCGTCCACCAGTAAATACTGGATTTTGCGTTGCCAGCGCTGGCGCACCTCGGCATCGGCGGCAAACAACAGCGTCGGCACCATGATGAGATCATCAAAATCCAGTGCATTGTAAGCCCGCAGTTGCTGCGCGTAGCGGGCGTAAATATTGGCAAAGCTGATGGTTTGTGGGTCGGTGGCCTGCGCCAGCGCTTGTTGCGGCAGTAACAAATCGTTTTTCCAGCCGGAAATTTTGCCGCTCAGCGCGCGTAATAAATCTTTATCACCCAGCAGTTCTTTTTCGGTCAGTTCATTGAGCAGCGCCATGGTATCGGTGTCATCAAACAGCGTGAAATTGCTTTTATAACCAATGGCTTTGTGCTCTTTTTTGATGATCTCAAGACCGAGCGTGTGGAAGGTTGACACCGTCAGGCCTTTCAGTTTGCTTTTATCCAGCTGATGGCCAATCCGCTCTTTCATTTCGCGCGCTGCTTTATTGGTGAAAGTTACCGCGGCAATATGCCGGGCTGGCAGCTGACACTCTTCAATCAGATAGGCAATTTTATTGGTGATCACCCGCGTTTTGCCTGAACCTGCGCCTGCCAGCACCAGACATGGTCCTGAAATATATTTCACGGCGGCGTTTTGTTGCGGATTCAGTTTCATAACGGTGGGTCGTCTCTGCTGGCGGTAGCGAAAAAGCGCGTCAGTTTAACGTAAAGCGGCGGCAGCGCAAAGCGCTGCTAGCGGCTGCAGACCGATGGCGCGACAATCTCTGATGTGGAAACAAACAGTTAAATGGCCGGCTTGAAAAAGCCATCGCCAGCGCGCATTTCAAGCCATACAATAGTGGGCCACCGCCCGTAACAACCGATGCTAAACAAGGAGCTGGTATGCTCGATCCGAAGAAGATTGAAGAGATGGCGCGTCAGATTGGCAGTGCAATTCCGCCAAAGTTTCGTGAAGTTGCCGATGATATCGAAGGCAAAATTAAAGTTGTGCTGCAAGCCAAATTAAGCCAGCTGGATTTTGTCTCGCGGGAGGAATTTGATGTGCAGCGCCAGGTGTTATTGCGGACGCGGGAAAAATTAGAACAGCTGGAGTTGCAGGTGCAGCAGTTACTGGCGCAGCAAAATAGCCAAACCGATAAGACGGAATAACCGATGACAGATTTAGATTTTGATAGCTTTGATTTAGACCAGTTGGACTTTGACAGTGCAGCGCAGGCCAATGCCGAAAAACTGGCGGCTGCAGATGCGCAAGCGGCGCAAGATGCATTAATGGCGGCCGATGACGATGGTTGCGCCGGTGGCGCCTGTAAAATCTGAACTTGTTGGCCTGCTTGCAGGCCATCCATTCCTCTGCTGTCCTTTTTAGTTTGAAATATCGATTCAAATAATCGTTATTTATCGATTTAATCAAAGCGCGCTCCGGCCTACACTGTTACTCAGACACTTCAAACCAAGAGGCCGCTATGGCTTATTTACGTACAGGCTGGCAGACGCTGGTGCAAGGGCTGACGCTGGTTGGTGCCAGCCAGCTCGGTGAATCCTTCGACGAAAGCTGCAACGAGACCGTCAACGACAGCAATCAAACCCGCTGAGCTGTCACTGTTTTGCTCTGGCCTGCGATGCAATGGGCAGAATCTTGGTGAAGATTTTGTCATCAATCAGTACAATGCTGGAAAAAACAGCCAGCGTCAGATCAACCCGGACGGCCTTAGATTGAACCAAGGTTGGCCAGTAAGTCCCAGCCATCTGCCAGCTGACACCACCACAATATCCTTTGACCCTGGCTGTCTCGACAGCCATTTAGTGAAGAGCAGGAAAAAATCATGGCAGCTTTTGGTAGCGTCTTTATGCCAGAAATGGCAATGGCCCGTTTTGATGGTAACAGCTGGAGTGCAGCCAGTATTGTCAGTGCAGACAGCATCAGCTTACATCCGGGTGCGCATGTGCTGCATTACGCCAGTACTTGTTTTGAAGGTTTAAAAGCATTCCGTCATGACGACGGCAATATCGCTTTGTTTCGCATGGACAAAAACGTCGCCCGCATGCTGCAAAGTTCGCAGCTGTTATCGTTACCAACCTTTGATCCGGCACTGTTAAGCCAGATGATCGTTGATATCGTGCGCCGCTACGCCGCTGATGTACCAACCCCACCGGGTTCTATGTATATCCGGCCAACGCATATCGGTACTGAGCCTGCCATTGGTAAAGCGGCGACGCCGACGCTGACTTCGTTACTGTATGTATTGTTATCACCGGTTGGTGATTATTTTGCCGGTGGTCATCGTGCGCTGCGTTTGCTGATGGAAGATAACGCCCGTTGTGCGCCGCACATGGGCATGATCAAAAGCGGTGGCAACTACGCCAGTGCGTTGTATCCAACCATGCAAGCCCGTGCTGCGCATCAGGCTGATCAGGTGTTGTTCTGCCCGAACGGCGATGTCCAGGAAACCGGCGCGGCCAACTTCCTGCTGATTGACGGTGATGAGATCATTACCAAAGCGCTGGATGCCAGCTTCCTGCACGGTGTGACGCGCGATTCAATCCTGACGCTGGCGCGTGATTTGGGCATGAAAGTGTCTGAGCGTGAGTTAACTGTCAGTGAATTGCTGGAACGTGCCAGCAAACCGGGCACTGAAGCCGCGCTGTCTGGCACTGCTGCCGTACTGGCGCCGGTTGGCACTTTGATTCATCAGGGTAAAGAATACAAAGTTGGCAATGGCGAGCCGGGTGCCACCACTAATCGGTTACGTCAGGCCTTGAATGATATTCAGTGGGGCAAAGCCGAAGATAAACACGGTTGGTTGACGCGGATTTAACCAGCGTCGCGGCGCTGAACCTTGGTTTCGGCGCATGTTATGCGCCCTACGCAGCACCATAATAGTGGGTAGGGCGCACCGCGTGCGCCGTAACCAGACCAAAAGAAATCCACAACCCCAAAGTCAGCTTGGCTGCCGAGAAGTTTGAGACACAAACCCCGTGCGCCGCAGCTCAACCGCGATAAGCCGTCACTTTGACTTCGATTTTCCAGGCCGGATCGGCCAATTTTGCTTCTACTGTAGCGCGGGCCGGTGCCTGACCGGCTGCTACCCATTGATCCCAGCTGATATTCATGCCGATATAGTCGGCCATATCAGCCAGATAAATCACCGCATCCACCACATCAGCTTTGCTGGCGCCGCACTCGGCCAGCAGCGCGTCAATTTGCTGCAGCACGTCGGCGGTTTGGCCCTGAATATCCAGGCTGGTGTCGTTTGGCACCATGCCTGAGCAAAAAATAAAGCCACCGGCGATTACGGCTTCTGAATAGCGTTTGCCCGGTAAAATACGTTCAATCATATTGCTCTCCCAAGGTTTGCGCTGTTGTAACAGCTTAGCGGGGCGGCGGCAACCGGAAATTCGATAAGCGCGTCGGCGCGGTTCAAAAGTAGGGCGGCTGACAAGACGGCACAGCTGATCGGTAGCAGATCCCGATCAGCTGAGTTGTTGCGGTGCTTCAGAATTTCAGCGTGAGGTTTTTTCCATCTTGCTTCGCCGCAACTTCCTCACCTGTTTTAATCAAATCAAACTCCTGCATCGCCGGAATTTTTTGCTGGATTTGTTGCTCCAGCGTATTTAAGGCAGCCATGTTGCTGCAGATTTGCTGGCCGCGGCTTTCCAGTTGTTTGGCTTTTCCTGCTAGTTCAGCTTCTAGTTCCTTGCCAAATTTATCCATTTTTTCGCCAAACTCGGTCATTTTCATTTCCAGTGTCCCGTCATTGCTGGCCATCGCCTGACCCACTTTCATCAGCACGTGGCCGGCGATCTCCTGCACTGAGCTGTCGATAGCACTGGACAGTTCATCTTCAAAGCCGGCATCTATCTGCGAAAACTTGCTGCCGTAGATATGAATATTATCACCCTGGGTCAGCACGACCTGCTCGGTGTTGCGGCGCATATTATCCAGCGCGCTGTCAATTTTGGCTTTGGCAGTGCTGGCATCAATGTCAAATTCGGTAAAAACCCGGTTGATGGCGGTGCTGGCTAAATCCAGTGCATCAGCGACCAGCACCACAGTTTGTTGGGCATTGTGATGCAAACCAGCTTGATACTGCTGCAGTTGTTGCCGCGTTTGCGCATCGGTATCAACTTGTTTGCCTTGTAAATACAATTCTCCTTGCTGATTAATTTGCCAGACCGGTTTATCCGCGCGCAGTAATTGCGCCTGCTGGCTGCTGATCATTAAATCATCCTGAAAATTCAGTGAGCACTCTTGTTCGGTTGCATTGGCCATTGAACTAAATAAAGTGGCGGCAATTAATAATTTCATCGGTTATTCCTCAACGCTTTGAAAGACAAGGCAGGTTAGCGGTAGCAGCTCCTGCGGCGGATAACAGAAGCTATCAAAGGTTGTGCCAATATTATCGTATTGATTTTATTGGATTATCTTACTGTGATGCGCTTTGGCTATTATTGATTTAGCCAAAATGACTAAAAGTTAGCCAAAACGGCAGGCATCAGCTGAGCTTGCTGGTGGAGGCAACCAGTGCGCTGGGTTTTAGCAAGATGCCAAGCCAGATAAACCAAACAATCTGGCTTAAACCAAACAGGTCTTTCATCCCGGCAAGCTCTTGAAACACTGTCAGCGGGAGCAAGGTCAGAACACCAAACACACCCACCACAATACCCAGCCAATGCAACCCGGCTGACAAGCGGCGATGACGCAAGCCGGCGATACTGACCAGCAACACCCACAAACCGCCCACCAGTTCGATGCCGCCACCGAGGCCATTGACGATGGTGTTGTAGCTGTAAAACAGGGCTTCTGCCTGTGGCGAGCCTTTGTCATGCAGGCGCAGCATGGTTTCTATCCCCACTAACTGTACCATCCCCGACGCCAGCATGAGCATCACCCAAATGATGCCAAACCAGCTGCCGGTGTTTAACAAATTGGAATGGGCCAGTTGCATTTTCTGCTGTAAAGCCTGCACCGTAATCAATAAAAATACGCCCAACAGCAGATAACCACTACTGTAACCCAGACTGATCAGTGCCCGGTTTTCGGCAATAAAGCGGACTTTGTCGGCGAAATGTGTCGATGATGGCTGTTGCAACACGAGGAAAAACAGCATAAACATTGATAGATAACACAGCGCCATGCCGATAGCGGCGGCAGCGGCGCAGTACATAAATGGGCGGTTTTCGGTGGCGGTATTAACAAACATTCGGTGTTCTCCGATACGGTGGGTTTGCGCTGATAGTGCCGGTTTTGCGTCATAGCGTCGTCTGCGCCAGCTGGCAAAGACAACAGAGTGAAAATGAGTGGGGATGGTGTGTCCGCGCTGATTGGACGGGACAGTCAGCCAGCAGTTGAGGCGTTATTGTCAGTATCCCGGATTGAGCTGGTTTGGCTGGATCCGAAACTCATTGGATTGGCGCTTGCGGGCTGCCAGCGTAATATTTTCCCATGCAAAGGTTGGATATAGCTGTAATGGTACATTCTGAATTGTTGTTGTCTGCGATGACGTTGGCGATTGCGGCGTTTAGTTGTTATTTGTTGTGCCAGCAGGCAAGCAATCATGCCAAACGGCCTTTATTGCTGTTGCTGATTTGTCTGATTGGGTTAGCCGCAGGTCCACTGGTATTTGCTCTATGGCCGGCAGCTACCCAGCTCTATATCGCCTTGTTGCCAGTGATCTTTTACCTGTTGCTTCCCGCACTTTGGTGTTATTTGCAGGCGCTGACGGCAGCCAATAGCTGGTGCTGGAGCAAGCAAGTCAACCGGCATTTTTGCACGTTACCGCTTGCGCTGTTGCTGTCGGCACTGATTTGGTGGTTGCCGCCAGCTAATTTTAGACAGCTGTTTTTTACTGATCTACCGGTGGATACCCCGTTGGCGCAGGTCGTCGCAGCACTGTTTTTGCTACTAACGCTTGGCTGGTGCGCACTGAGCCTTGCTTATGTGATTGGCATCGGCAACACAATTTTGAACTACCATCAACGGCTTAAACAAATATATGCCAATCAGCAAGGTAAGACGTTGTGGTGGCTACTGGGTCTGGCAGTTTTTATTGTATTGAGTTGGTTGTATGCGCTGGTGGTGCTGGCCGTCGATGAGCAATTCCAGCAGTTTGGCATCCGGCAAACCGGGGTATTTTGGTTATTGCTCGGTCTGACCTGGTGGTTAGCCAGTTATGGCCTGCGTCAGCAATGCGGCTTTGCTGAGGTGTTTGTCGATGAATCAGCTGCCAATCATGCCGATGCGACTGACGGCACCACGCAGTGCACGGATGCCGGGCTGGCCACGGAGCTGGCGCAGTGCAGCACACCAGCGAAATATCAGCGCTCGGCACTGAGCGCCGCGGATTTGCAGCGGATTGCTGCCAAATTGCAGCAGGCCGTGCAACAAGACGCTGTGCAGCGCGACGAGCAAATCAACTTGCTAAAACTCGCTGCACATATCGGCGTGCCGGCGGCTTATATTTCACAAACGCTTAGCCAGCAGTTACAGAGTAATTTTTATGATTTTATCAACCAGGCACGTATCGAAGACGCCAAACAGCAATTAATCCACACTGACGATAGTGTGCTGACGATTGCGCTGGCGGTTGGTTTTAACGCCCGCTCAGCGTTTTATAAAGCCTTTAAACAATACACCGGCATGACACCTGGTGCCTATAAGACGCAGCAGCGTTCTGTTGCGATTGAATAAAAAATTTATTGGTTTATCGCGCTCAATTGAGAAGTTTCTTGCAAAGGCTCCTTGCCGAACGTTGCAGGTCGCCCCTCCATCATTTGCACGGCAAGTCACTCTTTGTTAGAGCGTGGTTTTGTGCCAGTTGCAGTCTTTTATCCTGCGGATGGCTTGCCCGTTCTCGCTAGCCGTTGCCCGGCGGGCGGCTGTTTCGCCTTCGGCGAGTTACTTTTTATCGCGATAAAAAGTAACCAAAAAGCGCTCGCCCGACTCAGCTCGACAGCGCTTGCGCTGAACAGCTTTAGCTGGTCCGAAGGATAGGGCGCAGCCCGTATAAAGCCCGCCTGAAAATTCGCTGTCCAAGGCGAAAACGTAACTCGCGATTCGCTAACGTCGAATCGCTCAGACACCCATTCC
>Ga0169931_10015390_pt1 | contig 10243 bp, 9 predicted proteins | sample Kivu_15m_20L_FD_129675 | JGI IMG/M metagenome (GOLD analysis project Ga0169931, IMG submission 129675) | Freshwater microbial communities from Lake Kivu, Western Province, Rwanda to study Microbial Dark Matter (Phase II) - Kivu_15m_20L... | ecosystem: Environmental > Aquatic > Freshwater > Lake ... | reverse complement strand
CATTTAATAATTGATTTGCATCGATTAATTTAATGTGATTGTAACAAGTTTTTTGTGTAGGCTTTGATGTTTGATAGGCTGTTTGTTCTTTATTGATAAAATTTATTTGTTAATGAAGCTTCTAATAACAAAGAGAAAGCTTGTGTCCTCAGACAAGGAAAATCAGCTAAAAGCCTCCTTTAAGTCCCTCCAAGACCCTCAGCAGGACATATACCGAATGATAGACTCAGTCCACACTGACACTCCCCTCAAACAACTGCACCTAGTCAACAAAATCAGGTCTTTTCACGCCAAAAATTACCGACGCACCCAACACACAGAATTCACTCCCAAAAAGCAAAACGACCTGGCCAACTACTTTATTCCAGAGCACTGCCAGACTGACTCAAACTTCACTAAACTAAAGCGAGAAGTGTAGCATCTGAACAAAGAGAACTCAAACTAACCATTTTTCCGTAAAAGTGATAGCATCGTGTCACCCCTGGTGTCTTTGTACGCCAGACGTAGCCAGTTCAAGCCCATAAAGAACGTGTAGCTGAAGATAAACTCGTTCGGGAAGGGCTGCGACACTAACAAAAGAAGCAAATCTTAAAGCAACAAACTGTTCGGCAACAGGTACAACACTCCAAAAAAGTTTTTCGGGGGCAGACAGAATGCAAGAAGTTAGAGTTAGCCTAAAAGATAGAAATAGTAAAATAAAACCAGTATGAAGATCCAGCTTATTGCTCCTTTTCAGAGCTACTTTCACTCTAGGAGGAACAAGCAACAGATGAGCTGTAGTCTCAAACTAGGCAGCGGGGAAGGAGAAGGCAGCATCAGGGAACTCACCTAGTTCACCCTCTAGGACTTCGAGTGATGCTCTTACTGTACTGTTATAGATCTTACTGCTGTTGTATAAGTTTGTCTACTTAATTGCACTGTGTATATAGAATAAGATTAAGTCTATCTACTTAATTGCACTATTGTGGTTGACCAAAGTAGTATCATACATATATCATTTCTTTACAGGTAGAGATGGGCTGGTTTTGGGCATTGTAAAGACAGTTTCCCTCTCAACCCTGAGTATTCCCCACAAAGCTCGCCTCGATATTTACAGTAAAGTTCTAGTTTAGCTGCCCATCACTATAAAGTAAGGCGCACTTCTCCCAAAGGCGTTGTATATGAAAACGACAACAAGAGTCCATAAGGGCAAGTCTATGCGGTAGTTTTTAGTCTAGAGGAAGCGATATCCCCATTTCCAGTCTCTAAAGATGTCCCAGTAAAAAGAGTAAATGGTTGAAAGTATTCTGCAGTAAAAAGCAGCTGTAGGCTGACCTGATACTGTCAGGGCTATCACAAATAAACCTAAAAAGAATTTAAGTGCGTTGCATAAAGACTACCTGGAATTGTCGACCACGGCCAAAGCAAAACGCCACGTGACAGGCACGAAACCCGCAATCACAGCTAAGCCTCTGTTGCAGGGTAGAAGTACTTCGAATAAAGCAACTAGCACTCCGGGCATAGCAGTGGCCATGGAGGCGTTAAAGCTGCTGATGAAATGTCCTTTTTTACAATAAACGCTATGGGCAGCAGTGACGATGAAACTGCGAAGCAACTTTTGACTTAGCATCATATAGACCAGCAACACAGCAAGCACCATATCACTTTGGATGTTTACTGGACTGTTTACAGCTATATTGTAAAATACAGCAAGTTTCAGACAAAGAGATATGATGTTTTTAAACATGTTTTTGTCAGTGCTCTTGAACACTGTTGCCAGGTCAGTGCCGTATCTAACTGTTTAGCCATTTACGCTTAGTGAACTACCACCAATAATACGATCATCAGACTGTACACCAGCATGCCCTTAATAGCGAAAAGAAGGCTGCGGTGAGACTGGGCAGCCTATGGATCATCGGCTAACCATTCAGGACAGACAGAACTGCCCAACAGCCAGAAAACCATGATAACTGCAATAATATTAATGGTCCATGAAGACGAGTATCTTCTGAACTAGTACAGCAATCGATAGAGTTGATTTTGGTCTAGTATTCTGGAAACGATTTCTTCGGCTTAAAGTGTTGTATTATATGTTTTTTGCATGATGACGAGTTTGCTTCGGTGACAATTAATAGATAAAATAGGGTTTATAAAATGACTAGTAATTTGTACAAAATGTTAATAGAGTGTTTATAGTAAAGTTTTTTAGAATATGTAGCGGACATCATACAATTTCGAAGTGCAGTTTGGGGTTGAGCAGTTGAATGTCAGGCTTGGCAATGTCGATAGCTCCAGCAGGCTGGGCAACCACTCGCTTTGTGCTGATTCTCTGTCCCTTCTTGTTTGCCTCCGTCTTTTTCTTGTCGTTCTCCCGCACTCTGTTCAGGAACTAGGTTCTTGAAGTGGAGAGCTTGAGGTGTTCTACCCTGACGTGAATGCGCTTAGGGATGATTCTGTTTCTGACTTGCTTGTTGACGATAACTCCGATGGCTCTAGGGTTGACGTTGAACACGCGTCCAGTTCTGCCGTGGTAGTATTTGTATGGCATGCCCTTGTGGATGGCTCCATCGACCACGATGTCCACAATATCTCCTATGCGGTATGTAGTAAGAGTCTTGGCGATGTGGATGGCGCCGTGCTGCTGGAAGCCCTTTCTGAACTTGTGTCTGGTTCTGCGCTTGTATCCGTAGCTGTGAGTCATTGGTCAAAAATAATTATTAAAATAATCAATATTTAATCAACAATACACTAGCCACTCCCTGAAATAAAAAAACACAAAGGAATAAAGCTTATTCCTTCATTTTTTTATTGAAAATTTGTTGTAGTTGTTTGTTTTCTTTGATTTTCTGTTGATCATGTATTATGTATTGAATAGCATGTACACCTAAGCAATAATATCAATTGTTGCCGTACTCGAACTTATTGAACTTCTTCAGGTTGTTCAGCGAAGGGTAGTACTTGCTGAAGTTCTTGGCCAGGTCCAACACTCGCCGACTCACCTCAATCAGATTCTCCTGCTAGAGCCCCAGCAGCTCAGCGATCTTATCCAACCACTCCTCCGGCTTGAACTGTCCGTCGACTTGCTATAGGGTCTTCATGGCGATGAACACCACTGCTCCGGCCAGACTGTCAGTACCCTACTGAGCAAGCTAGCAGCTAAACAGACACATCTTGCACAGATAAAGCACGATTTGCTGGTAATACTTAAGGGAGGACTCCTTGAGAGGGATTCTTAGTTACTCTAAATAAAGAATAAGTTACCGATGACATGCCGTGCGATATCGTATACTGATGGCACTTCCAATTTGAAGTCCAGGGCGTTGATGATGTCAGATTCCCTCTGCAGTATTTCTTCTTTAGTGAACTTTTTTCTAGCTATTTTATCGTAGATGATGCCCATCTTGAGTGAGTGGATTTCTTCGTATTTGCCTGCCGAAAACATTGAGGAGATTCCCACCAAATGCAGATCCTTGACTTAGAGTCTGCTGCCATGCTCGAGGTAGCCGTCCATGAGGTAGACGCTTCTGAAGAAGGTTTCCTCGCTCATTTTATAGGAAGAAAGCACTTCAATCATCCAGTCTACCATCTTTGACCTGAGAGCAGCTGTGATGCCGTGTCTGGCTAGTAGATCAGGCTTAGGTCTGGCTTGCTAGCACAGAGCACCAAGGATGTCTTGGGAGTATTCCTGCATGACGAGCTGGGTGTAGTGAGTTTTGAGTCCTTCTGCGAGAGCTGGAGTGGAGGGTAAAGAGAACTGAGTGCTGAGGCTGTCCTTGTGCTCTAGGTGTTTGGGGGGTGAGATGTGGGGATGCTGTTTAAGGGGGAGCTGGTTGGTGTCTTTGCCTTTGGGTTGTTCCCTGTTCTGTGGGTGATTTTCCTTGTTGTGGTCGGGTCTGCGGTGTGCGAAGGAGAGGGACTTGATGTTCCTGGGCTAGTAGCGCATCACTAACGAATATATAATACTTAATCTTATCTTATTATATATCTACACACGCCCAACAATAAAATTTAGTAGTAAATCTACATCTCAACATTATACAGATTTGTTACAAATCATTCATAAATAAAAAATAACAATATGCCGTTATTACTATATAAAACAATTGAATCTAAACATGATGTTTATATATGTATTTGGTTGGAACTTGTAACAAATCAATTCATGCCTACTCTAGGTACCTGCTCAGCCCGTTGCTGCTGCAATATTGCTTAAAACTTGTTTACAGTTAATTGGCGCACTGACTCACCATGTGCGTCTCTCCGTTGTACGCATAACTGTTTTGCCAAATCAGGTTCATGTCTCGTGCAAAGCTAACCGCAGACTAGTAACAGTTGTACTGTAACTTCTTGCGGATAGTTCCCAGGTCCATTGGTTGCTTCACAATGTCGAAGTAGTCCATTATGTTGAGCTTGACCGGGTCCACTGCTTCTAAGAAATAGAATGCCCCTTTGACTTTAACGCACTGGTTGAGCACCTTCAAGGCTATTTTCTGCCAAGTGTCGTTGTCGACTTCGGTCAGTGCCTATGCTGGAATCGACTAGGGATTAGCCAGATACTGTGCGAGTTCAGGAGAGGCCTGGGTGAGTTTTTGTACATCTTACAGAGTGAGTTAGGTGGCTTATCCCTTGTCGTTGTAGTAAACCAGACGATAGGTTTGTTTGGCCTCCTTCACTAAATCATCTTTCCTCGACTTCTTATTGCTTATCTATTCCGGAGGAGCTAAGGCCTTTTGGGCTTACTTTTCTTTTTTCAGCTCACCGTTAAGGTAGTCGGCAACTTACAAAAACTTGGCTTTGCGGGCATACTCAACTGCAGTTTTGTTCGTTTTGTCTAAATGGCAGATGTCAGCCCCCTTCTCGATAATGAGCTTGCACATTTACAGGTGTCCCCTGCGAGCTGCGTAGTAGAGTAGGTTTTGATTGGCGAGGGAGTCGATTTGTCTGACTCTTTCTAGTTTACTGTATGGTTACCTCTGGTGCCGTAGAGTTGCATTATGCCTAGCCTGTTTTCGCTAGCTGCGTAGAAAAGAGGAGTTTGCCCATAGATGTCCTGAGTGTCTAGGTCTAGCCCGTGGCTCAGCAGTATTTAAGCACATTTTTCTTTACCTGAGTAGATGAGTGGTTACCTTATCTGCAGATGTAGAAAAGCACTGTTTGTTCGTTACTGTCCTTGTGGTTGGCGTTGGCTCCGTTGCGGATCAGCAGCCTTATCATTTACGAAGACAAATCATCGCCTTCAATTAAGGATGCAAAGTAGAGGGGTGGCTGACGTGTCTGTTCATCTTATCGATTTATTAGATCCCCGTGGGCCCTGAGAATGTCTTCAACGTTTTCTAAAGTGCTATGTGAGTGTGAAGGTACCCTGTTTTGATGGTAGTGATGAGATGCCTGAAGAGTTACTGCTGCCCTGCCTGCGATTCCATGGCGCAAAAATATTATTAAATAGCTTTTATTGCTACACTTAACAACATGGTAACATATGGCCTCCAAAAGCTACACTAAACTCAGCCAAACAAAAAGATATGCTCTCTGCTATTTTAGTATAAGTATTATACATAGCCAATTTTAATACCCACTAGAGTATTTCTGTTCGTTTTAGAATATAATGATATGCTATCCTAAATCAAATCAGAGCCACTTCGACTGCTTCTCGAAGACTGCGTGTAAGAAAAAAAGTGGGGCGAGTTTTCGCTCAGATTAAGTATGATGTGAAACACTCAGGCAAAGCATAGATTGCTTGTTTATAGTAAATACTAGTCAGCTGGACATAGCCTTAAACAGTATCTGGCATTAAGCATCTCATCTTGTGTAAAGCTAGTCTAAATAAGACAATAACTAAATCGTTTCCTTAGCCTTTCTGAAAATGATGGTTTTTCCTCATCTCGATAGTCTCTAGCTGCACGTCAACCAAGTATCTACCCTTGAAGATTTGCCCGCCTAGGCCTATCCCTAGTTGCGCTTTCTGCACCTTTAAATGAACCAAATCACTAGTATTTAGCCTTTAGCTAAAATGATATGTCCCAAACTGTACAGACTTAACCTAAGTACTGCTTGCTGATATAGAAAAAAATAAAATAGAAGATATTAGTTCGCTCAGTTCTAGTAAATTTAAAATGCTGCGCTAGCTGTTCGTCTAGTATAATCAAATAACTTCCGTGAGATGTCTGTAGGAGTGCAGATTCAGTTAGCTGATGAAGCTGTAGCTAGGTACTTAGGGCTCACCTAGGATTCAATAAAATAGCCTCAGTTGAGCCACTAGTCAACTGCATTTTTCCTCTTCTAAGCAAACTTAATCTATGTAAATCTTCCTTATCAAGCCTATAATAAGCTTACTACTATACGACCCTTGGCAAGAATATACTTTCCTCGTTTGAAGTAGCTTGATGTAGTCTAGCATATAGATAGATTTCTTCAAACTAAATAATCTAAATAGATAGTCTGTAAAGGCTATTCAACTGCAAAACCTTAAACAACTTGAACATCTGTAAAAAGAAACAAACTTAGCTTTTAACCCCTGGTGTTCTTCAGTCTGCGTACTCAAACTCATCCACTACACTCATTCTCAAATGAAAAGAATGACCCTCCACAAGTGTATCTATCAATAGAATAAGAGTGCTCTTAGGAAATTCCTAACGAAATCATGTCTACGCTGTTCGACGACATGTGCTGACAATAAAAGCATACTTTTCTTGATAATTTTGTTTAAATTCATTCAATTTGCCACGAATATTTGTATTTGATGTTCTTTGGCAATCACAAGCCTAAGTCGGCTTATTCTCCGTCGTCGTCCCAATCGTTTTCTTCCTTCTTGGCCTGCTTTGGTGCCTACCTCTGCATGCGTCTTTTCTCTTGCAGATTGATCTCTACATTCTGCTACTCGGGCTGGTTGATGTTCTGAATGTCTTCGTTCTCGTACTCAGCTTGCGCTTCATTCTCCAGCTCCACTCGTCTCAGCTCTCGGGCATATTCTTCGTAGTCCAGTCCCATGTCCTTGCAGAGTAGCACTAAGAACCTCAAGCACTCAATGTTGTCAGGATACTACTGATAGATAGCCTGATATATTTTAAGAGCCTTCTGGAAATTACCTATTCTTCTTTGACACGAAGCAACCATGAGTTTCCACTTGACCTCACTTGGCTTGATCTGACTGGCTCTTTACAGGTAAAAACTAGCTTTTTAGTATAGACATTGCTTGACGTAGTAGATTCCCAGCCAGACATTCGTGTCGAGATTCATCGGCAACAGCTTATAGGACTACAGGTAGAAATGCAGGGCTTGTTGTTCATCGTCTTCTCTGAAAAAAATGTTGCCAACTCTAGCCTGAATGCCTGCGTCATTAGGGATCTTGGCGAGTAGAATTTGATACCATTTGAGGGCTTGTTTGGTTCTGCCGATGATTTCGTTGATGTTGGCAATCTGGAAAATAGTTTAAGGTATCACTATTATCGTCTGAATCTTCTCAAGTGCCTGAAGAGCCTAAATAAACAGATTTAGCTTCTTATTGACGTAGCCTAAGTTGTAAAGAGCTTATATGCAGTCTGCCTCGACTCCGATAGCCTACAGATACAACTACTTGGCCTTTCTGAAGTCATTTTTCATGAAAAGGCAGTTACCCTTATTGACTAAGGCTCGGGCATTGTAGCGATCGTTGTTGAGGGCAATGTCTACGTACTTTTAAGCCTAGTTGTAGTTCTTTTCCAAAAAGTAAAGGAAAGATATGTTGGAAGCCACTCTGCTCATAGTAGTCCTATCCTTCTTTTACAGCCCTTTCAAAGTCTCAATCGCTTTCTCGATTTCTTTTTTCTTCAGGTAGGCCATGGCTTTGAATATTTCGATCTCGGACTCGACCTCAGGGTAGGAAGAAGTTTTTAGTTTTTAAAGAATCCAGTCGTAGCTCTAGATGGAGTCGTTCTAGATGACTGGTGCGATGAGTTTGGCTGAGTTGATGATCAGTCGTATTTATTCTTTGCGTTTGCTTTTGAGCTATTCTTTGAGTTTGTCGTTGTTTATTATTCCCCTTTCGTCTTGTTCTTCTTAGTTGTCCTCTTCTTAAAGAGGGTTGGTGATCATGCTGGTGAAGCAGTCTTTCATGCGCATCTTGTCGCCGGTCGCATACAAGCAAATAATCAAGTTATAAGCTGTCTTGTGATCGGGAGATCCTTTAAGTATTTGCTCGTAGTGTCCGATAGCATCGTGGAACTGGCCTAGTTTGACATAACAGTGACCAATATTTTTGGTTATTTTGTATCTCATTTCTTTAGAAGTGCTAGGAAGAATGTCCAGGGCCATCTTGTACATCTTGATAGCTGCTGAGTATTTCTGCTGGTTGTAGTATATGTTGCCCATGTTGACCCTAATACGACCTGCAAACGAAAACTGCTTTCCCTTTATAATCTCGTTGTATTTCGTAAGAGCTTCTTGTAGCATACCACTTGCCTAGAGGCAAAGAGCGTGGTTGAGAGCCACAGTGAAGCTGAGTTCGATGTTGATCAGGTCGGCAGTGTTTGAAGTCTCTCTCTGCTTCCTCAAATTTTTTTATTTATTAGTGACCTCCTTAGCTTTCTCGAGGGCGTCTAAGTACTGTCCTGAATGGTCAAATAGTTACCTGTGCGCTTTAAACCCACGCATTCCTCTAGCAGCACGTTGATTTCTTTCTCCATTTTTTTGAAATTTTCCTCAGGGTTAGCAGTTTTGGCACCCAATGAAGTCTTGTATTTGGTGTTTTAAAGTTAGTTGGCTTTGTCAGTAAGTTTGTTGCTGAAACCTTTGCCTTGCGTGGACTGAGGTCGGCCGGTGCCTACTCCGCCAGCTGCCGTTCCCCCTGCACGAGAGGGAGTGGCCTTGTATGAGCTGGGAGGTGGTTTGATCTAAGTGAGAAAGAAGGTACGGAGGCACCTTTGAAGTCGTACTGTGAAGTACCTGGACCCTTGGTCTGTCCGAACATGAATCAAATTTAAAATATTGAAAAATAAACTCAGCTAAAACAAAACGGCATCAAAAAATCATTGAAAGTCATATTTTAAATATTTTAAGGTGATATTCTAATCATTCTGTATGCAAAAAGATGTGTTTTTGATGCATTTTGATAAATATCTTTGTTTTGTTTGATTTCTAATGTAGCAAGAAATAATGTAGGACGAGTTCACTGAGTAAAACATTTCGCTGATAAAGCTGCACAATTCCCTGCCTCAGGGACTGCCCTAAGTGCCAGCTGCAATCAGCAACTACGCCAGAAACATCATCAAACATTCAGAATTATTATCTGCTAGCTAAGATGATCGATAAGGAGAGGCAGTGGGCAAGTACCAGCACCTGAAACTGTAGAGCATGTGTGAACTCTTCCAGTTCATTTAGCAAGAACATCAGCAGTCATATCAATCGCTGAAAGAACTAGCGGAGTATCAGACTCGCCTTAAAGAATATCTAAAAGAATGCCAAATTTGACTAAATGTCCTTGATTTACATGTTTAATCTTCTTCACTTAAAAACTGTTATTTCCTTCATCAATTATTCTTAACTATTTTTTATGATTCGAGGTGTATTTTATGTATTTTGATGTAATTTTGGTTTGAACGCGTATAATATAAGCATGAGTTCGATAGCCGACCGTTCGATAAGTCAGATCACCATGTACGAGGGCAACTAGAAGGAAAGTGGCAAGCAGGATCTATTCTAGCACAAAGTCTACTACCAGGAGAAGGAGTTCTATGAGACCCGTTCTAAGAATTTAATCGGCAAGAAGTGCCTCATAAAGTGCTCAAACAACATATAAATATGCGACCACGCCATCCTGCAGCAGCGTATAATCCTCAGGGGAGACCTAGCTAAGGTCAGTATTGGCAAATTTGTTGTTCTTTCTGAAATGGTAGTCATCAAACCGCCCACTAAGCGACAAAACAAGTAGCTTAAATACGTGCCAGTGACCATAGGTAACTAATGTTTCACATAGGCAACTACGTGTTTGTGGACAAAGGCACCATTATTGAAGCCATGGCGATCGGCAGTTACTCAAAAATAGGAAGAGACTGCATTCTGGGACAGAGGGTAGTGGTGGGCGACAATGCTGTGATTCTAGACAACTCAATCGTGTGTCCGGATACCTACATAGCTCCCTTCTCAGTCTATGGTGGAAAACCAGCCATTTACATGGGCGAACTGCCATAAACTTTCCCACTAGTACAAAAGTAGACCTGCCAGAAGTATTTTGAGAATTTCACCAAAGACTTAGGAAAACCACAATGATCATACACTCAAGTCTCTGCCT
>Ga0169931_10015389_pt1 | contig 10244 bp, 14 predicted proteins | sample Kivu_15m_20L_FD_129675 | JGI IMG/M metagenome (GOLD analysis project Ga0169931, IMG submission 129675) | Freshwater microbial communities from Lake Kivu, Western Province, Rwanda to study Microbial Dark Matter (Phase II) - Kivu_15m_20L... | ecosystem: Environmental > Aquatic > Freshwater > Lake... | reverse complement strand
TTTTTTATTTTAATATTTACTTTTTACAAACTAAATAGAGAAAATTCATTTATATTTTATGTATCATCATTACTATTATTTTTATTATTTTATTTATTTATTCCATCAAAATATTTTGGAGATAAAAGTAATCAATATGAAAAAGATTTTATATTTTCCCAAGCTGAAGCAAGAAGACATTTATATGATAATAATGTTGTAGAAGGTTTTTCATTTTTAGATTCTACAAATAATTCTGGAGGTGGTGGAAATATAGATTATTCCAAAGGATGGGATTCACCAGATAATTTTAAAAATACTTATTGTACCAAAGGTGCGATTGTGGAAAATGGTCAATTAAATGACCCAAAAAATATACCATTAATTTATGGTTTTATTCCAGATATATATGACATGTCAAATAATAAAGTAAATGATAATTTTGCAAAACCATTTAATGAAATGGCAGGAAAAATTAATTATGATTCAATTAATAGTGATAATGGTTGTTCTGCTGATAAATGGAAAGGTTTTAATAGTGATAATTCGAAAAGTACTATAATGAATTTATGTAATCCAAAATGTAATTGGAAATTTAAATGAAGTTAACTATTTATATTATTTATTTATAATATATATAGTTTAATTAAATGAATAAATTAAAAAATAATGAAAATATTTTAATTATTTTTTTAATCTTAATTTTATTAATAATATTATTTATAAATACAAGAAGTATATTGAAAAAGAGTAAAGAAAATAGGAATGAAAATAGAAAAGAAGAAGAAATTGAGGGATATTCTTTTGAGAATTTTACAAATCCAGATAATAATGGAGTGGTAACAATTGATTTAACGCAAGGTTGGAAATCAGCAGATGATTTTAGAAAAAATTACTGTATGCCTGGTAGCATAATAGATAAAGCATTTATAGAAGGAAGTGATACAGTGCCGATGATATATGGTTTTAGGAAAGAAATATATGATTTTTCAAATAATGAATTAAACCAGGATTTTCAAAATGCGTTTAATTTTGCAAATATAGATATGAATTCAATAAATCCGAGTAATGGTTGTGCGGTAAATAAGTTTAAGGATATAAAATCAGAAAATATGGGAGCAATTGTGCAATTATGTGACCCAAAGTGTAAATTTACAATAAAAAAAAATAAAATTTTTCAATAATAAAAAATAATATTAATAAATATTATATTATGAAAGATAAAATTTCATTAAATTTTTTTAAAATTAACACTCCTGTTTTAACTTTATTAGGTTTATTAACATTATTTTATTATGTTTTTCGAGGATTAAATTCAACAATTGCAAATATTATTGGGTTAATAGTGATAGCATTAGGTTTAATAAAATTATTTTCAATAAATGAGCATATTGGATATTTAGTATTTGGAGCAATAGTGATTTATTTTATATTTGTATTTATGAGACAAATAGTGTAAAATAAAATATACATATTATATAGGTTACGATATAATATGTCTAATTTGGGTAATTATACAAATAAAGAATTAGAAATATTAAAAAAAGCAATAAATTTAGCTGCGGAGAAAAAGGGAAGATTAATAGCGCAGAATCCGGTAATGAAGCAAATAATTCATGTATTGGAGGATTTTATAAGAGAGAAGGAATTAGTATGTTATGGAGGAACGGCGATAAATAATATATTACCGGAGGAGGATCAATTTTATAATAGGGATATAGAGATTCCAGATTATGATGTATTTTCATCGAATGCGATAAAAGATGCGAAAGAATTAGCAGATAAGTATTTTAAATTGGGATTTACGGAGGTGGAGGCGAAGGCGGGAGTGCATCATGGTACATATAAGGTATATGTGAATTTTTTTCAGATAGCGGATATAACGCAAATAGATAAGAATATATTTAAAAATTTAAAAAAAGATGCGATAAGGAAGGATGGTATATATTATGCGCCGCCGAATTTTTTGAGGATGGCGATGTATACGGAGTTATCGAGACCAGCAGGAGATGTATCAAGATGGGAAAAGGTATTAAAAAGATTAATATTATTAAATAAGAATTATCCATTACATGCGAGGGATTGTGATAAGGAGAGTTTTAAAAAATCACTAGAGAGATTTCATAGTAAGTATGATATGTATGAGATCCATGAATTGGTGAGAGATGTTGCAATAAAGGAAGGTTTATTATTTTTGGGAGGATATGCGACATCATTATATTCGAGGTATGTAAAAAATGAAGAGGAAAAATATTATTTGGAAGAAATTCCGGATATAGATTTACTTTCGGTAGATCCGGAAAAAAGTGCAAAAAATATAAAAAAAATATTACAAGAGAATGATATAAGAAATGTGAAGATAATAAAGAAAGAGCCAATAGGAGAATATTTAGCAGAGCATGTTATAATAACGATAGATGATAAAAATATAATTTATATATATAAACCATTATCATGTCATAGTTATAATAATATAAAAATAGGGAATGATATAATACATGTAGCATCGATAGATACGATGTTAAGTTATTTTTTAATATTTTTGTATGCGGATAAGCCATATTTTGATGAAAATAGGATATTATGTTTATGTGAATATTTATTGAAGGTGCAACAGAGGAATAGGTTAAGGCAGAGGGGATTATTAAGAAGATTTAGTATAAATTGTTATGGAGAGCAGCCAACATTGGAGGAGATAAGGAATGAGAAAGCGTTACAATATAAGAAATTAAAGGATAAAAAGAAAAGTAAAGAATATGAGGAATGGTTTTTGAGATATATACCGATGGAGAAAAAGAATAAAAAATTATCAATGAATAAAACAAAATCTCTGGAATCTAAGAAGAAAACGAGAAGTAGGACAAGAAAAGAGAATAAGACAAAAGAGTTAATGGGATTAAGGGAAAGTGTACAAAGTTTTACATCACCGATAGAAGAGATGTGGTTGAATGAGTCAATAAAGAAGAAAGATAATATAGACAAGACGGTATCATTGTCAAGTATTATTCCAAATTCATTAAATGATGCAGGTATAACAGTAACACCGCAATCAAAATTAAAAAGTAATAAACAGAGGAGGACAAAGAAGAATAGAGATAAAAGGTTGTAAAAAAAGGGAGATAAAATATAGGTAAATTGTCTTTATATTGTTTTCAAAATAATATTAAAAATACAAAAAGTATTTAAAAAAAGTGGAGATAAAATATAGGTAAATTCTCTTTATATTATTTTCAAAATAATAATATAGATGAAAAGTATTTAAAAAAAGGGAGATAAAATATAAGTAAATTGTCTTTATATTGTTTTCAAAATAATATTAAAAATAATATTAAAAATACAAAAATTAGTATTTAAATACACCTCGCTGTAAATACTAATTATACCGAAAAATAGTCTAATACTTTATGTAAACCATAATACGATGCCGCAAATAATACACTCATAAATAATAATCCACTCATATTATAATTACCATCCACACTAAATACACTCGGTAAATATGTTAATAAATATTTTCTTGTTACAGGCAATTGGAACGCAAAATATAAAATTCCTACTAATAAAGGTATTTGTATTATTTGATAAAAATCTTCCATCGTATCTCTCTTTTTTATTTCTTCCCTATGCTGATTTGACATCTCATGCCTTGAAATATAATCATTTATTTGTGAATTCCCTTGTTGCGGCACATAATTTGGTCTTATTTGTGGGTCTTGCATTAAACTATCCGTATTCATCGGTATATCTCTCGATGGCAAACCTGTCATTCCATTCGCACTTGCTCTTTGCAAACCTCCCGCTAATTCTTGCATTACACCTCCAGTTGTAGCAATTACTCTGTTTTGTCCTTGGATATCCACTCCTGGAACATTTGGAGAATATACTTGCTGCGTTAATGCTGGATTTACCGGTGCCATTTCTGCTTTTTGTAATTGAATATTACCACCTGGACCTCCTAGAGTATTATCCGTAGGTAATTCATCTATACTTGTTGTATCTCCCATCTCTTAATATATTCTATATAGATTCATTACTAGAATATATTACGCAAAATTTACTTTCTTTTTATTTTCATTACAAGTTTCTGACTCTGTAAGATATTTATAACATGTATTTCCATATTTATATGTTTCTTTTTCTATTTCTGTCAAAGAAGGAGCTGTAAATACTATACAATTCTCCCCCTTACATGTTTTTCTAAATAATGATGCTAATCCTAATCCTAATACTATCGATATTATATATTTACTTGTCTCAGAATGTAACCATTTTTTTATATTCATTATATAATAGTAATATATTTTTTATATATATATATTATTATACTTGAATCGGTATATTTTTTACTTCTCCCATCATAGGACATTTTATTTCTTGTTGATTAAATGTAAAACAATTTGATGCTTTATCTATAAATTGAAATTTCATTTTATTATCAATTGTCGGATATACCACTATATCTCTTGTTTGCGGATTCGATAAATATATATAAATCATTCCAATTAAAAAACTAATAATAAATGTTGGAATAGAAATATATTTCATTTTATATTATAATTACATATTTTATTTATTCTTTTGTTATATTTTCTATTTCTGAAATACTTGCTACGCATTTTTCTTTACAATCACAATATTCTTCTTTTTTTATTTGATTTGTAATTATACATATAAATTCAATATTTTCTGATATTAATTTACATTTTTCATTTTTTATATAACAAGTACATTCTTTATTTATTCCTTTTTGTTTTACATAATTATTACATACTATTATAAAATTTGAAAAATTTCTTTTTAACAAATTAGAAAACATACACTATTACTTATCTTAATTACCTATTTTTTAAATAATTTATACTGTAAAAACATTATAATTCCCACAATTTCCACATTTCATCCCAAAAGGATGAAATAAAACATTTGATTTTTCACTACAATCATTACATTTTACTTCTTTTACTATTTGTTCACTTATTTTCGGTCGGTGTAATAAGTCCAATTCTAAATTATATAATTCTAAATTAATCTTATCTAACATTGTTTTTCTACATAATGGACAGCTTATTTTACCATTCTTTAGTAAACTATGAATACAATCTATATGTAATGTATGATTACAATGTAAAGTTGTACTTGCTTTTCGTGAATTAAATATTTCTTCCAAACATAAACAGCAATTTACATGTAATTTATTTTTTATACAAGTATGATTATTTTTACATTTAATATGCATACAACAATTACATTCATCACAATGATAATAATCATTTTTATCTTCATTGGGAGGAACTTTTCTACAAATACCGCATTTATTGCAATGAAAAATACATTTATGTTCTGGTTCTTTATTTTCCCATAAATTACATTTTTTACAATAATATTTTCCAAATTGTAAATGACATTCTTCACAAGATAGAGATGGTTTTTGTATTGTTCCACATTCATTACATATAATCTCTTTTATATTAAAACGATTCATTTCATGGTCTTCCACTTCATCATGACATATATGACATTCCACTACTTTATTACAACACATTGACACTATTTTACATCCTCTTTCATAATGACTACAGATAGGAGGTAATGTATTTTCAAATTCATTTAATTCGAAACATTCATGAGAATCAATTGTAGCATTTGATTCACTAAGTAATCTATCGCGTTGATTATTATCATTCATAATAATTATTATTATTAATAATTATGAAATAGTATTTAATTAAATATTTTAAATAATAAAGAAGGTAAAATGATGCCGGTAAAAAATCCAGCAATTACTTGTAATAAAGAGTGACAATCTAAATAAATTCTCGAATAAGCAACTAATATAAGGTAAATAGGAGCAATACAAAAAATAAATTTTCTATATTTTGGAAAATAATAATAAATTAAAGTAAAAATGGATGTAGCAAATGTTAGATGAAAAGATGGAAATCCTCTTTTGGCATATTCTTCAAGAGATACGCTTTTTTTCATTTCTTGCGTAATAAAATTATTTGTAAAAATATTAATTAAAATATTATCTTCCGAGCAATCACCTGGTCTTTTTAAAAAAGGAAAACTAAAAGGAATAGTAATAACTTTAAAAATAACAACAATAGTACCGATAATAAATAGAAATAATATGATATAAAACCATTTAATATTTTTGCTAATAAATAATGTTATAAATAAAGAAATAATAAGAATATTTACACTATTACTAATATATAATAAAAAAGAATAAATATACTCATTTTTTTGAGAAATATTTTGTTTTTGCATAAATATATATTAATTATGAATATTAAAATTTATGTGTATTGGGATCAATAAATTGATAATTATGATTTAATTGAATATAATTAATAAAATTCCATAACTGATTTTTTATTGGAAAATTATTTGGTAATAATAGTTTATAATTATATTTGCACAATAATATACTAATAATAGATTGGTCATGTCGATGACCTTGTTTTTTAGAGCATTCATTATTCCAATATTCGTTATGAATGCCTAATGAAGCGCATTCTGGAATCATATTATAATGTAGCCATTCATCAATAAGATTAAGAGTATTTTCTCTTTTTCTAATAAAAATGAGACCAGAACCAGGCATAAGAGAGTGTCTATATTTTTCAGCATCCATAGTTTTAATACAAATATCGAGGGTATAGTGATGATGGGTATGATTAGGAGCAGGGCAATAACAAAGAATAATATTATTATTTTGGTCTAATAAAGTGCCGATAACTTTAATATGAGAATTTTTTTTAATAAATTGAATTTGAGAATGAATGGTGTTGGAATTCCAAATTTCAGGGGAGCAATCATTATAAATAAGAATATCATCATGTTCTAAAGATTGAAGTTCATTTTTAATAATAAAAGGTTTAAATGCGCGTCCATTATAATCCATAGAGGAATTAAAATAATCTTTATTTTTAATAATAAATTCATTATTGGAAATATCATTAAAAGTTAATTTTTTATGAATAATAGGAAATTCTAATTTTTTTAAAAGAGAATCAATATAATTTTGGGTTTCAGAATATTTTCCATCTTTTCTGCCAAAACGGTCATCAGAATAAGTTAAAAGAATAACTTTCATGAATATATATATTAAATAACAAAACTAAATTATAGTCTTCAACTTAAAATGCATAAATTATTTTTAAGTAGATTTCATAAATACTTAAAAATACAATTTATAATGTAAAAACAACAACTTGAGGTGTGCTTATATTCACCTCATTATTTTGTATTCTTGCTCTTTTTTGTATTAAATGTCCTACACCATTCTTTTCATCTATTTCCACATGATTTACTTTATATAATGTTTTTCTTATTTTTTCTCCTATCGGTTGTAAATCATTTATTGTTGATTCTATTATTGCTTTTATTTTTGATATTTCTCCTGTTTCATTAAATTCTGCTAATAATTGTTTATTTTCTGTTATTAAACCATATAATTCCGCTTGTAATCTTTTTACTTCTATTTCTCCTTCTGGATTTTCATTTATTTCTATATTTTTATTAAATAATTTTTCATAAACTTCCAACTCTTTTTCTAAATTTTTTCTTACTTCATAAAATTCTGTTTTCATACTATTTTCTTGAATGTATTCAAATAAAAAATTTAATTTTAATTTTATTATCTTCTCTTTTAATTTATTTACATTTTCCAAAGTACTATTTAATACATTATCCAAACTTCTTACTTTCCCTTTATTTATTTCTATATGTAAACCACATGGTTGTGATTTACTACCACATACTGCTTTTAATATTCCTTGTTCATTTGTAAATATTGTTCCTCCTTCTCTTTTACAATTTACACATACTCTTTTATTTTTTAATTCTTTTATCTTCTCTCTTTTTTCTTTTCTTGATAAAGAATTATTTCCTATTATTTTATCCTTTTCTTTTTCATATTTATTATTATAATTCATCATTAATTTATAATAATCATAATATGCGTTATCTAATGATACTATTTTACTCATTTTCTTATATAAATATATTTTATTTTTAATTTCTAAATATATAATGGATTTTTGATTAATTGACTATTATCATATAGTGGTAAGTCTGTAATTAAATTTGTATTTCCATATTTATTATTTTTATTTACCTTTATATTTAGTGTATTTAATTGTTTTAATATTTCTTCTTTATCTCTATTTATTTTTCTTTTTTTTTCTTCTGGTGTTAGTTTTCCTTTATATTTATAATATAATACTCCACCAATTATTAAAATAAATATTCCAAAAGCAATTAAATTAAAAACTGTATTTTCAAAATAACTTCTTTTTTCTTTACAATTTTTCAAAATACCACTTAAAAAATATTTTACTCCTGGTTCTGTTAAACAAGGTTTTTCAAATACTTCCATAATTTAATATTGTATTTTTTTAAAATATATTATACATATTAACTATAAATGGCTACTGTTCCTAATCCTGCCAGTTCTATTTTTACATTTATTTTAATTACTATATTTTATTTTGTGATTAAATATAAAACTCCTGACAGTCTCAGTAAAATTATTACGATTGTTTATATTGTCGCTATCATATCCACTCAAATTACCATTAATGCTAGTTTAGCTAAAGCTATGTGTGATAACAATAAATCAAATAGTACTGCATTATTAGCGACTATTTTTCCGATAGTATTTATTTTTGGTATTCTTTATTTGTTTCTTTTAATTTTCCCTGGTTGGTTAGAGCCTTTTTCAAATACTTTTGGATATGCAATGACGAAGTTAAATGGTATACGAGATTTTTTAGGAAAATTATTAAACAGGCCATTACCTACGATGGATAAATCGATAACGAAGGCGATTAATAATATTTACAGTGACCCTTCTATTTTTATAAATCAATTTAACTATGATGATAAGGAGGCATTTGATACGATATGGAATAGAAATTTACAAGGAAATATATTTATAAAAGAGGCGACAATTGGTTCAAATTATTATAATGATTTTAGAAATTATGTGAAATTGAAAGATATTGTTGGAACATTTGTATGGTTTCTTTTAGTTGGAATATTAGTAACAACGAGAAGTTATAATTATATAATTGCACAACCATGTAGTTTATCACCTGATAAATCAGATAAATCCTTGCAAAATTACACTGATACAAAGGATAATAATAAACCAGAACTAAATGTAACACCGCCTGGATATAGTTATAAACGATAAATATTTATATTTTGAAAACAATATAAAGAAATATTGATATCTTTTAGTTAGTACCCGCACATCATCCTTCATCCTTCTCGTCGATAAATGTAGATATTAGTATTTAAATAATGATAATGATTTTAAATACTAATTTATATATATTTTGAAAACAATATAAAGAAATCTTGATATCTTTTAGTTAGTACCCCCACACCATCCCTCTCCTCCCTCTTACACCTTTTTAAATATCAACAAATAACTTAGGAATAAACCCAAAAAGTTCTTCGCAAATAAATCCAATATATTATAAAACATATTTCTCGCATAATATGACATATATGCTACCACTCCATACAATGACCAAAATATGAAAAAATACATAAATATCTTCCACCCTTCCTGTGACTTATTCGCATAATTCTTATAAATTAAATAATAATACAATAAAAATGGTATAAATCCTAATGTTACTCCTATTACTGTCGGTAATACCTTTATCTCTGTTAAATATCCATATAACAACATTAACCAATTTAATAATAATACTTTTGTTATTACTCCTTTATTCTCTATTACTATACTCAAAAAATCTAAATTCTCTCTACCTCCTTTCTCCTTATTCTTTATATATATCAAATATACTATTAATGTTACTAACATCGTCGGTGTCGTTATAAACCAATCTAAATATCTCTTCGGTGTTACATTCGTCTCCTTATGTACATTGAAAAATAACCATATATAAAATAATACTTCTATTGCTTGTACTCCTAATTCTACCTTTAATAATTGTCTTATTACCTTTAATGCTGTCGGAATTTTTATTGATAAGGCAAAAATATCTATTCCACCGATTAATAATTGAACAATAATTGATACTAATAAAGAATTATGAAAATATAGTTTATTCATATAATTATAATATAAAATATTAATTTATAATTCAATATTTTTGAAAGAATAAAACCATAATACTAATACATAAGAACATATTGCTATAATAATACTTACTAACCAAATAGGAACAATTGTTTTATTTTTTGTACCTAATCCAAATTCGCGAAATGTTAAATCTTTTTTA